>Ga0209187_1000680_pt1 | contig 52614 bp, 40 predicted proteins | sample BantaG_FD_187430 | JGI IMG/M metagenome (GOLD analysis project Ga0209187, IMG submission 187430) | Marine algal microbial communities from Bantry Bay, Ireland - BantryBay_4 metaG (SPAdes) (version 2) | ecosystem: Host-associated > Algae > Red algae > Unclassified | place: Bantry Bay, Ireland...
AGGAATGAGGTATTAATAAATTAAGAATTTTGGGTTAGCGATTTTTGTTGCTAGTAAGGCAAAAAAAGTAGGGATAGCCGCGCTATCACGAGGCTTTTTAACGAGACTAGCGGCAAAAAGATCAAGCCAAAAACGTAAATTTATTATTAACTCATTCCTTATATTAATCCTCTAAACATTATCCTTATGAAAAAGTTTTTTTACTTACTTTCTTCCGTTTTGCTTATCACCGTACTCTTCAGCTGTTCTTCCTCCGATCCGGTGGCCGATGCTCCTTTTAAGTGGTATACCGTAGAAGAAGCAGCGGCGCTTAATCCGGACAAATCTAAAGTTTATTTTGTAGATGTCTATACGGACTGGTGCGGTTGGTGCAAACGAATGGACAAAGCGACCTTTGCGCAACCTGAGATCCAGGAATTTCTTAAGAAAAACTTTATTCCCGTAAAATTCAATGCGGAGCAAAAGGAATCCGTACAATTTTTGGATAAAGAATATGCTTTTAATCCCAAGGTCGGTCGTAAAGGAACCCACGATCTGGCGCGCATGATGCTTGCTGGAAGAATGTCTTATCCTTCTTTTGCTTTCATGGATGGAAATGGAGAAGTAATCGAAGTATCTAAAGGATATAAAACACCGGAGCAGTTTATGCCCGTATTGGAAAAGGTAGCTGGACAATTGGCGCAGAACTAACACCTCAACAACAAAACACAATAATTCTTAACGATAATTTTTTTATGAAAAATATTCTCTTACTATTTGCCTGTTTTTTAATTGCAACGGCCTTTACCAATCCAGTGCCTGCTCCGATAAAAGGAGAAAAAAAAGTAAAGTGGTACACCTGGGAAGAAGCGGCGGAACTTCAGAGAAAGGAACCACGCAAAATCATGGTGGATATCTATACCGATTGGTGTCACTGGTGTAAAGTGATGGATAAAAAGACCTTTGAACAACAAGAGATCGCCGATTATTTAAATACCCACTTTTATCCAGTTAAGCTGGATGGAGAACAAAAGGAAGATATAATCTGGAATGGTAACAAATTTGAATATCGACAGGCTGGTCGACGGGGCGTTCATACCTTGGCATATTCACTGCTCGACGGTAAAATGTCCTATCCTTCGATTGTTTTTCTAAACGAAAAAATGGAACGGATCATGATCTCCGCCGGATTTAAAAAAGCACCGGATTTTAAGAAAGAACTGACCTACGTAGAGGAGGAACACTACACCAAAATTCCACTACAACAGTATAAAGCTAAAGCAAAATAAGAACCTGTTCTATTGTAAGAAGTTGTAATAGAACTTCAAAACAAGAAAGCCCGTTTGCTAATTTGCAAACGGGCTTTTAAATTTTTAATCGAATGTTTAGAATTCCCCGTACCCTTGGGTCGGGGTAGTTCACTGATGATTTTGACGTAAACAAATATTTGGAAACAGGGTAGAAGTTTTATTTACAAAGAATAATCATCGGCTTGCAACCGAGACACGTAATGTGTTCAATGCTGATAATCAAATACTTATAAAGATAAATTTCTTTATTAAAGTGAGAAGGGAACTATCTCCTTTTATTGTAGGTTTTGATAAAAATAATATTTCTGTAAAAAAAGGTTTTAATTCCAGAAAAAAAGGGTTCTGGTTTGGAATTATAGGAAAATACATAGTATATTTGCGCTGCCTTAGAAAAAAGGTAAACCGTTGATCCGGTAGCTCAGCTGGTAGAGCATTTGACTTTTAATCAAAGGGTCCCGGGTTCGAACCCCGGCCGGATCACAAAAAATCGCGTAGCAAGTTTAAGACTTGCTGCGCTTTTTTTATGTCTAGTGATGATGGTTAGTGAAATTTATACCAAAAAACATAGGTAACCAGCTTTTACTATGGCCTTTAATATAGTAAAAGCTGGTTATCGTTGCTTTATCCAGCTTTTATTATTATTTTGTGTAAAACAATCTACATGAAAAAAGCATTCATAGGTCGAGAGAAAGAGGTTAAAATCCTGGAGGAAAGTTTTGAATCTTATAAACCCGAGTTTATTGCAGTGATAGGAAGAAGAAGGGTAGGGAAAACTTTTTTAATAAAACAGACTTACCAGGAAGCGATTGATTTTGAGTTGACAGGTCTACAACACAGTAGTAAAAAAGAGCAATTGCAGAATTTTAATTTTGCCTTTCATAATTTTTTTCCTGACCATAGAATGGATGAAAAACCAAAATCCTGGTTAGAAGCTTTTTTTCTTTTATCAAAAGCATTAGAAGAGACAAACAATGCAAAAAAAATGGTTGTCTTTTTAGACGAGTTGCCGTGGCTAGCATCGAAGCGGTCAGGATTTATTACTGGGTTAGGTTGGTTTTGGAATAGTTGGGCAGTTAATCAAAATATTGTGGTAGTAATTTGTGGTTCTGCTGCCTCGTGGATGATAGAAAAAATAATAAACGATAAGGGAGGTTTACATAATAGAGTAACACAGCTGGTATCTTTATCCCCATTTAGTCTCGGGGAGACGGAAGCTTTTTTGAAGGCCAAAAATATTTATTTAAGCAGGTATCAGATTGCTCAACTTTATCTTGCGATGGGAGGAATTCCAATGTATTTAGATCAAATAAGACCGAGTCTTTCAGCAGTGCAAAACATCCAGGCTATTTGCTTTCAGAAAGATGGATATCTGAGAAAGGAATTTGATCGTCTTTTTTCTTCCCTATTTGAAAATTCTGAAAATCATCTGAAAATAATTAGGGTCCTGGCATCGAAAAAAATTGGAATGACCAGAAACGAAATCATTAAAGCCGCCAAATTAAAAAATGGAGGAACGCTCACTACTATCCTAGATGAATTGAATCAATCAGGATTTTTAGAAATATATGCGGGATATGGTAAGAAAAAGCAATTGAGTCTTTATCGTTTAACGGATCCATACACCTTGTTTTATTTGACTTTTATAGAATCTATAGGTGCAAATGCAAAAGTTGATTTTACCAAATTAAGTGATCTACAAAATTATAAGTCATGGAGTGGTTATGCTTTTGAAAATATTTGCTTAATGCACATTGATCAAATTAGAAATGCATTAGGTATCTCTGGAATTTATACTTCCATATTTTCTTTCGTAACCAAAGCCCGAGATGGATTACCTGGGGCCCAAATAGATTTATTGATAGATCGAGGGGATCATTCTATCAATCTATGTGAAATAAAATATAGTAACAAAGAGTATGAGGTAACCAGGAAAGACGTCACCAACATCCAAAGTAAAAAGCGCGTATTTCAACATCATACCAAAACCAATAAACATATTTTTACCTCGATTATTACCACGTTTGGTGTGGTAAAAAACAAGCATCAATTAAATCAGGTAGACCAGGTAGTTGTTTTAGATGATCTTTTTAAATAGTAATAACTGAAACATCAAAGACAGAAATCGTTATCGTTTACTAGTAATCTCCTAATAATCAATTATTCTATTAATTCCACTCAAGTTGTTTCCGCTCCTTCCAGTATTTTTCGGGACTTATCGCCAGGGCGCTCAAGGTTTGAAGATCCTCTTTGGATAATTTTATTCGGAAAAACACGTCCATTAGCCAACGCTTCTTTAATGACCAAACGTCGGTTGGTATTTTCAAAATATGGAACAATTACCGCCAGACTTTGATCGAAAATATTGTAAGTTACCTGAAAAACCTCGAACAACAACTCATCATTTATTTCTACGGCTAATGCTTTTTTTAAAACGGCTAATTGATTCGCTCCAGTAGTCGTCAAGCCTATTTTTAAACCGTGTTCCATTTTCAATTCTGCCAATTGGTGCAATATTTCTACATTTTCCAGTACGCCGGTATCAAAGGTAGCCGAATGAATTTGATAGGTCGTAAGATGTGGCAACAAGTGCCTGGATTGCAGCCATTGTTCGTTGAGTTTGTCGAGGGAGTGCTCTTTCACTTCGTGTTGCGTGGCATTTACGTCAAAATTAGCGACATAAGTATATCCCCACTTTGTAGCGATTTCAATACGGGCATCTCCTTTTTCCTTCACCCAATCTATGAGTAATTGTTCTGCCAAACCGTAACCAGGCGCCGTATCAAAGTAGCGAATTCCCTGTCGGTAGGCTTCCTCAAGCACTTCCCAACCTTGTTGGCGAAAAATATCCAAAGACACAGTCGTTGCTTCTTTTTGGCGGATATTAATATATTGGGGACGACCGATGGCCGCAGTTCCAAGTCCAATCGGAGTAGTTAATCTTTTCATGTTTGTTTATATGTTTAATACACAGTGTATTTAATTCGACGTTAGCCAATAGCAAAGTTTTGCTAAAGGTGAGCTTAAGCACACTGTTCAGCCTTGTCATCACCCCACCAAATCCGGCACCTCCCCCAAAAACCGAAAAGTCTCTCCTTCATAATCCATTTCACAACAATACGTATCCATCCCATTGGTGACCAGGAGATAGGGAACGCGAAGCGTCAAATTATAAGCGGAAATTTGTTCAAAGACGGATTGGTTAATTTTGACTTCGGGGGCTTTACATTCTACGAGGAGCCACGGCGTCATATCTTGGGCATAGACCATTAAATCCCAGCGGCGCGTCATTTTATTTACTTTGAGTGCACGTTCGAGGGCGAGTCGATTTTTGCTGATGTTGCGTTCGGCGAGGAGATACTGGATGAGTAGTTGGCGCACCATTTCTTCGGGCGTCAGGACGAGATAGGTTTTTCGAATCGGGTCGAAGAGGTAGCGTTTACTATCCTCTTTTTTTATTTTTAGTTCCGATTGGTAGTCTAGTAAATTAAGTTGAATATTCATTTAAGAAAATCCCGGTAATAAGATACCACTGTTTTTGAAATACAAGTTCTGGCTAGCGACGATTGTTGCCGCCGCCACCGCGGTTACCACCGCCACCGCGATTCTTTCCACCACCACGGTTGTTACGATTTCCACCACCACCTTTCTTACCTCCACGGCCACGGAAGCCTCCCGAAGAACGGCGCTTGTGCGGTTCGTAGAGCGGTGCTTCACCAAGGAACGAAGGCAATGGAATCTTTTTTACTTCCATTTCGATCAGGTCTTCAATATCTTTAAAACGTCGCTGGTCTTTTTGGGAGATCAGTGTCAGGGCTACACCCGTCGTGTCGGCCCGAGCGGTACGACCGATTCTATGGACATAATCTTCGGCATCGTTGGGGACGTCGTAATTGATGACCAGATTTATATTTTTTATGTCAATACCACGCGCCAGGATATCGGTGGCAACGAGGATTTGGGTTTTGTGCGTACGGAAATCGAGTAAGGCTTGTTCACGATCTTTCTGTTCGAGGTCAGAAGAGATTTCTTTTACCCGGAATCTTTTTCTACTCAAACTCTGGGCGATTTCGCGGACCATTCTTTTGGTAGAAGAGAAAATCAGAATACTTTTATAATTTTCTTTTCCGCTGATAAGGTGTTCCAGTAAAGGCACTTTTTGATTATCATAAGTCAGGTAAGCACCCTGAAGAACGCCTTCTGCCGGCTTGGAAATTGCGAGGCTAATTTTATCCGGATCGACGAGGAGTTTTTTAGAAAGATCGCGAATCCGGGGTGGCATGGTGGCCGAAAATAATAAGGTTTGTCGTTTTTGGGGTAGTTTATTGACGATGGTCATAATATCATCAAAAAATCCCATATCCAGCATTCGATCCGCTTCGTCTAGGATAAGATGTTCGACCTTATCCAGTTTTACGTAACCGAGGTTGAGGTGAGAGATAAATCTTCCCGGGGTAGCGATGATGATATCGGCTCCTTTAGTTAAAGCTTTTTTCTGTTGATCCCAGCTATTACTCGTTCCACCACCGTAGACGGGCAGTGAACTTACGCCCGTAAAATAGGCGAATCCTTCCACCTGCTGATCGATCTGTAATGCCAGTTCGCGGGTAGGAGCGATGACGAGGGTATTAATTTCAAAAGGGCGATCCGGATTGGCAGCCAGTTTATTTAAAACCGGTAGTAAAAAGGCGGCGGTCTTTCCCGTACCCGTTTGGGCGCAAGCGATCAAGTCTTTTCCGGCTAGTATCTTGGGAATAGCTTGCTGTTGAATAGGAGTGGGAGATTCAAATCCCATCGCGTCTAGTGCTTCTCCGATGGAGGATTCAAAATTGAAATCAGAAAAAGTAACTTCCGCTGCAATATTTTCTGATGTATCTGGGGTTTCTGGCGTATCTGGTGTAACTTTCAAGGGATGATAAATTTATGAAGTTACCTTATATATTCCAGGTAATTTCAGGATGATTGAGAATTAGGAGAGAAGAACGTATTGCTCAATTCTCCCAGGCCTATTTAGTTAAATCGCTCGTTCTGTTCGTCATTTTCCACCAAATAGGTCCTTACAAAAGTACGCAATTAAAGCCGTATTGACATATATGATAAAAAGTCTTTGTCTAGGCAGTTGTTTAATGAATCTATTATTCTTACTGCTTTTCAATAGATTTGTTTGGATAAAAGTTAAAATTGTTTATTAAAAAATGCTAACTTGTATTAAGACGTTAGAAAATCAGGTAGGTCATTCTTGTCACTCCCTGTTATATCGAATTTTACAGACTTACAGACTTATAAACTTACAATTATGAAAAAAACGATACTTGTCGCCATTTTGGCTTTAGTCACTGGACTCTTTTCTCATCATCTCTCCGCTCAATCTGCTTTTGGTTTTAATTTCAATGTGGCTAGTCCGCAAGGAGCCTACGCCGAACATGTCACCCGACCGATGGGCGTAACGATTAATTTCTTAAAAGACAACCAAAAAATCAAAGGACTCTATTACGGAGTAGAAGTCGGGGTGGCGATGTACGCCGCGGACGAATACGAGCACGAGTTTGAAGGTAAACTGATCAAACTAAGTGAAGAAGATTGTTACCTGTCTTACGCCGCAGTGGTGCGGTACCATTTTCGAACTCAAAAAATACTGAACCCATACCTCGAGGGCCGAGTAGGAGGAATCTCTTATTTTAGTACTTTGTTGAGTAATGAAAAGGATTTTGAGGATCAGAATAAATTTTATGGAAGTACCTTTAGCTACGGTTTTGGAGGTGGACTGGCGGTTCGGCTTTGCGAGCAAGTCTCCCTGGATCTCGGTTTGACAAAAGCTTATGGACTTGATACCAATTATCGCAGTGTAGAAAAAACGGCTCCGGCGGAATTAAAAGGAAATCTCGATGCGGGGATTAAGTCTTCGCGCACTGATTTTTTGAATTTTAAAGTTGGGGTGTTGTTTGGGTTTTGAAAGTGGGGAATGAGCTCACTACGAAAAGTAGTAAACCTGAAAAATGTAATAAGTAAATACAACATAAAAAATATTTACAATTAAAGATATACACGTTAGATTCTTTGCGTCTCTGCGCGACAAAATATTTCAGTCTCAATTATGATGAATCCGCTCTGTAAAGTGATTTGTCGCGCAGAAAACGCAGAGACCCTTTATCGTGTTTCTCTTTTGATGCGGGTTATCTCGCAGAGGAGCAGAGGGCGCAGAGTTGTCGTGTATATCTTTTATCGTGAATTTATTTCAAATTACAGGATGGAGTGATTAAACTTTATCTTTCTCTTTCTCTAGTTCTGGGATTAGACTCCGTAATGTTAATTTAAGAAGTTGAATTAAAGATTTAGTTAAATATCTTTTTTCAAATAGAAAGTAAAATAATCGCTTTCTTTTTGAATGAAATTTATTTGATTTTGTTTGTTAGATAACTAGAGAAGGACTTCCAAGGAAGCCCTTCTTTTTTTTCCCATTCACGATTGGGGGAAGCCAATAGCTAACAGCCCCTTAAAAATTATCTTTCATCATCTGAATCGCAATGGCCAACAAAATGATCCCAAAAACTTTGCGTAAGGTCGCAGATACCTGTGGAGAAATCTTGTTTGAAATCCAGGTGAGCGATTTTAAAATAATAAAAACCAGGATCAGATTGATTAAAATGCCCGCCAGGATACTGTAAGTGTCATAGTCTGCTTTTAAGGAAATAATGGTGGTCAAGGTTCCCGCTCCGGCCACCAGGGGAAACGCAATTGGTACAATACTCCCTTCTCCTCCCTCGTCGTGATGATCGCGAAAAATCCGGATTCCCAAAATCATTTCTAATCCAATAAAAAAGATAATTAGTGCTCCGGCCAGGGCAAAAGAAGCTACGCTGATGCCAAATAATCCAAGCAGGGTGGCACCAAAAAACAAGAACAAGAGCATGATTGAGGCTGCCGAAAAAGTAGCAATCCCCGCTCTGATTTTTAATCCCTCGCGTTTCATATTGATCAAAACGGGTAGTGAACCAATGATGTCAATAACGGAAAATAAAATGAGGGTGACGGATAAAATTGCGGTAACGTTCATAAAATTTAATTTTTAATCATTATTAGTAGCTATTGGCCGTTAGCTATTAGCTTTTTGCCCTCTTCAATCGTGTAATCCGCGATAGAAGAAGGCAAATAGCTAATGCCAATAGCCAACAGCTAATTATAACGCAAATTACGGTCGAATCATTCAAAAATGTAAGTAGAATTGATCGAATTAGTTAAAATTGACTTAATATGGGTAATTTTGAGTCAAATGTTTATTTTTAAATTGTATTTATTATGAATAAAAATCAATTAGACCCATTTGACATCAGATTGCTGAACGAATTGACAGCGGACGCCCGGATTCCACTGGTACAATTGTCTAAAAAACTGAAAGTTTCGAACACCTTGATCCACCAACGGATGCGAAAATTGCAGGAAGCGGGCATCATTAATAAAGCAACCTATGATCTGGATCCCTGGAAACTGGGCTTTCAAACTTGTTCCTACACCCAGATTATGCTTTCGGACAGCAAACATCACCGCGAGGTAGAACGAAAACTGGAAGAGATTCCGGAGATCGTAGAATGTGTCAACATCGCTGGTCGCTATGCCATTTTGGTAAAAATCTACGCTCGGGATAACCGACATCTGCGGGATATTATTTATGATAAAATTTTAAAAATTAAGTACATCGAAGGGAGCAACTCGACGATTAGCTTTGAGACGGCTTTTAGGAGGAACGTGGCTTTGGTTTCGGGGAGTAATGAATAGTGTTTTAATTAATAATGTCTCTTTTTGCGTGTTTTTCTCGCAGAGGGCGCAATGGCGCAGAGATTCTCTAACGCGAAAGAAGTGCAAAAAATCAATATTCGAGATTCAATATTCCCTCCCCTTCGTTTTTCAACAAAAAACCAGACCTTTGCCAACCAAACAGCACTAAATATCGTTAAATGAGGGGATTGTCAAAAACGGGCACCGAATAAACTACAGGATGGATAGATTAATCAAACAGGGGCAAACAGCTTTGCCAACTTCATGGGGAAATTTTACGATGATTGCCTACTCGGTAAGTGAGGAGGACTCGATGCCGCATCTGGCGATGGTCCACGAAAATTTTGATCGCACTGCACCAGTGTATCTGCGTATTCATAGTGAGTGCCTGACGGGAGATCTTTTTCATAGTCACCGCTGTGATTGTGGGGAGCAGCTGGATCGGGCAATGGAGATGGCGGCGGAAAAGGGGGGCGTGGTGCTGTATTTGCGACAGGAGGGCCGAGGGATCGGTTTGATCAATAAAATCAAAGCCTATAATCTACAGGATCAAGGACTGAATACAGCCGAAGCAAATAGTCATTTGGGCTTGGACGTAGATGCACGACATTATGATATTGCGGTGCAGATGATGGAGGACCTGAAAATTGACCGGGTGCATTTGTTGACGAATAATCCGTTGAAGGTGGAGGCGGTAGAAGGGTCTAGTGTGGAAGTGGTGAGCCGAATTCCGTTGGTGATTGCATCGCGGGCGGAGAATTTTCAATATTTGAAAACGAAGAAGGAGTTGATGGGGCATTTTTTGGGTGAGTGACCGATCCCGAAGGGCAACGTACGACAGTGCGTTGAGGGAAGGAACCGCGAAAGCGGACGGTGGCTTTCTAGAATAATGAATAATGTCTCTTCTTTCGTGTTTTTTGCGGTTTGCTCAAAATTTTCCATCGTTTCGAGCTTTCTTTGCTAACAAGCTTTTGAACTTTGCGGGATGCTAGCGTAAAGGGAAAAGTTCGGAAAGCGTCGTATTTTCAGCTGCTCCAGCACTCTTAAAATTCTCACTTTCTTTTCCTAAAATTCTTTTCATAAGTCAGGCAACCTCAACGAAAATTCTCCGTTCGTCGGATTTTTCAACAACTTCATCCGAAAAAGTAATTAGATATTTGTCTAAATACCTAAATTAGCACCATGAAAGATGTATTTAAAGCTTTAAACGATCCGACTCGGAGAGAAATACTGGAATTACTTCGGGATAAAGATTTAACGGCCGGAGAGATTGCCGAGGCATTTTCGATTTCAAAACCCAGTATCTCGCATCACCTGGATTTGCTCCGGCGGGCGGATTTAGTGGGTAGTGAAAAGCGGGGACAATACGTGCATTATCATCTTAACACTACGATTTTAGAAGACGTAATGCAATGGATGATGACCTTAAAGAAACCGAAAAAATGAGTTGGTTTAGCCAAATTGCTAGAAAATATTTCCATATTTTTTTACTATTGAAAAAGAACGTTATGAAAAATTTAATAAAGAAAGAAAGTTTTAATTTAGTACTGGTAGCGTTGCCATTTATTTATTTGGGCTATTTGTATGGCGGATTACCAGCGGAGGTACCAGTGCATTGGAACGTGAATGGAGTAGCAGATCGGATGGGCAGCAAATCGACGTTGTGGATGGTTCCTTTTTTGTTGCCGTTGTTGACTTATGTGACTATGGCGGTCGTTCCAGCGCTGGATCCTAAAAAGAAGATAGAAAAGATGGGTGGAAAATATCAGTCCTTTAAAACGATGATGGTGGCTTTTATGTCGGTGTTGGCACTATACATTATTTACAGTGCTGCGAATCCAGGATCGACGCGAATTTCGGTGGTGGTGGTGTTAATGGGCTTACTCTTTATGGGAATGGGTAATTTTTTCAAGACCATTCAACCCAATTATTTTATAGGAATTCGTACACCCTGGGCTTTGGAAAATGAAACGGTTTGGAAAGAGACGCATCGATTGACGGGTATTCTTTTTTTGGGAGGCGGTTTGATAATCGTACTTGCAGGTATTTTGTTAAATAATATGGCGGCGGCAATTCTGCTGATCATTATCACGCTTGCCGTAGTCTTGATCCCGGCGGGGTATAGCTGGATGATTTTTAAGAAGGTAGGTTGAATTTGGATCGTTATTTCCATTTCTTAAATGGCGTCAAGACCAGATTTGAATTATAGTACCTTGGATCGTCGGAGACTTCTTTCTCCAGCCAGCCTGGCGGGGTGATGGTTTGGTTTTCGTGGAGGAGTTCTACCTCAGCGATGGCCAGTCCCTGATTTTCTCCAGAGAAGATATCTATTTCCCAGGTGAGGTCGTCCCGGACGATTTTATATCTCGTTTTTTCGATCAAAGGCGGCTCGCATAATTCATTATTTAAATAACAAACCAACCGTAAAAGACAAGGTCGGTTGATCAATAATATTAGCGGTATATGGCTCATTACTTTGTGTGATGTCAATATAGGATTTTTCGGTAGAAAGCCTTCTTTTTTTCTTAAATATTTGCCGCCGTTCTTTGATCCAGATTTCGGATTGTCGTGAAAACGGTGCCGAGTAAGTACCCCGAATATAAACTTCCCTGTTTGGGTTCATTTCGACGGAAATTTCGGCACTGACTTTTAGATTGTGTGTTTTGTTTCCATAATAAAGATTAACTGATTTTGCGTTGAATTTTTTACCATCAATTTTGAATTTTCCAAAATCATTATCCGTTTTCCCCAGTTTTCGTGCGTAGCGAAGATTACTATAGGCAGCGATAGTTTTAAGATAAATTGGTCTTTTCCGGGAAAGATTGAGTTGGGTTCCAAAGCCTATAGATCTTTCTTTGTAAATGCTATTATAAAAGTCGAATTGGGTTCCAAAACGAAAGAAGAGATTTTCACGAATAAAAATATCCATATCCAGACTTCCCGTAATTTCGAAAGCTCTATTTTTTATATCATCCGTTAAACTAATAATCTCTTCGGAAACATTTTCATTGTTGAAAATGGTAATGCCAAGTTGGTCTACACCAGAATTTATCAAGTGCGTGCCGAGTCCTAGATGGAATTTTAAACGCCGATAATCTCTACGCTTTCTTTTTGCGTTGCTTCTGGCTTTTAAAAAAGCCCTGATTTCATTAGGACCGAACTCCAGTTCTTCGGGGTTTCTATTAGATTCCACGCTTGCCAGTTCTCTCGCCTCCAGTCTTGCCAAATACAACGAATCTCTTTGCCGCTGTAAGCGCAACATATTTTCGTTGTCAAATACTTTTTGCGCGGTCATGGCATTTTCTAACTGCTGAACGCTTTCTGCCAGATCGCTATTTAATGGCGTGGTATTATAGTTTTTCCAAAAATAAGGATCATATTTTCCGGTCATTCTAGAGAATGCTTTTCCCTTCTGAATTCGATCCAGATAAGGAAGTGGCCCGGATCGCTCGGGATTTATCTCCGTAATTTTTACTTCGTTGCTATAACTATTTCCTTTGGCCAGCGTTCCCTCGCGTATCGCATCACTAAAGAACCATTTATCGCCTAATTGCCGATAATTAACAACGTACGTATTTTTTTTCCAATTACCAGAATAAAGTGGATAGTCGTTAGATTTCTCCAATCCTTTTGGAGTAATTTCAAATTCCGCGCGAATAAAAGCATAGGATTCTTTGTCAATAAAGATGCGACCTTTCATCCTCGCTCCTTCTTTTAGAATTTGTTCCTTTTTGCTGAAAATATTTTTTAATATTCCATTACCACCATCATTATCTATTGCAATTTCAGAAGCGTCGGAATCTTTCCCAAAACCAATAATGTATACGGGTCGATCATTATAAGAAGTGATACTTTCGATCCAGTATTTATAAACCGGAAAATATTTTTCATTAATAAAATCCTCTCTATTCTGAACAAAATCAAATCTATGCGCTGCCATATGTCCAGAAGTCAGCCCACCACGAATGATCGTATCCAAAGGGTTTTTTAAATTGATTCGCCGACCTTGAACGAGGCTTACACTACCTTCTTTTTGTTTATTATAACTATGTTTGTAAATATTTAAAACACCTTCTGCCAGATATACATATCGTAGACTGTCATCGGTTTTTGCTTCTCGATAAAAACCCAAATTGGTGGTGGGATACGTCGTATTATTTTTAGGAATATTCTTAACGGCTTTGCGAATAATATTTTCAATAGCGGCTTCATCTGCAACAATTATCTGATTTAATTCCAGCGTCGCTTCTTCCAGATATAATTTAAAAGGACTTTTGATATCTGACACTTTTTTTCGAGAGGTTTTATATCCCATAAAGGAAACCGTGATGGTTTCTGAACTATATTTTTCCGGAATTTTTAATTCAAAATAACCATTCTTGCCGGAGGTCGTTCCAATCCCTTGTTTGGGCAATCCAACGTGTGCATACGGAACAGGTTCCCTGGTTTTATTGTCTAACACAAAACCGTAGACTTTTATCTGTTCTCCTGAGTTGGAACGGATTGGAGATTGCGCTTGCCCATAGTTGCTTATCAAAAGCAGGGAGAGAACGGATAATAAATAGTAGTATTTGTAAACGGTCATTTTGAGCGGGTTTTATCTGTTTTCTATGAAGTTCTTAAACAACTTTTATTTTATTAATGACAACTTAAAGAGACAAAAGGTTGCAATAATTCTTAATGAACTACCTCCTCCAATTTTCAAATGTATCTTCACTGCCTAGTTCCCGACGCACTAGGCAGCACGCTTAAATTTAAGTAATTTTACTTTGAAGTTGGAACAGGTCAAAAGCAACCTTTCAAAAATTTCCTTGTCTTTTATTTGGAACCAAATAAGTTGCCAGACGTTTTAGGAATGAGTTAATAATAAATTTACGTTTTTGGCTTGATCTTTTTGCCGCTAGTCTCGTTAAAAAGCCTCGTGATAGCGCGGCTATCCCTACTTTTTTTGCCTTACTAGCAACAAAAATCTCTAACCCAAAATTCTTAATTTATTAATACCTCATTCCTTATACAAAGAATACCAAATTAAACACCTTTTAAACTCAACCATGCGAGCCCTCGTTTTACTCCTACTCATTTTTAATGCGCCGAATCTTTTATCGCAGGATAATACCTCTACGGATTTACCTCCCAAAAAGAGCTATGCCACCCAATTGATTTCGACCACTGCACCCCCTGAGATCGACGGAAAACTGGACGACCCCGCCTGGGAAACCGTAGCGTGGGGTGGTGATTTTATCCTTCGCCAACCAGAATATGGCCCGGTACCCAAGGCAAAGACTTCTTTTAAAATACTCTACGATGCTAAAAATTTATACATCGCTTTTCGTTGTTTTGATGACGAACCGGATAAGATCGAAAAGCGGATGGGTCGACGGGATGGTTTTGAAGGCGACTGGGTAGAAATCAATATCGACAGTTACCACGATTTACGGACGGCCTTTTCGTTTACGACCACCGCAGCGGGGGTGAAGGGCGATGAATTGATTTCTAATAATGGCAATAACTGGGATGGAAACTGGAATCCAATCTGGTATACCAAAACAAATATTGACGACGAAGGCTGGACGGTCGAAACCCGGATTCCCCTCAGCCAGCTGCGATTTCGTAACGCGGACATTCAAACCTGGGGTATCCAGATGACGCGACGTGATTTTCGAAATGCCGAACGTTCGGTCTGGCAACCGATCCCACAAAATGCGGGCGTCTGGGTAAGTGCGTTCGGGGAGATGACCGACTTGCGAGGATTGCGTCCACAAAAACTAATTGAAATACAGCCTTACGTACTCGGACAGGCAGACGTCTATCAGGCGGAAGCGGGTAACCCTTTTGCGGATGGATTTGATACCAAAGCGACCATCGGACTCGACGGGAAAATCGGGTTAACCAATGATCTTACCCTCGACTTTACCATCAATCCCGATTTCGGACAAGTAGAGGCAGATCCTTCGGCGGTTAACTTAAACGGTTTTCGAATTTTCTTTAACGAGCAACGTCCATTTTTTATCGAAAACCGAAATATATTTGATTATCAATTGACCGGATCCGCAGCGGGTGGAAATTACGATTCGGACCAGTTATTTTACTCCCGCCGGATCGGCGGACAACCACGGGGAAGAGTGATCACTGGCGATAGTATCTACACCGATTATCCGCAGGCAGCCCGAATTTTGGGAGCGGCCAAATTTAGTGGTAAAACACAAAAAGGACTGTCCATCGGAATCCTCGAAGGGATCACTGCGCAGGAGTCGGCCGTGCAAGACATCAAAGGCGAACGTAGTGAAACGGTGGTGGAGCCTTTTACCAGTTATTTTGTCGGTCGTTTACAACAAGATTTTAATGGTGGAAATACCGTGGTCGGAGGAATTTTTACGGCTACCAATCGAAAGCTTGAAGGTACGGGACTCGACGATGTGGTCAAGTCTGCCTATTCGGGTGGTGTAGACTTTTTACATCAGTGGGATAATCAACGCTGGCAGATTTCCGGAAAAGCGTTGTTTAGTAACTTGCAGGGCTCTCGGGAATCGATTACGAGTGTGCAACAAAGTTTTGAGCATTATTTTCAGCGACCCGATGCCCATCATCTTTCGGTAGATACTACCGCGACGACCATGACCGGATCGGGGGCTACCCTGAAGATTGCAAAATTTGGGGGACAGTGGAAATTTGAAACAGGACTGACGTATCGTTCTCCGGATCTGGAATTAAATGATATCGGTTTTTTGGTCAATTCGGATGAGATCAACCAGTTTTTTTGGGGCGGTTATCGGACCGAAAAACCAGTTTCTATTTTTCGGTCTGCGGGCGTAAATATCAACATGTGGAACCGCTGGGATTTTGGGGGGAACTTTCTCCACAATTCGGTCAACGGAAATTTCTTTGTGCAATTTAAAAATTTCTGGACCTTTAATTCGGGAATCAATCAGGAGATTCATGATATTAATAACAATGCACTTTTTGGTGGTCCGGCACTACGGCGTCCGGTGGGCACGGCGCATTTTGTGGGATTGGGATCGGACAGTCGAAAAAAATTATCCATCAATTTGAATATGACGAACGTCTGGTCGAAGAATGATAATGTTCAGGTGAGCAGTTATGGAATGTTTATTCGTTATCAACCTATCAATGTTTTTAATATTAGTATTTCTCCAAATTATAATCATTTTCAGCGTAAATCTCAGTACGTAAGTCTGGAACAGTTTGGCGGAGAGGATCGCTACGTAGTGGCCAGTATTGATCAAAAAACGATCAGTGCTTCGATCCGATTTAATTATTCCATTACCCCCAATCTTTCGTTTCAATATTACGGACAACCTTTTATTTTTCACGTAAATTATGGCGATTTTAAATACATCGATGATCCACTTGGGAAGACGCTGGACGACCGGACCAATTTGTTATTGGGTGATCAGATTCGATTTGAGGATGGTAATAATACTTTTCTGGTAGACGAAAATCGGGACGGGCAGTTGGACTATGATTTTGGACGACCTGATTTTTCCGTGATTGAATGGCGGTCTAATTTTGTGATGCGTTGGGAGTACCGGCCCGGTTCAGAATTGTTTTTGGTGTGGGCACAAGGCAAAGGTAATTTTGGTGATCCGGATAACCCCGTCTGGCAGAATTTTACGGAAAATATTTTTGGTAATAAAGGGAACAATACCTTTTTGGTGAAGTATACTTACCGGTTTCTGCGTTAGCCGAAAACATCTATTATGTTCGATAAACTCTATTTCAAAAAATATAGCGTACCTGCGAAAAAAGGGCTGGCTGGCGGGTAGGAAATAATAAAAATACAAAAAGCCTGATTCACATTTCTATGAATCAGGCTTTTCAATACCAGTTGCTAATTTGGGCAACTTGTCTCGGCTAAAAGCCAATGTATAGCCTGTTCAATATACCCTGATTGTATCGAAAATTATTACTCACACTTTTTAAAAATGAAAAGGTAATTTGCCGATTGTAATTACAAATTTAAAAAATAATTTAAAATCGTAATTGATTGATATCAGTAATTTAAAATGACATACCATGATCGAATTGACAGCTTTAAAATCATTATTCGGTATTGGAGATTCAACATTATTGAAATATAGAGAATTTTTATCTTTAAATTGAAAACCCTAATGAAGGTCTTTGTTTAGATACATCATTTAATCGACAACATAATCTGCACCTTCACTAAGCGCCACCCGGACGCTTTCGCGGTGCCTGCCTTCAACGCACTGTCGTGCGTTGCCCTCCTTCGTCGGGATCAGTTAGTTACCTCCGGCATCTGACATTCCTCATCCCCCTTCTTTCCACAAACCGTACAATCTCCAATCTTGTTCTTTAACAATGGATTATTGGTCGCACACGTACCACGAAACTCATTTCCGGTAAGAATGTGTCGTATATTGATCAACATAAAACAAACTCCGAAAACGAGGAAAATCACCCCGGCCATCTTTAAATATTCCATATTATATTATTTAATGTCTTATGCGAATTAAGAGCTAAGTTGGTACTAGACAATTAAGCGTGTGCTTAAAAAAAGGCTACTAGCTTCTGGCTGCTTGCTATTTGCTTTACTTTAACGCGATAGAAGAGAGCAAATAGCAAAAGGCAAGAAGCAAGCAGCAAAAAATCTAGTAAGAAAAAGGTATCTTTTATCTAAAAACTAAATTTAGCCCTTAATTCACACGTCTTATAATTTTTTACCCTTTAAAAGGAAAATAATTCAGCCAAATTACGATCACAAATATAACAAGAATTCAAAGGAAATGTTGTGCGTTTTTCGCTGTATCAACCTATAATGAGGCAAAAGTTAGCCGCTCCAAAAATCCCAGACGCCTTACGTATCAGAGCATCGGCATCATTTGTCCTGCTGTTAAGGAATCTGCCAATCTGTACATCTGCCAATCTGCACATCGAGCCGTTTTAAGAAAACTTGCTTTGCGCTTTGCCTGCTCACGGTTTTCTCAAAACTAATCCGCACGTCTTCCAATCATAAAATCCGCTATCTTTGCCCAAAAAAATGGACCCTAAACTCAAAGCTTTTGGCCGCTTGCTCACCATCATGGACGAACTACGCGAGCAATGTCCCTGGGATCGAAAACAGACCTTTCAGACCCTCCGTAATCTGACCATCGAGGAGACCTACGAACTGGCCGATGCGCTCCTCGACGAAGATCACGAAGAAATCAAGGAAGAAATCGGAGATATTATGCTCCACATGGTATTCTACGCAAAGATCGGAGACGAAAAAGGCGCTTTTGATATTGCTGATGCGTTGAATGGAGTCTGCGACAAACTGATCAAACGGCATCCACACATCTACGGGGATCTCAAGGTGGCCGATGAGGAGGAAGTCAAACGCAACTGGGAACGCTTAAAATTAGCTGAAGGAAAAAAATCTGTTTTGGCGGGCGTACCCAATTCTTTACCGGCCATGGTCAAAGCCTACCGGATGCAGGAAAAAACCAAACAGGTGGGATTTGAGTGGGAAAATAAGGACCAGGTTTGGGATAAAGTGGTGGAAGAAATGCACGAATTTAAGGAAACACTGGATCAGGATTTATCCGACGAACGCAAGGAAGAGGAATTTGGAGATATCTTGTTTTCAATGGTCAACTACGCCCGCTTTCAAGGCATCGATCCGGAGACGGCGTTGGAGCGAATCAACCGAAAATTTAAAAAGCGCTTTGAGTATATCGAAGCACACGCGGATCGGGATTTGACGGAGATGAGTTTGGAGGAAATGGATAAATTGTGGAATGAGGCGAAGGGGAAATAACAACTTCAATCGCAATTTCAATTTTCTTGTTAACGTTGTTTTCTCTTTAGCGCAGAGAAAAACAGGGTGCAAAAAATACGCTACCTGATTTCATGAAAAGAGAGAATATAACTTTCTGGGTGTTCTGGAGCTGGCGCACCAAATTCAAAAAGAATACCTCTCCATTGCCACCACCGAATACTGGCACATTCGAATAGCAGACAATACTTTTTCCCAAATCAGTTATGCCCTCGAAAGTGGTTTCTTTAAAGACCCGGCGGAGGCTGATCTGCTGCTTAAGCAGATGGTTCGCGGCCTTGAGCATCTCAAATCCATGGTCGAACAGGGCCACAAAAGATTACTAAGGGGCCTTTCAAACATAACACTGTTTATTGAGGTTGATCTTTGATCTTTGATGTTGAAGTTAAAAAACCCGCTCCCCAAAATCAACCACCTCCCGGCTCACGAGTGCCCAATTAAATTTGCCATTGAAAAAAGGGCGTTTTACCGTGTATTTCACTCAAAAAATCGTATATTTGCGCCGCTATAACTGATATATTATAAACGGTATTATTTAAACTAGCACCATTGAAACGTCATTGCCATGAATTTCAGTGGATAATACCCATCACTAATGGTAAAAAATTAATTACTAAAATGGCTGTTTACTTACCAGTTGAAAAAGTAGAAGAAATCTTCGCCGAATATGGCGGATCTGCTAAAAACACCGGATCTACCGAAGGGCAGATCGCATTATTTACTTACCGTATTGAGGAATTATCCAATCACTTACGGGACAACAAAAAAGACAACTCCTGCAAGCGTACCCTGCTATCTTTGGTAGGTAAGCGTCGACGGTTGCTAACTTATTTAGCAGCCAAGGATATTACAAAATATCGTGCAATTATCGAAAAACTCGGTATTCGTAAATAATAAAAAAATATAAAGTGTTGTAGCCTCGGTTACAACACTTTTTGCTATTTTAGCCGAAAATATAGCGTTTAGAAATATTGACACTTAGAGAAGTGAGTATTATTTAACTAAACGTATTCAACCTGCCGACCAGGTTATCAAATTCAATATTGAACATTCATTATTCAATATTATTGTAAAACCAGCTGTAGCTCCCCCGCAACCGAAAGAATGCCGGTGAGCCGATTTAGGGAAATGGAATAAATTCAAGTCCCTTAAGACCCAAACCCGCCTCACGATCAATACACTAAATGGGCTGGTTTGCTAAAAAGGCGATGTGATCCTTTTCTATTTTTTCACCAAGATCCATCTACAGTTCCCCCTTAAGGGGCTTTTAATCTTTCCTTTTTTTTAACGTATTATCAAAATATGTAATAAGATTTTAATCCTTAATTTTTTTAAGATAAATTACAATATTTTTTATTCACCCAACGGGCCAACGGGGTCCGTTTCAAATTCCTAATTAAATATGGGAAAGCAAATTCCTATTAGCACCTCCTTTACTTTGCCCAATGGCCGCGAAGTAACTATCGAGACCGGTAAACTAGCTGCTCAGGCTGACGGATCAGTTGTCGTAAAGATGGGTAAAACCATGTTATTCGCCAGTGCGGTTTCCGCTCACCAGCCAAGAGAAGGCCAAAGCTTCTTTCCACTTTCAGTGGATTATCAGGAAAAATTCGCCGCTGCGGGTCGTATCCCTGGTAACTTTTTTCGAAGAGAAGCAAGACTTTCTGATTACGAAATTCTTACTTCCCGCTTGGTAGACCGTGCGATTCGTCCACTGTTTCCTAATGGTTACATGAATGATACGCAGATCATTATTAACTTGATTTCTGCTGATAAGGATGTCATGCCTGATGCCATGGTCGCCCTGGCTGCTTCCGCAGCGTTGAGTGTTTCTGATATTCCTTTCGCAGGTCCTATTTCCGAAGTACGGGTCGCTCGTATCAACGGTGAATTTGAGATCAATCCGGATCGCTCGGTACTAAAAGAATCGGCAGATCTTGACTTGATCGTCGCCGCTACCATCGAAAACGTAATGATGGTAGAGGGAGAAGCAAAAGAATGTTCTGAAAAAGATATCGTTGCTGCCATTCGAGTAGCCCACGATGCCATTAAAGTACAGTGTCAGGCTCAGCTGGATCTCGCCAAGAAGGTGGGTGACAAGGCCACAAAGCGGGAAGTAGAGCCTGCGGAGTCAAAGCCCGAGATTGACAAAATGGTGAAAGAATACGCCGAGGCACGCCTGCTTAAGGTCGCCGAAGGTAAACTTGAAAAGCACGAACGTAAAGAACAATTTGGTGCCATTCGCTCTGAAATGAAAGAGGCGTTCACCGAAAAGCACGGTGAAGAATGGATAACCGAAAACTACGCTTACGCCAAAGAATATTTTTATAAACTACAGAAAGAAACCATTCGCGAAATGGTCATGGCAACGGGCGTTCGTCTCGACGGTCGTTCCGGTAAAGACGTTCGACACATCTGGACGGAAGTAGATTATCTTCCTTCTACCCACGGATCAGCGATTTTTACCAGAGGAGAAACGCAGGCGTTGACTTCTTTAACGCTAGGTACCAAACTGGATAAATTAATGGCTGACACCGCACTGGATCAGCATTTTGATGATTTCATTTTACACTATAATTTTCCTGCTTACTCGGTAGGAGAGACCAAGCCGATGCGTGGTCCGGGGCGTAGAGAGGTGGGACACGCTAACTTAGCACACCGTTCGCTACGTCAGGTTTTACCGGACGAGCAGCCGTATACACTACGGATTGTTTCTGATATTTTAGAGTCTAACGGTTCTTCTTCAATGGCAACGGTTTGTGCTGGTTCGTTGGCACTGATGGATGCAGGTATCAAAATTAAAGCACCCGTTTCCGGGATTGCGATGGGACTGATTTCTGATGGAACACGGAACGTTGTTTTATCGGATATCCTTGGTGATGAGGATGCGATTGGTGATATGGATTTTAAAATTACGGGTACCAGAGATGGTATTTGTGCTTGTCAGATGGATATCAAAATCGAAGGACTATCTTACGAACTTTTGGAAGAGGCCTTGTTACAGGCACGCGAAGGTCGTTTGCATATCCTCGACAAGATGGACGAATCATTGACGGCTCCACGCGAAGATCTTAAAGATCACGCGCCACGAATCGTTGAGATCATTATCGAGAAGAGTTATATCGGTGCGGTGATTGGACCCGGTGGAAGTATCATTCAGGAATTACAGGCAACCACCAATACCGTTATCAACATCGAAGAGGTGGACGATAAAGGAGTGGTTAACATTTCCAGTAACGATAAAGCATCGATCGACGCAGCACTTGCGCGGATCAAAGCGATTACCTTTACACCGGAAGTCGGAGACGAATTCGATGCCAAGGTCGTAACGATCATGCCTTATGGTGCGTTCGTTGATTTTGCCGGAAAGAGCGGATTATTACACATTTCTGAAATGTCTCATTCCAGACTTGAGAAAGTAGAAGATGAGTTGGCATTAGGAGATATGGTAAAGGTGAAAATTATCGGAATCGATAAGCGAACTGGTAAACTACGTCTTTCCCGTAAGGCCCTCCTCGAAGGCGGTCCAGTCGGTGGAGATCGTCGAGATGACCGTAGAAATGATCGACGAGATGATCGTGGACCACGTAGATAATATTTAATTTAATAAAAGTCAATACGTTAGGATAATCTTTATGTGAAATTAAATAATTGATTGTCAGTGTTTTAGACTTGTTAAAATAAAAACTATTGCCCGATTTCAACTTTTAGTTGATTTCGGGCATTTTTTTTGAATAATAATAAGCGTTGTCATTAAGGGCGTATTTGTGTCACACAATCCCTTTTATATGATGCGTCTTTTGCCTTTTCCTATCCTTACCCCTTCTTTGTTTTAATTTTTTAATTAAATCAATACCATTTTACTTTTGCAGGACAAAAATAAATCGCCATAAATTATTTTCTGAAAGGAAAATCATAATTTCTTTGGCAAAGCTTGTTCATAATAAACATTAAAAAATATGAGAACTGAATTAAAGGAATTTATTCTTGGGTTAACCATTATTTTATTTGTAGGGTACTTGTGGAATAAAGTTATTGAACCATCATCTATTGTAGGTTGGATTTTAGTTGTAATCATAACTTTATTTTCAATTACTATCCTCAAATCAATACTCGGAAAAGACAAGACATACCGCTAATAATCGCTACAATGTCCAAATCTCCCATTCGGTCATCACGGCATATAGTAGGAACGGTAATTGAACACTTTCAATCAAAAAATCTGCTGATTCTGAATCCATAAATGGACCGGAAAAGCAGTCTCAACTGGTAACAAATAGCGGAGGTTTATAATGTTAAATTTCCTGATTCTATACTTTTTTTACAAAAAGTCAAGTTTTTTTTTATATTTTTAGTCAACAAATTTGAATAATCTCCGTACCTAAAAGATATTATTCTGAGAAGTTGTTGAAGAAGATCCACAGTATTAATGCTTTACGTAACTACTGTGGCTGTCGGCCGACAGGCGGGCTTTATTCTTACATAATTTCTAAACTGATTAACTAATAAAAACAAAAACAACCCTACATATAAGGAAGAATGAACGCCGCACAATTGAGAAGATACTAACTATAACTGTACAATAATCATTTTATAATCATCCCTCAATTCAAACATCCATGACATGCGTCAACTAAAAATTACGAATAAAATTACTGCTCGGGAATCTCTCGCGCTGGACAAGTATCTTAACGATATTGGCAAAATCAGTATGCTGAACGCTGATGAAGAGGCGGAGATGGCTCGTCGTATCAGAAAAGGTGACACCGAAGCACTGAATATTATGACGAGAGCAAATCTGCGTTTTGTGGTATCGGTGGCTAAACAATACCAAAATCAGGGATTGTCGCTCAGTGATTTGATCAACGAAGGAAATGTCGGGCTGATGAAAGCGGCCAAACGTTTTGACGAAACCAAAGGTTTTAAATTTATCTCTTACGCCGTTTGGTGGATTCGACAGTCCATATTGCAATCCATCGTCGAATACTCCAGAATTGTTCGACTTCCACTCAACAAAGTAGGTTCTTATAATAAAGTAAACGAAGCATTTTTATCTTTCGTTCAGGAATTTGAACGGGAACCAACCAACGAAGAGTTGGCCGATATCCTTAGCCTGACGCCACGTGAAATTAACAATATGCTCAAGGGCAATGGCCGTCATCTTTCTTTTGATGCACCGATGAGTGGAGAGGAGGGCGACTCAACCATGCTAGACGTGATCGTCGGCAGCGAACCCGCTGACAGTCCCGACAATAACCTGATGGAGCAATCACTTAAGGAAGAAGTACAACAAGGCTTATCCATTCTGTCTCCTCGGGAGGTAGAAGTATTAAGTTCTTACTACGGATTAAACGGGTATAAAAGCCTGACCCTGGAAGAGATTGGAGACTTGTACGGCTTGACCCGCGAGCGAGTACGTCAAATTAAAGAAAGAGCCATCCGTCGCTTGAGAAAATCTTATAACCGGAATAATTTAAAATCCTATTTGGGATAAAAAATTAACATTACATTTATTAAAATAAAAACTAAATCCGTTCTCAATTATGAGGATGGATTTTTTTTGCTTTTAAATCAAACACTTGAATATTGTCGAATTAATTCACTCATTTTCAAAAAGAATAGACGAAACCGGCCTAACCCAAATAGGGTAATTTTACTTTCTATCACCTTTAAGTACCTCCTTCGGTGGGTTTTTATTGGGTAAATAGTGCAATGTTCTGAAATATTATATACTTTGGACTTTATAATCAAATCTTGTGCCCTTCATTTTACAGTTCCTCTGTGTATTGTTACTGTTAGAAGTTGAAATTTATTTTGCGAAAGGAATTCGCATATAAACAACTTTATATACCAAAACTAACTTAATAATGGAAAAGAAGAAAATCCTGGTCACAGGAGGTGCAGGCTTTATAGGTAGTCACGTCGTCTATAAAATGATCAAAGCTGGGTACGCTGTTAATATTCTCGATAATTTCTCTACGGGTAAAAGAACGAATATTCCAATCAACGAATGGGTGACGCTCTTTGAAGGAAATATTCGCAATCCATCGGTGGTAGATAAAGCTGTTCGTGGATGCTCTATTATTATTCATCTGGCGGCCATTGTTGGGGTAGAAGAAGTAATCGCTCAACCTTTGCATACCGTGGAGGTAGAAACGATCGGAACGTATAATATCGTGCAGGCAGCAAAAAAATATGAGGTAAAAAAAATACTCTATGCTTCTTCCAGTGCCGTCTACAAAACTGTCGGAAATGAACTGGGAAGTCGCGAATCGGATGACCTCGGACTAATCAGTACCTACGCCATTGCAAAAAGATTGAACGAACGCTACTTATCAGCATTGACCAAAACGGACGATATCTCCGTAAACTGTTTACGGTTTTTTAATATTTACGGAGAACGACAGGATACCAGAATGGTCATTCCACGCTTCTTTGATCAGGCCATCAATCAGCAACCCATCGAAGTTTTTGGCTGCGGTAGTCAAACCAGAGATTTCACGGCAGTCTGTGACGTAACCGAAGCTATCTATCAGCTCATTAAACGGACAACCTTAAACGGTACCTTTAATATCTCACGCGGCCAGGAGACGACGATTGCCCAACTGGCAACACTGATTAAAAATGTGACCGGCTCATCCTCTGAAATAGTCATGCTTGGACATCCTTGCGCACGCGAAACTTTCAGAGTAAATCGTAGGATCGGAAATAATGGTAAATTATTTGCAGCAACGGGATTTCGTCCCGAGATTCAGTTGATGGAGGGTCTTAAAATTTATTTTGAAAAAGAACAGGAAGTTCGACTTTATTGAAAAAATTGTGCGCGCGACAAATCTTCTGCTTTTGCTTGTTAGCCAACCAACTAACTGACAAAACTAGTTTTTGCTAATTTTCACACACTCAAAAAAATTACCAACAAAATCAGCATGATGTCGGAAGAAATAATTGATTACTCTGGTCGGATGAGTCGGAATTGGTTTCGCAATAAATGGAAAGGACTCAACAACATTTACTATCGGTTAAAAAGGGATTATTTATGGGAGGTGCACCGACGCATCTACACCATTGATTTGGATTATTCCAAAATACCTGACGGAACGATGCCGGTGATGATTAATAATTTTAATCGACTGGAGCTGCTCAAAAAACAAGTCGACTGGCTGCTAACTCTGGAAGACCCCGTGGCGATCATCATTGTCGACAATAAATCTACCTTGCCACCTTTGCTGGAATATTACGAACATTTGGACCATCCGCGCGTACAAGTCGTTAAGTTAAATTATAATTCGTGGAGAAACGGGGTGAAATATCTTGGTGAACATCGTCTAGCCAGTTTCGATAAGTTTGTGATTACCGATGTTGATCTGCTGCCTTATTCTAATACTCCAAAAAATTTGATCAGTCATTTATCCGGTTTACTAGATCAGTATCCAGAATACAATCACGTGGGTACTTCTCTGGAAATTAACGATTTGCCGGATTACAATCCAATGAAAGAGATGGTGATAAAATATGAAAGTATTTTTTGGCCACCACTGGCCAGGGCACTGGACGGAGATGTTTTTGTGGGTAAAATTGATACAACTTTTGCCATGTATCGTACCTCTTCCAATATCCTGAGTACGCAAGGTGCCTTACGGACCAATCGTCCCTACACGCTAAAACACATGGACTGGTATTTGGATCCCGAAAATTTTTCGTCAGAATATCAATATTATTTAACTTCTTGTAAGCCTTGTGCTACCTGGGCGCAACAATCAAAAAAAGAGCAAAGCCTAAAGAAATACTGGAATGACCAAAAAGATAAATCTCCCGCCTCGTACTCCTAGCTACCAATCCATCTTGCGTATTCAACGATTTATGAAAAATCCGATTCCTTTCATGAACCGAAATTTAGAGAAATATGGCGACACCTATTGTTTCAGTCTGCGCTACAATAAAGTAAATATCATCACGGTAGATCCGGATATCATTCAACATTTTCTCAGAAAAAATGAGGATAATTATAAAAAATCGGTAGCCAATAATGAGGTTTTGGGTCACTTCGTCGGAAAAGGATTACTGCTGGCAACGGGCGAACGTCATGATGCGCACCGCAAATTAATGGCTCCGGGTTTTCGACCCAAAAGTATTGGTCAGCTCATCAATTTTATGGACGAACAGATCGATCGTTATTTTTTGGAAATGGATAAACGGATCGAAAAAAATCCCACGTTGATTATTGATCGGGAATTTAGTGACCTGACCTTTCGGGTGATGACCCGGGCGATCTACGGAGATGATATGAATCAGGAAGAAATTTCTGCGTTCTCTGATCGATTTCAAAATCTGCAAAAAATGATGATCAAGCTGGTCAGAATTCCTCGGCTACTGAAATTTTATCAGATGACCGGACAAACCAAATTTTATGAGCAGGTAGCCAAAGAGAATAATACCTACCTGAATCAATTGATCGCGGCCCGTCGGAAACAGCCACCTAAAGAGGATTTACTGGGAATGTTGCTGAGCTGTCGTTACGAAGATTCTAACGAAGGGATGAGTGACGATCAACTGCGGGAAGAAACACTGACGCTATTTGTTGCCGGACACGAAACGGCCGCCAATTCCTTGTCCTGGATTTTTTATATTCTGGGAAAAAATCCGGAAGTAATTAAAAAAATATTAGCGGAACGCGAAGCGATCATTGGAGATCAGGTCCCCGAATTTTCCAAATTATTACAAATGGATTATCTCAATCGGGTAATTGACGAATGTTTACGAATCTATCCACCCTCCTGGATTACGGATCGAATTGCGATGGAAGACGACTACGTAAATGGTTTTGATATTCCCAAAGGCGCCCGGGTGATTCCATTTATTTACGGTCTACATCATTCAGAAAAACTTTGGCCGGAGGCGGAAAAATTTGACCCGGATCGGTTTACCAAAGAAGGGAGAAAGGATCGACATAATTTTGCACACATGCCGTTTGGTGCGGGACCACGGATGTGTATCGGTCGTCATTTTGCTACGCTGGAAATGAAAATGATTATTCTGAAAATGTTAAAGCGGTATCGCTTCAGTCTGGTAGAAGATCATAAGGTAGAACTACTTCCTTTGGTAACGCTGAAACCAGCGAACGGTGTCAAACTTTGTTTTGAGTAAGTTTGTCAAACGATTCAAAAGAAAAGGGTAGGGTAAGCAGATAATTTATGATGGTGATAAAATAATCATTGGTCGCCTCGTGATCGTGTAATAATAAAATTTCGTCGGAAGGACTGGATAACCATCGGTTTTCTCCCATTAAAAATCCTCGACAGTCTCGGGGGTTTTTGGTTTTTAATCGTTGAAAAATTTTATCCAGATTGTGAAGTCCTTGCGGGGGCTTATCCATTTCCATGGCCCATTCCATAATATCGAAAGTCCAGGCCCAGTCCGCATCTTCCCAGAGTTTTGCCTTTTGCATGTAGCGATACGTCACTCCGTCCATCGCTGGTTGTTCGTATCCTAATTCGCGTAGTATTTTTTGAATATTCGCTCCGCGCTTTTTACTTCCTTGCGGGAAGATCGAGAATACTTTTCCGTTTTTCAAGTCACCTTTATCTCCGTAGGGAAACCGAAACCATTTGGTGGGTCTTTTTACTCCGGCGGTTTGGTAAATCGCTTCAATAATCTGATCCGTTTTATAAATCTCTTCTTTTGCTTGTTCCAGCGATACTTTTGAAAAAGCCGGATGCGAATAACTATGATTGGCAATGATAAATCCTTTGTGAATACTGTCAATGACCGCGTCCGGATATCTTTCCATTAATTGTCCAATACAAAAAAAAACAGCGGGTATTTTATGGTGAGCCAATAGATTGACCTTGGCAGTAAACTGCGTTCCGGGAGAATCATCGATGGTTAGATATACTTTTTTCAATTTATTATTATTGAGGGTTTTTAAAAACATGAAGTTATAGAATGCTAAATGTTGAAGATACCCTGAAAAGTGTTTTGTCAGGCAGAGACGCAGAGACCCTTTAGCGTATTGGTGCTTATTGCAAACCATACGTTAAAGAGTCTCTGCGCCTTAGCGACCTCTGCGAAAAAATGAGGGAATGTACAATTAAGGGAATGTACAATTAAGTGTGTCTCTTTGCCATCTCACACCTCGGTCTTAAAGGAAGCCTAGCCCGCAGACACACTTAAATGGACGCCCCGAAAATGATCTTGACAGCAAACAAATCATTCAAACAATTTAATCTCTACCGCTTCTACTTTTTTCCGATACGCTTTCCAGTCTTCCGCAAAAAACCTACCAACGATGTTATGCACCTCCGTCATTCTACGCTCCGCTTTCCTAATCGCACCCATTCCGTTTTTACTAACCGCATCATCCGTTCCACGGAAATATCTCATTCCATCAAAAATAACAGAAGTCAGTTTATCTGATGACCGCTGAATACCTTTCGTGTCCGATGGGTACATGTAGATCGCCATTAATTTAGTGAGACTATCCGTCATGGATTTACCAATTTCCTTGATCATTTTTTTGGTACTATCCGGAGCCTGGACCATCGCATCATTGACCAATTTAACGGTTTTTTTGGCCTTTTTCAAGCGGTTAAAATCTTTGGTTGCTATTTCTATTTTATCATAATATTGACGCTGTTGCGTATACTTTCTTTTTAAACCCGCAGTGGTAACCGGACGGTGCGGATTGGTGTGTACCTTAATCGTCGTAGAATCTTTGGCTGCTCCGTGCGTTACCACTATTTTATAATCACCCGGTAGTACGTCGATTCCACCCGGCGGATCTGCGTCCGGTTTTGGATCCTGATTAGAAGGAAAACGGGTACCATTTTCGTCTAGCTGCCAGGATACCCGGTTAAGTCCCGCTTTTAATTTTTTGGTGAAATTACGGACCGTATCTCCTTGCATATCATAAATGACAATGGCCGCTTTATTGCCTTTCTTTTTATCTTGCTTCTTTTCGGTATCCTTTCCTTCCCCTTCCTTCTCCTTCTCCTTCTCCTTCTCATTCTTCCAGATAGAGAACATTCCGTTTGGACTACGGTTGGGACCACGAAATTCTGCATTGGCAATAAATCGTACGCCATCCACCGAGCGGTAGCTACTGTGGTACGCATCCGGTGGGGTGAAAATAGCGAGATCCTGATCCAGTACTTTTCTATTCGTTCGGGCAATTTCCCGTAAGGGTCTAATGTCATCCATGATCCAGATGGCCCGACCAAAAGTACCAATAATCAGATCGTGATCTCTGGGATGAATCTTCAAATCCCGGGTTGGAACACTCGGAAAATCCTTTTTCCATTGCTGCCATTTTTGGCCACCCTTCAGTGAAAAGTACAATCCATAATCAGTCCCCATAAATAATAATTCGGGTACCACGGGATCCTGTACGATACACATCACGTAACCGGAAACGCTTTTCTCATCGGCAATTCGATTCCAGGTTGCACCGTAATTGGTGGTGTGATAAGCATAAGGTTTAAAATCATTGCGGCGATAATTATTAACGGCGATGAAAGCTTCGCCAGCATTTTTTCCGGATACCTCAATTTGGGCAAACCAGCTTCCGTTGGGCAGGCCTGGCAAGCGACTAGACATCTCCGACCAGTATTTTCCACCATCTTTGGTCAGGTGTAATTTACCATCATCCGAGCCCGCCCAGATTACGTCCCCATCGACCGGACTAGGAGCGATGGTAGTGAGGGTCGTAAAATTTTCTGCGTTGGTTACATCTTTGGTTAGTCCTCCGGTGACGGCTGATTCTTTCTGTTTGATCGTATCATTGGTTGTCAAATCAGGAGAGATGATTTTCCAGGTCTTGCCACAATCGGTGGTTTTATGAACGTATTGACTACCAAAATAAACTTCACAGTTGCCAAAAGGACTTTGCGCGAGTGGTGCGTTCCAGTTATAACGAAGTTCTTCTCCGTCGGGATGAGCAGGTTTGATAAATTCATTTTGTCCGGTCTCATAATCAAAGTAGGCGATATTTCCACCTTGAGACATTGCCATTCCATAGCGAGAATCATCGGGACGGAATAGCATATCAAAACCATCGCCGAAAAGTACTTCTCGCCAGTCGGAATTTCGGGTACCTCCTGATTTCCAGGAGCTGGATGGCCCGACCCAGGTTCCGTTGTCCTGCATTCCACCACCGATTCGGTAGGGTATAGACATATCATAATTGATGTGATAAAATTGTCCGACTGGTAGATTTTCTACAAAGCGCCAGTTTTTGCCGCCATCGCGGGAAATATTCATTCCTCCGTCGTTGCCATCAATCAGATAATTTGGATCATCGGGTGAAAGCCAGAAAGCGTGGTGGTCCGGGTGGACGTTGGTACCATAGTCCAGAATAGTTTCGAAAGTGCGTCCTCCATCTTCACTTTTTGAAACGTAAGACCAGAGATTCCAGATACGATTTTCGTTGTGTGGATCCACGTAAATTTCGGCATAATAAAAGGGGCGGTTTCCAATATCTTTATCCGCGATTTTTTTCCACTTATGGCCACCATCTTCTGATTTATAGAGGGCGTTGACTTTTGCCTCTACCAGGGCATAAACGATATTGGGTTTACTAGGTGCTACGGCTAGTCCGATTCGACCCAGTGGTCCTTTGGGGAGTCCGCTTTTTTTATCTTCGTCGGTAATTTTTTCCCAGGTAGTCCCCATGTCGTAGCTGATGTGAATACCGGAGCCGGGTCCTCCGGAATTAAACTTCCAGGGAGTCCGACCAAATTCCCAAGTTGCGGCGATGAGTTTGTTTGGATTTTCCGGATCGGTGATCAGATCCGCGATTCCGGTTTGGTTGTCAATGAACAAGACTTTTTTCCAGGTAGTTCCGCCGTCGGTGGTTTTATAAACGCCACGATCTTCAGAAGGACCCCAGGCAGACCCCAGTGCGCCTATAATTACGGTATTGGGGTCATCCCGGTGGATAATAATCCGATGGATGAGGGTCGTATTTTCCAGGCCCATTAGTTTCCAGGTTCGGCCACCATCAAGGGTGCGGTAGAGTCCTTTTCCACTATTGTGAGAATTTCGGGGATTCCCTTCTCCGGTGCCCACCCAAATATCATCCGGATTTTTTTGATTGATTTTGATCGAACCGATGGATTGGACGGGCGCATCATCAAAGATTGGTTCCCAGGCGATTCCACCACTTTCCGATTTCCAGACCCCGCCCGAAGCCGTACCGACGTAGATATGGTCTGGATGTTGAAGATTTACATCAATGGCGGTCACCCGACCACTCATCCCCGCAGGACCGATATTACGTATCTTAAGTTCGGAAAATTTTTCCAGATCAAGAAAAGTCGCCTCTTTTTGAGAAAGGAGAAGAGTAGGGAGTAAAAAGATGATTAGAATTATTGGTAGTTGGCGCATCTCAATGTTAAGTTTGAATTATGTAAGCTTATCTAAATTTAGGACCCTCAAGATAATAATTTTCCATATGGTGTATGATATAAATGTCTTTAAACTATAAAAAAGAAATTATTAAAAAAAAATGACTTTATTTTCTTTTTATTAAAATATTTAAATATTTTTGACTTTCGTTATTTGATGTTTTTTAAGATTGAGTAACACCACCACACACTTTTAGGTCTAACCGGACCTGTGATTCTATTGGAACTGAGAACTTTTTCCTACAAATTATCCGGATTGGTCAATATGATCAGTTTATGAAGTCATTAATAAATCAAAAACCGATTTTGAGAGACAGTCACTTTACAACCCTGTCCCTTCTTAGAAATTTCTAACCCTGAATTTCTTTACCACACTGATTTATTATTGTGAAGTTATTTAAGAATGTCCACAGAAAGTGAAGCTAAAGACTTAGCTGTAACCACTGTGCTTTATTCTTAAACGATTTCTGTACATCTTTTTTGTTCGTAAGAATGCTTACGGACATGGTCTTGCTATTTTAGACCTACCTCGGAATGGGACAGAAAATCTATGTATCTAACTTTATGGTTTTAATATTTAAAATCTTAAGGTTACAACTATTTTTCTTCCCTCCTGGGACTATTGAAATCAGTTGCTAACACCAGGATTTATTGAATTAAAAATTAAATCCTAAAAACAACAACCGCTTATGTTTGTATCATCTACCCGATGGACTTTTCTGTTATTAATTTTAATCGCAGGGAATGCTCTTGCTGATACAAATTATAATCCCTTTTTGAACATACAAGAACCGATAGTTTGCTCTGCCAGTACTACCCGGCATTTTATTTCGCTCGATCAACATACCGCTTTGATCCGGTTTGAGGATTTGATCCCCGGAGCGGACTACCATCTGTTTGTATCACCTGCCCGTCCGGACAGGCGCTGTCTCCCCGCGGTTAGTACGACCACGCTCAAGGATCGTCTAAAACTTGTGGAACCAGATGTCTATTTTTTTAAAGCCCTCGACACTGCTCTTGAGTTAGTCATCACCGGGTCGGCCTGCCATCCCGATCAGTATATTGCTTTGAGCATTGACGAAATAATAGATCAAGCAAATATCTTATCTGCCACACCTCAGGGAATTGAAATCAACACGGATGAATATTCAGTAGAAGAACTCATCGAAACCGTATTTATTGGCGGAGATTGTTTTCAAGTGGAGCCGGGAAGTATTCGGTATAAAGGAGATAATGAGGAGGAAAGTATTGGTTTCTTTTCCAATGGCATGGATGCTCTCAATATGGAAGAAGGAATCATTCTTTCGACCGGAAGAGTAACGAGGGCCGTGGGACCCAACGAGAGGTTCAATACGGGTAGCTGGATGAGTGGAACTGCTAATGATCCTGATTTAAGACAACTACTTACCGGTAATTATGACTTGAAGGATCGTGCCTCTCTGGAGTTTAAATTTACTCCTACCAGCGAAATGATTTCCTTCGAATTTGTATTCGCGTCCGAAGAATATTGTGAATATGTAAATTCAGCTTATAACGATGTTTTCGGATTCTTTATTAGCGGACCAGGCATCAACGGTCCTTTTTCAGACAATGGAGAAAATATTGCATTTGTCCCCGGTTCTAACGACTATATCTCTATAAATTCGATCAACCACTTTCAAAATCAATTATATTTTAACAATAATATTCCTATTAGTCAACACGATGAATTACCTCTTTCATTATCCTGTCCAGAACTGGAAAATGTTCCCGGTGTAGCCTCTTCTTTTTTAGAATTCGATGGATTTACCAATGTAATGACCGCCATGGCTCAGGTAATTCCCTGTGAAACGTATCATATTCGACTCGTTATCTCTGATGTTCAGGATGCCTCATTTGATTCCGCAGTTTTTCTGAAAGCAAACAGTTTCAGTGGTGGAAATACTGCTCAGATCAGCGTGGACGTTCCTGGATTTGATGGAGACGAATTAACCGAAGATTGTACCGAAGGATATTTTCGATTTGATCGAACAAATGAAGATTTATCAGAAGACGTAGTGATTCACTTTGATGTCTCAGGTTTGAGCACCGCTACCGCTGGAGTAGATTACGAAGCACTGCCGGACTCTATTATCATTCCTGCCGGAGAACCATACTACAATCTGCCGATCTTTGCCTATCATGATGACCTTATTGAAGGGACTGAAAATATTTTATTAGATATGGAGGTACCTTGTTCCTGCGAAAATCCATACTCGGTTATTTATCTACGGGATGCCGATCCACTGGTTGCCGAGGATACCGATATTCTTTTTTGCGAAGGACAATCCGAGTTGGTCAGCGCCAACTTCAGCGGAGGAGTAGGAAAGGTTTCTTATCTCTGGAATACTGGAGATACGCTGGGCGAATTGCCTGTTCTCACTACCCAAGACACCGAATATTCAGTTACCATCACAGATCAGTGTGGAAAAACCGTTTCTGCGGTACATCGGATTATAATTACTCCAGAACCGACCGCTACTCTATCCGGAGAAACTATTTTATGTGAAAATATACCGGTCGGTAATTTGCCTATTACCTTAACCGGAAATGCTCCCTGGAGCCTGGAATATACGTTGAATGGTCTTCCCAAAGGCTCCTTTGTCGGTATTCTCAATAATAATTTTCAGCTGTCCGTCAATACTCCAGGAACGTATATGGTAACGGCCGTTAGCAGCCAGAACTGTGTGGGTACAGCGGCTGGTAGTGGAACGGTCAACGAAATAAACCTGGAAATAACCGAAGCAATGGACCCGCTCACTTGTCCGGGAGCTGCGGATGGTGCGCTGATGGTTTCCGGGGACGGCGGAAGTATGCCCTATAATTTTAGCTGGGAAAATGGATCCGTTGGGTCGGTAAACAGCAGTCTGGATAGCGGACAATATCAGGTTACTTTAACGGATGCTAATGGTTGTCAGACGGTTCGCGAGTTCCCGGTTATTCTAGATCCGGAAATGCCTCAGGTGTCTATTGCACCTGCGGGAATACTTACCTGCGATTCTACCGAAATCAGTTTGTCTGCCAACGCTTCTACCGGTCCGATTTATCTATATCTCTGGGAAACTGCCAATGGTAATATTCAGAGTGGTGTCAGTTCTCTAAATCCAATGGTATCCGAGCCGGGGGATTATAGGCTGGATGTTATTAATACCAATACGGGATGTCGCCAGGCCGATACGCTGACGGTGACGCAGGATATTAGCCCTCCTGATGCGGTGGTACTGGTGCAGGGACCTCAAACCCTTACATGTAATGAAACGACTACAATTCTTGATGCAACGTCATCACGGCCTTTTGGGGAAGTTACCTATACCTGGAGCACCGAAAATGGTTATCTCGATCCAGCAAATATCAATCATCCAATTCCTGAAATTGATAGTGCTGGACTCTACCAGTTATTATTAACCAATACCAAAAATGGTTGTACTTCGTCCTTAAATACATTGATCAATTTAGATGTAACCGCCCCTAATCCGATAATTCTTACTCCGGCCGAACTGACTTGTCTAGATACGGTTCGTCAATTGGATGCTACTACTTCCAGCGTACAAGGTATGCCTGAATATATCTGGACTACCACGGATGGTGATTTGCTTAACGGAGCGACCGGATTGACCCCGGAAATTGGTGCGCCGGGTACCTATCATTTAGAAATCCTGGATACCGACAATGGATGTGTTGCTCAGCAATCTGTTATTGTAACGCAGAATATCCTATCTCCGGTTTCTGAAATAATTCCGCCAGATGAAGTGCTGGATTGCAATACCTTTACGCTGACGCTAGATGGTGGAAATTCTTCACAAGGGGACGATTTTATCTTTGCGTGGAATACCGACAATGGAGTAATCTCTGGTTCGTCTTCTGATTTAATCGCTTCAGTTACCGCTCCGGGTGATTATCAACTAGTGGTGACGGATCAACGCAATGGTTGTACGGCTAGCGCAAGTACCACCGCGTTACAAAACCTGGTGGCACCCGTTGCAAACATTACCGTTGAAGGATCGGATATTTTAACTTGCGAATTTCCTTCTACGAATATCTCTGCGGTGGAATCTACGGGAGAAAACACCTTGGCTTACCGTTGGTTTACTAATGATGGAGCGCTGGTGGCAGATCAAGAAAATCAAATGGAAAATGAAATTTTATTGCCTGGTATGTATCAGTTGGAAGTAATGGATATGGTAAACGCATGTATAGACCAGACGGAGGTAATGATTATGGAAGATAAAAAATTACCCTTGGTGATGATTGCTACTCCGCCGGAGTTAAATTGTTATGAGGATGTCATCACCATCTCCGGGGATGGGTCTACTCAGGGAATCGACTATATTTCTACCTGGACGAGTTCTAATGGAAATATTACTGGAGGTTTAAATGATCTGAAAACGGAGGTAGATCAGCCCGGAACTTATCAATTGAGTATTTTAAATTTAGACAATGGATGTTCGAATACCGAGACGGTCATCGTTAACGAAAACCGGACAGAACCCGTAGCCATGATTAGTCCAGTTACGGAGATGCTGGACTGTAATACTTTTGAAATAAACTTATCAGCTATCGGTAATTTATTAGATAATTACGTTTTTGAGTGGCGTACCACGGATGGAAATATTTTGGGAGATATAAGCCTGGAAAATGTTTCTGTGGATGCCGCTGGAACTTATGAATTAGTGGTGACGGATACCGAAAATGGGTGTCAAGCGGATGTGGTCGAATTGGTTGAAATGAATGAGAATCGGCCCGAAAGTATCGAATTTGAAATACAAAATCCTGATTGTTATGGAGAAACGGGAAGTCTTGCTATTCTCGGAGTAACCGGAGGAGAAGGGCCCTATTTATTTTCCCTCGATATTTTTGATGACGAAATATTTTATTCGGATACCAGTTATCAAAATTTGGAGTCGGGGGAATTTATCGTCACCGTACTCGATTTCAATGGTTGTAAGCTTACGGAGTCAGCGAGGGTGGTCGGAGTACCGGAACTGATGGTGACAACCGAGCCACGCTATGAAATTCGTCTGGGAGAAAGTCAGAAATTAAACGTAATCGTAAATTTTCCCGACTTCAGAATTGATTCAATTCTCTGGCAGCCAAACGATGATAATCTCTGCATAAATTGTTATGATCCTGTGGTACAACCCCTGGAAGATACCTACTATACCGTGTCGGTCATTGATGAAAATGGTTGTACGGCGTCCGCTCAGACGGTGGTCGTAGTAGACAAAGAACGACGGGTTTATATTCCCAATGCATTTTCTCCAAACGGAGATGGACAAAATGAGGGATTGACGGTATTTACCGACCTGCTTTCTGTAAAACAGGTAAATACGTTACAAATATTTAGTCGTTGGGGGGAGAAATTGTTTGAGAATAATAATTTCCAACCCAACCAGGAAGGAGAAGGCTGGAACGGATTTTTTGGTAATGAAAAGATGATGTCGGGGGTCTATGTCTATTTTGCAGAAGTAGAATTTATCGATGGACACCGGGAAATTTTTAAAGGGGATGTAACCTTGTTTCGCTGATAAATTGTGTGTATTTTAAAATTGCTATTAGCTAGTTACTCATTCCTTACAGGTAAGGAGGCCCCAATCGGATAATTAGCAAAAAAATCGTGTTCTCCAGCGGTGATGTAATGGTATTAAAATCGTGTTAAAAGTATCCTTCTGTATTGTATTAGCAAATTAGATTTCAGACCTTGGACCCAAACCCTAAGCTATGAAATTTAAAACCTTGATCTATTTTACGCTATTTCTGTTTTTCGTCGGTCAACCGAAAATAACCCACGGGCAAATAAATGTCTTTTTTGATCTCTTCACCCAACTTGATTTTATCTTTGGATTAGAGGGGGAAGCTCGGGCTGGTGATACCGACTTTACCAATTATCCTTACGATCTCTATGATGACGGTCGCTATCGTCCTTTTGGAGAAGAAGGGCGCAGGGTGAGCACCAAAGCACAACTCTTATTACAAAGTAACGAAAGAGATATTTTTGGTGGAATGGCCCAAATTCAGTTTTCTCCAATTTCTATTATTACCCTGGATCTTAATCACCGACAGCTCTTCGACGGCGATGACCTTTCGGAAGCCGATAAAATCGGGATCACTAATTTTACTTTTCAATACAATAGATTACGAAATCGACGGTTTAATTTATGGTGGGATACAGGGCTTTCCCGCTACGAGGAACGGGACGAATCGGACTGGGGGATTAGTGTTGGAGCTGGACTTTCCTGGTTTTTCAAGCAACCGCTTAGTTTCCATACGAGCTATCGGTATCACGAATTTTTAGATTCGGGGGAGGGCCTTTCCAGTTTTAAGATTAGACTACAATTACATCTGACGAGATATTTTATATCTGCGGGCTACCAAAATTTAGGCAACCGAATATCGGCAAATACCTGGTTGATGGGGGGCGGTGTGTATTTTTAAGACTATGAAGCTGCTTAAGTAATGGTCAATTAATAGACTTTATTATAAATAATTTAGTATGGCTCAAAATTGATCTTTTGTTCCCACTCTTCTTCACATGCTCACCTTCGTAGCTACGGCTACGAGGTTCCGCGTGTTCATCAATTGGAAACAAAATCTCTATTTTTTAACTCATAAAACTATTTTAGAATAAAGTCTAATAACATTCCGATTTGTCTCTGATTTTTTAATATCAGAAATCGTTATTTCTCTCAGGAAGCCAACAAGCCTGCCTGGGCTGACCCAGTCAGATAGCGGGAAGTCTGTCTGCCGGCTAGCAGGCACAATAGTTGCGACTAAATCATTATAACTTTTATGTGAAATGAACTGGAATTGTCTTTTGAGCTTTTTTATTTTGACTAACTTTGTCAATCAACGCAACTATATTTGTGTTTTGGTTGTCTCTGATAATATCAACTGTTAGGTGAATCATTTCCAAAATCAAAAAAAGGTGAAAATCAGTTATTTTCTTTTCCTTATCGTTTTGTTGCTGCCAATATTTTCCACTGCCCAGGATTTGTCAAAGGATACCCTTAAGAAAAAAAAGAAGCAGAGTTTATTTTCCTTGATGGAATACAAAGAAGTTATTCCCGTTACGGTTTGTGCGGACATTGTTAATCTTATAGAGGAAAAATTTGAGCAAAAAGAACGCACTGGATTATTTAGTTTTACGGATAGTCTTGGACAAAAAACTACACTTCCTATTCGGTTGGAGACCAGAGGTAAGACGCGTTTGGTTCGGTGCGAAGTACCACCGGTAATGATTTATTTTGACAAACCAGCGCTGGAAGATCAAAGAATAAAAGACTATCCCAAGTTAAAAGTGGTGGTACCTTGTTTTCGGGATAGCCTGGCCGAAGACCTTTTATACCGGGAATTGCTGGTCTATAAATTATATGCGCTGATTTCAGATTATCATTTTAGAGTACAGGCCGCCGAACTGACTTGCCTGGACAAAACAAGTCAGGATACAACCCATATTTTGCCTGTTTTTTTTATTGAAAGTGATAAAGAATTCAGGAAAAGAACGGAGACCGAAGAAGTTAATGAGTATAATGTAGAATGGTCTGATTTGGATCCCGAACAAGCACAGATTATGGCGCTCTTTCAGTATATGGTCAGTAATACAGACTGGAAAATTGACCACCTGCACAATCTAAAATATTTTAGAGATCATGAGGAGGCTCCTATGGTATTGGTACCTTACGATTTTGATTTTAGTGGAATAGTCAATTCGGACTATGCTAGACCAAATCCTGATTATGGGCAGGAATCCGTACGACAGCGAGTTTATCTTGGCAAAAAAAATAAATTTCTGGATAAAACGATTCATCTTTTCAGGGAAAAAGAGACGGTAATTCTGCAGACTGTAGACGAAGACCCTCACCTTTCGGAGGCAAGTAAAAAAGATATTAAATCCTTCCTGGCTCCTTTTTTTAAAAGCCTGAAAAGCAGAAGAGGAAGAAAGAAAGCTTTTAAGAATTTTACTAAATAGCAACTCTAAGTAGTCTTTCCAGTTAATACTGTCGGTTAATTTGGCGAATTTTGAGACTGCACTTCATTAAAAATACTCGCCATAGCTAGTAAAATGGTTATTATGCTGTGCATAACGCCCATTTCAGCGCCTTGATTGATGAAAAAATATTTCGCCTTTTATCTCAATCTATTTAATCGCCATTCCTAATACTCTTGATTGATCCGCATTTTTAGTTTTTTCTTATAATCTTCAATCGCCCAGTCGCGGAAATTTTTGGTGCTTTTGCAAATGCAATAACAGTAGCGACGTACACGGTCCGAAATATCTTCGTGCAAGGCTTTGGTGAGTTTGAGCGCCTCCGGAAAAGTCTCGGCATTTTCTACAATAAGTCCCACGTGTTGCTCTAATGAACGGTCTAGAATAACGGCGGAACGTAATCCCGCTGACATCACTTTTTTATTCTCCGCTTCGATATCAAAATCCACGTGTTCGGATTTTTTAAACAAGACCCGAATCTCTTCTGGCATGTTATATTTAAAATTTCTTTCGATATCCTGATCTGAAATAATATTATCCAGAAAATAATTTGGATTCCGGAAAATTTTCAACCAGTCAACTTCCGCATCCCACAGACCAAATCGGGCGGCATTATTTCCCAGATCAATTACCTGAAAAGTGTTTTTACCCGGAATGACTCGCGAACCACGACCAATCATTTGGTAATATAAACTTAGAGATCGAGTCGCTCGGTTTAGAATAATCGTATTAATGGTCGGTTCATCAAAACCGGTAGTCAAAATTCCTACCGAAGTTAAAATGGCATTTGGCGTCTTCTTAAACCAGCTTAGAATATCTTTACGTTGTTGTTTGGAATACGTATTGTCGAGATGACGAACATCGAAGCCCGCCGCCTGGAAAGTTTCGTAAACGTTTCGGGAGGTATTAATGCCCGCGTTAAAGATCAGCGTTTTTGTATTCAGCGCCTGTTGTCGATAAGCGTAGAGTAGCTTGCTCTGCATCGCCGCGTTGGAATATAGTTCTTCGGAAGATTTGATGGTATAGTCGCCGTTAATACCCGTTTTTAGGGAACCCAGCCGTACATCGAAACTATAAGTAGTGGCCTTGGCCAGGAATCCACTGCCGATGAGCGAAGGAATAGATTTTCCAAGAATCAGTTCATCGTAGGAGTCCTTCATCGGTAACTTGGCATTGCTACTGAGTGGAGTAGCCGTCACACCGAGGATAAAACATTTATTAAAAAACTTAAATAACTTACGGAATGAATTGATATGTGCTTCATCAATGACCACTAAATTTACGTCTTCCATCGTAAATTTTTCGTCGTTAAGTCGATTGTTGAGCGTTTCTACCATCGCTACAAAACAATTATATTTATCCTTGTCTGGCAGCTCCTTTATCTTGCTGTTAATGACTTTATTACTAACGTCAAAACTATCTAGCATCCGGCTCGTCTGTCCACATAGCTCAATTCGGTGCGTCAAAATCAATACTTTATTTCCCGTTTGCTCGATATACCGTCGGGCAATTTCAGAAAAAACAACTGTCTTACCACCACCCGTAGGCAACTGATAAAGTAAATTATGGTCTTTAGGACAATTGGCAAACCGTTCAAAGATCAGATTTAAGTCTTCTTTCTGGTAATCGTATAGTTGCTTCTTGGTTTCACTTTTCGGCGTAATATCTTGCTCCATCCCGTGTGTAATTCTTATGAACGTTGTAGAAAAAAATCTCACAAAGATAGCACTATTTAAGAGTTCATGGTGGAGCAATCGTATTTTTTTTTAATTTAATTAAAAAGAAAATTTACTATCGACAATTTTCACCTTGATTATCAGGCTTTTAAAGGGTTTTATGATGTTCAATCAGAGATAAAAATCCTATGCATTTTCGAGAATGGTTGAAAGTATAGTGAATTAGAATTAGAATTAGAATGGGAATTAGAATGGGTAACCTAAATATCTGGAAGATTACTAGAGAGCCAAGCCAATAAGAGCGTGAATTCGAGCCTTACCTATCGGCAACCATATTCATATTTCGATTCACATTCACATTCTAAAGAATAATAAGCTTTTTTTAAAAAGGTTGTAACAAAATTTAACGTGTAATCGTCATTAGGATAGCATGGAAATGAAAATCTACGAAGAATGCGTATTGCCCCTTAAAAACCAACTCTATCGGTTGGCGCTACGGATCGTAGGACGGGAGGATCGTGCTCAAGATGTTGTACAGGAAGTGCTGATTAAGGTTTGGGAAAAGAGAGCAGAACTGACGAAGGTAAATAATCTTTCTGCATACTGTGCCCGGATGACACGTAATCTGGCGATTGATAAAACCAGAAGTCGCCACCATCAGTCCACCACTGCCTTGCATCAGGTCCAGCATTTTGCCACCCCGACACCAACGCCTTACGAAGCGGCGGCGGAAAATGATACTTTTAATTTGATCAGGACGATTATTAAAAAATTACCTCCGGCTCAACGGGAGGTTTTTGAACTAAGAGATTTCGAAGGATTGAGTTATAAAGAAATTGTGGAGACGACGGGCCAGTCGATGAGTCAGGTAAAAGTGTACCTGTCGAGGGCGCGGTTTAAAATAAAAACAGAATTAATTGCTGCTTATGACAACCATAGATAATTTACTCGAAAAATACTGGGCGGGCGAAACTTCGCTGGACGAGGAGGCTCAATTACGGGAATATTTTTGCGGCTCAACTGTCGCGGAAGAACACCGCCCGTTCGTCGAGGCTTTTTTATACCCAGAAAAAATAGCCAACGCCACGTTACCGGATGATTTTGAGGAGCAGTTGTTGACAAAAATTAATACTCAGCCAGCGGACCCGATCGTAAAATCGATTAGATTTGATCGCAGATGGCTGGCAGTCGCTGCTGCCGTACTTTTTTTGCTAACGGCGGGTATTTTATTATTAAAAAAACCAGTACCTCCTAACGATCTGGTTGATATTCCGCACCTGATCATCAACGGTAAAGTCTATTATCCGGCAACCGAAGAAGAGGCTTACCAACTAACCAAACAGGCCCTATTACTGGTATCATCAAAAATGACGAAAGAACCAAAGGCGACCATAAAATCATTGAAAAAAATAGAAAATGTGCATCCGGAAAGTTGGGGGAAATAAACTGTTTCGGCCAGTTGGCCAGCTTCCCAAAATAATCACCCATTCAACAATATTCTAATCATCAGATTATAAATTTAAATTATGAAAAAGATATTTGTTTTTTGTTTACTCGTATGTTTCTTGACCAGTTCGGTACTAGCGCAGAATGACGCGATCAACCGCTATTTTGAGGCGCAGCTCGAAAATGAAATTTTCACCTCCGTTTATGTCAGTCCCAAACTAATCGAAATTGTATCTGAAATTGATCTGCAAGCCCTGGATGATGGAGATATGAACAGTAACGAAGCGGCCATGATCGAAGAAGTATTACAACAACTAAAAGGCCTGATGCTCCTTAAAACCGATGTGGAACCAATGCTGCAATACAAAACGGTTTTGGGGGAGTTTTCTAATCAAAATTCAGGATTTGATCTGCTGCTTTCGGTTCGTGATAAAGGGAACAATGTTAAAATATGGACTCAAACGGCTGGTGATAATACAATTCAGGAACTGCTATTGTTGGTGGGTGGAGAAGATGAGATGATCCTGCTCAGTCTGACCGGAAATATTGACCTGAAAAAAATATCCCGACTGGCCGGTAATGTTGATATCGATGGGATCGAATATTTGGATAACCTCGACAAAACGGAACAATGAAAAAACTAATACACACCCTCGTTTTTATTTTTTGTTTCATCACAATTGCGCAAGCCGGTGGTGATCCGATCAAGAAGTTTTACAAAAAATATAAAAAAAGAGATCAGGTTTTTAATATTGCTATTCCGGGAGTGCTTACGCGCACCTGTGTAGGAATTGCCAGAATTTTTGTTCACGACGACGAAGCCAAAGAAGGATTGAAGCTGGCCAGAAAAATGAAAGGCGTTCGAGTGCTGGTAGACAATGGACATCAAGTACCAAAAGCGGCTGGAAAAGAATTGATCCGAAATTTACGAGCACAGAGCCATATGGAACCCTTGGTCTCCGTTCGCGAAAAAGGGAAGCATACCGTAATCATGGGTCAAATAAAAGGGAAGAAGATCAAAAAAATTGTGGTGGTTACTTTTTCCGAAGATCAGTTTACGATGGTCGCCGCAAAAAGCCGCCTAAAAATAAAACACATCAATCGATTGATAAAAGTATTACAGAAAAAACAACGAAAGAAAAAGGCAAAAAAGAAGCAAGAGAAAGAAGTAGAGCGGGTAGAGCCTATGGCTTAATTGCTAGTTGGCTATTAGCTGGTTGGCCTGTTGGCTTCTCTCTAAGGAATGTTGACAAAATAAATGACGATTCTATACTTCCTCTTTTTCTGCCACTCTGCGTTCATAAAATGGTTATTTTGTTAGGCATAACGCCCATTTTACGTCCTTGATTGGCAAAAAATAGTTCGCCTAGAATCTGCATTTATTTAATCGCCATCCCTAATAGATTAAAAATTTCAACAACTCAACAAGCGAAGCGTTTCAACAAGCAAAGCGCCTCAAGACTAATAAGGACGTCTAGCTTTTTTTTCCTTAATCAATTGTCTTTTTGCGCGGTGGAAAGCATCGTTAAAAGCCTTCATCCGGTCTTCATCATTATCATGAATAACAATATCGTTGCCAGGAATGTGTAAACGAATTTTACAAGATATCTCTTTATTACTTGTTCCATCTCCTTTTGTTATATAAATTTCAGATTGCGTAATCCGATGTTCTAACTCTGATAATTCACTCATCGTCTTATTGATGTGTTCTTTTTGCAAGTCGGATAGTGAAAGCTGGGATTCAAGTAATACCTTCATAATGTATATTTTAATTTTTTTAAGAAATCATTTTATGCCAAATAAAAGGATAAATCTACGGTATTGTTCAACCTTATTGTAAAAATCATGGAAGATATTTATTAGACTCGTTATACACAAAAACTACCTACTCAAAATTTCTTAATCTATTTAATCCTCGTTCCTAAGCTGCAATTCAGGGATTTTTGCCTAACTTCTGCTTATCTTTGCGCAAAAAAAGATGACGTACGAAATTCTAAAAATAGCGGACAACGAGGGAATTCTCACCGTGACGATTACCCGTGAAAAAGCCCTGAATGCGCTTAATCGGCAGACCTTCGACGAACTGGAACATTTTTTTAATAATGCTATGATGGAATATCCCCAGATGACGGGTATTATCTTGACCGGAGCGGGACCTAAATCATTTGCCGCCGGAGCCGATATCTCGGAATTTCTAACCCTGGGCAAAGAAGGCGCTGCCAAAATGTCCCGACGGGGCCAGCAGATTTTTGCTAAAATAGAATGTTTTCCAAAACCTGTTATTGCTGCCGTCAATGGTTTTGCCCTTGGTGGTGGTTGCGAACTGGCCATGGCCTGTCATATGCGAATTGCCAGTGAAAATGCCCGTTTTGGCCAGCCGGAAGTCAACCTCGGCATCCTGCCCGGCTACGGTGGAACTCAGCGTCTGGTGCAATTAGTTGGAAAAGGCAAAGCGATGGAATTATTGCTGACCGCTGATATGGTCAAAGCCCCCGAAGCCCTCGGTTTAGGACTGGTAAATCATGTAGTTCCCGCCGAAGAGCTCCTGACCAAAGCCACCGAAATTCTCCAAAAAATAGCTACTAAAGGCCCCTTGGCCGTCGCTCGCACTATCCAGTGTGTCAACGCTAATTTTGACGAAACGGTCAATGGGTACGAAGAAGAAATAAAGGCGTTTGGGGAGATTTCCCATACCGAAGATTTTACCGAAGGCGCTACTGCTTTTTTAGAGAAGCGGGCACCAAAGTTTACGGGGAAGTAGTTCGTGGAAAACCTTTTTTCGATTAAGGATGTTGCATAATTAGAGCTAATATAGAATTGCCACGAAGACACAAAGTTTTAAGTACAAGCATTCAAGATTCTTATATCTATCTCTTAAAGGCATTCTCAACGACTGTATTATTGTCTGAACGAAGCCGAAAATAACGACTCAACAAGCAAAGCGCCTCAACAACTCAGTAATTCAACAAAATAAAATGATAAAACTCACTGTAATAGATCGCGAAGATAAACCCCACGAACTGGAAGCTCCCACGGACATGAATATGAATCTGATGGAAGTCTGCAAAGCCTACGAACTCCCGGTGGAAGGCACCTGCGGCGGGATGGCGCTTTGCTCTACCTGTCACGTCTACGTGCAATCCGACCACGACCTGCCGGAGCTAAATGATGCCGAAGAAGATATGTTAGATCAGGCGTTTTTTGTGGAGGACAATAGTCGTTTGGGCTGTCAGTTGCGAATCACGGATGAACTGGAGGGACTGGTAGTACGGTTGGCGCCGACGGCGGATTGAAGTGATTGTTGAAATGGAATATCGCTGAAATAAGGGGAAGAAAAATTTTGAAGAAAAGATTTGGGAAAAATATCGTACTCCAATTAGAATAAAGTCTATTGTATACCGAGGAAATATGTCAACAATCAATATTCACTGACCAAATAATAATGGGTATGAAACACATATTTCATACCCATTATGATGGTATCAAGAAGACATTTCTTATTTATCTGATATTTTAGCAATTCGGGAATGCACTCGCTTACCAACTTTGATAAAATAAATTTGGTCAGGCAATTCACTGATGTCTAACCGGAAGGAATTGATTCCTTCTTTTAGGGATAGATTTTGCGTAAAAATTTCACTACCGGTAATATCGACTAGTTTAATCAACTGTTCTGCTGTTTGTGTTGCCTCTACCTTAATATTGATGTAATCATCTCCAACCGGATTTGGAAAGGCAATAATTTTTTCAACAATATCGCAATCAGCATCCACCTGAACAATTTTAGAGTATTCGTAAGTAAGGTCATAATCAATCATTTTTAAACGATAGTAATTATCCATGTCTGCTTCGTTGTCATTGAAAAAATAATGGCCTCCTTGAGTACTACCAGATCCTTTGATAGATTCCGCCAGTTCGAAGGTACGACCGTCATTACTTCTTTCTAATTCATAATGGCTAAAATTTTCTTCACTGCTCGAAGACCAGGATAAGTGAATGTTGCAACCATCAGCGACTCCGTCAAATCGAGTCAATTCCACCGGAAGTATTTGGCTACACTGTTGAACGGTTGAAGCGGCTTCTCCGTAAAACCTGGTACAACCCACCACTCGGGCACATCGACTATAACAGGTGGCAACGTCTACTTCAGCAAGCGTAAGAGAAAGATCGTCGTTATCATCATCCGTAACGAATGACCAGCTGGTTGATGCAATGACAGGAGAAGCGCCACTATCAAAACCTCCAACGGCCAAAAAGTCATCGTATAGGTCTCCGACGTTTAGGTCTAGTAATTCTTTGACTGCTTCTACACAGTCACCTTCTTCTGCGGATGATTTTATCCAGACATATTGAAGCGTTTGACCCTCATATTCCGCAGCTCTGACATTTTTCAGCGTACAACCGTTCGCCCAAATTATTCCCCCATGCATCAAAGAGGGATCATCTGGACAAGGATCCTGGGCGAAAAGCTGGGTTGAAAAGACTCCCAGAAAAAACTGGGTTAGCAGAATGGAAGTGAATAGAAATTTGTTCATAGTTAGTTTGTTTTAAAATTAAGAGTTTGTTATACATAGAAATTCCATATAATTAGAAATACTAATCATGCGTTATACATTGATTTATAAGTAGTTACGAATAGGTAATTGTGAAGTGATTGGTATAAACTACCAGGTACTGGATTTTGAGGGGAGAATATTAAAAGAATAGTCGGGGTAAATATACAACTATTTTTTATTTTTTAATTATATTTTAAAAATAAATATGTTTGAGGCGAATGGTACACTAATCAAAGAGAAAGGAATATTTCCAATAAGTAATACTTATTGAAAAGGTCTAATAACAATAATAAAATATTTAAAGGAAATTCAATAGACTTTTCTAATGGTAAATCCATAACAATCTAGAGGCAGCTTCGTTATAGTCCCTATTTATAAACCTCTAAATAACCTTTTGTCGATTAAAAATCATTTAGGTTGCCAAGCTGTCAAAAAACAAATTCACTCCAACATTTCCGCTAGTTTGAACCACTCTGAGGTGTGGCGGGCTATCGCCGTCCAGATACCTTCTCCACCTTACACCCCGCGAGCTTCTTCACTGCCGCCGCCTCCTCCAGACTAACCCCCAACACCAGCGCCTTAAACCTTAATATCGTCTCCTCCGTTTCCGACTGACGAATGCCCATTTCAATCTCTCCGTGTTCCGTGAATTCCTGTCGATAAATCACCGGATTAATTTTTTTTACTGCGTTCATAATCTCGCTCATCAGCGAATAATCGAAAGTCAGCAAGATACGGTCTTCCACTATTTTTTTGATGCGAACCGCTTCGTCGAGCGCCAAACGCGTACTCTCGCGGTAGGCATTGATCAAGCCCGAAGTCCCAAGTTTGGTTCCGCCAAAATAACGTACTACAATCACCATTACGTTGGTCAACTTACCCGAGTCAATTTGTCCCAAAATGGGTCGCCCTGCCGTACCGCTCGGTTCCCCGTCATCGTTGGCTCGAAAATTATTATTATCGAGTCCCAGTCGATAAGCGTAACAAAAATGACGCGCCTTAACGTGTTCTTTTTTGACTTCCCCCAAGAAATCTTGTACCTCCGTTTCTGTAGCCACCGATCGCGCGTAGGCATAAAATTTACTTCCCCGGTCTTTAAATAATCCCGAAGCGTCCGCTTTAATAGTATGGAAAAAATCTTGCACATGACAAAGGTAAGGGAAACAGAATGGAAATGGGAATTAGAATAGAATTTGAATGGGAATTAGAATGATCAACCTGGACATCTGGAATATTCCTAAGGATCAATAAAAGAATAACTTATAACATTTGACTGCTTCTTTTGTGGCTACTCTTCGGCCCTAAAAAACTCCTTGGCTTTCAGCCGAGGCAAGCTATTATGCTCGGCATAACTTATTTTTTAATCGATCCTAAACACAAAATTTTGGACAAGCCCATCCACATCCGCACATCCGCACATCCGCACATCCACGCTTAACACCTCATTAACAATCATTTATCCCTCATTAACAGCAACAGCAACTTAATACCCCTACATTTGTTAGTGTTTTGTATTTTTGCGTCTTAAAAATTGTTTTATGTCAAATATCAGTATCACTCTTCCCCAATTAATTATCGGTGTATCCATTACCGCTTTGATTTTATTGTTGGCCATCGGATTTGGCTACAAAAAACCAAAGAGCTGGATTATGTCCTACGCGCAGCATTTTTGCGGGGTATTATTTATTTTTTCTGGATACGTAAAAGCAGTTGATCCATTGGGGACCGCCTATAAGATGGAGCAGTATTTTGCCGAGTTTACGTATACTTTTCAGGAAACCTGGATGTCTTTTATTGCACCTCTTTTTCCCTTTTTGTCCAATTACGTTGTAGCATTTTCTGTCATTATGATTTTATTGGAAATTATTCTCGGTTTGATGCTGATCATGGGGAATCGTCCTAAATTGACCGCCTGGTTATTTTTAACCATTGTAGTTTTCTTTACCTTCCTGACCGGATTTACTTTTTTGACGGGCTACGTACCGCAGGATGTGAATTTCTTTTCTTTTGGACAATGGGGACCTTACGTAGAAACCAATATGAAGGTGACGGACTGTGGATGTTTTGGTGATTTTTTAAAATTAAAACCTAAAGTATCTTTCCAAAAAGATCTGTTTTTGTTGATTCCGGCCATTTATTTTGTGATCCGGAGCAAAAAGATGCATTCCTTGTTCTCCAATAAAGTCCAGAACGGTATTTTGGGCGTTTCTTTAGTAGTGTTGCTACTTTATTGTTTTTCAAATTTCATGTGGAATATTCCTGGTACTGATTTCCGTCCATTCAAAAAAGGAGCGGACGTTAGAACCCAGCGTGCACTAGAAGAAGAAGCCGCGGCCAGCGTAAAAATCACCCACTATTTAATGAAAAATAAAGAAACGGGAGAAGAGATAAAATTGCCGTTTGATACCTATATGAAAAATTTTAAAGATTATCCAAAAACCAAATTTGAGATTTTGGATCAGGTCAAAACCAAGCCAACGATGGAGGCAACTAAAATCAGTGATTTTGATTTTACCGATGGTGATGGAAATGATATGGCGGAGTCTATGTTGGCAGAACCCGGTTATTCTATAATGATCGTTTCTTATAAATTAAAAACAGATAAAAATTCTTTCCTTGATGCTTACCGCAACAAAATTTCACCGATGGCCAAAAAAGCGGAAGACAATGGCGTAAAAGTTTTTGGATTGGTCGGTGGCGCCGGACAGGAAACGATTGAGGCTTTCCGACACGAAGTACAAGTTGGTTTTCCGATCTACGAAGCCGATGATATTTTGTTAAAAACCATCGTACGATCCAATCCCGGAGTGGTACTTTGGAAGGACGGAAAGATTCTCAACAAATGGCACATCAACAAATTACCACCCTACGAAGAACTGGGAATTAAGCAGTAAAAGCAGGGGATTCGTCACGCACTAAAATGCTAAAAGAAAAACTAAAATAAATTCGTGGTTTTTTAAAAAAAATGACTTTCTTTGTCCGGTAAAACTAAATGTACAGAAAGAAGTAGTTTTTAAAGACTTCGGCCTATAAAACCAAACTGTACAACTCTTAAACTGCTGTTTGAAACGTCATAAATGCTAAGCAGAAGAAATATCCGCATAAAAGTCATGCAGATGCTGTACTCGATGAGTCGAGACGAACAGTTATCCTATCCAGAAGCCCTTCGCCGTTATCACGGCAATATTCAATCGGCTTTCGATATGTATATTTATAATCTCTATCTTTTGGTAGGAATTACCAAATATGCTGAAAAAGACCGTGATCGACGGTTGGCCAAACATTTACCCACTGAGGAAGATAAAATTTTCACCGACCGGCTTAACCGCAATCCACTGATTCGGGCGCTTGCCACTAATAAACAATTACAACAGGAAATTATTCGATTAGAACTGGACGAGCATACCGACCAGGACAACGTCCGTAAAATATATATTGATTTTGCTAAAACCGACGATTATAAAAATTATCTAGCCACCGAAGATATCGATGAAAGCCACCGACAGGTGATGCTGAAGCTTTTTAAGTTTTGTACGAATAGTGAAATTTTTAACGAAATTATCGAAGACTATTCCGCTAACTGGCCGGACGATAAATCGCTCGTCGTAGGAACCATCAAAAAGACGATTAAAGCCTTGCCAAAGGAGGAAGACTTTTTGAATAAATATCGCCCCGGAGACGATACCGTAGTGGACTTTGGAGAAAAAATGCTTCACCTCGTTCACCACGAAGATGCCGAACTATTGGCAATCATCGAACCAATTCTTAAAAACTGGGATGCGGATCGGGTGGCGATTATGGATATGATTTTAATCAAAATGGCGCTTATCGAACTGATGACCTTTTCTTCCATTCCTACCAAAGTAACACTCAACGAATTTGTCGAAATCGCCAAATCCTATAGCACCGATAAGAGTAAGGATTTTATCAATGGAATTCTGGATCGACTCATGAAAAAACTGGACAAAGAAGGTAAAATAAAGAAAGAGGGGAGGGGCTTGCAAGATTAGAATAAAACTTCATATTATAGAACCAAAATCATCATAAATAAATTACTATGAAAAGGAAATCATTACTAATTTTACTTGTTTGCCTGGCAATAATTGGAAGCCTGACTGCTCAAAATCAAAACGGTCGCTCTGGCATTACCTTGAAGGCGAATGGAATAGATAATCTGACACCGCTGGATGGCTTCAATCTTTTTAATGCGGATAATTTTAGCGAAATTACTGGAGGAGGAGAATTAGGTTTTTTTAAAAATCTGAATAAATTTATTAACGTCGGAATCCCGCTACGTTTTGGAAGGGCCGATGTACGGGAAAATGGGTTTCCTGAACAATTTGATAGACGGGTGAACTTATCAGCTGACCTGGTAGGACAGATCGGTTTCTTCGGAGCGGATTATTTCTTTACCCCTTATCTAACTGGTGGAGTCGGTTATCAGCTGGAAACCTTTTCGAGCGTCTATAATCACGCAGCTGCTTTTCCGGTTGGCGTAGGATTAAATATCCGTCTGGTTCCAGATGTTTATTTTCAGCTGCAGTCTGAATACAGATTTACTACCCTGGAAAATCGGGAGCAGATTGTCTACGGAGCGGGCCTAATGTTTGCGGTGAATGGTACGCCAGCCGAACCGATACCCACAGACGCAGACGGTGATGGACTTACGGACGCAGAAG
>Ga0209187_1000681_pt1 | contig 52525 bp, 48 predicted proteins | sample BantaG_FD_187430 | JGI IMG/M metagenome (GOLD analysis project Ga0209187, IMG submission 187430) | Marine algal microbial communities from Bantry Bay, Ireland - BantryBay_4 metaG (SPAdes) (version 2) | ecosystem: Host-associated > Algae > Red algae > Unclassified | place: Bantry Bay, Ireland...
ATGGCAATGGCGATTTGAAGCGCAAGCGTGCGAGCGGCCAAGTCATAGCGTACCGCAGATTTCGCTTCAGAAAACAGCCACGCCACAGCCAGCAAAACAATAATACCAATAAGTCCGGTCATGCGTACTTCCTTGAGTTTAAAAGGTTTGTTCCCCACCGAGCGCATGGACGCAAGGGGCGACATGGTCATGGCGCTGTGGACAATCCATCAAAGCGGTAAGCCAACATATTCCGCGCGTAAGAAAAAAGGCGCCCCGAAGGACGCCTTTAAAGCTCTACTATAAAGCTGTAGCTTAGAATTTGTAACGCAGGCCAACTCGGATTTGGTAGAGTGACGCGATGTTATTCGCGAAGGAAATCGGGTCAGTGTCCAACTGGTTGAAGCGGTAAACGCAATCTGTTGCAGTCATGCAAGCTGTGCGAGCGCTATCACCCGTAAGGGCTGAAGCCCCATCAATGCCATTCGTAGCGACGTCGGCTGCTGTGACAAGATCAGCTTCGACGAGGTTAATTGCATCGAACCTGGCACCAGAGCGTTGCTTGCCCCAATCACTATCGATCATGTTGGCAACATTGTAGATGTCGACTTCAAATTGTAAGCTATTTTTACCGACAAATCTCTCAAGTTTATCATTGATAAAAGGAAGTTCTTGAGAAAAGCGGAAATCGAAGCGACGGTTCCATGCAGAGCTGTCGGAATGACGGTCTAGAATTTTACCAGTATCAAGCCCTTGATCGTTTACATATTCAACGAAGGCTTGCTCTTGGAAACCTGACCCCACCACGACGAGGGGATCAGCGATTGCACCGCCAGATATGTTTGGAACATAAAGCAGATCATTGTCAAACGGGCTCTCACCATCTCCGGACCGACCAAAGAGAGCATTGTCGCGCTCAGTCGAGAAGGTGTAGGAAAATGGCTGACCGGATGTAATTTGTCCGAAAAGATTCATCCTCGTTTTCAAATCACCGATGATTTCGTCCTCATAGCTAAGATTAATTTTAAAGGCGTGCTCGGTCTCATAAGGCGAACGTCCTGCGGAAGGGTTATTCCGGTCAGAGTCAAAGATGCCGCGAAAGTTGGATACGCCGCGTGAACTTCCGCCCTCTGTCACAGTTTCAATGTCTTGGTTGGTATAAGAAAGATCCATGCTGAGGCCGTTCTGCCAAGCTTTTGATAGGCTGGCTGACAATGTCAGAGACTCGCCTTGATCAAAGTTGGTCAGCGCAATGGCATTATTGATATCCAAATCATCCAAATCCGCATAAATCGGACGCCCATCAGGTGCTGTGCCAACAGGAAGCGCATCGGCGAGCTGTGTCTGCGATAGGTTTTCCCAGCGGAAACCATTATTCGTGGCCGCATAGAGAGCTTGCAAGGAAAGACGCCAATCAGTCCCAAGATCTAAACCGCCGATACGCGCATCGAAACTTTGATCAATTCGAAGCGAGGCTTTCCAATCCGTCGGTGTTTCGAAATCAGGGCTGATAACGTCAATCGGACCTGGAGCATTTGCATCATTCGCCGTGATAACATCTAAAAGCGACTGAGGTGTCCCATCCGCCGGGTTAGCGTTTGCGACATTAAAGGCCTGTGCGAAAAACACAGGCGGGGTAAATGCATTGGACACCCAAACTTGGGGTGCCCCGCCACCAAAGAGACCAACACCGCCGGTAATGCTCGTATTCTCGAGAGGCTGCCAATTAAAGGACGCACGCGGCATCAAGACGTCAAGGCCGTCGAGGTTCTCGGAATTTGAAAACCCGAAGCGATTATTGAAGAATGCACGATCTTGCGGCTCGTCATCTTGCATGATTGTTTCGTAGCGGAGTCCGGCATCCAAACGGAATGTCGGCGAGATTTGCCAGCTGTCACCAACAAATAATGCAAGCGTATCGAAACCCCATTTTGCGCGAATATCCTCGCGGTTTCCAGTGTCAGGCAGTTGCACCTGAACGCGGTTAGCATCCTGATTGATCAAATCGACAAGACTGCGATAACGGAAGAGGCCAACGGAGCGTTGCGCAAAAAGGTTGTCCAGCTTATAGTTTTGGAATTCGCCGCCGAAGCTGATGGAGTGATCACCAACATTATAATTGGCTTGTCCAAAAACTTGCAGCCGCTCGTCAGAGAATGTGTTGCCTTGACGGAAACGGTCACACCCGCCGGTGAGAAAGAGTGAATTATTTGTATCAACAAAACCATCGCCATCATCGATAAAGCCTTCAAAGGCTGTCCCAACAAGATCTGCTTCGGAAAGTTGGATGTCGAACGCGCCGACACCATCACCGGCCAAACAGTTTTGGCCGCGTTCATTATCTTTAAAGTTTACACGGAAATTTGTTGATAGACTATCCGTCCAGTCTGAAAAAAGCTGACCTGTGTAAGTTTTGATAGCTTGTGGAGTTTCGTAATATGCCGACCGGAAAGTCGTTGCACCAACGCCGGAGAATCCATTTTCTTTTGTGTCCTGATAGGTGAAAGACGCACGGTGGTTATTATTGATTTCCCAGTCAATTTTACCCAGAAAACGCTCTGTGTCTTCCGGAAGGGCGACACTTAATGGGCGACCCCCGAGATCGAACCCGTAATTTGTTTGAACAATTTGATTGATGCCGTCGAATAATGCGGGGTTCACATTGTTGTTTATATCTGACTGAGTAAAGTCGCGTGCATCACCGGTTGTGAACTTGTCGTAACTGGCGAAGAAGAAAAGCTTGTCTTTAATAATAGGTCCGCCAAGCGTGAAGCCATATTCTTCTTCTTTGAAATCAGCGACGTCAATATCGTTGTTAAACGCACGGTCACCAAAGAAATTGTCCTGCTGTCTGTAATAAAACAAAGACCCGTCAAACTCGTTCGTTCCGGACTTTGTCACGACGTTGATCAATCCACCGGTAAAACCTGAAACCGCCGGATCATATTCGGAAGCGACGACCGAAGCACTTTCAATCGCATCCAACGAGATAGGAGAGCGTTGAGTTGGATAAGCGGAAGATGACAGCCCAAAGTCATCACCTTGTAAGGCGCCGTCAATCGCGAGACCAGTGAATCTTGGGTTTACGCCGGCGATTGATAATATGCCTTCACCATCAGAATTAGATAGAGGATCCCGGACCAACGTCCCAATCAGATCTCGGTTTGTAGACGCATTATTTAGGATGTCATCTTCGGAAAATGCTGTTCCCACACCATCGCCGATATCTGCACCTTTTATCTGCTGTGCCGCAGCAACAACAACATCTTCTTCAATGGATTCGATACGCAAACGAACATTGTTCGATGATGGATTTAGGCGAACGCCCTCTTCCACAAGATTACCCGCAGCAGACGTAACAGTAATCGTGTAGGGACCGCCAACGCGCAGACCGGAGGCAAAGAAAGCCCCGTTACTGGATGTCGTGGCCGTGCGGGCTGAACCCGTAGGTCCGTAGACGATTGTGACACTTGCGTTTGAAACGGCATTGCCGTTTGCGTCTGTCACAGAGCCTGAAATCGCGGATGACGTTAGCTGTGCATGTGCGACGCCTGTGGTCGCGGCGAGTGTTAATGCTGTTGTCAGGGCGATTGTGCTTGCTGACATGATGGCGCTGAGGCCGAGGGAGGCGAAATTTTTGTTCATTTTGGGGGACCCATATCTGGTTTGCGGAAATTTGAGCGGCATATGACTGAAATATATGACAGGGTTATGACAGGCAAATAGGCGGCAATCCGTTATGAAAAGTTACCCACATCACCGCCTCCTGTGCTAAACGCACCTAAACCCCCATAGACATGAGGTTTTGTCGTGTCGCGCGGCGAAAGACACAGATTTATCCCCAAATCTAAAACACAACACTCTGTGTTTTTTTGTGCGCTGTTGCCGTAAAAGCACACCATGTCGACACTGTCCCCTCTCCCTGATTCTCCCCGTATCCTCGCGATTGCAGGGGGAAGTTGTTCCGGAAAATCCACCCTCGCGGCCTATTTGCGAGACTATGTCGGGGCGGAAGTCTGTCGTTTGGTACGGCAGGATGATTATTACCACGATATCCGCGAACGCGGCGGCTCGCCCATGGTCAATTTCGATATTCCGGAAGCGTTGGATTTCGATTTGCTGCGGGAAAACCTGTTGGCGTTTAAACGCGATGAAGCCGTGGCCTTGCCCAATTATGATTTCACAACACATCAGCGCCGCACCCCGACAGAACCGCGCAATCCGAGGCCACTCATTATTGTCGAAGGTATTTTATTGCTGGCCCAGCCGGAGCTTCGCGCGGTCTTTGATCACAGCGTCTTCATGCGCTGCGCGCCGGAACTGCGGCTCTCCCGCAGATTGGAACGCGATACGACGGAACGCGGGCGTTCGCGCGATGATGTGCTGCGGCAATTCCACGACCAGGTTGAGCCCGCCCATCAAGCCTTTGTCAGTCCCTCACAAATCCACGCCGATATTGTTATCGACCAGACGCAATATATTACGAATATGACCAAGGTGGTCAAATCCGTCGTGGCATTGGTGAACTCCGGGGCGTAAGGATGAGAGGTATTTAAGAAAAAGACCCCTGCATGGAACACCGCGCATTTGGCATACTCGGCATTGTCCTAATCCTCCTGCTGGCTTGGATTACCTCTGATAATCGCAAATTCATTCGTCTTCGCACAGTCGGGGCCTGTTTCGCCCTGCAAATCGCAATTGCGATCTTCGTACTCTTTCTTCCGTGGGGCAAAAGCGTTCTCGAGGTCGCAGCGAATAAAGTCACAACGCTTTTGTCCTACGCCGATGCCGGTATTGGCTTTGTATTCGGCAACCTCTCCGATTTGGAAGGCTTCTCATTCTTGGTGCGGGTATTGCCAATCATCATCTTCTTCGCCGCGTTGATGGAAGTTCTCTATCATTTGAAAATCATGCAGATCATCGTGCGTTTGGGCGGCTCCGCCATTCGCTGGCTGACAGATACACGGCCGGTCGAAAGCCTAAATGTGATTGCCAATATTTTTGTTGGCCAAACGGAAGCGCCGCTCTCGTTGAAACCCTATTTGCCGAGCATCAGCAAGCCTGAGCTCTTCGCGATTATGGTCTCCGGCTTGGCGTCTGTATCAGGCACGGTTTTGGGCGGTTATATCGCGCTGGGGATTGAGCCGAAATATTTGCTCGCCGCCTGTTTCATGTCCGCGCCTGCGGGCTTGCTCATGGCAAAAATGATCATGCCCGATACGATGACGGAAACCAAAGAAGAGAAGATTAAGACCGCAAAAGCCGTCTATGCCATGGCCGAAGCCGGCCCGCGCCATCCCAGCATTTTCATGGCCGCCGCCGTTGGCGCGCAAAACGGCGTGAAGCTCGCCGTCGCCATTGCCGCGATGTTGATTGCTTTTATTTCCCTCATCGCTTTGCTCAACGGATTGCTGGGCTGGGCCGGCGGTTGGTTTGGTCAAGATGATCTGTCTTTGCAGATGATGCTGGGCTGGCTCTTTTCTCCCGTCATGTGGGCAGTCGGCGTCCCGTGGTCCGAAGCCCAATTGGCGGGCGGTATTTTTGGTGAGAAACTGGTCGTAAATGAGTTTATCGCCTTTGGTTCCCTGATTGAGGCCGAAAGCTCTCTGTCTCCGAAATCTGTCGTAATCTTGTCCTTCGCGCTTTGCGGCTTTGCCAATATCGGATCGATTGCAATCCTGCTCGGCGGGCTTGGCACGCTTATCCCTGACCGCATGCCGGATATCGCCAAGATGGGCGTGAAAGCCGTCTTCGCCGCCAGCCTAGCTAATCTCATGAGCGCGGCTCTGGCCGGCATATTAGTCGGGCTTTGACTTTTAAGGCACTTTGATCACTAACTTCTAGAAAGGTCGGCTAATATGAGTGCGTATGGTTCGCATTTAGACTAATTTTTGTCATTTCCACTGCGTGCTTTGCGCAGCCAATATCGATATTTGATGTTAATCTCAATCCGATTTAAATATCCGCCGCGTCGATCATGGCGCGTCTTTAATTGGGGAAAGAGAATGGCTGGCAAATCAGAATATGAAATGAAACAGATTGAGGCGTATCGCATCGCGGAAGCAGACGGGTTTCGTCAACATCCTGATGTCTATTGGCACCAAGCTGAAATTGCACCGAGCACATCTAAGCCCCGGAAAAAACCCGCGAAAAAGAAGAAAGCGGCCGCCAAAGCCAAGCCTGCAAAGAAAGCCAAAAAAGATAAGTTGACGATCGTAGAAGGAATCGGTCCCAAAATCGCCGGATTGCTCAACGCCGACGGGATCGTCACATTTGAGGATTTAGCCAAAGCCAAAATCGGCACATTGGAAAAAATCCTGAAAGCCGCAGGGCCCCGCTTCTCCTTCCACAAACCCAACAGTTGGCCCAAACAAGCCCGCCTCGCTCGGGACGGAAAAATGGATGCGTTGAAGGCGCTACAAGGCAAATTGCGCGGCGGCAAATAGCAGAGCATTCAACCGCTTCCTCTCTTGTCATAGGGCAGATTATGTTAGTTAGTCGCGCAACGACTCGATCGTAGATCCAGCAGTCACCCCGTTGAAACCATAATTTCCGCGGAGGCGGGAACCATTTCCGCATGTTCTAAACCTTGACCCCTACCCTCCTGCCTCCCATCTAGCTTTCATGAACGACAGCTCTCTGACTCCCCGTGAAATTGTTTCTGAATTGGATCGTCATATTGTGGCGCAAGGGGATGCCAAACGCGCTGTTGCGATAGCGCTGCGTAATCGCTGGCGGCGGCGGCGTGTGGCGGCGGATTTGCGCGGTGAGGTCACGCCTAAAAATATCCTGATGATCGGGCCAACGGGTGTTGGTAAAACCGAAATATCCCGCCGTCTGGCGAAATTGGCGCAAGCGCCGTTTATTAAGATCGAAGCCACGAAATTCACCGAAGTTGGCTATGTCGGGCGGGATGTGGAGCAGATTGTGCGCGACCTCATTGAAGCCTCGATTTCGCTGCTACGCGAGGAGAAGCGCGCGCAGGTTCAAGCCCAAGCCGCAAAATCTGCGGAGGCCCGTATCATTGACGCGCTGGTCGGGGAAAATGCATCTGAGACGACGCGCGAAAAATTTCGCCAGAAACTATTATCCGGAGAGCTGGACGATAAAGAAGTCGAGCTGGAACTCTCCGATACAGCCTCCCCGTTCCAAGGGTTTGAAATTCCGGGGCAACCCGGCTCCGGCATGGGTATGATGGATCTGTCCGCCATGTTTGGAAAAATGGGCAAAACCAAAAAAGTTAAATTGCGCATCGGCGATGCCCATGGGCCGCTATTGTCTGAGGAAGCCGACAAATTACTGGATGATGACGGCATCAAGCGCGAAGCCGTTGAACGCGCAGAGCAGGACGGCATTGTCTTCTTAGATGAGATTGACAAAATCACGACGCGGTCCGACGCGCGCGGTGGTGATGTTTCGCGAGAGGGCGTACAGCGGGATTTGCTACCCCTAATCGAAGGCACAACTGTCTCGACGAAATACGGACCCGTGAAAACGGACCATATCTTGTTTATTGCCAGCGGCGCATTTCATGTCGCTAAACCCTCAGACCTATTGCCCGAATTACAAGGCCGACTCCCCATACGGGTAGAGCTACGCGCCCTGACCGAAGCTGATTTTGTCCGTATCCTGACGGAACCCGAAGCCAGCCTCATCCGTCAATATACGGCCCTGATGGCAACGGAAGAGGTGACGCTGGATTTCACGGAAGACGGCATTGCCGAGATCGCAAAACTCTCTGCGGAGGTAAATGCGAGCGTGGAGAATATTGGCGCGCGGCGACTTCATACGGTCATGGAACGCCTGCTGGACGAAATCAGTTTTACGGCGTCGGACAAGGGCGGTCAGACATTTGTGATCGATAAGGCCTATGTGACTGAACATGTTGGCAAGCTGGCGAAGGATCAAGACTTGAGCAAATTTATTTTATAGTCTGATTTTAATGCTGCACGGGCAAGGCTTTAGCGTTTTAAGAACACATACCACGCGCCGGAACCGCCATGTTTAATATGGGCGGGTGCGTAACTGGCAATCAGCGGGCGAACGGTCGGGTCTGCGATCCAATTTGGGAAATTCCGGCGTAGCACGCCGTCACCGCGCAGGCCTTTCCCGGTGATGACCAAGACACAAGATTTATTACGATTAGAGGCCCGCATGATGGCGCGGTTCAGCGCCGGGCGCGCCTTGTCCTGCGTCATATCGTGCAGGTCGATTTTGGCATCAATCTCGACACGGCCGCGGCGGACGCGCTTGTCCTGGTTGACATCGAGCGATTGCGGCAAGGGTTTGGAGCGCGGGGCTTCCCCGATGGGAATGCGCATCATGCTGGCAAAGTCTTCGCGCGTCGGGAGCGGCTTTGCACTGCCCTTACCCTTAGGCCGTCGGCGCGGGCTGACTGTCTTCGAGACGTGACGCCATATCTTGGTCTCGCCCGGTTTGAGTGGGCGGTCCGTCATGAGATCAGCGGGCCTGCGATATGGCGAGGCAGGAGGATTGTCCACCGCACGCGGTGCTTCTGCACACCCGCCCGGTCGCCCGCGTCATCGCCCGATCCAAAGAACAGGTCTGCGCGGAGCGGGCCTTTGATGGCGCTGCCCGTATCCTGCGCCGTCACAAGAATGCCGGTCGGTTGCCCGCGATAATCTCCTGGCGCGGTTGGCAATGTCGTCTCGAGCCACGCCAAACTCCCGTAAGGATGATAGCGCGGATCGACCGCAATCGCGCCCATACTTGTGAGCGGAACACGCATCGCGCCTTGCGGGCCTTCGCCGGGGCGGATGGATTGCTCAGTAAAGTAAATATAGCGCGGATTCTCGTTCATCAACTGACGCGCGGCTGCGGGACCATTTCGCGCCATCCAGTCAGCAATAGATTGCTTGGACGCTTGCTCGCGTGTCAGCTCTCCACGGCGAATTAAGACCCCGCCAATGGACCGATATGATTGGCCATTATTCGCAGCATAGGCCGCTCTTAAAATGCGGCCATCCGCATATTTTAATCGCCCGGAACCTTGGATTTGTAAAAAGAAAACATCGATAGGCCGGCCATAGGCAATGACGCGGGATGTGCGGGCGTTCACTTTGGCGCGCGGCAGTTTGAGCGTGGATTTGGATTTGGGCTTCGCGAGAATAGGCTCGGAAAACTCTGCCGTCGGACTTAACCGCACATCGACTTCGGGCTCGTAATATCCGGTCAAGAGACCGTCGGCTTCCGTCGGCGTCGTGAGGGAGACGGGTGAAAACCAGCTCTCAAAAAATTGCCGCGCATCCGCAGACCCCGGACTTACGGATTGAAGAACCGACGCAGCCTGACATGTCACACGCCAATCCCCATAAGTTCCATATTGCGGCAGATTCGGATTCAACAGCGCCGTATCATCAGCCTTTGCCCAAGTCTCACACCCGCGAACGAAAGCCGAAAGCGCGGGCCTCGGATCGTGCCCTGCCCAAAAGGGAAGGGCTGCATAGCCGGACGGCGCAGGGGCTTCGATCATTGGCTCAGGCGGGGGCTCGGTTGGGGCAGGCCGCGGGGTTTGCACACGCGGTGCGGGTGGCGGGGTCGGAAGAGGCTGGGCTTCTGTCAACACGCCGGGATTCTCGACGTCAGGGTTAGGAAAGTTTGGACCCACAGGCACGGTCGTACACGCGGCCGAAAAACCAGCCATCAATATAAGGCCAAGGAAACGGCGCATGATTAGGCGGTCGTATCAGGAGACGGATCGACTTCTACCGCGTCGCCTTCACTCGGCTCTACATTGGAAAGTCGCCAATTTAAGTCTTTGCCTTTCATGTCGCGCCGATATTCCCAGACTTCAGACACGGAAGACAACACATCGGGATCACCCATAACCAATTCGCCTTCCGCATCACGCAAGGCGGAGGTGAGGTCCGCCTCGTATAGAACCGAAATATGCGCGATAGAGCCTTCCGTCTTAGCGGCCTGTATGGAGGCTTTGCGCAAACGACCCAAATCAGTGATCTGCGTTTGTCCGGCGGCTTCGCGCGCTGTGATCGCCTCATCGTAAAGTGCATAAGTATCAGGCGTCAGGAGGTCTTTGAGCAGGTCTCGGTCGCCATTGGCATAGGCTTCCAAAATCATGGAATAGGCCGCTGTCGCCCCGCTCATAAAATGCGCTATAGAGAACGACGGGTCCAGTCGCGTGATGCCTGACAGGCCTAAGCGCTCGACTTCCGGGTCGGCTTCCGGTGCGGGTTTCCGGTTTGGGTCCTCCATACCAAAATCGACAGGATCGGATTTTTCTTCCGGAACGCCGCCAAAACCCGTCTGTTTACCTAAAACAGAGTAAAAAACGACCACAACAACCGTCGCTAAAGCCGCATAAATGATGACGTCGAACATGGAAGACCTTTATCTTGCGGATTGCCCGCCTATATACGGCTTACTAGACCGTCTGAACTAACCATACGTTAGCTAAGGTGCGTCGCAAGCCGTTTCAAGGAAAGAGCATTATGGCGAAGAAACCTAAAAAGGGTAAAGAGACACCCGCAGAAGACAGTTTATCCATCGAAGGAGAGACGCCCGTTACACCCGAAGAGGCCGCCCAAGGCCCGATGCTATCCATTTTGGCGCAATATACCAAGGATCAAAGCTTCGAGAATCCCGGTGCGCCCAATAGCTTGCGCTCTGGCCTGCCCGCTCCGCAAATTGGTGTGAATATCGAAATCGGACGTCAGATGATGGATGACGACACGGTCGAAGTGACGCTCATACTCAGAGCAGAGGCGCGCCGCGAAGAAGAGGTCGCCTTTATTGCCGAGCTTGAATATGCGGGTCTGTTCGCATTTCAAGGCGTCGGCATTGAAGAGGTTCAGCCGCTTATTATGATTGAATGTCCACGGCTCCTCTTCCCATTTGCCCGTCAGATCATGGCGTCCATGACGCAAAATGGCGGTTTCCCGCCAATCCTGCTGGACCCGCCTGATTTCACCGCGATGTTCCGGGACGAAATGATGCGCCGCGCGCAGGAAACCGGCGTGAACTAAGCCGTCACTGGCGCTTACTTAAAATATCCACTCTTATACCCGCTTCGGACACCCGAACGCGGGTATTTTTATGGCTATGGTCTTCACATGCGCGCGCAGTGCGGTATGACATTTTCGACTGACATTTATTTTCAAGGTTCATCATGCGCCTCTCTATCGAACGCTCTACGCTGCTAAAGGCTTTGGGACACGTCCAGAACGTCGTCGAACGTCGGAATACTATCCCGATTTTGTCCAATGTTTTGATGAGCGCGGAGGACGGTCAACTGACCCTCGTCGCGACGGATTTGGATATCGAAGTCTCTGAGACTGCGGAAGCGGATATTTCTGCGCCGGGTCAAGTGACCGCGCCTGCGCACACGCTTTACGATATTGCGCGCAAACTCCCTGACGGCTCGCAGGTTGTTCTGCAGATCAATGCCGAAGATCGTTTGGATGTAGATGCGGGCCGCTCTCATTTCACACTTCCGCTCCTGCCGTCCGGGGATTTCCCGAAAATGACGGCTGACGGCTTTACGCATGAGTTCGCGATCTCTGCCAAGGATCTGTCGCGGCTGATAGACAAAACCCGCTTCGCCATTTCGACCGAAGAAACACGTTATTACCTCAACGGGATTTATGTTCACGGCCATGAGGGAAAACTGCGAGCAGTCGCAACAGACGGCCACAGACTGGCACTTGCGGAAAGCCCTGCTCCCAAGGGCGCGGAAACGATGCCCGGCGTTATCATACCGCGCAAGACAGTCGCCGAAATCCGCCGCCTGATTGATGGCATGGATAGCGATGTCCACGTCAGTGTCAGCGAAGCCAAAATTCGCTTCAAAACGGGTAATGCCGTTATGACATCGAAACTCATCGACGGGACATTCCCCGATTATGAGCGCGTAATTCCAAAAGGAAACACGAAAGAATTGACGATTGATAATCAGGTCTTCAAAGGCGCGGTCGACCGGGTCGCAACAATTTCGGCGGAAAAGTCCCGCTCCGTAAAGCTGAGCCTGACCGAGCACAATTTGTCGCTGACTGTGAATAATCCGGAAAGCGGAAATGCGAATGAGGACCTGCCTGTTGATTACGCTGCGGACCCACTCGAGATCGGTTTTAACGCAAAATATCTGCTGGACGTTGCAGGACAGATCGAAGGCCGCGATGCGACGTTCTTCTTGGACAGTCCGGCATCCCCCGCCCTCGTCAAAGACAGCGAAGATGAGCACGCTCTATTCGTTTTGATGCCTCTGCGCGTCTAATCGAAATTTTGTGGCGTCCATTGCCTCTTTGCGGCTGATCAATTTTCGGTCCTATGCAGCACTGGACACTGAGTTTCAGCCCGGCGCCATAGCTCTTTACGGCCCGAATGGCGCCGGTAAAACCAATCTGCTCGAAGCGATATCTTTGCTCTCGCCCGGGCGGGGCTTACGGCGGGCGAAAACTGACCTTTTGGCCCGTGTTGAAAACGGCACGTCCCGGCCTGCTTGGGGAGTCAATGCCGTCCTTCACGGCAAAAAGGATGAAGACCCGACACGCATTTCCATCGGTCAGGTTCCGGAACATCCGCGCCGCAGGCAGCTTAAAATTGACGGGCGCACTGCCACCGGAACCGAGCTCGCGCGGCGACTGTCCATGCTTTGGCTCACCCCTGCACAAGACAGATTATTTACAGGCCCGGCGTCAGAGCGCCGTAAGTTCATCGACCGCTTCGCCTTGGCCTTTGCGCCGGATCACGGATCAAACGCGGCGCGGTTTGAAAAAGCCCGCACGGAGCGCAACCGCCTCCTCACTGACGGCATTACAGACCGCGCTTGGTATGATGCTGTGGAAGCAGATCTTTCAAAGTACGGCGCCATGCTCGCACAAGCTCGCATGACAACAATTCGAAACTTGCAAGTCGAGATTGCTGCGCGGGAGACGATTTTCCCTCAATCGTTGATTGGGCTCAGTGGAACACTTGAGGAGCAATTCTTTGAGGGGCAAGATTTAACAAGCGTCGCTGACCGCTATCAAAAACAGCTGGCGGAGGACCGACAAAGCGATATGCGCGCGGGACGGACACTGCACGGCCCGCACCGCACAGATATACATGTCACGCATAAGGCGAAAGCCATGCCGGCAGCGCTTTGCTCGACCGGGGAACAAAAAGCATTGCTGATTGGACTCATCCTCGCGCAAGCTAGGGCTTTGGCGGATAAGTCCCCGATCTTGCTGCTGGACGAGGTTGCCGCGCATTTGGATTCTATCCGCCGCGCCGCATTGGCAGAAGAGCTGTTGGATATGGATTTTCAAGTTTTCATGACTGGAACGGACAAAAATCTCTTTTCCGATTTTAGGAATAATGCGCAGGTCTTACATGTAACCGAAGGACAGCTATCCGAATAAAAACGCCTCGCCACACGCTAGGCGTGAGACGAGGCTACGATACCGAAACGGGGCGCAGTTGTCCGGCATCGATTCTGTTGAAATCTCAACTAATCCTATACATGAGCCCATTTACATGAACGCAAGGTGAATGGCATTCAGGGCCATTTTTTCATCAATTTTGGCAAATCCGGACCATCTCCGGATGCGCGCTTTCCCAGCGCAGATTTGAGCGTTGGAGAACCGTTTGCGGCGGCGAGGCCCAAACGTCTTGCATGCGCCAGCACGGGGAGTCTTGTTCCGGAGATCTCGGAAATAACATGCGTCAAAAATCCGAAAGACCGCGTGTCAGTATTGCGCCACAGATCGTAATCTAAAAGCCCCGTGACCCCAATATCCTGCCCCGTCTCAGCAGCCATTTTTACGCCATCCGCCAAAGCCGCCGCATCGCGCAAGCCAAGGTTTAAACCCTGCCCTGCCAGCGGGTGAATGATGTGAGCCGCGTCGCCAACGAGTGCCACGCGGCCCTTAGAAAAATCGTCGGCTACTTGCAAACGTAGCGGGTAGGTCTGCCGCGAAGCAATGCAGGTCATCACGCCCAAATAACCGTCCATCTTCTCGGACAATAGAGCCAGGAAATCAGTCTCGCTCACAGCGCAGGCTGCTTGGACTGACATCGTTGGGCCGGACCAGACAATCTGGCTACGATCCCCTGTCAACGGGAGAACGGCCAAGGCCCCGCCTTTGATAATTCGCTGCCAAGCCAATCCGTCATGCGGCAAGCTATGCGAAATCATGGTAACGAGCGAGCTCGCATCATAATCAAACCGCTGAACCGTGATCCCGGCTTTCCGCCTCAAAACAGAATTTCGGCCATCCGCCGCAATGAGGAGTTTCGCGATCAATTTCCCTTGGTCCGTGTTGAGAACAATTTGTGACGCGTCTTCTTCAAAATCATATACGGTAAGGGGAGCAAAAGTTTGAATGGAACCAGTCCTCGCGACCCTGTCAATCAATGCAGCTTTTAGGTCCGGGTTTTCGATCAATGCGCCCAAATCAGCGCCATCCCCATCGCCTTCAAAATGCAAACGCCACGGGCTGTCAGGCACGCCTTCAGTCACGAGCATATCTCGAATGGGCTGTAACTTACCTGAAAGATCGACCCCAAGGTTTTTGAACAATCGCAGAGAGGTCGTCGACAAAGCCGAGGCCCGGCCATCTGATCCCGCCGCTATCGCTTCTCGGTCCAAGAGCGCAACTTTCGCACCGCTTTGCGCGCACGCCTGCGCCGTGGTCAGGCCCACCAACCCCGCACCGACAATGACAATATCTACTTCCGTTTCCATAAGTGTCACATAGTCCTCCATACCGCTTAGGGAAAGGCGGCAATTCGCGCCAAACTCTCTGTTCAATCCCCATTAAATTTCCCACGAAATTCCAGCGACCTTAACGCCTCATTCACGCTTCTTTTTTACACTTTGGTAAGTGTTCTATCCTGTTTTGAGGCCCCAATGACCCCACCGCCGTCCGCCACTGCCGATTACGACGCGAGCTACCAATACGCGCCTGAAGACATTCATGCCATGATGGCAGAAGTCACGGCGCGGCAAGGTAATGCGTTTTGGCGAGCGGTTCGCGCGCTTCTCATGTGTCTGCTGGGTACGATCGTGCTCGTCAGCGTGCTGGCCTATAATCCCTTTGATCCGACGGGCGACACCGCCGGGATTGGTATGGGCCGTCATCCATTTGGCGCGCCGGGTGCAAATTTCGCAAATGTCCTAATGCAGACCCTGGGTTGGGGCGGATTACTTCTGGGCGGATTGATTCTCCTTTCCGGAATCCGCCGCCTGATGGGCCGTGTTGGCCCGCGCACACGCGGTATGAAATGGACTCGGTTTGCGATTGGCACTGGCGCGATCCTGCTCGGAACAATGACGCTGTCTGCTTTCCCCATTCCGCAGAACTGGCCGATGGCAAGCGGCCTTGGCGGGTGGATTGGCGATATGATGCATTTGACGCCCAAAAGCTGGTTCGATGCCTTTAACTTTCCGCTCTCTGGTCTCTTAGTCGCTATTTTGTCTTTCGCGGGTGCGGCCTATTTCCTCGCGCTTTATCTGGGTGTGGTGACGAAAGATCTGTTGGATGTCGCCGATGCAGCCACCCTCGTCTGGGCCTATATCCGCGTTTGGATAGACCGTTTCTCTGCTTGGGTCGTGCGCCTCTTCCGCAAAGGCTATGAAGCGCCGATGGATGCGCAAATGACGGAAGATCCGCTTTACCGCGATATTCCCGATACGCCTGCGTTTGAGCCTGTCGCCTATGCGCCTGCCGCCGCGCCTGTCGCCGCGAAGACGCCGAAAAAGCCTGCGGCCAAGCGCAAGACAGCAAAGAAGAAGAAGAAAACGCCGCAGCCAAGTTTTGATTTCTCCGGTAATGAGGATTACGTGTTGCCGGGCCTCGACCTTCTCAAAGCGCCGCCGCCCCGCTCAACAATCCATGATGAAGGCGCTCTGCGCCGCTCCTCTGAACAGCTCCATAAAGTGATGGGCGATTATGGCGTTGACGGCGAGATGGGCCAAGTCAGCCCGGGTCCCGTTGTCACCCTCTTCGAATTTGAACCTGCGCCCGGCGTAAAGTCACAGCGCATCATTAACCTATCCGACGACATTGCCCGGAATATGAGCGCGCAATCCGCCCGTATCGCCGTCGTGCCCGGACGCAATGCGATGGGCGTGGAATTGCCGAACCGTAAACGCGAAATGGTTTGGCTCCGCGATATGCTCGCCAGTTCTGTATTTCAGGACTCCGAAGCCTCTCTACCACTCATTCTCGGCGAAGATATTGGCGGCACGCCATTTGTCGCTGACCTGGCGAAGATGCCGCATTTACTTGTCGCGGGTACGACAGGTTCCGGTAAGTCGGTTGGCGTTAATGCGATGATCTTATCACTCATGTACACGCTCACGCCGGAGCAATGTAAGTTCATCATGATCGACCCGAAGATGCTCGAGCTATCTGTCTATGACGGCTGCCCGCATCTTCTGGCCCCTGTCGTGACAGAACCCAAGAAAGCCGTTGTCGCCCTGAAATGGACGGTGCGGGAAATGGAAGACCGTTACCGCAAAATGGCCAAAATGAATGTTCGGAATATGGCCGGCTTCAACGAAAAGGTCGCTGAATTTAAAGCGTCCGGCGAGACCATGACCAAGACAATTATGACGGGTTACAATAAAGATTCCGGAGAACCGGAATATGAAACCGAAGAACTCTCCTTTGAGCCCATGCCTTATATCGTCGTGATAATCGACGAGATGGCGGATCTGATGATGGTCGCCAAGAAGGATATTGAAGGCTCCGTCCAGCGACTGGCACAAATGGCACGAGCAGCGGGTATTCACGTAATTATGGCCACCCAGCGTCCGTCCACAGATGTCATTACCGGCACCATTAAAGCCAACTTCCCAGCTCGTATTTGTTTCCGCGTGGGCTCCAAAATCGACAGCCGCGTCATCCTTGGCGAGCAAGGCGGCGAAGCCCTGCTCGGCAATGGTGATATGCTGTTCTCTGCAACAGGGCGTCCGCGCCGCCTCCATGGTCCATTTGTTTCGGACGGAGAAGTTGAGCGCATTGCCAATTTCATGAAAGCCCAAGGCGCGCCAAGCTATTTGGAAGATATCACGACAGAACGCGAAGAGGGCCCGTCTGACGCCAAACTCGCAGGCGGAGGCAGCGAAGGCGGATCGCTCTTCGACCAAGCCGTTGCCATTGTCGCGCGCGACCGCAAAGCCTCAACCAGCTATGTCCAGCGCAAACTCTCCATCGGTTATAACCGCGCCGCTGACCTCATCGAGCGCATGGAAGGCGAAGGCATGATCGGGCCATCTGGCCCCGGCGGGAAGCGAGAGATATTCTTGCCGGAGGAAGAGGCGTTTTAGGGCGAGGATATTAAATGCGTGATCCTCTCTCGAAAATTGACAGATTAGAGATTTCAGATTCTGTAAAAAATCAATTCTCTGACCATATGAAGAAAATTGGTTTCGTCAGCTGTAAAACATCGAACCTATGGTCGAGAGAGCAAAACGACTGCATCGAATATATTCGATTAAAACGTACATCTAACTTTTCCGAATGGCCTCATTTTCAAATTAATTTTGGTTTCACGCCTAAGTTTGCGGCAGACATTGAGTTGATATTGGAAGCCCTTCTGAAAACCGATAAACCTATGTATGAAATTTGGTCACATCATATAATGCCCCTCAGTGAGCATTATCGACTCAATACTAAGAGGCTGTATTCCTCTGCCGAACCAGGGACTTGGGAGTTTCGGAATCGTAAGAAAGTTGATAAGAAAATTAAAAAAATAGATGCTTTTATCGTCAAGTATTTTCCTGATTTTATTTCATTACGAATGAATGATGAATTTATTTCAAACGTGGGGTTAAATATAGTTGATGAACTTCCGCCGAGTTTTAAAGTTTTACAAATTATATCCTTTGGGAACCTCCAAGATGTAATCAGTATTGAGGATTGCATTTCATATTATAAAAACAGAAACTTTGGTAAAAGAGAATCTCGATTCAAAATACCGATTGAAGAATATGGTGATGAATTGCTTAGTTATTTCAAACGCCTCCAAACGGCTCATCCACACTAAGGCTCGGCTCCGTGAACCATTTCGGCCCTTCCGCCGTCATATAAAAATGGTCCTCCAGCCGCACGCCGAACTCGCCGTCCCCATTCTCCTTATAGAGACAAATCATCGGTTCATTTGAGAAGCACATGCCCGGTTCTAAGATCGTATCGTCGCCCCAATTTAGATAGGGCCATTCGTGGATATCGAGCCCAATCCCGTGACCCGTGCGGTGGGGCAGGCCGGGGGTTTCATAGCCCGGACCGAAGCCGCTCGCTTCTAATTCTGCCCGCGCAGCGAGATCCACATCCCCGCAGCGTGTGCCGATTTGCGCGGCCTCAAAGGCCTTAGCTTGCGCGGCCTTTTCCGCGTCCCAGACTTCGCGTTGTTTCTCCGTCGGATTGCCAAAGACATAGCTGCGCGTAATGTCGGAAATATAATCATGGAGCTGACAGCCGGTGTCGATCAGGACCATGTCCCCGAATTCCAAAGCCTTTGGAGTCTTCACGCCGTGCGGGAAAGCACTGTCAGGACCGAAGAGCACAATCTTGAAATAACTCCCCTTGGGCGCGCCAACTTTGCGGTGGGCCGCGTCAAGAAATTCCCCGACCTCCGCTGTGGTGATCCCTTCGCCAAGCATTGAGGCGGTGGCTTTATGCACGGCCAGTGTCATTTCCTTCGCGCGGGTCATCAAGGCGATTTCGGCATCGGATTTTATCATTCGACACGCAGCAATGACGGAAGCACCATTCGTATATCTAAACTGTCGCACATTTTCTGAAAGCGCAGACGTCGACGAGGCTTGCGCGAGACCGTCGCTCACGAAAAATGGGGTCGATTCATCCAGTCCAATTTTACCTTGCGGGAGGCCTGAGTCGATTAATCGGTCCGAGATAATCCCATAAGGGCTCTCATGTTCCTCCCATGTGGCGACCTCGCCCGGTACGGTCATGAATTGTTCAATCGTGCCTTTTTCAAAGGCGGGCGCGATATAGAGCGGCGCGCCCGTTTGAAAGAGCACAGCCCCAACCATACGCTCCGAGCTTTTCCACCGCGTGCCTGTGAAATAATACAGCGACGTCCCGGCGTGCAAGTAGAGCGCGGCCAAGCCCTGTTCTTTCATCAAAGCTTGCGCCTTGGTGATGCGGGCCTCAAACTCATCAAATGCAATTGGCTCAACGCCCGCCGTCATATCGGAGAGTTTCGCCAGCGCTTCATCCGCCGTATATCCGCCTACGCCTCTGGTCATGCTCTCATCTCTTTCTCATTTGTCTTTGCTCCGCCCTAACAAGCCCCGCGCGGTATTTCCACAGCCGGCTTTCGCTCTCTTTGAAAAGCTCATGCGTAGAAACATCATGACCGCCATTTTTATGTTGGGCGATGCATCGAACAGAAACCGCTTTTGCGCCGCGCGGTCAATGAGCTCGAGTGATGTCGGCACGCGGCGTGTGTGTTTGGGTTGGAATAGGACGCGTGTTGGCAGGCCGCCAGAGCGGCTCCGGCACTTGCCACCGCGCAGAATTTCAAAATGAAGTGGCTCATAATTCTGTTCTTGTTCCGATGCGACTTTGTGCGCGCGATTGGCTCCTTAATGTAAGGCGCAGGTGGATAGGCTCACAGCCCATCGAGGAGACCACGGAGGTAAAAATCCTGGACAATTAGGACAGCCCGCATGGTGACCTCCACGACGGAGACCAAAAAGTTTGTTTGTTTTACGCAGAGACCCAGTGCCTTTCGCTTGCGCGAATTGCACTCCCCGCATTTGTCTTACGACAATTGCCAGGCCATGCGGCGGTGTTTTTCTCAGCCCCGGCCACGCGAAGTGACCGTATTTTATTCGGGGAATGAAATACAACGAAGCGCCGAACAGCTAGGCTGTTCGGTTTCTCGATATTTGATTCTCAATTAAATATCTTCGTCATGCCAGCGTTCCAGCCGGTCTGGCACACGCGGTGCAATTTTTCGCAGAAAAAATGCACGGACTCAGCCCCTCTACATATGTTGTTTGACATACGCGTCTAGGCACACCGTCCCTCAAACCAGAAAGCCAACGATCGCTTGCCTGTCCTATGTCTGAAAGAACGAGTTAAATATGCATGATAAAAGGGGATGTGAGGATTTTGTTTTTGAGATTTTTTATAGTGTATTGAAAGGGTTGGGTATTTAGTCAGGAGTGATGCCTTTGAAACGGGGATAGCGGTCCACTAACACTCCCTCTCTGCCTTATCACAACGACAAGCTTTGCAATGACAGGACTATTTAAGACATTCCGCGCCTAGTGATGGTGGCCTCCAGGGCCGTGGGCATGGCCGTGATCTAATTCTTCGGCGGTTGCCTCGCGGCTCTCCGTGATTTCAATATCATAGTGAACCGCCTGCCCCGCGAGTGGATGATTGCCGTCAATGAAAACTTCTTCCCCCAGCACGTTAATCACCCGAAAAGTCGGCGAACCCGGTTGATTGATCTGAAATTGCAGGCCCGGTTTGACCTCTGTTCCTGCCGGGAATTGGCCGATCTTCACATTCATTTTAAGTCCCGGGTTAACCTCACCATAGCCGTCTTTGGCCGACAGGGAGATCGACTTTTTGTCGCCAACGGCGAGCGTTTCTATGGCGTCGCCCAAAGCAGGCAGAATTTGCCCATTTCCCGTGAGATAGAGCGTCGGGTCCCCGCTCACGGAGCTATCCAGCACCTCACCCGCGTCATTTTTGAGGGTGTAATGGAATCCGATAACTTTGGTTTTTTCGGGGGTCATGAGGCGCGTCCTTCGTTAGGCTTGAGGTGGCGGAGTATTAAACCACTGAGGCGCGCGCAAGCGGAAAGGCACACAGCCTATCGAGAGGTCTGCCAAGATGCGATATCCTGATAAATAGGACTGTCCGCGTGTTGGCCCCCGCGATGGAGACCAGAATAATTAGTTGTTTTACGCGGGTTTCAACACGCGGCAGCAGTTGTTGATGCACCGGTTGGGGGTCCTGCAGTTTTGCCTTCCGGTCAGAACGGCCCGTTTTATTGGATCGAACCCGGTTTAAGACAAAGCAGTCAACTCTCAGCGCAAAAGGTCCGGCACAAATCGCGTCCTTCAACGCAACCGCTCAACCCTGCCGTCTCCCAGACCAGTCAGAAAGCGCTAACCTGTCCTATGTCTGAAAGAACGAGTTAAATATGGGGCATTTTGGGGGAATCGAGGATGTAGTTTTTTGATTATTTTATATGCTTTTGAAAAGGTGAAGAATTTCTGTCGAACGGACGCCTGAGAAACGAGGAAAGAATGCCACACACACTAAAAATGCACGCCACGCTACTTGTGTTTTTACGCAAGTTTATATATTACGTAAAAACACAATAAACGAAAGGACTACGGATATGGAATTTCGATCTCCAAATGTCGCTAAAGAACAAAACTCTGAAGCAGTTGAGTACTTTACAAAAAATCTAAACGACAAAGACTTGTCGAAAACCAAACTTGAAGAAGTCATGAGAGATTTAGGGGATTGTGTCAGGTCTTTCCCCGACTGGCACCCCATAATCAGGGCGCCTCAAAAAGGCATTAAAAGCAATGCATCGTTTATCGCAAATTCGGACGTGTATGCTGGAACCGACCATACAAGAAACTTTGTGAGGGGGTTTATTACATGCCCTTATTCGGAAGACTCAGCCAATAAGCTCGTGGAAAATGTGAATCAAATTCAAGGACTTCACGCGTCACGACTTTTTTTCCCATTGTACACAGACGATGCCTACCCTGTGGTCGTTGAAGCTCTGGAAGTTGAACTCGAAGGTGACGGAACTATCCGAAGCAGGGACGCCATACGTTGGTTTGCAGAGCAAACAATTGGTGAAGCAGCGAAAGCGGAGTTGGCAGAAACGTGGTGGAATATTCGTTCGGGCATTCTCGGAACCCCACATGGTTCTCGATCTTCTTTATTCGTAAACCAGCACACAGGCGTACACATGCGTAAGATACTGGAGGCGCTAAATAACAGTGAGGTGTTTGGTCCTATCAGGGAGTGGTCACTTGATATGCTAACAAGAAAAAAGCGAGACCAAGTCAGTGAAAATCTCCTTCGCGCGGCAATCAAAAACTGGGATAAGAAGAGTAAAATATTTGATTTTGAATTACGTGGTGAGATCTGCAAGGCGAGAGTGCGAGACACATGGGAAGACGATTTCGAAATATCCATAAGAGTAGAGATTGGCAATGATGACTTGGTTGCAACCGGATTTTACTATCCGGCGAAAGGCAGTTTTTCCAACCCAGACCCCAAGGGCAGACTAGAATTGGCTAAGAAGTTTCTTTGATTAATTTCCCTAAAGCTCACTAACCCCAATAAAAAACCCGGCCACATGGGCCGGGTTTTCTCTAACCTCTTTAGCTTGGTCACACCGACACGTTCCCGTGTCGGCTCTGTAACTGATAAATCAGCGATTAGTCTTCTCTGCGTTTTCTTGGGCGACGGCTGCGCTTTGGCTTGTCGTCTTCTTCCTTGTCGCCTTCTTCACGCGCGATTTCTTCGCCTGTCTCTTGATCGACATATTTCATCGACAGGCGAACCTTACCGCGGTCGTCAAAGCCCATGAGCTTGACATAGACTTCTTGGCCTTCGGCGAGGAAGTCTGATGGGTGGTTCACGCGCTCAGGCTTGATTTGAGAGACATGCACAAGGCCGTCTTTCTTGCCAAAGAAGTTCACGAATGCGCCGAAATCGACGACCTTCACGACTTTACCTTTATAGATCGCGCCGGCTTCCGGATCGGCTGTGAGGCCGTGGATCCATTCGCGGGCTGCATCGATGGATTTTCTATCCGTTGAGGCGATCTTGATGGTGCCGTCATCTTCGACAGAGACGCGCGCGCCTGTTGTGTCGACGATTTCGCGGATGACCTTGCCGCCGGTGCCGATGACGTCGCGGATTTTATCAACCGGGATTTTCATCGTTTCAATGCGCGGTGCAAATTCGCCAACTTCTTCGCGAGCAGAGGCGAGGCCTTTGTTCATCTCGTCAAGAATGTGCAGGCGGCCTGCATGGGCTTGCTCAAGAGCGGTCGTCATGATCTCTTCAGAGATACCGGCGATCTTGATGTCCATCTGTAGGGACGTGATGCCCTCAGACGTACCCGCAACTTTAAAGTCCATATCACCGAGGTGATCTTCGTCGCCGAGGATATCGGAGAGAACCGCAATGCCGTTCTCTTCTTTGATAAGACCCATAGCGATACCGGAGACCGGACGCTTCAGCGGAACGCCTGCATCCATCATCGCGAGTGAACAGCCACAAACCGTCGCCATAGAGGACGAGCCATTTGATTCCATGATCTCGGAGACGAGACGCACGGTGTATGGGAAGTCTTCCGGCGTTGGCAGAACGGCCTGCAAAGCGCGCCATGCGAGCTTACCATGGCCATGTTCGCGGCGGGATGTGCCGCCCATACGTCCGGCTTCACCGACAGAATATGGCGGGAAGTTATAATGCAGCAAGAACTTGTTCTTGATCGTGCCCGTTAGCTGATCAACGAATTGCTCGTCATCAGATGTGCCGAGCGTTGCGACACAAAGCGCCTGTGTTTCGCCGCGTGTGAACAGAGCTGAACCATGTGTGCGCTCAAGAAGGCCGACTTGGCTCTCGATAGGGCGAACCTGATCAAGCTTACGTCCGTCGATACGTTTCTTGGTTTTGATGACTGTGCCGCGAACCGTTTCAGATTCGATGGATTTGAAGACGTCAGAGAAGACGTTGGACTTCATGCCATCCGGATTTTCATCCGATGCCACAAGCTCGGCTTCAGCTGCAACGCGTGTTTCGCGTAAGAGCTCTTGGCGCTCCATCTTGTCTGTTTTCTTGTAAGCCGCTTTGATGCCTTTCTCGGCGATCTTTTTCATGGCTTTCTTTTCAGCCGTATAATCCGGCGATTGGAAATCCCAAGCTGGCTTGGCTGAGTCTTCAGCCAATTCGATGATCGCATCGATGACGTCCTGACATGATTCATGCGCGAACATGACGGCGCCGATCATTTGCTCTTCTGTGAGCTCGTCAGCTTGTGATTCCACCATCATGACGGCGTCTTCCGTACCCGCAACAACGAGGTCGAGTTCAGACTCTTCCAGCTCTTGCAAGGTTGGGTTTAGGACATAGTCCCCGTCGATGAGGCCGACGCGGGACGCCGCGATCGGGCCCATGAACGGCAGACCTGAAATTGTCAGCGCAGCGGACGCCGCGATCATGCCGATGATGTCCGGCTCATTTTCGAGATCATGTTGCAGGACCGTGATGACGACCTGAACTTCGTTTTTGAAGCCCTTAGGGAAGAGCGGGCGAATTGGGCGATCCGTCAGGCGGGAGATCAATGTCTCGCGCTCTGTCGGGCGGCCTTCGCGTTTGAAATATCCACCCGGGATTTTACCCGCCGCGTAGAATTTTTCCATATAATTGACCGTCAGCGGGAAGAAGCTCTGTCCCGGCTTTTCGGATTTCTTGGCACAGACTGTGGCCAAGAGTTTTGTGTCGCCATAGGTCGCAAAGACTGCGCCATCAGCTTGGCGGGCCATGCCGCCGGTTTCCAGGGTCAGCGTTCGGCCGGCCCAATCGATTGATACTGTTTTCTTATCGAACATACGTAGAGTTTCTTTCTTTCATCGTACTTACTTTGGCCTTCTGGCCGAATCCGCCCGCAGTCATTTGCGTGGTCGGAGGGGGCGTGCATGCCTGCGGTTTAGAATTATTTCTAAATCGCTAGTGCACAAAAGGCCGCCCAGTTGGCGACCTCTATTCTTCTGGTGATGGGGGCGCTTAGCGGCGCAGACCCAATCGTTTAATGAGGTCCTGGTAACGCTCTTCGCTTTTACCTTGGACATAGGACAACAGGCTACGACGCTTGTTGACCATCAACAAAAGACCACGACGTGAGTGATTGTCTTTTTTGTTGGTTTTGAAATGTTCCGTCAGATTGACGATGCGTTCCGTTAGGATGGCAACTTGCACTTCGGGTGACCCTGTATCGCCGGGTTTCACTGCGTATTCGTTGATCAAAGCGGCTTTGCGCTCGGGTGTGATCGACATCGTGTTTCTCCGTAATGGTTTTTACATATTGAAAACACGCTTGGGGACTAAAATCCCGTCGCGTGGCTGACAGAGCGCAATCAAAACACCGTCTCTTTCTGCGCGCACATATTCGTGGTTCAGATGGTGAGATGGCACGGTAATTCCGCGTCCGTGTTTCAGATCAACTGCATCTTGGTCTGTTACGGCCAGCACCGGGATGTCGTCCAGAGCGGTCGAAACAGAGAGCAGCCCCCCTGAGACGCGCGCCCTATCACACATCTGGGTTAGGGCGTCCAGTGTTATTGACTCCTCTAAGCCGAAGGGGCCGACCCGGGTTCGGCGCAAGATGGAGACATAGCCGCAAGCGCCCAGCGAAGCCGCCAAATCCCGCGCGAGCGAGCGGATATAGGTGCCTTTTCCGCAATCCACTTCGAATGTGGCCGTGTCTTCAGTCATGGCAGTGAGGGCAAAGTGGTCCACGCGCACGGCGCGAGGCTTGATCTCCACCGCCTCGCCTGCCCGAGCGAGATCATAGGCGCGCTTTCCGTCAATTTTGATCGCGGAGAATTTCGGGGGGACCTGCTCGATCTCGCCTGTGAATTGGGGTAACGCCGCGGTGATTTCGGCCTCTGTCGGCCTCACATCAGAGGTTTCCGTTACCCCCCCTTCCGCATCCTGCGTGGACCGGGTTTCGCCCCAACTGATTTCAAAAATATAGGATTTGGCGGCCTCCATCATAAAAGGAACGGTTTTGGTCGCCTCCCCCAAAGCAATTGGCAGTATCCCCGTCGCAAGCGGGTCGAGCGTTCCGGCATGTCCGGCCTTGGCCGCCGTAAACAGCCAGCGGACTTTACTGACCATAGGCGTCGAACCCACACCATAAGGTTTGTCCAGCACGACCCAGCCGTGGACCGGATTGCCTTTGCGCCGTTTTCGTCCGTTGGGGTCCATGAGGTTGCTACTCTTACTTATACAATCTTATTCTCTAAACATCTTGAACGTATAGTTATGATGCCCAATAAGCGGGGCCTACAACATATATATTAGGGGACAACAATAATGAACACGACGCTTATTCCGGCGCTTGGGCATTTATTGACAGAACAAGCATGTTTAATGAGCTGATTAAGGGCGCTCGGTCCATTTTAGTTTATGCTAGAGCACGTATTACTGATTGCACTTTACTCAAACTCTATCATATGATTATGTCGAAAACGATAGATTTGGATCTATCGAGATTCACGAGGGGGAAACCATGAAATTTAAAACACTTATAGCTGTTAGCCTTATGCTACCACTTGCAGGCTGCTCCACTGTGGCTGCGGCCAAAAAAACGGGGGTGAACACAAAAACAGCGGCGGAATGTACAACATTACTTTGTCTTCAAACTCAGTCCACATCTGAAATAATTGATGAGACACAACTCGATAACGGTCTTACGCAATACACTTTTCGTATGCAAAAACGTCAGGGGTCTTATTTGCGTTCGCTCGGTTACGGCGTTCTTGCGGTTGGCACGCTTGGTTTATCGGAACTGGCAACGACTCCTTTAGAAGGGGCGCTTCAAAACGATAAGCAATTTGCTATCATTGCAGATTGCGATAGCAATGGGGATTGCCCACGGATGGTGCTTTTTGAACATGAGAAGCCAGCTGTTGTCCTGAGGGGGCAAACACCTGATGAATTAGCTGCAGCTGAAGCCGCCGCCGATGAAGCCGCAGACAAAAGCTAATTTAGACAAAAATTTAGATCATGTAAGTAAAAAGATAAGAAGCATCACGATCTGAAGCTATCAAAAAAGACCCTCTCTGGCGATGTCGGAGGGGGTTTTTATTTACCCAGATCCTGCTGCACACGCGGGTCCTGTAGCAGGCGCGTCATTTCTTCGGCGGTGTCGAAGCTCTCATCTTTCATAAAGCGCAGGCGCGGTGTCGATTTCATTTCCATCTCCCGCCCTAATCGTCCGCGCAGGAATGACCCGCAGCGTTGCAACGCCTTAATCACGACATCAGGATCATGTTCGGTGCCCAGCGGGGCTGCATAAACTATCGCATGTTTAAGATCGGGGGATGCGCGAACTTCCGAAATTGTGACAGAGACACCTTTAAGGTCCGGATCACGCAAATTCTCGCGATTTAAAATTTCCGCAAGCGCCCGGCGAATAAGTTCACCGGCTTTCAGCTGACGTTGAGAGGGGGGACGGTTTTTCGACATAGGCGTATTTAGACCGCGTAACGTGTTTTTCCAACCCGCCTCCTCACTAAGATATTTACTTATAATTTAAACTAAACACAGACTTTAAACTGTAAGGTGAATGGTCGCTGGACATGACATACTCATATCATTATTGAAGTTTGGAAATTAAACACTTAACGAGTGTTAAATCATCCGTAATCAGGACGACGAGACCCCAATAAGGCCATAGAATGAAACGTGATGTAAGGACAGCTACCGAGGTTGACGCATTTGTAGGCGCTCAACTAAAATCCCTAAGGAAATCAGTAGGTTACAGCCAAACAGAGCTGGCCAATCAGGTCGGCGTCACCTTTCAACAAATTCAAAAATATGAGCGCGGCACAAATCGTATCGGTGCCAGCCGCCTTTGGGGTTTCTGCAAAGTTTTCGACGTACCGCCCAGTCGGTTTTTTGAGGGCGTCGAGGCGCATCTAGCCGCGTCCGAATCGGCTTAATCTTCGGAATAGTTAGCTTGCAAAGTTTATTTTAAAAACATCGACAAATTCGATGCCTGAATAATTTAGAGCCATAAAAAACCGCCTCGCACAGTTTGCAGGAGGCGGTTTTTTTATGGCTCAATATGTTGGGTGATACACGCCCCTTAGTCGAGCGTGCGGTCCAGCATCTCGACAGTAAAGCATTCGATCTGATCGCCTTTGCGTAGATCGTGATAATCTTTGAATCCCATACCACATTCCATACCGGCCTGAACCTTCGGCACTTCATCTTTAAACCGCTTGAGCGTTGAAAGCTCGCCTTCGTGAATAACAACGTCGTCACGAAGCAAGCGCACACCTGCGCCGCGTTCGACACGGCCTTCGGTAACTTTTGAACCCGCAACCTTACCAAGTTTGGTAATGTCAAAGACTTCCAGAACTTCCGCATAGCCGATAAAGGTTTCGCGGCGTTCGGGAGACAACATGCCTTCCAACGCGCCTTTTATCTCGTCCAGCAGTTCATAGATGATGGAGTAATAGCGTATTTCCACGCCTTCGCGTTCGGCCAATTCCTTGGCTTGGCGATTGGCACGGACGTTAAAAGCAATAATCGGTGAGCCGGACGTTGCGGCCTGACTTACATCACTCTCAGAAATACCGCCGGCAGCCGAATAAACGACCCTAGCTTTAACCTCGTCATTACCCAACCCTTCAAGTGACGACTTAATGGCCTGTGCAGACCCTTCGACATCGGCTTTGACCAAGAGGTTAAGCTCCGACGTTTCCTTATTTTGCAGCTTGGCCATCATCTGCTCCATAGACGCCATGGCAGACGGCGAAGCCACGTCGGAATCCTTGCGTTTTTGAACCCGATATTCGATGATCTCGCGGGCTTTTTGCTCGTCATTGACGACAGCGAAAGGCTCGCCCGGCATTGGCGCACCGTCGAGGCCCATAAGCTCAATCGCCGTTGACGGTCCGGCAGCCTTCATTTGCTTACCTTTCTCATCCATCATGGCTTTGACTTTGCCCCAATATTCGCCCGCAACAACAACGTCGCCGCGTTTCAGCGTGCCGCGTTTGACCAGTAAGGTCGCGACCGCGCCGCGCCCTTTTTCGATCTTGGATTCAATCACCAGCCCGTCCGGGTTACGGGTCGGGTTGGCTTTCAATTCCATCAGCTCCGCTTGGTTGACGATCGCTTCTGCAAGGTCCTGCAAACCGGTCTTTTCCTTTGCGGAAACCTGAATGGCCTGGGTTTCACCGGACATGCTCTCAGTAATAATATTATGCTGCAAAAGATCGGTTTCGACTTTTTGCGGGTTCGCCTCATAGGCGTCCATTTTGTTGATAGCGACGATGATTGGCGTCTCCGCTGCCTGCGCATATTTAATCGACTCAATCGTTTGCGGCATGACGCCGTCATCGGCGGCAACAACCAGCACGACAATATCAACGGCTTCCGCGCCGCGTGTCCGCATTTCGGAAAAAGCCGCATGGCCCGGCGTGTCGAGCACAGTGATCTTATCGCCGGATTTCAGCTCTATCTGATAAGCGCCTATATGTTGGGTAATACCGCCCGCTTCGCCGGATGCGACATCCGTTGTGCGCAGAGCATCGAGCAATGATGTCTTACCATGGTCAACATGGCCCATAATCGCGACAACAGGGGCGCGCGGCTTGCGGTCTTTTTCATCAGACGGCGTATCGTCAATCAAGAAGTCATCTTCCACATCAGCTGCGGAGACCCGTTTCACTGTGTGGCCAAAATCTTCGACAATCAGCTGCGCTAAATCCGCGTCAATGACGTCATTGACCGTGTGCATTTCACCTTGCTGCATGAGGTATTTTACGACGGCTGCGGCGCGTTCGGACATACGGTTCGCCAAATCGGCAATCGTGAGCGCTTCAGGAATTGTGACCTCGCGCTGGACTTTGTCGCCGCCCCGTCCGCCGCCGCTTTTGCGTTGTTGCTTTTCACGTTCGCGGGCGCGTTTCATTGACGCGAGCGAGCGTTGACGTTCGTCATTGCCGGACAGGGCGGAGACGATGGTTAGCTTACCCCGGCGGCGCTTGGTCTCGCCTTTGGACCGCGTTGGCGGCGGCGTGTTGCGCTTTTTCTTGACGCGGCCCCCGGCTTTTTCCAGCTCGGACATTGCGTCTTTTGGCGGCGCTTTTGGCTTTGGCGCTCCAACAGCTTTTTTCTGGAGCTTCGCAGCCTCTTCAGCTTCGGCTTTTTTCTTCGCCGCTTCTTCAGCTTCCAAGCGCTGCATTTCTTCGGCTTCGGCCTCTTGGCGTTTCAGCTCGAGCAATTTGCGCTCTTCCTCAACACGGGCCAGACGCGCGCCCTCTTCGGCTTTGCGCTGTTCGGCGCGTTCTTCTTGTTGCTTTTGCGCAGAGCTCAGCGCGGCTTGGCGCTTGAGATATTCAGCTTTCGACAGACCGAGCTTGCGCGCGGCCTCGGCCGCGGCGTCAACATTGGCGGCCAGTTTCGGCGCGAGCTTTGGCTTGGCGGCCGGTTTTGGTTTCGTCGGCGCCATATTTGTCTTGGGCGGAGAAATCGTCGATTTGGCGGATGCCGCGCCGGGCTTGGCTTTGCCCGGACGCACGATCACTTTTTTCTTCTTCTCGACAACCACGGCGGACGGGTTGCTGGACCGGCGAGGACCACCACGATTAGGGCCAAGCGTCAGAGGACGCCTTGCACCGGGTTTGGCGCCGGGTTTGTTGTTATTGCTGTCTGTCATATCATTATCCTGCAAAGCGGGGCCGGGTCATAACGCCGACTGGCCGTTTTGCGTCTCATGTTCCTTGCTCGCGCGGAGAGTTCGCGCAACTTAACGGGATTAGCGCATTTGGCAACATAGAATCGCCGTGCGCGGAATGTGCGTATTTCCGAGAATAACCGTCTCGGTCACGGGACCTATAGGGCCATTAGAAAGCTTCGTGCTGAGCGTCAGCCCAGCCCTCTGGTACTAGCGGGACAAAGCCGCTGAGACGCCGGGCAGAGAGGCCCAGCGATTTTGCAATCCGCCCATGTGGGACAGCACAATGAATAAGAGAGTCGCGGCCAACAATCGCGCCAAGTTCCGAACTGTCGAAACATCCGATAACGCGGGGGAGTTTCAACTCAACTTCGCGGGCGACGGCTTTTGACAAAGCGCGGATTTTCCCACGCGAGCCTTCAGCGCCGTCACTGGCTTCAATCCGCCAGCCCAACGCATCAACTTTCGCTGCCGTCATCACCTGGTCAAAGCCTACAAAGAGCTTGCCGGATTTCTTGGCCATGCCGATGAGCGATAGCGTGTGTTTGCGAAGCCCGGATTCGACTTGCTCGGTCAGATCCCCGGGGACTTTTACATTGCCCTTAAAGCCACGTTTAAACCCACCTTTATTTATCGCCAGATCCAAATCTTCGCGGGTAGAGCTGACCCACGCGCCTCTGCCCGGCAATTTGCCGAGGATGTCAGGAAAAACATTGTTCTCCGGACCCACCACGAAACGGATCATCTCGGCCGGGTCGCGCACTTCATTGCGGGACACGCACCGGCGCTCGCGCGATTTATGTCCGCGCTTATCCAGCTCTGCCGGAATGATGATATCAGGTTGCTCGTTCAAGAGGCGGGATATGGGGGAAGAGCCTGATTTTATCAAGTGCTCACATCTTTCCGCAGGCTTTCAACTGGATTCGACATTTTTGAATTTGCATAGTTGCCCGCGAATCGGGACCTCTGGAATTATGGCTAAACTCTATTTTAATTATTCCGCCATGAATGCTGGCAAAACAACGATCCTCTTGCAGTCGTCCTATAACTATCATGAGCGCGGCATGCGCACGCTTTTGCTCAAGCCCGCCATTGATACGCGCGCTGATGTGGCTGATGAGATTACATCTCGCATCGGGCTGACCGCACGCGCGGATCTTATCACGCCCAAAGATGATCTTGAGGCCCACATCCTCGCGGCCCATGAGGAGGCGCATATCGATTGCGTGCTGGTCGATGAAGCGCAATTCCTTTCGGAAGATCAAGTTTGGCAGCTCGCCCGCGTTGCAGACGCCTCGCGCATTCCGATCATGTGCTATGGCCTGCGTACGGATTTTCGCGGCAAGCTGTTCCCGGGCAGCGCGGCCTTGCTCGCGATTGCGGATAGTATCAAAGAAATAAAAACACTGTGCTGGTGCGGTCGAAAAGCCACTATGACTCTTCGTGTCAGCAAATCAGGCGCAGCCGTCACGCGCGGCGCGCAGGTCGAGATTGGCGGGAATGACCGTTACGTTACGCTCTGCAGGAAACATTGGGTGGCGAAGGAAACGCGGCCGGAACCCTAGTTTCCGGTGGAGACATCTTTACCTCAATCCTCAAAATCTCTATCGCCAGAGTCAAAGTCAGAATCCGGCTCGTCAAGCGCGTCAACGCGCACGCGAAAAATCATCCAGCCAAGCACCACGACCACGACATATAAGACTACAAGCATCACTCACCTCGTGACTCGGAGGGTGTGCATCGTCTTCTTATGATGAACAGAACATGAATATTAAAATCAGCTTGTGTTCATATTAGGTTCAGAAATAAAAGCCGCCACCCTCTCGGGCAGCGGCTCTCAAATTTTTTTCACGTCCACTTCTGAACGGGTGTTTGGCGCGCTAGTTAAACAGCGTCTCTGCGGTTGGTTCTGCAGCGACAGCGTCTTCGCCCTCGGCTGCTTCTTCCTCGCCCTCTTCCACGTCCAGCTCCAGAGCGCTGGCATCAATCCAACCTGCAGCGACACGGGCCATCATGATGAGGCGGGTGGCATCTTCGTCGGAGAGTTTGAAGTCTTCGATCATGCCCTCTTCGTGGATGCGTTCGCCGTTTTTATATTCGGAATACCCGTTAAGATCATCCGGAACGAGGCCCGCAACATCTTCGACGGTTTTGACTTCGTTCTCGCCAAAGCGAATTGACATCGGCAGGGTGACGCCTTCGATTTCGAGCACGCCGTCTTCGACGCCCAGCTCAATACGTTTCGCGTCCTGTTCGGCGGCCAGCTTGTCCAGATATTCACGGGCGCGGGCTTGCAGCTCTTCGGCAGTTTCGTCATCAAAGCCTTCGATAGAGGTCAGGTCCTCAAGCGCGACATAGCCGACTTCTTCCATTGTCTCGAAGCCTTCGGAGACGAGAAGCTGCGCGACCATTTCGTCGACATCGAGGCCTGTCATAAACAACTCGGAACGCTCTTGGAATTCTTTCTGACGACGCTCGGACTCTTGCTCTTCCGTCAGGATATCCAAGGCCCAACCGGAGAGCTGTGACGCGAGGCGCACATTCTGGCCACGGCGACCAATGGCGAGGGAGAGCTGCTCTTCCGGCACCACGACTTCGATTTTGCCGTTGGCTTCGTCGATAACGACTTTGGTGACCGTTGCAGGTTGCAGCGCGTTGACGATAAATGTCCCCATATCTTCGGTATAAGGGATGATGTCGATGCGCTCGCCTTGGAGCTCATTGACAACGGCCTGAACGCGGGAGCCGCGCATACCGACGCAGGCGCCAACAGGGTCGATGGAGCTGTCATTGGAGAACACGGCAATTTTCGCGCGGGAGCCGGGATCGCGGGCGACGCCGACAATTTGGATAACGCCTTCGTAAACTTCCGGCACTTCCTGCGCGAAAAGCTGCGCCATGAATTGCGGATGGGCGCGGGAGAGGAAGATTTGGCTGCCGCGCGGTTCTTCGCGGACATCCATAATATAGGCACGAATGCGATCGCCGCCTTTGACGTTCTCACGCGGCAAGGCTTGGTCGCGGCGGATAACGCCTTCGGCGCGGCCAAGGTCGACAATGATGTGGCCATATTCGACGCGCTTGACGATACCGTTGATGATCTCACCGACGCGGTCTTTGAATTCTAGGAATTGACGGGCGCGTTCGGCGTCGCGGACTTTACCCATAATGACTTGTTTCGCCATTTGCGCTTGGACACGGCCAAATTCGAGCGGCGGCAGGGTCGTGGAAATCTCGTCGCCGATTTCTGCGAGTTTATTATCCATCTTGGCTGTGGAGATGCCGACTTGCGTGGTCTCGTTCTCGACCTCTTCATCCGCAACAACGGAGATAACGCGGCGCAAAGTTTGCTCGCCTGTTGACGGGTTGATCTTGGCGCGAATGTCCAGCTCTGCGCCGTAACGCAGGCGCGCGGCCTTTTGGATGGCTTCTTCAATGGCTTCCAAGACGATGCCTTCGTCAATGGATTTCTCACTGGCGACAGCTTTGGCGATCTGGATAAGCTCCAGCTTATTGGCGGAAATTCCTGCGGTGGACATTATGTGTCTCCTTCTTCGGCAGTTGTATCATTTTGTGCGGCAGCTTTCTCGGCAGCCTCTTTGGCAGTTTGGCCTTTTTTAATCAGCTCGTCGGTAATCAGCAGTTTCGCCTCGGATATCCAATCGAACGGAATGGAGGCGGTTGAGTCCGTCTCCCCGTCGAGGTTGATATCCACATGGCCATCTTCGACCCCGGCCAAAATCCCGCGAAAGCGTTTGCGACCTTCGACCAAGCGGTCGAGCTCGAGACGGGCGAGATAGCCTTCATATGTTGTGAAATCCTCAATATGCGTCAGCGGACGGTCCAGACCCGGCGAGCCGACTTCGAGCATATAAGCCTCAGTAATCGGGTCCTCGACTTCCATAATGGCGGAGAGCTCGCGCGAGAGATTGGCGCATTCATCGACGTGGATTTGACCGTCGCTAATACGCTCGGCCATAATCTGCACGGTCCGCCGCTTGCCCGCCATAACGCGCACCCGCACGATTCGCAGGCCCATATCCGCCGCAATCGGCTCGGCCAGCGCGAGAATCCGCTCATCAATATTGGTCTTTGTCTTCATCAGACTGACGCACTTTCTGCCTAATTCGAGGCAATAAAAAAAGCGACCCGAGGGCCGCCCGATCCGCATCCTGCGCGGTGGGTATTGTTTTTGTTGAGGGGGACATAGGGGAAGTTTGGCGGGTTGGCAAGAGGCAGATCGCACTATCCGAAATCGACCTCCGGAAGGTTGCGGCTGCCGTGGAGAATGCGTTCTATGCGGACGGCATTTGCTTCGACGCGGTAGAATACGAGATAAGCTGAGAAGACGACACTCCGCAAGCCAGCGGCTAGTTCCGGGCGCAGGCGGTAACTTTCGGGCGATGCTCCTATCTTGAGGCACCGCTCTTCCAATTTGTCGACAAATTCTAAAGCGGTTCGCGGACTGGCCCCGGCAATGTAGTCCGCAATGTCCATCAAATCCGTGCGGGCGGCGGGTGAAATAATGACGGGCGTCATTAGAGCTTCGCGGCGATCCTGGCTCTCATTTCGGCAAAGACCTCAGCCGCCGGAATGCCGGGACCGCTATCAATACCTTCTTGGATAGCGTCGCGCAGGTCTTGCAATTTCAATTCCCGTAAACGTTCGCGGTCTTCAATCGCGCGCAGGCCGGCGCGCACAATCTCGCTCTTGGAATTATACCGACCCGACGCAATCAGGTCGTCCATTAATTTTTCAAAATGTTCGCCAAGGGCGTAACTGCTGGGCATGACGTGGCTCCGGGGATGCGTATGATAATAGTTATCATACGCGTGCTGGGGGTGTCAAAGGGGGAAAGCGGGGCAAATCAGCAGGGGGAACGAATGCCTCTCTACAGCAAGGCCTTTCTACTGGATATAAATGTCGCATGAAGCCTACCTTTTTGAGTAAGCGTCCAGCCAGAAAGAGAGTTGTATGGAGCCTTGGCTAGCCCTCTAGATTCCAAGTAGTGCAGAAAGCTTTTCAGCTTAGGAAAATCAAACTCAACCCAGAAATTTGTATACTTTTTTGCTTCTTCTGGAAAATCAAAGTCGTAAGAAATTAAGTTATATGCTTCATGAAAAATATCGGAATCAAATTGGTTGTCTATCATGGCTAAGAAAACTGCCTCTGCTACAACTGCATTTCCCACGGTCGATTCACCAATCAATTTGCCCGCTACATCATTGGCATTAACGTCGTCGTCGAAATTTGCTGCTAATACCTTTACATGGGTTTCCTTTTTCAGCTCATCAAATGAAACAACACTTTGTTTAGTTTCATTCTTCGAACGATTTTGACTAGACTTTCTAAGTTGATGTAACTCCTCAAGCATTTCAACGGTAATCGCGTTGTCACCCTTTACCCACCCACTGGTTGGAAACCTTTTTTTCGCGTCTAATAGAGCGAGTATGACCTGCTGCCCAAGGTCTTTTGGGTCAGTCCAAAAATTGACTAATCTCGTTCCTAGAAGTTTTTTCCGGAATTCTTTTAACTTCGTCTTGGACGAATCAGACTGCTCTAACAAATCACCTGTAAGGGTTTCAAAAGGTGACTTGTGCAATAGTCTTATTATCGGTTTTCCGCATTCTCTTGCATAATCATATTCAAGCTCTGTAAAACTCTTTTCATGAGTTGGATGAATTGATCCATACTTACCAGCAGAGATAATGATATAATAATCACAGTCGTTGATGACCTGCTTTATGTATTCGAATTGCTCCATATCAGCCGCCGGAAAAAGCTCCATCCCTGAAGGAAAACAATCAGATTTTAACAAAGCTTCGAAAACTTCTCGGCGGGCGTTTTGTAAATCTACATATGTAGAACTTACAAACACTTTGTAGTGTTTCTCCATTTACAACCGCCCCTCAATCGCGTCCCAACAGCTCGCCACTGCATCAGTCCCAGAGAACCGTTTCAGCTCCTGAACGCCAGTTGGGCTTGTGATATTAATCTCCGTCATCTTGTCGCCAATCACATCAATCCCGACCAAAATCTGACCGCGCGCTTTTAGCATAGGCCCAATTGCGCGGCAGATGCGCAGGTCGTCTTCTGTTAGCTCTGTCTTCACGGCTTTGCCGCCGACATGCATATTGGATCTCGTTTCGCCTTTTTGCGGGATACGGTTGATGGCGCCGACGGGCTCGCCGTCGATAATCAAAATCCGCTTATCCCCTTTGGAGACATCGGGCAAAAACGCCTGCGCGATGATGGGCTCGCGCGAGCTTTCCATGAACATCTCGAAAATAGAGCTATAGTTCGGATCATTCTCTTTCACGCGGAAAATTCCCGCGCCGCCATTGCCGTAGAGCGGCTTGAAAATGATGTCCTTATATTCCGCGCGGAAGGCATCAATCGCCTGTCGATCGCGCGAGATGAGCGTGGCGGGCATGAGCTCCGGATAATCCAGCGGTAGGATTTTTTCAGGACAGGCCCGCACCCATTTCGGATCATTGACGACAAGGGTCTTGCCCTCCAGCCGTTCGAGCAAATGCGTCGCCGTAATATAGGACATATCAAAAGGCGGGTCTTGGCGCATCCAGACGACATCAATATCTATCGCCAGATCAATCAATTCCCGCTCACCGAAAATCGCGGGCTGGCTTGGGTCGCGCTGCACGGTCATCGGACGGGCGCGGGCGAGAATCCTATCGCGGTCATAGGTCAGATGCTCCGGCCCATATTCCCACATCGTCCAACCCCGCGCTTGGGCTGTTTCCGCCAGCGCAAAGGTCGTGTCCCCATTGATGTCGACGGTCTCCATCGGGTCCATCTGAAAGGCCACATTTTTTCTGGTAGTGGGATTTCTCATGATAGGCTCCGAAAGGTGGTCTGATGTGGACGTGGCGCGCTAGGCCCCGAAAATCAATCCCGAAATCATCACTGTGTTGAGGACTCGCTTTATTGCCCTGTGAGCCGCCTGACCGCTGACGATTTGATATTCAACGTCGAGCGCAATGGCGGGTCGTTTGAGACCACCACCGTCAATGGGCAGAAATTGCGGGTCTTTGTCACTGACGGCAAACTGAAAATGGCCGACGGCAAGGCCGGGTTGCGACCGTCACTACAAGCGGCGTCATACACTCCAAGGGCATTGTCTATGTCGTCACATAGGTTCTTATGCCGACGTAAATATCCGGGTTTCCTCGCGCATATGTCGGCCATCTGAGCGGGGGTGCGTCATTCTGACCTTGTCAGTCTTGGAACAAATAGCGGGGCGAGCCCGTTTGCTTATCATACCCCTTATGGAGACTTGAACATGACTAACTTTTTGAAACTCGCATCCGCATCTGTGGTTGCTCTAGCCCTGACAGCCTGCGCCACCTCACCTATGGACAAAGCGCCAATGACGGATGAAAGCGATATGATGAAATCCGAAGGCGTTATGTTTGGCGGAGCGATGATGTATCCGAGCAAGACAATCGTCGAAAACGCCAGTGCCGCCGATAATCTGACGACGCTCGTGGCCTTGGTAAAACAAGCCGAGCTAGTAGACACATTATCCGGCCCGGGTCCGTTCACAGTCTTCGCCCCGACAGATGATGCTTTTGCGGTCGTCCCGGACGCGGTCAAAAATCAATTGATGGAAGATAAAAACCGCCCAATGTTGCAGAACATTCTAACATATCACGTTTTGCCGGGCAAAATTACGGCCTCTGATCTAATGGCCATGATCTCTGCGAATGGCGGTACTTATTCTGCAGAAACTGTTTCCGGCACAGATTTGACGTTTCGCGTAATTGACGGGAAAGTAAAAGTCATTGACGAGAATAACGCCATGGCGACTGTGACAGCCGCTGACGTTTTGCAATCAAATGGCGTCGTCCACATTATCAACGCGGTCCTGATGCCGCAATAAACCACACCTATTGACTTAGATGTTTAGCTCTGCCGCGCTTGCGCGGTAGGGCTTTTTTGTGCGAGACGATGGGGGAAACATTGAGAGATCCATTATGATCCTATCCAACACTGAAACCATTCCCGGCTACACCATTACGCATCATGTCGGTTTGGTGCAGGGCAATACGGTGCGCGCGAAACATGTTGGGCGTGACCTCATGGCAGGCTTGAAAAACATCGTCGGCGGCGAGCTGAAAGGCTATACGGAACTTTTGGAAGATGCCCGCAAGGAAGCGACAGATCGCATGATCGCGCAGGCCCAAACCAAAGGGGCAAATGCCATCGTCAATGTGCGGTTCTCGACCAGCTCCATCACGCAAGGCGCGTCCGAACTTTATGTCTACGGCACGGGCGTGGTGCTTGGACAATGATTGAAATTGGAATCACAGCCCTCCTTCTGCTGATCGGCGTCTTATTCGGCACGCGGGCGCAGAAGAAACATATAGCGAATATAAAGGCCCGCGAGGCCGCCATGGCGCATATGATTGTCACCACTCTAAAAACCTTGCCGACGCTCAGCCAGCCGCCGGTTTTGGTCACGGGTTCCGTCGTGATCGCCTTTGATTATTTCCGGCGTTTCATTGCGGGTTTTGTCATGCTCGTCGGCGGACGGATTACCATGTATGAAGATATGCTGGACCGTGCCCGCCGCGAAGCCTTACTCAGAATGTTAGAAGAAGCCGAAGCCGCCGGGTCCCGCGAGGTCCATAATGTCCGATTTGAATTTTCTCGTGTCGGCGCATCCGCCAAAGGTGCGAATATTGGCGGCGGGGCCGAATTACTTGCTTACGGAACCGCGGTGATATGATCGAGGTCTCATTATCCTCTGCGGACGGGACGGAGCTGTTTGGACGGCACTGGCCGGCGGACACCGCGAAAGCGGTTATGGCGATTGCCCATGGTTTTGGCGAACATTGTGGACGCTATGATCGTATGGCTGCGCATTTAAATGCACGAGGCATCGCCGTGGTTGCGCTGGATTTTCGCGGCCACGGCAAGAGCGGAGGCAAACGCGGTGTCGTTAAATCCTATGATGATTTCCGTGCGGATTTGGACTCTTTGCTGACCCAAACACGCGGCCTCTATCCGGATGCGCCTTTGGTGCTTTATGGACATTCCATGGGCGGCGGGGTTGTTCTGGATCACGGCGCGCGCAACTTGGATGCACTGCCCATCATTGCCAGCGCCCCGCTCATCGCCCTGACCGATCCTATTTCGGGAGCCTTACGCGGCCTCGTTAAATTTCTGGGAAAGATATGGGCCAATGGCGGCATCGGGCAACCGATTGACGGAGCAAAAATCTCCAATCTGCCGCAGGAGCAAACCCTCTATGTCGAAGACCCGCTAAACCATGGAAAATTGGGATTTCGCCTCGCCGAAGGGATGGTCTCCACGGGAGAACAATTGCAGAGCGCCGCATCGAATTGGGATCGACCGCTACTGTTGATGCACTCCAAAGCAGATCAATTGACGTCGTTTCAAGGGTCCGCCGATTTTGCTGACGCCGCACAGCAGGTCGAGTTTCATGCCTTTGAAACCAGCCAGCATGAAATGCATAATGATAAACCCCGGGCGCAAATTTACGCCCTGATGACTGACTTTATTCTGAAACAAACATCATGAAAATCTACCACCTGAAAACCTGTGACACTTGCAGAAAAGCCGTCAAAGCCTTGCGCGCTGCCGGACATGAGCCGGAATTGCATGACGTGCGCGCGGATGGTTTGGACAAAGCGACGATTGAAACGCTGGAAGCGGCACTGGGCTATGAGGCATTGGTCAATAAGAAGAGCACGACTTGGCGCGGATTGTCTGATTCGCAAAAAGCAGAAATTTCGCGGGAGAGTGCTCTGGCCCTCCTCGCGGAAAACCCAACGCTTATGAAACGCCCTGTGATCGAGCACGGCGGCAATTTCACAGTCGGCTGGACGAAATCAATCCAAGCCGAATACGGTATTAACGAATAATCAGCGGGACGATATTTCCGTTCGCGTCAAAGCGGATCGGAATTTCTTTCCCTGTATCCGGGTCAACATAATAAGGCGCGCTCTCAATAATTGAGACTGCCTCCCCGGCTTGACCCGTGCGGTAAGCGCCAAGCTCTTCATCCGTTGGCAGCTCTTTCCCCAGACGATCCCCCATATCAATTTCACGCGGCGCTGTTGGCGCGGCGAAAGGAATAGGCTGGCTCATTGGGGCGTTTGTGATCGGGGCCGGCGCTTGCGCCTCATAAGACGAAGACGGCGGCAGATATCCGCTTGGGCCAGATGGCATCGTGTTTGGCATATTCGCGATGCGGGCATAGGACACCACCCGCTTTGCACCTTTTGTCGTGGCTGCAATTTGCGCCGCGCGCTTCAGCTCCGCTTCCGTGCGGGCCACGCCCAATACATAGACGATACCCTCATTGGTTTCGATGTTGAAGTTGCGGGCCTTAACATATTTGTCCACGGTCATCCGGGCCCTGACGGATTTTTCCAGAATACCGTCTTTTATATTGCGCCCAAGGGATTGTCCGTCATCGACAAGGATTTCATTGCCGACTTGCTCAATGCCGTTTGCTGACCACGCGATACGGGCCGCTTCGATTTTATCTTTTTGGGTGGGGACGTTGCCGGATAGCAGAACAATGCTCTGCGCCACTTCGACATCTACGCCTTTGAAGTCGTAAACATAAGCCCGTGTCATACGCGCGCGAATAACGCGGCTGGCATTTCCGTCTTGAACAGAGCGGGCCAAATTCCGCTCGTCACCTTTTTTAACACCGGCGGTTGCCACAGCGCAGCCGGAAACACTCGCGGCCAAAATGAGGATAAGAGCGGGTTGGATAAGATTTTTCATACGCGAAGCGTAAAGGAACAGGGTGAACGGAAAGTTACCTGCTTTTCAAAATTTGCACCGTCTTACATTACAAATTCTAAAATCCGGAAAAGGCATTTTCGATATATTTGACTTTCGCGAGCGGGTGAACCTGTCCTTCGATCATCGCGAGATCGAACCGAATTTCGAATTCCGGCCCAAGTGTTTCGAAATTCCGCCCAACCCAAATTTCCGCGGCCTCCATGACGCGGCTGATATTGGTTTGCGTCAGGACATCCTCCGTCGTGGATAATTTCTGACGCTGCTTGACCTCGACGAAAGCGATGGTGTCTTTTTTGCGCGCGATGAGATCAACTTCACCTTCCGGCACCTTGAACCGCTCGGCGAGGATCTTCCAACCCCGCAATTTCAGCCAGCGCGCAACATGATCTTCGGCTTTGCGGCCTGCAATTTCTCTTTCGCGCCTATCCATCATTTGAGACTGAGCGCCAAAGCATAGACATCGCGTTTCGCCCATCCGGACATCTCCGCGACTTGGGCGCTGGCGCGCTTAACGCCGTCCTCGGGGATGAACTGCTCCAGCGCAGATGTCACGCGGGCTTCATCCCAACTGGCGTCTTCAGCTGGCGGACCGACCAGCAAGACCAGCTCTCCGCGCGGGGCATCATTCGAAACAGACTCTATCAACTCCGCGAAGCCGCCGTGCCGCGCTTCTTCATAGCGTTTCGTGAGCTCCCGCGACAGCACCACATCCCGCGCGCCCAGCACCTCGGCCATATCGCCTAAGCAGGCTTTGATGCGGGGGCCCGTTTCAAAAAAAATCAACGTCGCGGGAATGGATTTCAAGCTCTCAAGCTCCCGCTTTCGCGCGGCGGATTTGGCAGGCAAAAATCCGGCGAAGAGGAATTTGTCGCTGGGCAGGCCGGATTTCACTAATCCCGCCAGCACAGCGGACGCGCCAGGCAATGGAAACACCTCATGCCCGGCCGCCACAGCCGCGCGCACGAGTTTAAACCCCGGGTCGGACACCAGCGGTGTCCCCGCATCTGACACCAAGGCTACCGCCTGCCCGCCCTCCAACCATCCTATAACCTGCGGGATGCGCGCTGCCGCATTATGGTCATGATAGGCGGTTAGCTTTGCCGATATGTCATACGCTTCACATAATTTTCCGGTCTGCCGCGTGTCTTCGGCCAAGACGCGATCCGCCCCGCTCAACACATCCAGCGCCCGCAATGTGATGTCGCGTAAGTTGCCGATGGGCGTCGCCACGACATATAAGCCAGGTGTAAGTGGTGCCCCCGATTCCCCGCTTAGGTGTTGCGGGCCGCGCTGAGCCGCCTTAGAGTTTGAAACTGACACGATACTTATCCGAAGAATTTTGCCCAGAATGGCAAGAGTGAAAAGGTTATACCCATATGCCCAACCCTAGCCCGTTTGGCCACGCTTTAAAAATTCTCCTGCTCGGCGGCTGCGCTGCGGCGATGGCGGCCTGTACAACAACAAACACAACCCAACAACCGTCTGCCCCTATCGTGCAGCGCCCTGTCGACCCCGTTCAAACAACGCCGGTGGATACGCCCGACACAAAAGACCCCAAAGAGACGAAAGACGTTGAGGCCAAAGACCCGAAAGAGAGAGACCCGGATACATCTGACACAAAAGAGCAGGACCCGGTTCAAACGGCTGAGCCTGGCCTGTATTTCAATAATCGCGACGGGCTGACTCCGCCGCATATGGCAGGACGCGATACGAAACGTCTGGCGCTTCTGCTCCCGTTCTCAACCTCCTCTTCACGCCTCGCGCAGGAAGCCCAGTCCATGTACCGCGCCGCAGAAATGGCCGTCTTTGACCGCGAAGGCACGGATGTCCTTCTCATCGCGCTGGACACCAAAGGCACGGAAGCCGGCGCGACCTCTGCGACGAAAGCTGCCGTCAAAGCGGGTGCGGATGTCATCCTCGGCCCGATCCTCGCCAATAATGTGAAAGCCTCCTCCCGCGAGGCGCGGCGCACGGGAACGCCGCTCATCGCGTTTTCAACCGATCAGACCGTGGCCGGAAACGGCACTTATTTGCTGTCTTTCCCGCCTGAAGCCGAAGTTGATCGTATTGTCGATTACGCCTCCGGCACGGGCGCAACGCGCTTTGCCTTTCTTGGCCCCGACAGCGCCTATGGCCGCCGCGTGAAATCCGCTTATGAAAAAGAGGTCCGCTCAAATTTCGGCGAGGTCACAGCCTCCGAATCCTATCAGGGCAATGACATCAGCGTTATGCAAGCGCCTGCCCAAAAACTCGCGGCCTATTATGCCCAAGGCGAAGCGATTGCGAGAACCAATAACGGCACAACGCCGATGAGCTTTGAAGCAATCCTTCTACCGGAAGGCGGAACGGCTCTGCGCTCGCTCGCGCCGCTGCTACCCTATTATGAAGTCGACCCGGCCAAGGTGCAATTTATGGGGACCTCCCAATGGGCGAACCCGGATACGGTTCGTGAACCTGCGCTCAATCGCGGTATTTTCGCCGGACCGGATAAGGACACGCAACAGCCCTTTCTCGACGCCTATGATCGGACTTATGGCGAGACGGCTACAAACCTCGCCAGCCTCGCTTATGATGCCGTCATGGTCGGGGCATTCGTGGCGGACGGAAATCCAAAGCAACGCTATTTCCGAGCCGAAAATCCGGAAGGCTTTTACGGCGTTGATGGTCTCGTGAGTTTCGACGCGGATGGCAAGCCGGATCGCGGATTAGCCGTCTATCAAATTCGCAATGGACGGTTCGTTGTCATTGACCCCGCGCCGAGAACAGTGCTCGGCGGGAGCTAGCGCGTCTTTCTAATATTTATCGTAGCCGTGACGCGATGCCCGAAACCGTTGCGGAGAGACCCTTATGCGCAATGCTGTCGGACATAGCGCTAAGCTCATTTGAGAGTGCCGCGTCGCGCTCACCGTTTTTCAATAGGCTATCAGCTCGATCAAGGGCTTGCGTTAACGCCGCCGCTTTTTCGGCTGTTAAGCTGTCGGTTCGCTGCAACTGATCCATATAAGCTTTGGCAACGACGGCTTCCGCAGGCCACGTCACGGGGAATTGCTGCTGCGGATTAAAGGTCGCACCCTGATCCGCGAGGGCCGCGGCAGCGATTTCATTTTCGCTCAGATATTCACTCGGAAGAAGTGAAAACACATCAAGCCCGCGCGCGATTTCCGTGCCGTAGATTTTCCCGTCATACCAATAAGTCGACCAGTAACCGCCGAGCACAAGCTTGCTCTCATGGATAGGGCCTCGGTCGAAATAGGCGATCTCAACGGGGTTTGTAGAATCCGTATAATCCATGAGCGAGAGACCGCCCTGATACCAGGCTTGCGCAAAGATATCGCGTCCGGGAACCGGAACGATGGAGCCATTATGCGCGACGCAATTTTCAGCATCGGTCTGCGGGGCCGGCATCTTGTAATAGCCCTTAAATTCAAGCTGGCGGTCTTTGATGTCATAGATGGCATTCGCGCCCCAATCTTTCGGGTCATAAACGCGGCAACGCGGACGGCTGCCCCCGCCCCATTCATCGGTGAAGATGACTTTCGTGCCGTCATTATTAAATGTCGCTGAGTGCCAATAGGCAAATTTATCCGAGACAACTTCGTCAATCCGTTTAGGCTTCAGCGGATCGGATATGTCGAAAATAATGCCGTTGCCGGAACAGGCGCCGGCTGCAATTTTTGCTGCGGGGAAAACCGTGATGTCATGACAATGATTGGTCTGGCGCGAGTCCTGCGTATTCTCGCCGTGGTCGCCGCCTTGCCAAAGCCCGGCCAAACGGCCCGTAGCCTCATCGGCAAAGACCGTGGGACTATCAATGATGCGCGACTTGGACGGGTCCGCTAATGGAATTTCAATCACGTCAATCCGAAACAGCGCCGTGCGGGGATCACCCGGAACCCCGGCGACGCAGCCGTCAAGCTCCTCACCGTCGCGAATAGAGGACGTCCCGGAATTATAGACAATGAGTTTTTCCGCATCCTGGGTCACAACGGAATGAGTGTGCGATCCGCGGCAGGTCTGCACCTGACCGACTTGCACGGGTTTCGCCAAATCACTGATATTGAATATGCGAATACCTCGGAAGCGCTCTGCGCTCACATCCTCGCTAATACCTTGCAGCCCGCAATCCACGCGGCCGCGGGTTTGTTCCACCGACATAATCAAGAGGTCCCCAACAATAGAGACATCCCCCTGCCCGCCCGGGCAAACGACCGAGCTATAGAGCTTTGGCGTGCCGTCTTCCTGAAGCTTATAAATGTTAAATCCGTGATAGCTGCCCGCGACCATAATATCATCTTGGAACGCCATATCCGTATTCGAAAAACTGAGCAGCGGAGAGCGGTCACTCCATTCCGTATCATCGAGGCTCTGCCCGTCCGCATCAGCTTCTGAGTTTTCCGCATCGCCTTTTTTCGCTTTTATCGGCGGCAGACCGGATGGGTTTTTCGGATCAAAAAATCCGGCCGGTTTTGGAAGCGTCGCCACATGTTTCAAATGCAGCATTGCCTCGCCCGCATCCGCTAATCCCGCCTTCAGCGTCGCTCGCGGATCGGACGAGAGAGACCCCAAAATTGCGCTCATTTGCTCAATCTCGGACATCTGATCATTCACAATATCATTGGTGAAATCATAAAGGACGGGATCATAGGCAGAGCCGGGCTGATCCGTCAGGTCTTCGACCATCGTCAACGCACCCTCATGATGGGTGATCATAAGTTTTAGAAATAGCGCGTCGAAATCCGTACCTTCCGAATTGGCCAATTGCTCCATCTGCGCAGGGCTCGCCATGCCGGCCATTTGATGATGCCCGCCGTGGTGCGCGTGACCTCCCATAGCGATGTCTTCATCTCTCTCGGTTAGCCAATCTTCCATGAATTTTATCTCATCAGCCTGAGAGGCTTTTATGCGGCCCGCCAATTCGACCACGTCTTTCTGGTTCGTGCGCGCTTCAACAAGGTTCGCCATCTCGACGGCCTGCGCATGATGCGGGATCATATTTTGCATGAAGGACACATCGTCCGGCGAATAGCTATTATTGGCGACCTTAACGGCCTCATTAGCGTCCAGAGTCTTAGAGGATTGGCCGGGCGCGCCGGGCAGAATGATTGGCGTCGTGCTCGCCGCCGCCGCATTTGCCGCAACGTCCTCTGATGCCGCCGGGGGCGTCTGCGTCTGCGCTAGGTCTGCCTGTTCCTGACAGCTGGACAAGATGAGGCCACTGAGAGCCGAGGCCAAAATTAGAGTTTTCATCTGCATGGGTTGCCCTGCCTTATTTTGTTTCAGTCATCCGGCGTGACTGAAATTCACCTTATTGATGGGCGATCTCGCGATCAAGGTATAGGGAAAACTCGGTTTTTCAGCCTGATATTAAGACTCCAAGTCCACAAAGGCGATTGCCCGCATTTCGAATCAAGCTCTACGAAATTGTGGCCAGTGTTGTGACCAGTCGATAAAAAACCGGACTCTTTCGCGCATCCAGATGATCTTTCCCATTTAAATCCCGTTTTCGAACCTCGCTCCCCTGCCTAAGTTTTATTCCGTTTCAGTCGCTTATAAAAAATCTGAAAAACTCCATCCTTACCTCACCCCTTTGCCCGCATATTAAACTCGTTCTTTCGAACATGGGACAGGCAAGTATACGTGACTTTTCGGTTCGAGAGACGGTGTGTCTAGGTGGGTTTCGGTAACGCGAAGGCTATCGGGACCGGATGGCGAGAGCTGAACCCTTTGGAACGAGGGCAGTCAAGTACGGCCGTTATCCGTGAAGCACCGCCGCAGGGTCATCCTTGCGTAAAACAAAACTATTATTTTGGTACTCCATCGCGAGTGCTGACCCTGCGGGCCGTCCTTTTTCACAAGGACTTGCGCCTGTGATTTGCGCGCCGCCGCCCGCCAACCCGGCGCGGAGGATATGAGGCTTTAGCCGGACACTGGATTGTCGGTAGGAAAATCCGCTTGGCCGTTCGCTACCCAAAAGGCTTTTTGGGCTGGGTGATTTGGAAAGACGTTCCGCGCGGCTGACCCGTATCGAGCACTGTCAATGTGGCTTTGCCGGCGGCCAGAAATTTCTTCGTGATAGCGAGGCCAATACCGCTGCCCTCAACCTTATCCCGTGTCTCGAGACGGGTGAAGGGTTTGAAAATATACTCGCGATATTCTTCGGGAATGCCGGGACCGTCATCGGAGACAATAAAGATATGGTTATCACCTGCATCGCGATATTTAACCTCAATATGACCCACGTCCTTATCGTGATGTTTCACCGCATTATTGAGCAGGTTCAGGAAAACTTGCTGAACGGCAGAGATTGACGCCGTCACAGTCGGCAAGGCGGGATCGAGTTTAATGGTAAATCCGTCGGGAACATCTATCCAGCCCACCACCTCATGAAGGGCTTCGCCCATATCAAAGGTCGAGAGCTCCAGCCGCCCTTTGCCAATTTTGGAAAAAGCCAACATATCACTCAATAGGTTGTTCATACGTGAGATACGGCTTCGGAGGAGTGTCATTTGCACAGGCACTTCGGAAAAGTTTTCTTCTAAGATATCCTCTTCCATGAATTTGGTCAGATTTTCCATGGCTCTTAGAGGCCCTCTTAAATCATGCGAAGCCGTATAGGTGAACTGCTGCATTTCTTCGTTTTGCGCCGTGATTTTAGCCTCATTTTTTTCGCGATCTTCGAGGAATTTTATGATCAAACGATGGCCCGGCAGGAAAATGAAAAGCGCTTCCAAAATAAGAATAAGCAAGGCCAGGATCAAAGCAGCATTTGCGATCAAATTCGCATGCCGAACTTTTCCGAGGACATAAATTTCATCCTGTTTTGCAGCCGCGTCCAACTCTTCGAAGAGTCTGTCAGGCCAGACACGCAAATTATTCGAGGGTTTGATAGAATTTGACAACCCGGGAACTGAGTCTTCGAAACCCCTCGCTGAAGTAATAAATGCCGCAACATCCCTATCAAGTTTTTGGTTGAGTTTAGAAAATTCTTCGTTTGGTTTTTTTTCCAGACGTTGTTGTCGTATCAGAGACAATCGCTTCTGCGTGTCTTCGAACTCTGAAATTGTGGATCTGAGATAACCGTGAGTTTTCTCATTTATCGTCGTCTCTACGGATACCAATTCTGTTAGGTAAAATATTTTTTGGCTCAGCGCTCCTTGACGACCCGCCACATGAATAATTTCGGCATTCCCCTCTACAGCCGTCAAGCTGGCCTTAGGCGCAAGGTTAGAGAAGAATAAAGACAGCACGACGAATATCACAGCGAAAGCGTATCGCCGCCAAAGATGCTGCGGATCTCTGCCGAAAATTCGGAGCGGCAGGCCGGTCAATGTCCGTTTGAAAGACGACATTTAAACGATATTTCCCTTCAGCCCCGTTCAGTAGCATTTCTCACGAGTATGAAGAGCAAGCGCTGAGAAAATCTACAATTTAAACATCTGATAAAGTCTGCGGAAAACCGAACGATAATGTCTTACATTCATATGCGGGCACGGCCCTCAATTACCCTTTAAGCCTGTCGCAGGCTATGGCAAGTGTTGTAAAGCGGGCGTTCTACGTAAGCGTTATAGAGCTAAGCCCATAAAGCGGCTGTCCATCGGGTTGTCGTAATATTTTTCTATATCGCGAAATCCCAATGTCTCGTAAATTCCATTGGCGTGGATGAGACCGTGATCCGTATCGAGATAGATGTGCTGATAGCCGAGCGCGCGGGCCTCAATGAGAGCCGCTTCGCTGAGCTTGAGACCAAGGCCAAGTCCGCGCGCCGCAGGACGGCAATAGAGGCGCTTTAATTCGCAAATGCCGGGCTCGAAGGGTTTCAACCCGCAGGCCGCAACAGGCTTTCCGCCGCGCGTGGCCAGAAACAAGGCATCATAAGTTTCGGGAAAATCTGCAAATTCTTTATCCGTGCCCTGAAATGATAAATCCTGTCCGAGATAGCGTTCCACAAAATGCAGATATTCGAGAAACAATGCGCGCACGGCGGCAATATCTTCGGGGTCTTGCACGCGTATGATCGACACATCAAGCATGGTTTGGAATATGCCTCAGCTGCGCATTAAGCGCCAGATTTAAACGCCAGAATTAAGCTGCAGATTAAGACTGCAGAGTTAGGCGCCTGTCGCGATCTCTAATTTCTGGATAAGTTCATCCGTGATCTGTCCCGTTTCCGGCAGACCGTTGACAGCCTCGAAAGATTTTACTGCGTCCCGAGTTTTCGCGCCCGAAATTCCATCGGGCGTGCCGACTTCATAGCCCAGAGCACTTAGCAAAGTTTGGGCGTCACGTATTTTGAGTATCTGCGCGGATTGCGCAGGCGATGCGTTGCGCGCCGAATTTTCGGCCGTTTTGGCCCAAGGCACATTGCGGAACACACCGTTTGCAGCTTCATCAACGGGTTTTGGATTAAAGCGTTCAGCGCGGGCTCTGATACCTGCAACCGTTCCCTCGTCGAGTTGCTCGCTTACGATAGCGATGCGTTCCGGCGCGCCTCGGTCACCTTGGCGGGCGGCGACTAAATACCAGAAAAGAGCCGTCTCTATATCTGCAGGGATGCCTTGATTGCCTTCCCGTAGGAACGCGACATTAAACTGGCTATCGACGACGCCGCGCTCTGCCGCTTTCTCAAACCATGTCAGGGCTTCACCCATGTCGGAGTTCAAACCACCATCACCGGCCGCATGGTAGTTTCCGAGATCATGCATGGCAATCCGGTTACCGCCGCGCGCCGCGCGTTCAATCAGCTCGCGCGCCGTGATCGGGTCTTTCGCAATGCCGGTCCCGGATTCGTAAAGTTTCGCAAGACGATATTGCGCAGCAGGTTGATTGCGGTTGGCCGCGAGGCGGATGAGACGTGCGCCCTCTTCCATCTGCCCGGCCTGAAGCTGGACGAGGCCTTTTTGGAATTGCGCGATCGGGTTCCCGGCCGTCACGGCGGCGTCCAGCGTCGTCTGTGCGCCAGCGGCAACGGTCGGCACTTGCGTTTCCTCATATTGACCTAAGGGCGGCGTGGGGGTCAGGGGTTGGTCGCCAAGCTGATCTAAATTGCTGATATCTGCGGTTTGAACGGGGTCAAGTGCAGGGGATATGATGGGCGCCTCATTCCGGGCTTGGGTCGGGGCGGATTCGGGGTCACCTAAAACCATTTTTACCGCAAAAAGACCGACAACCCCAACGCCAACGGCTAAAGCGCCCACGCGCAGATTGCGACTTGAAATTGGCAGCGAAGGTAAACTTGGTCGTTTCTTGGTCTCACCGCCAATACGCTCGGCTCGCATGTCATTCCCGTCCGCAAAGGCCGATCCTTCGGCATATGCCGGGTCGTTATATGTTGCGACAGGCAGCGGAGCTGGCATCAGCGGTTCATGGCTGTGCATATCTGCGGCGGGTATATTTGTTGAAGGCGGGGTATAAGCGCCCGGGCTCGCCATAGGCGGTGCAGGCGGCGGTGCAATAGGCGGAATGGGCATAACCGGAGGCGCGGCCTGAACGGGTGCCGGCGGAGTTGGTAATTGCGGAGTCGGATCAGACGGCGTGTTGAAAGCAGTTGGGTCAAATTCCTCCGGAATATGAGAATCATGTTTTGGCGCGGATTTCTTCGTCTTGACAACCGCCTGCGGCGTCGCGGGTTGCAGGGGCTCCAACGCAGAGATTTCCAACGCCTGAGCAGCGGCGGCGTATGGGTTGTCTTGCAAGGCACTTGGCTCTGTCATCATAGGCACAACATTACTAGCTATAGCCATGTGAGGCGCATTTTGAACGGTTACTATACGCGCCTGCATCCGGCTCAGTTCGTCTTGAAGAGACCCGATCATCTCACCCATTTTATCAATACGCGGATCGTCAGCGTTGGCGGGCAGGTAAGGATTTGCTGATTGTTCGGTCGGCGACCATGCCGAGGCAATTATTTCCAAGGCTTCCAATCGCGTGGTGACGTCGGTTTGCGCTGAGTTGAATCCGGATTGAGTTTCTTGTGCCAGATCCGCTAAACGTTCTGCCGTATCTACGTCGGAGGTTTTCGCGCGTTCGTCGAGGACGGCTGCGAATTCGGTAATCTTCGCGCTCACAGCTTGCAAAGCGTCGACAGTATCTTGTTCAACCTGGGTTACGCGAGTCTCAAGCGTGTCGCGAACGGTATCGATTTTCGTGTCCAAGGCGGCGGAAGCCGCTTCTCGCGCTTTTGTTTCGCTGTTCAAACGTTGTTCAACGGAGGTCGCGAGATGGGCGATATGACGGTTCAGGCGGGCGAGTGAGTCGCGCTGCGCGGAATCCAAAACATTGAGACGATCATGCGCGGCCTGCACGGCTTGTTCTAAAGTCGACAGGTTCGCCCCGGATGCGGTGACACTCGCCAGCTCGGACCGAACGCCTGCACGCGCTTCGGAGGCTGCGCGGTTCAGATATGTCTCCATCTGCACTTCGAGTGAGTTCAGTCCGCGAGAAAGGGCCGCTTTTTGCGTCGTCGTGCTTTTCTGGGCGGCCGTCTTAATGTTCTCGACGACGCCTTCCAGCGCTTTGAGGGCGTTCCGGTTTTTGGAGTCGGCACGTTTTAGGCGCGTTTCGAGAGATTTTAGATTATGCGCCAGCGTCGCAACGGTCTCTCGTTTTGGCGCAGATTTGGCCGCTGGCTTACTGGTTTTGCGAGCCGGTTTCTTCATCGATGTTTTCACGGCTTTGCTCGGCATCAGCGCAGTCTTCCCCAAAGGCGTCGCCCAAATGCTCCCGAAAACAGACAATAGGAATCGGCACAATTTAAGCTGTGGTTTGCCCCGTTAGACCCCAAACGTAGTTAACGCCGCGTTAAGTCGTTAACCTTTTTGCACAAGACCCTTTCCGAGAGCGGAAAAGCGCCTGTCAAAGTGCCGCGCCAGAGAGATTGACGTTAACGTTGACGTGAACGTTAACGTCAGCTATCAGGCGCGTATGGAAATCTCGCAAAATCAGAAATGGGGCATCAAGATCTTCGCTGAAATGTTCAGCGTCACGCCGCGTACAATCCGGTTTTACGAAGATAAGGGCCTCTTGAGCCCTACTCGTGAAAGCGGTGTTCGCGTTTTCAATCCCCGCGACCGCCTGCGATTCGAAAAAATCATGCGCGGGAAACGTCTTGGCTTCTCTTTGGAAGATATCAGAGCCGTCTTAGACATTACAGATGGTATCGTCACGGATCGTGCAGAAATCTTACGCCGTAAAAATAACTTCCAGGCCATATTGGATAGTCTGGCGGAGCGGCGGCGGGACTTGGATATTTTGCATCGAGATATGACAGAAGTTATCTCCATCG
>Ga0209187_1000682_pt1 | contig 52382 bp, 41 predicted proteins | sample BantaG_FD_187430 | JGI IMG/M metagenome (GOLD analysis project Ga0209187, IMG submission 187430) | Marine algal microbial communities from Bantry Bay, Ireland - BantryBay_4 metaG (SPAdes) (version 2) | ecosystem: Host-associated > Algae > Red algae > Unclassified | place: Bantry Bay, Ireland...
TAAAATCAGACCATTAGCATTAGGTAGGAAAAATTATCTTTTCGCAGGCTCACATAATGGTGCTCAGAGAATAGCTATGATGTACAGCTTCATGGCAACATGTAAAGCCAATAATGTAAATCCTTACCAATGGCTTAAACATACACTCCAAAACATAGGGCAAGCAAGCATACAAGACTTAGAAAAATTCCTACCTAATAAATTCAATACGTAGTTGCTCACACGGATACATTGAGAGGCCATAAAAATTAGTAAGGCCATTATCCCTTAATTGTCCATAAGGACTTTTGATGTCAAAATTTATACCGGCGCCAAGTTTGTCGAAAAATGATTGGGAGAAAGTAGATGAGTAGATACCACTCATTAAGAAAATCAGGAGTATTGTTTTTTTCATGATAGGGAGTATTAAGTGAACTAATATTTCTAAATTAGAGAATATCAAATTGAATAAAATTCAATTAAGAATAAATTAACTCCTAATTAGAAAATAAATAAAGCTTTTAATATAATATTTTGACTTTTTGAAATTGACGACCTGACTTTACACGATCAAGTGGATTATCGATAGGATGGTGTTAGTTAAATACTTTTCGATAAACTTAGCCAGACACCTCCATTTTAGACTGAACTATAATACACGATATCTAAGTTCTAATCTATATAGAGATAGAAAATCAGGTGAGGTATTCTTCTTTTTTCTATTGTGTAAACTTATCTACTATGCTGGGTCTCACTCCACCTCCAGCTTAAGAATCTTAATCTCCACTCTTTGATTACGCTTACGACCTTTCTTACTGTCGTTGCTAGCGATAGGCTTCCGCTTTCCATAGCCTTTATGTGAGATTCGATTTTTAGTGATGCCTTTGTTGTATAAGTATTCTGCTACAGACTTAGCTCTGGCAGAGGATAGTTGGTCGCAGTACTTATCCTGTGGGACATTGTTAGTGTGTCCACCGACTTCTATGATGACATTCTCATTGCTATCCATAAAGTCAAAGACTTCTAAGAGTACCTCATTGGAATTAGCAGTGACTTCTGTGCTATCAGCGGCGAAGTATAGATTATCAATCTGTAGAGTCTGTCCAACTTTGATCTTAGCGATATCGAGGTCAGGTAAGATTTTTGGTTTATCTATAGTGACATTGCTTTCTATACTGCATCCATTGGCATCAGTAATGGTTAGGAAGCTGTATCCATAATTTAGCTTTTTGGCTTTACTTCCTTTCTCACCATTAGCCCACAGGATCTGATAGGGTGGTGTACCACCAGTAGCTTCTACGATAGCGATTCCATCTTTTTTACCAGCTTTAGAGACAGCTACAGTGCTGATAATATTGTTTTTCAGTTGCTCAGGATCATCTATTTTTAGCGAAGCAAATTGTCTGACACCGTTGTTATCTTCGACAGTTACTTTGTATGTTCCTGCGTTTAGATTAGTTGGATTTGGGTCACCCTTTAGTCTGACTCTTTCCCAGAAGTACTTGTATGGTGCCTCTCCACCTTGCACATCTACGATGATGCTTCCATCCATCTCACCTGCACAGGTAATTGGGGTTTCTAAGAATGGCGTAATAGTCATAGCTTGGATTTCCATCTCGCCTTGGTATATTCTGAATAGACCAGCATTAGCCGTTCCTAGCCACAGCACCCCCTTCTCATCACTCGCAAGTGCTAAGCACTTACTGGCAACAAGGCCAAGATTCTCACCATATTTTTCGAGTTTGTCTTTATAAGGGTTGTACCTGATAAGTATATCTGATGCTATGTATAAATTGGCTTCTTGGTCTAGTGTAAGGTCATTGACTTTGCCTTCGTAGAGACCTTTCTTGAGTCCTTGCTCTTGCCATCTATCTCTACCATAGTCATCGTATACAAGCCATAGCTCCTTATCACTGAGTAACCACATACCATCTACATTCTCAGTTGTTGCAATAAATTTTTCTTTTGTATTGGTCGTCTTCCATTTGCCATTATCCTTAACTTGTATGATGCCTCTGTCAGTTCCTATCCATAGACTTTCCAATGGTTTGTAGTGATTGATAAATGAAACCACGTTAGATTTTAGATTAGAATTCTCAGTTGTAAATTGCGTGACGTACTTATTGGTTACTGTGTTAAATTGGTAGATGCCTTTATTAGTCGCAATCCATAATTTGTTTTTGTAGATTTCGAGATCGTTGATTTCTAATCCTTCCGTATCGAGGTGATAGATGAATCGATCATTCATATATATCTTTCCATTACTGAATGCAGAAAAGACATTCCCCTTCATGGACACAGCTACTGCTACGGCGTTATTGATTTTTAATATGTGAGATAGTGCAGAGCTATTGTTATTGATCGTGCTGATGCCATTCTTCCCTGCAAACCATATGTTACCATCCCCTGTAACTAATATTTCCTCTATCCGATCACTGGATGAGAACCCATTGACTCTTTCGAGTACAAGCTCTGTCTTCTCATCGTCCTGCGCTATTAATGATATGCTAAATAATAGAAGTATAAGTATATGGATTCGCTTCATCTGGGTTTGCTAATTGACGTAATGACTAAATAACTATTAAGTTAAGGAATTCATCACAGGATTAATCGGATTTAAATTTACGTTAACTATGTCAAGAATGAAAAAAAACGAGTCATATTGACAAATATTTATAATAGATATAACTAATTGATTTAAGATCATCCTTATAATTTTCATTAAATTGTCTGGGAAATTATGCTCTTTCACTTTTCTTGCCTCGCTATCTGGTTCTCGTTATTATATACACTTCAGAAAGCGAATCTAAAATTAGAGTCTATTTGCTACATAACAACCTAATTATAACTTGAAAAATTATTATTGTGATTATCTTTTAGCTCAATAATCTAACGATCATATCAGCGGATATATGTGTTAAGTCAGCCAATACAATGTTGGCTTCTGTCAGATGGTTGGCATTTCCGATTCCCACAGTCAGGAATCCACCGGTGATTGCTGCATCTATACCTTGGGGACTGTCTTCTATGACTATGGTTTCTGATGGAGAGACATTTATCATTTTTGCAGCGGTTAAGAATACCTCTGGGTCAGGTTTAGATCGAGTAACATCATTGCCATCCACGATACACTGGAAGTAATCTGTGATGCTTGTTTTCTGGATGATCCGTCTTGCATTCTTGCTTGCTGAGGCAATGGCCATCTTTAGTCCTTGCTTTTGAGCACTATCTAAGAAGCCCTTGATGCCTGGGAGTATGTAGCTATCCTCTTCAGCGGGGAGACTCTCCAGATAGTATTTATTTTTGAGGTGTAAATATTCGTTCCTTTCTGAATCAGAGGCTGAGATATTACCATATGCTAATACGATATCTAATGAGGCCTCTCTATTTAGTCCCTTTAGTTGATGTTTTATATCTGTCGGCAAATTATATCCAAGAGAAGTGCTTAATGATTGCCAAGACTGGTAATGATAATCCACTGTGTCCATAATCACACCATCTAAATCAAAAATGATTGCCTTTATCATCAGTCCATATTATTTTTAATAGACTTGCGGTGGGCATATTTCTTAGAAATATTATCACTTATAGCATATACTATATCAGACTGAGAGATCTTGTACAGATGCTGCTTGATGGTTAAGAGGAAGTCTGTAGTCTTTTGACCTAAGTGTTCATTTAGATATGACTCGGTAAGTATCAAATATAGTTCTTTGATTTCCCTCTGATAACCCTTCTCTATAAGTAATGCATCATAACTCTGTAGATAGTTGATCTGATTCTTGTCAGCTAAGAGGTGGAGTAGCATTTGGTATCGCTGAGCTCGAGCATATATCTTAGTCATCATTATAAATGGTAGAGTATCCACCCAATTCTGTATCGCATCGAAATGATCAATCAGATATCGATCAGGTAGAGCTTCCATCAATTCATAGAATACTTGGTAATCTATTTCTTTGCGATCCAGCTTGACAAGTTGTTTGTTAAGTATAGTATAGTTTTTCTCAGTGATCAGCTTGAAACATATAAGACATACTTTCTGAAAGCTGAAGTTTATCTCCTTTGTTTTTACATAAAAATCTGCAAGCTCTATTTGCCCATCTGCAATTATATTTCTTAGTGCTACGAAGATTTTGTTGTGATCATACTTTTGTAATATGTCCTTAGCGATATCTACGTGAGGATACGATAACTGTATAGAAGTGCTGAGAATGTTAATGATATCGGTATCGTGCTTAGATTTATTATAGAGCTCATCTATGAGGATATGTTTCTCATCTTCTGTGATGGCATTATATCTATTAAGACTTAGGATCAGATTCTCTTGTGCTGGACGATAGTAGGATTTTTTGACGATCCTAATCATTTCCTTTTCTGCATTGGCACGGAACACTGGTGCAAGATCTTGTTCTAAGATAATATTGAGTCCCTTAAGAAAGTGTATCCTATTTTTCTCTAATGCGAGATCCGTGACTTCATATCGAGTCTGGAGATAGATGATCTTACTGAGACTTTCTTTTACAATATAATATGCTTCTGTGTAGTTCTCTGTAGAAAGACAATCTCTCATCTGTAAGACAAAATCATCCAATATGATGAGGATGGTCTTCTTTTGAGTCATTCCTATCTTATTACTGGTTGTAGATTTAGGCTTAATAATTTCTGAGAGTATCCGGCGATACTTAGTCCCTTCATCACCCAATACTATCCGAGATAAGAAATGTGACTTAAAAGCAAGCTCAAAAGACTTATCCTTCTTAGAATAGCTCATGATGAATGCTTTGACATCAGTTTCTCTGAGGTCTTCTAAGATTTCCTTGATCTTGAGTTTTTGATGTCTTTTCTCTTGTTCCAAATATTTTGGATGGTTTTTACCCTATTAGTCAGGAATAGATTTAGAAATTATTGCAAACCGCTAAAATTAATCACTAATTTTAATTTTACACGTTGTTTTCATATTTATACATAATAATATTAACTGATTGAAAGAATTAATCTTTGTAAGACATGCTAAGTCCTCGTGGTCTGACCCGACTTTGGATGATATTAAGCGACCTCTTAATGATAGAGGTAAGTCTGATGGTCCTTATATGGCGGCGTACTGCAGGTCTATGGGGCTAATTGTCGATCATATCATATCGAGTCCTGCTAAGCGTGCTTATAAGACGTCCAAATACTTCTCGGCAGAATTTCCGGATAGTAAGGTGGACAAGGAGACAGACCTTTATTTCGGGTCAGAATCTGATTGGTTGCACATTATCAATGAGTTAGCAGAGCAAACTCGCTGTCCAGCATTCTTCAGCCACAATCCGACCATTACATACTTTAGCAACGCATTCCTCGGAAAGAAAACAGATAATGTCGTTACCTGTGGTATCGTACACTTGAGGTCTACTGTAGATCTGTGGAAGAATCTGCATTATGATAATACAGAAGTGATAGGGTATCATTTTCCTAAAATCATCAGAGCCGGCACGCCAAATACACCATAATGATACGTATGAATTATTCTAATTATTTATGTTGTATAATGGTGATCTTCCTAATGTCTGCATGCAAGGGGCATCAGGACAAGACATTGCATTATTCTGAGGAAACAATTAAAGGTGTCATGATAGACCTCTATGTTGCCGCAGAAGCTATTAAGGATCTCGAAGAAGGACAAAAGGATAGTCTGAGATCACTCTATAGAGAACAGATAAGTCATATACACGGAGTAAATATAGAAGTGGTCGAGAATGATATTACGATTATGTCACAAGATGCAGAATGGTATCTTGATATACATACCGAAGTGAAAGACTCATTAGATAAGATAGAAAAGCAATGGAAAAAACTAAATATTTCAGATAGGCGATCAAGGCATAAGTCCGCCAGTGATTTTAAGAAAGAAAGCAAAAAATCTTTCCCCAATAAGAAAAGAGTGAATACTGGAAAAAAGAATAATTAATTTACCACAATAATTAATATAGAGTTAACAGTGCTATCCATCATTTACAATCAATTAATAATCAACTTTATACTTACATACACACCTTGTAATGCAAGCTAAAATTCTAATAGTAGAAGACGATCAAGACATTGTAGAGTTTCTGGATTATAATCTCAGGAAAGATGGTTATATCACACAAGTTGCCTATGACGGGGAAGAAGGATATAACAGAGCTGTGTCATTCAGTCCACATCTGATCCTTATGGATATTATGATGCCTAAGATGGATGGCATAGAGCTATGCACAGAGCTCAGAACAAAGGAACAGTTTCGAGATACAATCATTGCATTTCTGACTGCAAGATCTGAGTCTTTCACGCAAGTGTCAGCATTAGATGCTGGTGGAGATGATTTTATCACTAAGCCGACTAAGCCTAATGTGCTAAAGAGTCGTATCAAAGCTTTACTCAGAAGGCACCCCGCCTTTAAAGAGACCACAAAAACTGATGAGCTCATATTTGGTAATCTTAAGATATTTCCTGAGTCATTTAGTATAGAAGTAGGTGATAGTAATATCTCGCTGGCGAAGAAAGAATTTGAGCTATTGGCGCTTCTTGTTTCTAAGCCAGGGAAAGTATTTAAGAGAGAGGAGATTATGAATAAGGTATGGGGTTCAGAGGTTATTGTAGGTGATCGGACCATCGATGTACATATCCGAAAATTAAGAGAAAAGATAGGCAGTGATTATATCAAAACGACCAAAGGTGTAGGCTATCAATTTAAGTTGTAGGACTTCCCTATATTTGGACTGAGAGACACAGTGTCTGTGTACATTGAATTTAGTTGCATACAATCTATCCGATAATTTGTTTAAGAACTTAACGATACGACAGATTTCTACCTACATATCCTTCTGTGTATGGCTTTTACATATGGCATCATTGGTTTTGCTTTCTGTGTTAGGTGATGCATCAGTTTTCTCTATTTGGTCTATTGTAATCTATGCTGTTGTTAGTTACGTCGTTACTTATTTTATAATTGTTTCTCTATTCGAGAAGTTTGTCTTTCGTAAGATCAAATTGATCTATAAAGTCATCAGCGAGTCTAAAGATTCTCTCAAAGGGGTATCAGGTTTCGAAAACAAAAGAACAACGATAGATGTGGTCAATCAAAAAGTTATCGACTGGGCTGAGGAGAAAAAAGTGGAACTCTCAGAATTAAAATCTCTGGAGAGATATCGTAAGAAGTATGTCGGTGATATTAGTCATGAGCTAAAGACACCACTATTTAGCATACAAGGATACTTACACACATTGATAGAGGGTGGGCTATATGATGAAAAAATAAATATCAAATATCTCAAGAATGCGCTCCGCAGTACAGATAGATTACAAGGCATTGTCGATGACTTAGAGGTCATTAATGAGTTAGAATCAGAAGCCAGAAGTTTAGATTATATTAGTTTTAATATCAAGGAACTTGCGGAGGATGTCTTTTCGGATTTAGAATTAATGGCCCAAGAATCAGGTATAAGTCTCATCTTCAAACCCGGAGCAGACATATCCTTTAATGTAATAGCAGATAAGGAAAAGATAAGGCAAGTATTCGTTAATCTCGTGAATAATTCTCTCAAGTATGGAAGGCAAGATGGCCAAGGTATTACGAAGATCAGCTTTTACGATATGGAAGATATTATATTAGTAGAGGTTTCTGATAATGGGGTAGGTATTAAGGAATCAGACCTTAAGCATGTATTCGATAGATTCTATAGAACTGATATGAGCCGCTCACAACAGATTAAAGGCACCGGTCTCGGCCTCTCAATTGTCAAGCATATTATAGAAGCACATAACCAGAAAATTACATTAAGAAGTACATATGGAAAGGGGAGTACTTTTGGGTTTACTCTTGCTCGGGATAAGTAGGGTAGCTATTATGAGTTATGAGTTATGAGTTATGAGTCGTTACTTATATTTTTGTAAGTAGAAACAACTCTATTTCTCCAAAGCCTCTACAACAGTAGCAAACTCCTCTTCACCTTTATTCGGGTAAGGAATATCTGACAACTCTCTTAGTAATATATCTCTTTGTTCTAAGAAGTCAGGCATCTGAGCTTCAGGTAGTGGATCTGCTGGTGGAAAGTTTTCTCTTAGGTGATTGACTTGCTTGCCGTGCTTCCAGAATCTGTAGCATACATGTGGTCCAGTTGCAAGACCAGTCTGACCGACTTCTCCGATCACTTGACTTTGCTTTACTCTGACACCACGCTTGATTCCTTTACCGATTTTACGCATATGCAGATATTGTGTCTTATAGACATTGTCATGTCTGATTTTCACATAGAAGCCATTATTACGTGTGAAGCCTGCCTTCTCTATCACACCATCTGCAACAGCGAATATAGGCGTGCCAGCAGGAGCAGCATAATCTGTCCCTAAGTGAGGTATTCTTCTTTTCTTAATCGGGTGGAATCTTCTGAGGTTATATCTTGATGAGATTCTGGAGTGCTTAAGTGGTGATCTTAGGAAAGCACCTTTTGTCGGATTTCCTTTTAGATCATAGAATCCTTCATAATTTTCATTAGCATAATATATTGCGAAGTGCTCACCTCTCTTATCTTTATACGATGCGGCGAGGACGTCTCCATTAGCGACTTGCCTACCATCTATGCATTTTTTTTCATACAATAACCTGAACTGATCACCCTTCTCGACATGCCAAAAATCTACACCTGATGCGAGAGCATCTTCCATCTTATCGATGATGTCTATGTCTAAGTCAGAATCCATCATGGCATTCCATAGAGAAGTTTCTATAATGCCTGATGCTGATGATTCTACGATTTCATAATCTCTTTTTACGACGTCTACATCTACTTTATCCTTGATGAAATATTTGACGTAAGTCAACTTATTTGGCTCATAGATGATACACATGGGTGAATCACAAGAATCCTTTCTCACCATTGTAAATGGCTTCTTAGCTCTAAATTTTCTGATGCTGAAGATATCTGCAGAGACCTTGTCGAGTTTCACGATACTATCCCAAGATATGCCTTCATAGAGTAATAGGTCTCCAAGGTTCTGATTGAAACCTAAGTTATATGTGTCGAATGTATACTGACTCTTATCGAAGCCAAATACTTTTTCGATTTTTTTGACACTCTGTGTCACCGATTTCACATTTCTCTCAACCTGACAATTCTCCAAAAGCAAAAAACAGGCAATGACTACACATAGAGATATGCAAACATTTAGAATACGAGATTCTTCCTTCTTCAAAACGTAATAATTTGTGTAAGTTCTAAATTAGCTATAAACGATAAAAATAAGTACTTATTTCTATTTGACATAATGCTATCAGCCTTTTTTTTACTGATAATCAGGTAGTTATTAGCAGTAACTCTTACAACTTTGAAAATGATGCCATAATAGTAGGACAATATATATATGTAAAGTAACCGACTATTTTTCCTGATATAGTAGGTATTAGAGGAGGTTTACGATGAGTAACCTACAATTACTAATAATCCACATTGCATTATACTTACCTTTGCATCATCTATTTATACCCTTTACACATTAGAATGGCGCATATATTCCGTTGAAATTAGCTAATCTCAGCGTTAAAAATACTCCCGATAGCTACGGCTATGAGCTACCCACCCACTAGTGTGGTTCGCTCAATTCGAGCACTATCATACTCGATTCGTCTACAACGAAATCTTTCGCTCATGCCTTGATCTTAACAAATTTAATTCAGAATATTTACACGACATTTTAAAATGTATATGGTATTATACATGAAAATTACAGATATATAAATGCAATCGTTGAATGTCGGAGGTCGGCTTGTGGATCTATCCACTCCAGTGGTGATGGGGATTCTTAATATTACTCCAGATTCCTTCTATGATGGAGGAAGATATGATCGGATGGATGCAGCTATAGAGCATGTGGGAAAGATGATAGAAGAAGGTGCTACAATAATAGACGTAGGTGCTGCTTCGTCCCGACCATCAGCTGTCAGCCTATCTGCATCCGAAGAATTAGCAAGACTATCTTCCGTTGTAAGTGAGATAGTGAAGCAATACCCCAATGCCGTTCTGAGCATAGATACCTACCATGCAATGGTAATCGATGAATTATGTAAAATGACTTCTTTTATTATCAATGATATTACTGCTGGACGGGGAGATACTCAGCTATTACAATCTGTTAGCCGATTAGGATTTCCATATATTATGATGCACATGCAAGGCATGCCTGATATGATGCAGAATGATCCCAGATACGATGATGTGGTGCAAGAGCTGCTGCATTTTTTTGTAGAAAGAAGTCGTGAAGCTAAGCATATCGGTATCGATCAGATTATTATAGATCCAGGATTTGGGTTTGGTAAGACAGTAGAGCATAATTATGCGTTGCTATCTAATCTGGACTTATTTCAGTTATTGGGATTTCCGGTGATGGCTGGAATAAGTAGGAAATCCATGATCTGTAAAGTATTAAAAGTGAATCCTGTAGATGCACTTAATGGAACGACTGCTCTACACATGACGGCACTCATGAGAGGTGCTAAGATCCTAAGAGCACATGATGTAAAAGAAGCGATGCAGACCATAAGGTTATGGAGCAAATTAGGGTAGCTTTGTACTAATGAGACTTATAGAGTTAAATTTTGATTAAATGGATTACGGATAACAGCAATTGGACACCATAATTGTTATCTTAATAGTAGGTAATAAGGATAGTTAAGAGACCGCATAAATGCAGACAGATAAGAATCATCAGAATAGTGAAACGAAAGTTGCACCTCGACGCCGATCGAGGTGGTTGTGGTGGGTTCTAATATTGTTGCTCGTCTTTATTTTGTTGTCGCCATTCCTTATGCATTTCGGTCCAGTCCAGAATTGGGTTAAGGATCGGGTGATCTCGCAAGTATCTAAGAAGACATTATCTGAGGTGAGTATAGAAGGAGTAGACTTCTCTATTTACAAAGGATTTCTATTGAATGATTTTTTTATATCCTCTCCTGATAATGCTCAGGATACATTAATGCATATAGGAGAGTTCTCCACTTCGCTGACAGAGAATATACTCAGCTTATGGAATGGAAAGATATATCTGGACGAGATATCACTCATAGATGCATCGATATATATCAATAAGGTAGAGGGGGATTCTATTACAAATATGACTCGATTTTTATCTCGATTATCTACTGATAATAGAAGTAAATCTAGAGCTAAACCATTGTATGATATAGACTTGCAAAAAATCAACTTTAAAAGTGTAGTTATATCAATAGAAGACATTGCAAAAGAAAATAATACCTACGTGTCTTTGCGACGAGGTATCGTAGACTTTGATCATATAGATATGGAAAATGATTCTGTATCGATCGACCAATTAACTCTACATCAGCCTTATATCAATATAGAAAAAGGTAAATCAAATCGTGATATTATTTCAGCTAATTCTCCATCATCTGATGATTTTCCGTCAGATAATAGAAGTGTCATTATCCCATTGACATTTCTTATTAAGGATATAGCGATAACGGAGGGGCAGTTTATATTAGAAGATAACAATCATGCTCGACGTCGGGATAGCAATAGTTTAGACTATCATCACTTAGATGTTTCGGATTTTAATCTGAAGGCAGATAATGTGCATGCGGGGTCGCCATTTGAATTGTCGGCTACTATCGAAGAGTTAGGTCTTGTGGAACAAAGTGGATTTAGAATAAATGGATTGAAGGTGGAAGAGTTTGAGATAGATACAAGTCATCTGTTGCTTTCTGATTTTAATCTCTCACTTAAGAATAGTACGGTAGCTAATTATTTAGAATTAGAATATGATCAACTGTCTGATTTTAGAGACTTCGGTGATAAGGTTAGAGTTATCTCAGATATGAGAGGATCAGTGATTGCGGTTTCAGATCTGCTATACTTTTTTCCAGAGTTACAGGATAAGCCGTTCTTCCAGAAGAATCGCAATAGCACACTCCGAGTATCTGGTATTGTGAATGGAAACATGGAACAACTGGAAGCAGATAACCTATCACTTGCAATAGATACATCTATCTATCTGAAGGGATCGATAAGTGCTAGTAATCTTAATTCGCCAAAGAATGCCTTATTTAATATGTACATCGATGAGATGGAAACGAGTCTCTCTGCCTTACAAGATGTCATCCCTAGATTCAGTCCTCCAGAGCAATTTTTTAAATTAGATCCGATCGTATTTACAGGAGATATAGAAGGATTTTTTAATGATTTAGTTGTGTATGGATCTCTTACAAGTAACTTAGGGCAAGTAGAGCTGGATATGAGATTAGATACTAAGGATGGTATCAATGATGCTCGTTACTCTGGAGAGATATCATTAATAGATTTTGATTTACAAAAATGGACTGATAACCCAGATTTTGGATATACCACCTTGTCAGGTAAGGTAATCGATGGGCAAGGTTTGATATTAGAGAATCTTAATACAGATCTCGCAGCCGGTATGCAATCCTTTGATTATAGAGGGTATAGGTACTCCAATGTAGATCTCCAAGGAAGAATTAATAAAAACCAATTCGTTGGATCATTCAGCGCTAATGATCCTAATCTAAGTCTTGATTTTGATGGAGAGATACTGATAGAAGATGCTTTCTTTAATTCTGATTTCAAGGCAGATATTAAGAAGATTAATCTATCTGAGCTTAACCTATCTAAGGAGATTACAGATATCACGGGTAACTTCGATCTACAACTCCAAGGCTCATCTATTAATGATTTTACTGGAACAGCTAAGGTGAAAGATCTGCAGATGGTGTATAAAGATAAGTCTTTCGATTTTGATAGTCTATATCTGTCGTCCTCACCATCTAAGGATGATAATAGATTTGTCGTGCTCTATAGTGACCTGATGAATGTATCGCTGGATGGAAAATTCGACTTAGTAAAAGTTGTACCTACATTCAAAAACTTAATCTATAATGAACACCCTGCATGGGCAGATAAGTTAGGCATAGATAGTCTGACACAGAACCTAGATAATGAACAAAAATTCAGGTTTAAAATCAATGTTAAAGACACTCGTGATTATCTCGAATTGGCTAATGTCAAAGACCTTCGATTAGCTTATGTCTCAATAGAAGGATCAGCATTACTGGCTGAGAATCAGTATGAGACCGTAGTGAATATAGATACTTCATTTTATAAAGATTATACTATACAGAATATAAGACTTAAGTCGGACAACCGTGATCAAGTCGCTAATTTCAATTTAGATATTGCAAAGATATTATCTGGTGACAGGTACTTTGAGCCTATCCAGTTCCGATCATCGATAGAAGAAGGAATCATAGATTTTAATGTCAAAACCTCTAATGTTATAGACTCCGTAGGGAATGTGGATATCGGATTATCAGTGACACCACGACCACATGATATAAAGATACACGTGAGAGAACAAGGTCTTAATATGTTTAGTGCTGACTGGACTGTATCTGATGATAACGAAATCATTATAGGTGACAAGTATTTGTCTATTGATAATTTCTACATGACCGATGGAGATAGAACTATTCGTATCAACGATAAAGTTAACAAAGGTATACAGGCAGAGATAGAAAATTTTGACTTTCAGCTCATAGATGGTATCATCGCTTATGATAAGATCGCCTTCGCAGGGATAGGGAGTGTATTATTATCTGTAGATTCTATATATACGACGCCTGTTATCAATGGGATCATGGATATCCCAGAATTTACTTTGAATGATGTGGACTATGGACACTTACAGGTAGAAGCTAAAGATAATAATGATGGCTCCGTGAATGCTAGCGTGTACCTGCTTAGGGATATGGATAATATGCAAGTCGATGTAAGTGCTGAATATAATAAAGACACTAAGTATCTCAATGGTACAGTGGATGTCGACGACCTGGTCTTAGATATATTTGAGTTTATCATCGATGATGGGATATCACGTACGACTGGAACGACTGATATAGATGCCATCATATCTGGTCCCATAGATGACCTGACACTCTTTGGGGAGGGCTTCTTAAAGAATGCTGCTACAGAGGTCGATTATTTAGGAAGTTACCTAAACTTAGGTAGCGAACCGATCATATTGACAGATAAGTCTGTAGATTTTACTGGTGTTACGGTACAGGATAAGTATAATAATGAGGCGATTATAGAAGGTGGATTTGTTCATGATATGTTTGCCGATTTTGCTTTGGACATGTCTATGAGTTCTAATAATTTCTTAGTGCTCGATACTGAGAAGGGAGATAATGCGATGTACTATGGACAAGGTATGGGGCAGATGGATGTCAGCTTCGCAGGACCGGTACATTCTACAGATATAGTTGTGAATGCTATCACAGGAGAAGGAACGACACTTAACATTCCGATCGAGGATAGCTACGAAGATTTTGATGAGAGCTTTATTAAATTCGTAGATAGAAAAGCAATTGCCAAAGATACTTCTCTGCAGTTAGACGATCAGGTGACATTAGAGGGATTAGACTTAGAGATGAACTTGACCATTACAGAATCTTCTAATGTCAATATTATTTTTGACGAAAAGACGAATGATGTTATCAGGGGTAACGGGATAGGTGATCTGAGGATTGTTGTTACCAGAGAAGGAGAATTTAATGTATTCGGGGAGTATGAGGTTTTTGCTGGAGAGTATTTATTTACAGCCTGGGGAATCGTTGCTAAGCCATTTAAAGTAAGACGTGGAGGTAACATCACATGGACAGGAGATCCTGTCAACGCCAATCTAAATATCGAAGCCGATTACGAAGACCTCCGTGTGCCGACTAACATTTTCTTACAAGAATATCTTGTCACTGGTAATGCAGATCTTGCGGCACAATCTAGGAAGCGTACACGGGTAGATTTGACATTGGATTTAGGTGGAACGCTTTATAAGCCAGTGGTCAATTTTGACATTAAGTTTCCTGAGCTACAAGGGGAACTCAGAACTTTTGCTGATGCGAAGCTCAGAACTATCAAGGAGAACGAAGCTGATCTTAATGAACAAGTAGCGGGCCTTATAATATTTAGAAGCTTCCTTCCTTCTAATAGATTCGGTACATCTGTCGCTACAGGAAATGCAGCAATACAGACAGGTTATAATACTCTCAGTGAATTTGTATCTAATCAGTTGTCTTATCTTCTGTCAAGTATACTACAAGAAGCATTGACTGATAATGGATTTATCTCTGGGATAGATTTTGAGATAGGGATCAGTCGTAATGCTGGATTATTAGAAGATGTTGCTGACAACAATTATTTTCCCGATGAGATAGAAGTCCACTTTAAGCCTCGATTCCAGAATGATAAGTGGGGATTGGATTATGGGACAAGTTTCGTCAATGCTCAAAGTTCTGTATTTGGTCTTACGAATTATGTTATACATGATGTGGCGTTAGAATATTTTCTTACGGAGGATCGACGTCTTAAGTTAAGAGCATATGGTAAGTGGGATAAGGATGAGGTGCAATTCCAAAACGAGCAGAAATACGGGCTGGGAATTAGTTATAGAAAAGAATTTGGTAGCCTTATTGATTTTAAGAATGAGATGCAGCAGCAAGTATCTAAGATTGCAATAGAGGAAGATGAGGGGCAGTAGGATGTCCAATAAAAATTAATATATCAGCAATAGCTCTATCAGAATTTATTATAGATGTTGTAAATTAAGTCACCAATTTCCTAAAATCTCCACCGCTCGGATCTTGAAATACTCGTAAATCGAATTCGCCAACCACAGCCAGTATGTGATCGAAAATATCTGCTTGAATATTTTCATAATTTGCCCAGACTTTATCTTTGCTAAATACATATATCTCGATAGGTAAGCCATGCTCAGTAGGAGCAAGCTGCCTCGTAAGGCAGGTCATTTCCTTATTGATCATAGGGTTGTTTTGTATAAGAGCTTTTATGTAAGCTCTAAATGTCCCAATATTAGTCATTCTAACACCATTAACCATACTAGAAGGATCTATACCATCTTCCTGATTTCTTTCTTGTAATTCTACTTTTTTGCGACTTATATAATTAGATATGTATTTGATTTTACTAAATCGTTCCAGCATCTCATCATCACAGAACTTGATCGTACTCATATCGATATTGATAGACCGCTTTATTCTACGGCCATCAGCTTCCGACATCCCTCGCCAATTCTTAAATGATTCAGATATCAATGCATAAGTTGGAATTGTTGTAATGGTCTTATCCCAGTTCTGGACCTTAACAGTAGTCAGAGCGATATCTATTATCTCCCCATCTGCTCCATACTTAGGCATCTCTATCCAGTCACCGTAGGCTACCATTCGGTTAGCTGATAGCTGTATGCCTGCTACAAACCCTAATATAGAATCCTTAAATATGAACATTAATACGGCCGTCAATGCCCCTAAACTACTGAAGAGAAAAATAGGTGTCTTATTCAATAGTATGGAAATGATAAAAATGGCACTGGTAAAATAGATGATGATCTTAAATACCTGAATGAATCCCTTGATTGGAATTCTATTAGAGACTTCATAAGTGTTGTATATCGCTAAGAAGGCATTAAGTAAAGCATCGACAGCCAGCATAACCATTATGATCATATAGATTAAAGCAGCACCATTGATCACACTAATTAACCAATCATACTCAACAAATGGAACAGATATAAACTTGTATATCACAATGGCAGGTGCCAGATGAGCAATACGGTTAAATACTTTTTTCTTTAAGATGACATCATCCCAATTGGTTTCTGTCTTACTGATTACAGTTGCTATTCCCTTAAGAATAAAATGCTTAGCAATGAAATAAGCCAGGAAGCTTAAGCATAGAATCAGTATTAATATCACACCTCTGGATATGTAATCTGCTACACTTGCTGCCAAGCCTTGATTAACGATCCAATTTCTAACTATATCAAGCATAGATTTTCTAAGTTATTGCAGTCAATAATTCCATCTATAATGTATAATCAGATTATCTAATTATAATACCATTGCCGCTGGAGGTTAATTGACTTACAGGGATAGGGGAATGAAGTAAAATCAAAGATAGTTATTTCAGGGACTTGATTATTAACTCTAACTTTTAAATAAATAGAACGTAATAGATTCTACGCTGTTAATGCTATTAAAAGAATAAACTTAAGTAATATGAAAAAGATACTCGCTTTCGCAGGAAGTAATCATTCTAAATCTATTAATTATCAATTAGTAGAATATACAGCATCCCTATTCTCTGAGAATGAGGTGACAGTTTTAGACATTAGAGATTGGTATATTCCGATGTATTCCATTGATATGGATCCTGACGAGACACCTCCTAAGATATCCGAACTACTATCGCTGATTGCAGATCATGATGGTTATATATTGAGCTCTCCTGAGTATAATGGGAGTACGCCAGCTTTCCTAAAGAATATCTTAGAATGGCTAAGCCGAAGGGGCGATAAAGTATTTGATAATAAGCCTATGTTATTAATGAGTACTTCTCCAGGTGCTGGAGGAGGAGCTACTAATCTTAAATTATTGGATCATACTCTTCCTTTTCAAGGTGCTATTATCGTAAGTACGTATAGTCTGCCTTCCTTCCCAGATAATTTTAAAGATGGTAGAGTCATTGGTGATCAACTTAGTATACTCACGGAAAGTGTTGGAGAGTTAAAAAAAGCCTTGTAATTAGAAAGTGAAGGTATAGCATTGGGTTTTACAATTCCTTCCAGATTAGCAATATAATATTTATTCACAATCCTAATCTTAAAGATTAAAACATACTTTTGCGCATGCATTTATCAGGTGTAAATTTCCTGTTGTATACATTAAAACTACTGTATGTCATTAGCTAATATCGATCCTACAACAACTCAAGCCTGGAAAGATCTTTCTGAGCATTTTGAGATCATTAAGGATATCCATATGAAGAGACTCTTTGAGGATGACGCTAAGAGAGCAAACGAATTTTCGATAACATGGAATGAGTTTCTGGTTGACTTTTCGAAGAATAAAATAAATAAAAATACCATACAATTATTGCTCCAACTGGCGGAGCAAGTTAATCTTAAGGATGCTATATGCAGTTATTTTGGAGGTGAGAAGGTCAATCATACAGAAGGACGAGCGGTATTGCATACGGCGCTCAGAGCCAGAGAAGATGATACTGTAATGTTCGAGGGTGAGAATATAGTGTCTGACGTATACAAGGTAAGGGAACATATTAAAAATTTTACAGAAGCAGTCATTTCTGGAGATAGGAGGGGATATACAGGCAAAGCGTTTACTGATGTAGTCAATATAGGAATCGGCGGATCAGGTTTAGGCCCTGCAATGGTTACAGAAGCTCTGAAGTTCTACAAGAATCATCTGAAAGCGCATTATGTAAGTAACGTAGATGGCGATCACGTGCAAGAGGTTATAAGAGAATTAGATCCTGAGACGACTTTGTTTGTTGTTGTGTCCAAGTCATTCACCACTCAAGAAACGATAAGCAATGCTAATACTATTAAGAAGTGGTTCTTGCAGACAGCTAATTCACAAGATGTCGCTAAGCATTTTGTTGCAGTGTCTACCAATGCAGAAAAGATTGCTGCCTTTGGGATAGATGCAAATAATGTCTTCCCGATGTGGGATTGGGTAGGGGGTCGGTTTTCGCTATGGAGTGCTGCAGGAATTTCGATTGCCTTATCAGTCGGATACGAAAATTTCGAAGCTCTCTTAGGCGGAGCTAACAAGATGGATGATCATTTTAAGAATGAAGATTTTAATAAGAATATCCCAGTAGTATTAGCATTGTTAAGTATATGGTATAATAATTTTTTCGGTTCTGAGACTGAAGCAATTATTCCTTACACGCAGTACCTAAGTAGATTTTCTGCTTATCTGCAGCAGGGGATCATGGAGAGCAATGGCAAGAGTGTAGATAGAAATGGGAATCGAGTTAATTACCAAACGGGAACTATTATTTGGGGAGAACCTGGGACAAACTCCCAGCATGCTTTTTTCCAGCTATTACATCAAGGGACTAAGATGATTCCAGCAACTTTTATTGGATTTAAAAATTCCCTTTATGGTAATACAGATCATCATAACAAGCTGATGGCTAACTTTTTTGCACAGACGGAGGCACTGATGAATGGTAAGACTCCAGAGCAAGTGCAATCTGAATTAGAGGTAATAAATATGTCGAAAGAAGAAATTGAAAAATTATTACCATACAAAGTATTCGAAGGCAATAATCCTACTAACACCATTCTGATAGATTCACTGACACCGCATAACTTGGGTTGTATGATTGCTCTTTTCGAACATAAGATATTTGTCGAAGGGGTGATATGGAATATCTACAGTTATGATCAGTGGGGTGTCGAATTAGGAAAGCAATTAGCTGGGAAGACTTTGCAAGATATAGAAGGTGATAAAGTAAGTGAGCATGATGGATCGACGACTCATTTATTGAATTATTTCAAGAAGTAATTTTAAATTTTCATGCTATGCTAAGCGAAAGTGTATCAGGCATTTATGTAAATTCAAATTTAGAGTTCCTACATACAAAGAGTAGAATTTACACTAACAGATTATTGTAAATACCATTTTTTGATTTGGTATAATCTTGTACCTTGGTGCTCATGAAGAACTTTGACAAAGTCGTAACGCTTGGAGAATTTATAATAAAAGATCAAGCGGCATTTCCATATGCGACAGGAGAACTAAGTGCATTATTATCCAGTCTCAGATTAGCAGCAAAGGTTGTCAATGCACAGATTAACAAGTCCGGCCTGGTAGATGATATTATAGGCAGTGTGGGGACTGAGAATATCCAAGGAGAGGCGCAGCAGAAGCTTGACGTATATGCCAATAACGTATTTATCAATGCACTCGAAGCTCGTAACCTTGTATGTGGTATTGCTTCAGAAGAAGAAGACTCGTATGTGACTTTTGAATCTGATGTGAATGATAACGGTAAGTACATCATTCTAATAGATCCTCTCGATGGATCGAGTAATATCGATGTGAATGTATCTGTCGGTACGATCTTCTCCATATATCACAGAATCACACCTGTAGGTACTAAGGCAGAATTAAAAGATTTCTTACAGCCTGGAAAGGAACAGATAGCAGCAGGGTATATTGTATATGGTTCCTCGACGATGCTTGTGTACACTGTAGGGAATGGTGTGAATGGATTTACATTTGATCCGACAATAGGTGTATTCTACTTATCTCATCCTAATATTCAGATTCCCAAAGACGGTAAAATATACTCTGTCAATGAAGGTAATTATCCTTACTTTGAAGATGATATCAAGAACTACCTTAAGCACTGTAAAGAAGAGAATAAAGAAGAAAATAGACCTTATTCTGCGAGATATATAGGATCTATGGTGAGCGACCTACATCGTAATATGCTCAAAGGCGGTTTGTATTTGTACCCTACCACTAAGAAGAATCCTAATGGTAAATTAAGACTACTCTACGAGTGTAATCCTATGGCTATGATCATGGAGAATGCTGGCGGAATGGCTAATAATGGAAGAGAAAGAATATTAGAAATGAAACCTACAGAATTACATCAGCGCTGTCCATTCTATGCAGGTTCTGCTAATATGATGGATGAGTTGGGGCATTTTATAGATAAGAGTATTTTTTAAACTAAGCCTAAGTTAGCGACAACAAAAGGAATAAAGGCTAAACATAAAAAGACACTTCTTGGTTACAAATCGATGAGCGAAGAGCTGATAGAAAATCACTCCCACCCATAATTAAAACTAACACTAATCCGATCATGCTCCGACATATTCATCGGCACCTCGTGGCGAAGCCAACTTTCCCAAAGTAAAACGTCACTGACCTCGGGCTGGACATAAACAAAACTTCTCATATCCTCACGAGCGCTGGGTTTGCGAGTGGGTGCTGCCATCATCATGCTATGACGTGGATCTTCGAATTTAATAGAACTTGCACCTTTGGGCACTGCCACATAAGTTGTGCCGCTGATAACAGAGTGTGGATGCAAATGCGAGGTATGGATTCCGCCTTCTGGTAAAATATTTATCCAGATGGAATCCAGCTTGATTTTCTTGTCATTCAAGTTAAATTCTAGGTCTTCGACAAACGCTGCTACGTGTTTGTCAAGCAATATTACCAAGTCCTTGAAGATCGGAAAATAATATCCTGGATCATCAATAGACGAATAACTGGTATAGCCAGGAAAATCATTTTCTTCACACCACTTTTGACCTGCTTCGTCTTGCTCTGCAATCGCTAGACAAGAATTTTCAAGCTCTGCAGCATCAGGTGCTTCGCCCAGCTCAGACAAGTCAGCACGATAAAGACGGGTTACGAATATGGAAGCTATTTTTGGCATATAGTAATTTGTGCTTTTCTTTGGTGTTAAGTAAATCCTCTTGGTCGTTATGTTTGTTGAATTCTTCTATCTTCTGTGCTATAATATAATGTAATCTTCTTAGGAAGTAGGTCAGTTAAAAACTATATAAAATTAACTGAAATATGAAAAGAAAAGAATCTCTTACATCAGAATAGTATTATGCTTTTCTTTAAATAGAATTTTATAATCCCTCACCGCAACGATTTCTCGTCTTCAGGTATATTACCTATAGAACAAGTTATCTACTCATTCACTAAAAAATCATTATCATGAAGAATCATTTATTAGTGATCTTGCTATGGATCGCATGCCAGCAGAGCCTTTGTCCGCTTATATGACCAAATACAAACTGGAATTATTTTATTAATTAACTTTGAAAAGTTATCAACAAAGGGGTTTAAAGTTTAAACTATCCCGTCAACGTAATTCATGGGGCATTTCATTAATTTAAAAGTAGTAGCTTTTACATTTTGAAGTTAAAATGTTATAAATGGCAAAAGACAATTATACCGTTCAATAAATCCACACACATGAGCTATGCGTTTATCACTATTTTTTTAAATACAAATATCTATCAGAATGTGTTATACTATTTAAGGTTGAAGATGTCCCATTAGATTTTGAAATTAATTTTTCAAGTTCAAGGCATGAGCGAATGATTTCGTTGCAGACGAATCGAGTATAATAATACTCGAAAAAAGTGAACCACGATAGTGGGTAGGCTGAATGATAGCCTTAGCTACCGCGAGTATTTTTAACGAAGAAATTGGAGAATTAGGTCAAAATATACGGGACATTCTTAATATTAAATAGTATTAACTGTAAATATTGTGATTAATATTTAATAGCTTTCTGTGTAGTCATATTCCCCTCTGATAGAACTGTAATTAGATATACGCCAGCTTCCCAATCTGAGGTTGCTAAGGTCAGGCTATTACTAAGCGCTTCACTTGAAAAAGACGCTATTAATCTTCCTTCTAAGCTGTAAATGAACCCATCAAATTGAGGCGATGTTGCATTCAAATATTGAATTGTAAGTTCCTCATCGAAGAGCTGAGGTATAATCGTAAATTCAATATTAACATCTGTGACTATGTCTGTATTGCTAAGTGGGGCACAGTCATCTTCGATGAGATCTATTCCAGTATCTGTCGAATTAGAAAGTAGCCTATAGTAACAGCCATTTTCGTAATACAACGCTTCCATAAATCCTGCGGCAAAATTATCCTCATGGTCAACGTCTACAACTAAGACCTTGTCATCATATATCGAGGAGACTTCTGGAAATACACTGTGACCAAAGATCATTTTTTCTCCATCGAATTCAGTAATAATGTCATCAACTTCCATCTGCGTTAAATCTTCATTAGCGATACCTCTATACCAATAAACACCCTCGTCAGAACCACCATTCACGATATCACAAGCATCACTACCTGAAGGACAGTTATCATCCATCCCTAATCTCCCAAAATAATTGATCTCATCGTAGCTTAGATCTAAATTAGTCACTTGCGGACTTAGTCCTGCATGAACAAAAATTGCAGAATTGCCAGCATTTTCCAGAATATTCTTAGATCTAAGCCACTGTCCTAATTCCGTATCTGGCTCATATAGATCATAGAGCATTTCTCCTATATAATGTGCATTCTCGAAATATTTATTCCGTACATATCTATAATCATAATCAAAATTAAGTACCTCATGATTTCCGATTATGAAGTGCACTTCCCCACCTGCTTGCTGAGCTTCCGATTCGAGCTTGTACAATAACCAGAGACACTGAGTGACATAGTTACCTCGGTCAAACATATCACCGATAAAAAACAAATGTCCTTCTCCATATATCCAGTTATAATTTTCATCTATCACTCCAGCGTTCTGGAGTAGGAATATGTAGGCATCGATTTGTCCTTCGATATCAGAAGTCACTAAAAATTTATCTGGCATGTCATACATCGATTGAGGAATCTCATGCGTCGCTCTGAGGTCAAAACTGAAGCTATCACCATTCGGTAAGTCACACTTTACAGTTGGTGTAGAATTAGTTGGAAATGTATCAACTACAAGACCACTGCTTGTAATACTTTTAGAAATAATATTGTCATCAGTATGAAAGACGTATGGTCCATCGACGCTGTAAGTGATAGGCTCGTCTAAAAATGTACAGCTAAATGAAAGATCTGAATTATTAGCTGATGCGTTATGCAACTCTACAGCAATTATATTTAATCCAGAATTCAAAAGTGAGATTGGTATATCATACTTTACGGGATAATTTTCGAAATCATGTGGCACACTTACATTTGGCGTAGTAGAGGAACTGATGATCCCTTCGGGTAGATTGAAAGATCGAAAAATTTCTTGACCATTCACGTAGATGACTATTGCGTCATCTGCAGATATATTAGCAGTAACTCCAGAGATAGAACTGACGTCTTCAATCTCCACAAGTTTTCTGAAATAGTAACTTATGACCCCATTTTGAAGTACGGTCTTCTCGTCGCCATCACCAAAGCCAAATTCACCATTGCCTATGTTCCAAGTAGAATCATCGAAGCTCATATTAATCCAATCCGAACCTACATCCGATCCATCATCTTGGTACTTCCAAGGTGAATCAGTTCCAAAATAAATATCAGAAAATTCTGGGAAAACCTCAAATTCTTTTCTGAGAGTATTATTAAAATCAACCTTATCATCCATCAAACTAACCTCCGCTACGATAGTATAATTTCCAGATGTAGTCAAGTCAATTGTTTCATCAAATGTATGTAAGTAACTCTCATCAGGAGCTATGTTCTGATTGATGATCTCAGTAACTTGGGTTCCATTGTTCAATGAGTAAGATATCTCAAATGTATTGACTGTTTCTAAACCATTATTTTCTAATGAAATCGTTATAGGAACATCCTCTTGTAAAAGCATAAATTTTTCAATACCATTAATCTCAACTATCCCTAAGTCCAAATCTACTGCTGGGACAGAAAACTCAATGAATAGTATTGGAGCTTCATCACTGGTACCATCAAATGATTCTGCCTCTCTAGAGCCAGTTCCTGTAATTATAAATGTCAAAGGATTACCAAACGACCACCCATTATTAGTTATCATTTCACTAACTAAAACTGAAAGATCAGGTGTTCGTTCGTCGGCTCCAGCACGATGATCCTCAGTCCATGCTGGCACATTACTCCACGCAACTGAAGATTGTGTAGTGCTACGGGAGCTTATATTAGATGGGACATCTGCAAATGTCTGTGATGATGAAGAAGCTTCACCTTTAATGATTACGTCAGTCTGAACATCACCTGTATCATCGGCATGGAATTGAATATATGCATTTGAGATGACAGCATTACTTGGTATTTTCACATCTGTGAATCTGATGCCTACCGTTTGATTATTTTGATCTGAAAAATCATCGAACACAAGTTCTAAATCACTACTTTCTATAAGAACATCAAAAGTATCTTCGCTCTCCTCTGCATCATCAGAAGACTGATTAACTTGAATGCTTAAGGTTTGTGTCTGAGTATATGCGAATACTACATTCAGTAGCAAAAATATTAGTACATTGAAGAGTCTCATGATCGTTTTTTGGTGTTAAAATAATAGATTTTAAATATAGCAATAATTAGTTATTTCGATAATAGATTTTCAAAAAAGTACTAATCAGCAAAATTATTTACTATGGGTATATTGCAGAACAATGCAATTCATAAGGTGAGTAAGGGGAACATTGGATATTTATCTACTTTTGAGAATTAATACAATTTAACCAAGGTAAAACGGTTCCCGTGAACAAAACGAAATCCTTATAAGGAAGGGTTATTTCGTAGATATTGTATAAATGTGCATACTAATTAATATACTGAGTGTCAATTTTTAACGGCTCTAAAAATGACTAAATTAAATTATTAACGACGATGAAAACCTATCATTTGCTTCTATTAACCTTTTTAATTTTTTCTTGCAAATCGGATAAAAGAATATCTGAAACTGAGTTTGATTCTCTGTTAGCTGGAGATAAAGTAGAAAGTGTAGTTGTCTATCAGAACGAAACTGAAATTCAATTGCGATCCTCTCAAAACCATCAGAAACTCAAACTCTCGATGGACTGGCATAATTTTGAGCAATTGTATGGGAAGAAATTAAAGCAAAATAAAGTTGTTCATAGTAGAAGCCTTAATACAAATAATAGAAAATTCCCTATGCGTGTAATTGTACTATGGATTCCTTTTATCATAATTGTTAGTTATATCATTTCCTTCTATTGCTTGTATAGAATTTTAGGAAATACAGATGTTCCTGGTGCTGATAAATTGCCATGGGTAATCACTGTTATTTTTGTTCCGATAGTTGGTAGTGTTTTATATTTTACACTTTTTAAGAAAGTAGTAGAAAGCAAAAACTATGAAGACTAATAATATTGAGGGTAACGCATCTACCCAATTTGTCATAATTTTTGGTCAAATAGGGATGTTCAGAAGTAATCCAATCTGCTTACACTCAGTTTATTACAATGTTATAAATTACATCATTACTCAGTAATTGGATAAATACAGCCTATAAGGGGGTACGTGCCTATCAGATTTGTCATGATTTTTGTAAAAAATCCCGCCAAATCCCCTCAGACTTTATATCCTAATCCCTGCAATTCTTGCAGGGCTAAACATAATGTAATCCCTCTGGGATTAAAACTTCTTACTTCTGAATATCCCCAAAGAGCTTCCCAACTATTTCTTATACCCAGAACTTACGTTCTGGGCTATGATGGTGTAGCACCTACGGAGCCATTCGCTTACTTCTGAACATCCCTAATTTATAATGTCTAATAATTTTTCCTTCCACCCGATCGGAATAGCTTGCACCAATAATAGATAAGTGTAGCTGAGATGCTCCATGCTTAAATTATACTCACTACGAAGCGGTATCATTATACTTAATCAGAAAACAACAATTCGACGGACACAGACAACCTCCCCCTGAACCACCCTAACAAAGTATACCCCCGACTCAGGAAACTCATTGCGGTTAATATTGATCTTGTTATGACCTGCTTCCAGAGTTATCGATTTAGATGTAATCAGTAAACCTGCAGCATCTATAATTTCATATTGAGTCGCCTGTCTATCTTTGCTTACAACTCGTATTGTACTCTTATAATTAACAGGATTAGGATGTATGTACATCTGTAGAATATCCTCCTTATTGTTAACTCGGGTATCATCAGCATAATCCAGAACAAGTGAGTGAGCAGAAAGATCTATGGACTGATATAATTCATTATCAAAATCAGAGTCCAGATATATAGGTGCTATTGCTTCAGAATTTTCATATGTAATCTCAAATAAAAGTTCACCTGTTTGTATTTCTTGATTTTGGTTTGACCAGCTTATTTTTATTAGATCACTTGTACGATGATAGTTCTCTGCAGTGATGTCGAGCTGATGTGGAATAAGCTTTAGGCCTTTGTGATCACCTACATGAAGGGCGGCTTGGAGTCCAGCAAGCTTAATGTCTTTAGATGCATAGAATCCAACAGATAATTCTCCCTCAGTGTTTCTATATTTCTTTAAGATGAGTTTGAAGTTTGTCAGTGATCTGGAATCTACATAAGTTTTATTGGCAGTAAGTGTATGGCTCTGATTGACATCACCGACTTTAATAGCTTCTAAGTTGATCTCATTACTGAGTTCTCTTATGGTCATATAGTCTTCTACATCAGAAAGGGTTGTATAATTTTTATGAGGGCCTAGGAATCTCCAGCTCTTGTTATTAGGAAAGTTATCATAGACACCTAAGATCAGCTTTCTAAGTTCTATAAGATCTATAGCCGTGATCTGATCATCTTTGTTAATATCTGCAGCTATTAGATCAGAGAACGACGAGAAACTTTCGGTGCCTAAGATGTGCCTTTGGATTTTTATCAGATCTAATGTTGACACGCCATTTAAGTGGTCATCATCTTTAATGGGTTCTATAAGAACTGAATACTGATCATAATCTATGTGGAATGCAAAATCGCCAAGAGCATCTGTAGTATAGTATTCCCAGGTCTCAAGGTCTTGCACAGCAATAGTAACATCTTCTAAGGGTTCGACTTTAGTAGTCATAACAAAACCTTCTATACTTTTAGACTCATCTTGGCAATATCCAAATAGACTTAGCTCATCGATATCCCAAGCGGATGCAAAAGCGCTGACTCCTATGGGGCAGTAAGCAAGAAATTCAATAGTAAGCATCCCGGACTCTTCAAAAACAAATGGTCTCAAACCACTAAAATTAAAAGTCTGTTGTGTCCATTCACGGTTAGTGATGACATCCTCTTCGAGATAGATGACAGTTTCATTTTTTATGATTTTTACAGAATAGAATGTAGGATAATTATTGGTTCCTGTACGGCCTGTATTGAATTCAAAATTGACTGGTGCTTTCTCAAAGAAATTCATTCCTGCTATCGTAACAGGACTAGATAACGGATCTATATACACATTAAATACTAATCGATGTGGAGAATCATTCTGATAGCTGCAAGCAGGATCTGCTGTTACACACATTCCAGAACCCATGACTCCTGGTGTACAAGAATGGGGTAGACCGCTGGGCCTATTTAATATCGATGCAGTGACATCTGCACATTCGAGTGTCTCGTCATATCGAGGCGTTAGTTCATCATAACTGGACCCACCAGCAGCACAATTGTTGAGATCATAGTGGACGAGAGCTACAGGTAGAGGGAGCACTTCCAGCTTGATAATCACTAAGCTATCACATCCATCTGCAGTCTGTAGTAACTGTTCGTAAGTACCTGCTGTATCATAGGATTCTCCATTCAGAGTTAGCACTTCACCTGCGAAAATACTGACGGCCTCACATCGTTCTATATTCGGTAGTACTGTGATTTCTATGGAGAGTAAACTATCACAGCCTGCTTGATTCACTAAGGTCTGAGAAAATGAGCCTGCTGCATCATACATGATACCATTAATGCTGACAGCATCACCTTGGCAAAATTCTTCTGATACTGATCCGATACTTGAGGGAATAGTTTCTAATAACAGGCTAAGTATAGAATCACAGCCAAACTGATTTGATAATTGTTGTGTGTAAGAACCAGCATCGGAATATATTTCTCCATTAAGCGAGTAAGAATCACCTTCGCAGACTTGGTCATTGATGGTTTCTTCAGTGTTTTGAAGTATATCTAAATTAATGTCTATGATAGAATCACAACCAGCGACATTGGTGAGCATTTGTTGGAAGCTGCCACTCATAGAATAGCTTTGACCGTTCAGCTCTAAAGTTTCACCATCACACACCTGAGCATTAACTGTTTCCATCGTTATATCTCTATATTGTAATTGCAGACTTATTATAGAATCACAACCATTCTGATTCGTTAATTCTTGGGTATAGAAACCATCTCGATCATAAGTCTGTCCATTAAGCGTATATATCTCTCCATCACAAAGTTGCACGCTGATGTCTTCGAAAGAACTGGAATTGACCGACAGATTAAGCTCTATGATGGAATCGCAAGCTGCTTCATTCATCAGCATTTGTTGGAAGGTGCCACCCACGGTATAGCTCTGACCATTGAGCTCATAAGTCTCACCGTCACATATTTCTGCACTGATTATTTCAGAAGAATTTGGCAATACGGAAAGAGTAAGGTTCCACAGCGTATCGCAACCATTAGCAGCAGGGAGTATCTGAGAGTACATACCTGCATCTGTATATAATTCTCCATTAAAGCTAAAACTTTCGCCTTGGCATATATCTGCATCTACAATGATAGGGTCAGGCAGTTCTTCCAGCTCTAAATCGATATTGACATCCACCGTCGTTATACAGTTATCGCTATCTCTTACGAAGATAGTTTGTACACCTTGGTCTAATTGATCGAAGAATCCATTCTGAGAATAATTGTTTCCGTCTAAAGAGTATTCATATACTTCATCGGTTGTACTGAAAATGCTAACGGAGCCTAAGCTTTCACAAGTTACAGGCGTTGTTTCTGTATCTATCTGTAATCCAGAATAACAGAAGCTAAAGAAGTCCAATCCAAGGCCGAAAGCTCCCGCAGTCGTTCTGAATCCTGCATATCTGATGGAGTAAATAGAACCTTCGCAACCTGGGAGATTAAACCCCCAGCAAGTCAGTTGTCCATCACCTGTTCCTGGATCACCTGCGACTATGGTATCTTGTAGAATCACATTGCCGATTGCATCTATAGCTTGAATGACAAAGGACTCTCCAAAGTCCATATCTAAAATACATCCTGCAAAACTATCGATCGGCACTTCGAAATCCAGAATGATAGGAGGAGAAGTCAAGCCAGCCAGTTGTCCATCGTCTGTCAAAAAAAATTGTCCGATATCTACACCAGGGGCAGGCGTGTCATTACCCCATGTACTACCGAAAGCTTCTGCTGGATCGCCGCCGACCTGAGCCAGCACAGGAAATCCACCGCCTTCTAATCTGAAGCTTAGACCAAAGTCATCTTTGTATTGGTCTGATAGTTCGAGGCCAGATCTTGGCGTCTCGCCAGGGAAGGTTTCAAAATCTATGGATATGCAACCGTTCTCTACCTGAGCATGCAGAACTAAAGTGCAAGTAACTAATATTGAAGTGATTAATGATTTCAAAGTTTACTAGTTGAGTGGTTAGGAATATTTAGTATACACTAAAAGGCATTCTCCGAAATACTAAGATATAATATATAATTTGGTAATATGATGATCTTTACTATTAAGGGCATAGTGTACAGGCAGTTGTTTAGAAAGTGAGATGAGTTTCATTTCTTAAGAATTTTCTGACGATCGATATTTATTCATATTGCAAAGTTTTTTCGCCTCGTAAGTATAGCAATGGGAAAAGTTGTCTACTCATTTTCTAAAAAACCATTTTCATGAAGAATCAACTATTAGTGATTCTACTATTGAGCAAATGCCTAATCCTTAGCTAATCTCTTCCCTATCGGAACACCCAATAACGGAATAAAGGAAAACTTACAAATATTCCTGTCAGCAATGCAATTATAGCTTTAGAAAACATATAAGAGATACTCATGACATTAGACAGTATATGCATGCCGCCTACGTTAATCATTGCTATAAGTAGGCTTGCGACAGCATATTTAGCGGCTTGTGCATAGATACTTTTCTGTTTCTGGTCAAATGCCCAATTACGACCTAATGTGAAACTAATACATGCACCTATTATACTGGCAGTAGCGGTAGATATGAGCAACGACTTTGCATCCGTTGTTCCTAAGATCTTACTGTAAATTTGTCCTTCTTGGAGTAGGTAGAGACTGGAGAAGTCACCTATAGTTGCTGCAAAAGCAGCCACCTGAGATCTAAAAAATGATTTTAATAATGGGACTTTAGGTGTAGACATTTCTATAGTGCAAAATAGATATAAATCTGCATGACAATCCATGCATAGATTCCTGCGAGTACATCATCTAACATGACTCCCATTCCACCCTTTACCTTCGTATCTATAGCTCTGATGCCTAAGGGCTTAAGAATATCAAAGAACCTGAATAATACAAAGCCTAAGAGAATCGTAGTCCATGATAGAGGAACTAATATCATTGTAATAAGGTATCCAACAAACTCGTCCATCACGACACGTTGCGGGTCTTCTCCCCATTTCGGAATCAATTGGTTAGTGCTGTAGACACCTGCAGCGAAGGTCACTAAGATAACAGCGAGTAGGGCAGGCAGGCTAAGAGTAATATTAAAATGGAGTAATATTCCTAAGAATATTACTCCACCTAATGTGCCAAAAGTTCCCGGGCCTTTAGGTGCATACCCTAAGCCTAAAACGGTGGCGATGGCTTTATGTAGCCAGATCATTTATTCGTAATCTTGACCAAGATGATTGATCAGCTCTTCACCAGCTACATATCTCAGAGTGTTCTCCAGTTTATGCAATTGTTTGAATATATCGTGCATGGGTTTCACCCCTTTAGGAGCTTGTGGTGATTTCAGATAGAATGATAGCCATTCTTGTATACCTGACATTCCTGATCGCTTAGCTAAGTCTAAGAATATCGCTAAGTCTAATACGATAGGTGCTGCAAGAATAGAATCTCGACATAAGAAATCTACTTTGATCTGCATAGGGTAGTCGAGCCATCCTTTGATGTCAATATTATCCCATCCTTCCTTGTTATCACCTCTTGGTGGATAGTAATTGATTCTAACTTTATGGTAGAAGTCTTTGTATAACTCAGGATAGAGTTCTGGTTCTAAGATCTCCTCTAATACACCGAGCTTAGATACTTCCTTAGTCTTGAAGTTATCTGGATCATCGAGTACTTCTCCATCTCTATTACCTAATATATTAGTCGAGAACCATCCGCTGATTCCTAATGCTCTCGCTTTGAATCCTGGTGCTAAGATCGTTTTCATTAATGTCTGACCAGTCTTAAAATCTTTACCGGCGATAGGTGTTTGCGTTTTTTTAGCTAATTCTATTATAGCAGGAATGTCACACGATAAGTTAGGTGCTCCATTAGCATAAGGGATCCCCATCTTAACTGCAGCATAAGCATAGATCATACTTGGTGCAATTAACTTAGAGTTGCTCTTAAGGCCTTTCTCAAATGCTTCTATCGTCTTATGTACAGCAGACTCTTCGATATAGATCTCAGTAGATCCACACCATACCATGACAAGTCTATCACACTTATTATCTTTTTTGAATTTCTTAATATCTCTCATCAGAGCATTCGCAAGATCCATTTTTGTCTTACCAGTTTTGACATGTGTACCATTAAGTTTCTTAACGTAGTTTTTGTCAAAAACGGCTTTCATTGGCTTTATCTTAGACAGAGGCGTCTTCAGCTTCTTCAGTAAGTTGATGTCTAATACATCAGCGTGCACAGCTGCCTCATACATATTGTCATTAAAGATATCCCAGCCACCAAATGCGATTTTCTTAAGAGCCTGAAGCGGAACGACATCGCTGATAAATGGTTGGTTATTCTTTTTGTTTCTCTTACCTATTCTCATTCTACCCATCTGAGTAAGCGAGCCTACAGGATTAGAGAGACCTTTATTTACTGCCATTACACCTGCAATAAATGTAGTGGCTACAGCTCCCATACCCGGAGTCAGAATACCTAATTTTCCAGTTGGTTTAGTAGCAAGTATTTTCTTTGCTTTCTTTTTAACTGCCATTTTTTAAAGTAATTTATTTGTTTTACACCAATTAATTGTCTCTTCTAAGCCCTCTTCTAATCCGAATTCGGGCACGAAGTTAAAATCATTTTTTAAATCTTGAGTATCTACTGCAAAAGACCTTGCAAAATATTCCTTGACCTTATTTTTATTAAGGATCGGAAACTCACCTCTGAGCCTTCCTACCCCCTCACTTATGGTCGCTATAATTTTCATCACAGGAATGGGGATCGTTATCCGCAAGGTGCTTTTGCCTAATATTTTTTTTATAATTCCATAGAACTCTTTGTCTGGATAGAGCTCACCATCACTTACGAAATATGCTTTATTGGCAACTTTAGATTGTATCCCTTTTACGATTAGTACCGCTAAGTCTCTGACGAAAATAAAGGACATATCCTGAGTGCCAGAGCCTACTTTTGGCTCGATTCCATATTTGATAGTTTTATATACTGGCACCATCGCTGTATCTCTTGGTCCGTAGACTGCGGTCGGTCGGAATATTATACTCGGTATCTGTCTGAATGATTGTATGAATTGCTCAGCTTGTAATTTCGATTCACCATACCATGTCACAGGGTGGGGTACAGCATCCTTATCCAGTATTTGCTTCACTTGATACTCAGCAGGTCCGTATGAGGCTAAGCTGCTGATCAGTATTAGTTTCTTAGGTATGATGTTTTCTTCGATCAATATTCTACACAATTTTCGATTCGTCGCAGCATTTATTTTAAAGTATGTCTCCTTATTCTTAGCATGAGTTACTCCTGCATTCAGAATGATATAATCAAAATGATGAGAAATCAGTTGGCTTCTCAGTTTCTCCTCATCATCGAAACTGAAATATAGAAAGTTGATTTTTGGATCTTTAAGATACCGAAGATTACTCGTCTTCCTCACACCTGCAAATACATTGTAGTTGTGCTTGATCGCTTCCTCTACGATATGGCTTCCGAGGAAACCATTACTGCCCGTAATCAAAACTTTATTACCCATACCCTAAGCCTGATTAGTTAACGGATACTTGTATAATCTATAGGTCTTATACTTGCTGCCATTAAGCTTTTCTGCTGATTGCACCATCTCTGTATTATTCTCGAGTATCCATGAGGCTTCTCCACCGACGAGATTTCTTTTTCTGGCTTCCTTAATATTTCTTGCAAAAAATATAGCTTCTATACCTTTCTTCCGATATTCTTCGACGACGCCAGTGGCCATAATTCTCACACACTTAGTCTTCTTCTTACCAAGTAATAACTTGATAATGTTAAATGGAAATAACCTACCCTTCTTAAAGCTTTTAGTTATTTCATTGACATCAGGTATAGAGATAGAAAATCCTATCGGTTTGCCTTCATGTTCTGCTATGTAAGCGAAATCTTCATCCGCAACCATTTTAAGTCCATCGGCAATGTGCTCAAATTCTGCATCGGTAAATGGAACAAAACCCCAGTTAACTTCCCAGGCTGCATTATAGAGCTTTTTGAGTTTTGGAACTTCCGTTTTAAAGGACTTGATACTTATATTACGGATGGTGATACCCTTTCTCTTTAGTCTTTCCTCTAGCATCTCTGAGAGCTTGATGGATTTTTCAGAGACCGTATTAGTATATAACATGTAGGCAAACATATCCATCTCCTTTTCCAGACCGATCTCTTGCAGTATGCCATCATAGTATGATTTATTATATGGCATCATGATCTTAGGAGGCTCATGGAAACCATCTATGAGGAATCCCGATGTTTCGTTAGTAGTAAAATTAGTAGGGCCCATTAGGTAATCGTACTTATAACCAGAAAGCCAACCAGATGCTGAGTCGAGTAGTGCCTCGGCCACCTCTTTATTATCGATAAATTCTAAGAACCCGAAGAAGCCAATATTAGACTTATGGTAATCATTGTACCTTTCATTCTTAATTGCTGCTACTCGACCTACAATTTTATTATCCTGATAAGCTAAGTAGCACTGTAGATCTCCATAATCGTAGAATGGGTACTTCTTTCTATCAAACATTTCCTTCTGAGCTACATAGAGCTCTGGGACATAATTAGGATCTCCCTCATATAAGTCATGAGCGAAGTCTATGAATTGTCGGATTTCTTTCTTCGTATTGGCCTCCTTGATTGTTATACCCATGCGTAAGTCATTGTAGTCGATTGCTAAAGAAGACTAATGTGATGCAAATAATACCGGAAGTATACGATCTTGCTTATTTCAGATCTGCGTAGGTCTTCTTTTCTGCATCTAAGTCAAAAACTCCAAGCTTCTTAGAAATCTTGTACATCTTCTCTATAGACTCATCTATCTGCTCTTTAGTATGTGTTGCCATGAGCGAATATCTGATCAGTGACGAGGTACTCGCTACTGCGGGAGAAACGACTGGATTGATAAATACACCTTGATCTAATAATTCCTTAGTTAAATTAAATGTCTTGAAATCATCTCTGATCATCACAGGAATGATAGGTGTCTCAGTATGTCCTGTATCGAATCCATATTCTGCAAATAGCTTCATAGCATAATGAGTATTATCCCATAATTTCTGAATTCTCTCTGGCTCAGATTTGATAAGCTCTATCGCTGCTATGACGCTCGCAGCATTAGCAGGAGCTATAGAAGCACTGAATATAAGTGACCTTGCGTTATGCTTTAGATAGTTAATCGTATCATGCGATGCCGCTATAAATCCTCCTATAGAAGCTAATGACTTACTGAATGTTCCCATGATAAGATCGACGTCATCTGTGAGTCCGAAGTGATCGCTTGTCCCTTTTCCTAACTCTCCCATCACACCTAATCCATGTGCATCATCCACCATCACATTAGCGTCATACTTCTTAGCTAATGCCACGATTTCAGGTAATTTGCATAAGTCACCTTCCATACTGAATACACCATCTACACAGATGAGCTTTATTCTGTCAGGCTCACATTTTCCGAGAATCTTTTCTAGTGATGCCATATCGTTGTGCTTATACTTAAGCACTTTAGCAAATGACAATCTACTACCATCTATGATACATGCATGATCCAGTTCGTCGATGATGATATAATCGTGTCTTCCAGGTATGCTTGATATGACACCCAGATTGACCTGATATCCTGTGCTGAATACAAGCGTAGATTCTTTGCCTACATAATCGGCTAGTTTCTCCTCCAGTTCCAGATGTATATCGAGAGTTCCATTAAGGAATCTTGAACCTGCACAACCGGAGCCATATTTATCTATGGCGATTTTGGATGCTTCTTTTAATTTAGGGTGACTGGTAAGTCCTAGATAACTATTAGAACCAAACATTAAGGTATCCTTTCCTTTGATCTTGACCACTGTATCTTGCTCTGACTCTATGGTTCTAAAGTATGGGTAGAGGCCCATCTGCTGGACTTTTTGTGGCAAGTCATAATTAGACATCTTTTTCTTCAGCATAACTACTTCTTTTGGGTAGATTGAATATATACCATGGCTTTCTCATACCATGCGGGCATAAAAGTACGATTTACCATCGTCTCTGTTAAAATTATAGCGATAATACCGCAAAGTATACCAATAATTACGTCAATAATATAGTGGTGATTACTGTAAACGGCTCCAAACCAGATACTTAGTAGGCTAATGAAGAATAATCCTGTTAGCCACTTATTTTTAAATTTTATAGAATAATAGACTAATATCAGAGGGAACGCAGCGTGCATCGACGGCATAGCTCCGAATGTATCTGTTCCTTGGCTATACATACCCTCATACAGTGGTATGCCTACTAAATGGTCAAATCGTGCCAAACCAGCAGCATTACATGAGGCATCTTTGATAATCTCAGCACCATGAGTTAAGAAATACCAAGGTGGTGCAGCCGGATAGAATATATAACCGATGAATCCAAATAGATTAGCGATCAAGAAGCAAGTCCAAAAATTAAAAACCAATACACGCTTACCAGCTAAAAAGGCAATTACTCCGAAAATTATTGGAAATGGCATCCATGTGATGTAGAATGCCCCAGATATAAAATCAAATATGGCATGTGTGTTTTCGACAAAATACTCACAAGGGATGATCAACTTTCCATTATACATGAATCCAAAAAGGGTTAATTCCATCTCGTACAAATCCTCATTATGTATCGGTATGGTACTAAACTTGTGCAGTATCTTAAGGCTATTGTAACCGATGAGGTATATACATAGAGGTAGAAATGCCACCAAGAACTGTCTCGTATTTTGGCTTGCAAAAACCAATATCGTCACTAATATGAAAAAAGCGACTTCTGTGATTCCTACCCCTACCACAAAGCCAGACCATAGCCAAAACAATATGGATAATACGAAGTAAGCTGTAAGCCAAGTCTTGGACTTACGATCAATGGTATTGTGAGGGGACATCATTAAGACTCTATAGAAATTCTTTCGTATAAAGGAAATAAGTTGTTGTGACTTAGCCCATACAACTCTATGTACTTAACTTGTGGAAATATGCCAAACTCATCTGCAAACACATATATGTTAGATAAGTAAGCATCCATTCCAGAAATCTTAGTATTAATGTTCCAAAGGCCATTTTTGTTCTTCCCTAAGTATAATGGCAACTTATCATAAGACTTCATTCTTAGTTCGTATGCATCGTTATTGATCTTATCTGATACATAACCGAAAGCTTTCTTTTGGATTAGATTAAGCTGCGCAGAGTTACCGCCATCTGTATATTTTATCCAGAATACATTAATCGGATGAGAGTCATCTACAAGGCCAGTACCGTTTTTATTTACAGTATAGACGACTGTATTCTTGTTGAGGTTCCTTTGGATATAGAATAGCATATCATCTATACCATATGGGACAGGGTATGATTCAGGTAATCCTTTTTCACCAGATATATCGTACTGTGACTTGTTAAGATTAGGATACATGTCTGTACTATAGTTTTGTTTGTAACAAGTTTCTTTTCTGTAAATGTATTACAAAGTCTCCTAATCACCTACTTATCCAATTGACAGAAAGCCTATTTTCTGATTAGATAGTCTCTCTGAGCTTACGAGACGCATAAGTTAATCGACGTAAGGCAGTAATATTAGCAGTGATAGCAAGAAAAAATATCGGCCAACTGAACACAGATATCGTCTCAAATAACGGCTGCGATAACCAATCTACTCTAAGCTCATAATCTCCACCGAGCCATGAGGAGACAATAGCTGTAGCAATAGCTGAGATAGATACCAGTAATATTCTCTCAGGCCGCTGCATGATACCGACACTTGCATTGACATTAAGTCCCTCAGCTCTTGCTCTCGTATAACTCACCATAATAGATCCTATCATTGCTATAAAGCAGAATAATGATGTCATAAAGTAATCCTGAGTAATGGTGTAATAACAGAAACCCAAGAACATGAATAACTCACTGTATCGGTCGATAACACTATCGAATAATGCGCCAGCTGGATGTGCCTGATTATTAAGCCTTGCTAATCTACCATCTACCATGTCCATCGCTCCAGATATAAGTATCATTATCCCACAGTAGCCTAAGAATCTATGATTGCCTCGCTCATCTACTTCTGCTCCATATACAAGCAACGCAGCAGATACCAATGTGAGAAACAGGCCAAACATCGTAATCATGTTAGGTGTAATTCTGAGCTTAATCAGTAGCTTAATGAAGGGATCCATTAACTTATAAGCGATATCTTGACCTTTCTGCTTTAAATCATACATTACACACTAACTATTAGATGTGAAATTTATACTTTATTATATCAAATCTTAAATTGTGATTCTTTTTTTTAGTCAATTGGTACTAAGTCGATCGATATTGATACTATTATCTATCATTTGTAAGTCGTTCTCAGATCAATTCTTATTATAAATAGCTCATATGATGAATACTAAAATTGCTGGTATGGGATATTATGTCCCAAAGAGGGTCGTTACCAACGACGAGTTAGCGCAACATATGGATACATCTGATGAGTGGATACAAGAAAGGACAGGTATCAAAGAAAGACGCTATGCAGAAAAGCATAAGGAGACAACAACAACTATGGCCGCTCAGGCTTCGCTGAGAGCAATAGAAGATGCTGGTATAAATAAAGGAGATATAGACTTCATTGTATTTGCTACGATCAGCCCTGACTATTACTTTCCAGGATGTGGTGTATTATTACAAAGAGAGTTAGGAATAACTGATACAACGATAGGCTCATTAGATGTCCGGAATCAATGCTCGGGATTTATCTATGGTTTGTCGGTTGCTGATAAATTTATAAAGACAGGAACTTATAAGAATATATTACTGATCGGCGCAGAGATGCATTCCATGGGATTAGACTTTAGCACCCGTGGTAGAAGTGTGTCTGTCATATTCGGTGATGGCGCAGGAGCTGTGATATTACAACCTACTGATGATGAGAATAAAGGCGTTCTGACTACGCATCTGCATTCTGATGGTACTTACGCTGAGGAGCTTGCTCTCATATCTCCCGGTTGTCATGGTGGTTATCATGACGAGGATATGAGTAAGTATGGATTTGTCGATCCAGAAGTATTAGGAGAAATATTAGTGACTGAGACGATGCTTAAGGATGGCCTATTATATCCTTATATGAATGGGAAATTAGTATTCAAAAATGCAGTAGTTAGATTCTCAGAAGTTATACACGAAGCTTTGGCAGCTACTGGCTTACAGAAGGAAGATATCGATATGCTGATTCCTCATCAAGCTAATCTCAGAATTAGCCAATTCTTACAAAAAACTTTAAAGTTAGAAGAAGGAAAAGTGTATAATAATATTCAGAAATACGGAAATACAACTGCTGCGTCTATACCTATAGCGTTATGTGAGGCTTACCAAGAAGGTAAAATAAAAACTGGTGATTTGGTTTGTCTCGCTGCATTTGGAAGTGGCTTCACTTGGGGTAGTACATTAATCAGATGGTAGACTACAATTATGATAGATAATAAATTAGATATACTGGCAATAGGCGTGCATCCTGATGATGTAGAACTGGGTTGTGGAGCTACTATACTTAAGCATGTGGCTTTAGGTTATAAGGTTGGGATATGCGACTTGACTCAAGGCGAATTAGGTAGCAGAGGCAGTGGTCCATTGCGACTACAAGAAGCAGAGGCAGCAAGGGTCTATGCTGGTGTGGAAGTTAGAGATAACTTAGGCATGAGAGATGGTTTCTTCACTAATGATGAAGCTAATAAGATTAAGATCATAGAGATCATCAGGAAATATAGACCAGAGATCATTCTGGCTAATGCTGTAAATGATAGACACCCTGATCATGGCAGAGCTTCACAATTAACCTATGATGCATGCTTCCTATCTGGTTTATTGAAAATAGAAACATCTATAGACGGCAACCCGCAAGAGAAATGGCGACCCAGAAAACTCCTAAACTACATACAGGATTATCACATCGATCCTGATATCGTAATTGATGTAACAGGTTATATAGATCAAAAAGTAGAATTCGTGCTACAGTACAGCTCACAGTTCTATGATCCAGACTCTAAAGAAAGCGCTACTCCGATATCGTCACCAGCATTTTTAGCAAGTCTTAAGGAACGAGCCTCTGCTCACGGACGGCGTATAGGTGTCGAGTACGGAGAAGGATTTACTTGCGCCAGTTATGTGGGTGTTGATGATGTGATGAAGGTATTGTAAGAAAAGAAATAGAATAATATTGCTTTTCATCTTGAACGCAGAGAAAGATCTATTAATGAATATTGGACTAATCTTATTATTAATGGAGTAGTTGTTATTAGATATCTAATAGAAGTCTCCCTTTGGTCGACAGAAAAAAAGTGTTTACAAAGACAGCCTCTTTTTTCATCTTGAACGTTAGAGAAAGATCTATCAAGTTATGCTCTATCGTTTGAGTGAAGGAGAATTAGTTAATCAATCTTTGGATTTGTTTAAATTAGTTATTAACTTCCAAAACTAATTTTGTGAATAAATACTAAAGCTTTGAAAATGCTATGACTGTTTTTCAGATATCCATAATTGAAATACTTTATTTGATGTTGCAAAACGAATTGTTTATTAAAAATATAGAACGTCCAGGGTTTAAAGATGTAATAACATTGGCATTAAGGCAATATCCAGAGATAACCAATGAAGGTGCTAAAACTTGGAAAAAGGTAAACTTGTATAAAAAACATCATAAAATTTCGGTTAGAGCAGCAACCATTATTGATGAAAACCCTGATAACAAGGAATTATGGAAATTACTACATTATGAGCACATTTATCCGATTTCTCAAATACTAAAAGAGCTTATTGAACTTGGAGAGTGTTTCACGAAAGAGCAAATAAAAGAGATTGTCATGAAACAAGAAATTGTTATTTTAAGCAAGGAGGAAGCAATTGTATTGGATGGTTCTAAGTGCAAGTTTTATGAACTGGATGGCATAAAAATTCAAGGAAAAGGAATGAAGTCAATTGGAACAAAAGATGAACGTTTAAATGCGATTAATGCCCGAATTGATATTCGATATGCAAAAAATAAATTATGAAACGGTTACTAACAAGATGTATCCCTGCTCTTCGATGCTTGTAACGTCGAAGTAATACGCTTATTTTTTATTATTGGATAATGAAGAGATTTTCGATTATTATTAATAAAAAGTTCAAGCAAATAGTATCTCAACCACGAGCTTAGATGAACGTGGGGAGATAACTACTTTCTTAGAGACGTATAATCTTCTACTTTACCTTCCATTCTATCCACATACTGCACAGTACCTAATCGCAAGGTGACAGGAAAAACTGTAGAATTATTAATGATATTCTCAAGCTTACACATACCACCTAAGTGTCTATCGTAGAATAAGTGATAGTTATCTTTTCTTAGTATGCTTACAGAGGGTAGCTTATTGATAGTAGTATCTACGGATAAGAGCTTGAGCTTTTCTGTTGGTGGTTTCCATTGGGTAAAGCTTAGGTTCTGTGCATTAGAAACTATGGAGAATAAAAATAAAGTAGCTATAACTAATAACGCTCTCATACCTACAAGTTAGTCTTTATGTTTAGATTTCTTACTGCCGGCGTATAGCTCAAACTTATATAACTTGGCTTCTTGTCCGCCATTATCTAATGTGAATTTTCTTGTAGACCTCAGTCCAAAGCTTTTCATGGCATCTCTTCTACTGGTGAATACCCATGCATCTGATCCTTGCCAAAAGTTCTTGAGACAATCGCCGATAGAATTATAGAAGTCATGGATATCATCCAATTCTATTCTACTGTCATAGGGCGGATTCATCATGATATGACAATTACTCAGTGAGGGTAATTTGAATAAGTCTCTCTCGAATAATTTGACGTTCTCGCGGAAAGGTAATCTTTGTAGATTTTTCCTGGAGTCCCTCACCGCATATGAATTAAGATCACTTCCATGTATACTTGCCTCGGGAGCATGGATGGCTTCTTTGGCATTATCTTTTACCATCTTAAATATATCAGGATAGAACTCTGGCCATCTTTCGAATCCAAACTCTTCTATATAATAACCAGCAGGAATATTAGATGCAATCATGAGTGCCTCTGTAATCAAAGTCCCAGAACCACACATGGGATCGATGAACGTCTTCTTCTTATCCCATTCTGATAACTGTATCATACCCGCTGCAAGCACTTCATTTAATGGAGCCTTGTAGAATCTCTCCTTATAATTTCTGAGATGTAAGGATTGCCCAGAGCTATCGAGCGATACGATAAGCTGGTCATGTTTTATGAATAAATGTATCAGCGTGTCTGGATTCTTTAGTTCTATATCTGGCCTGTAGCCATGATTATCTCTGAGCTGATCGACGATGGCATCCTTAGCCTTATAAGTGACATAGCGAGAATTGGTAAAATTTTCGCTGAATACAACTGCAGTAATGGCGAGGGTGTCTTTCTTTCTAATGTATGGTTTCCATTCTATCGAGGCTATGGCATCATACAGATCGTCTTCATTATGTATCTCAAAGTTTCTGATCGGGAGTAATACTCTAATAGCTGTCCTAAGTTGATAGTTACATTTATAGACTTGTGCCCAACTGCCTTCGCATTCCACGACTCTATTTCCTACAGTAATATTCGTCAGATTGAGGTCTGATAGTTCTTTCGCAAGTACATTCTCTAAGCCTTGTAGAGTTGTGATGGTTATTTTCATAAGTACGATAAATTAGTAAAACTCTAAGACTAACCATGTAGAGTAATGCCCTTAATCATGGAAATATTTATTTGCTCGGGTGGACTAAGTATTTATACAACAGCCTCCTTATACCATTTAAACATTAGAATGTCGGAAATATTATAATAGAATTAGCCAATCTCTGCGTTAAAAATACTCCCCATAGCTACCGCTATGACTGCGTTTTTTGCCTTAATCTTAACAAATTCTATTCTATAATCTCAACCGACATCTTAAAATCTAAATGGTATTATACATATGATATCGAGAGCATCACATGAATCCCTGCTTCCTCATCCACTCATCATTATATAGCTTACCTACATAACGGCTCCCATGGTCATGGAATATAACGACTACCATATCATCAGGTTTGAGTTGGTCCTTCATTTGCAATAGTCCTGCGACTGCAGATCCTGCACTATATCCTAATAGCAGACCTTCCTCTTTGGCTAATCGACGAGCCATGAGTGCACCATCTTTGTCTGTGACTTTTTCAAAATGATCTATGATTCCGAAATCTATATTAGCAGGAATAATGTCTTCTCCGATGCCTTCAGTTATATATGGATATATCTCAGACTCATCTAACTCACCCGTTTCGTGATATTTCTTAAGTGCAGACCCGAATGTATCTATGGCCCATAACTTGATATTGGGATTCTGTTCTTTGAGATATTTCCCTGTACCAGATATCGTGCCGCCCGTACCGATTCCTACGACTAAGTGTGTAATCTTACCTTCTGTCTGTTTCCAGAGTTCTGGTCCAGTAGAAAGGTAATGAGCCTCTCTGTTAGAGAGATTGTCATATTGATTACACCATACGGAGTTAGGCGTTTCTTTAGATAACTTTTCCGCGACACTATAATATGATCTGGGGTCGTCAGCAGCTACATCAGTAGGGCAGACAATCACTTCGGCACCTACTGCTCGTAGGATGTCCATTTTTTCCTTAGACTGCTTATCTGATGTTGTAAATATGCATTTGTACCCTTTGACACAAGCCGCTAATGCGATACCCATACCAGTATTTCCAGAGGTACATTCTATAATCGTTCCGCCAGGTTTCAGACTGCCGTCTTTCTCTGCATCTTCTACCATTTTGAGAGCCATTCTATCTTTGATCGAGTGACCAGGATTGAAGGTTTCCACCTTTCCTAATATAGTGGCGTTGACGTCTTTAGTTACTTTGTTTAGTCTTACTAGTGGCGTATTTCCTATAGTCTGTAGAACGTTATCGTATATCATTATCTGCCTGTTCTGGTAATTTGCGGCAAAGGTAAGAATACTATTCGTAGTAGTCCATCTTAATTTGAATACGGGAATCTCTGGCTCCCAGACTGAGTGCCACTGCCTTAGTGACAATAATATCTATATCATCTGCATAGAGATCTGACTTGATATTATCGATAATCTCTACAGTGACAGAACGTTGTGTGAGAGGGTAGAATAGCTCCATAGTAGAGCCTATCTTGGCTGTCCTGTGGAATGCTAATAATTCCTTAGTCTCTGGATCATTTTTCATCCATAGACATAGCCCTTTTATACTTGTAGATACTCTAGTATCGATGGCGACTGTATCGGTGCTGATGATAGCTCTCTTGTCATCACTGATCATTACAGGCTCATATCTATCATGCAATGAGATTATTCTTTCCATTCTCGGAAGATTTAATGCCTTCATCTCATTAAAATTTTTCCTATTTGATATTGGAGCTTTTTTTTGTGCTTGAGCCAATTGTAAAGCTTTTTCTCTGACTGTTGAGATCGTTTCATTATCTTCTGTTAGGACTGCTCGTTCTTTATTATTTATTCCAACAGATGATTCAACGAGAGATTCTTTCTTAGAATCAGTTAGGATAGCTGTCATCGTGGCTGCCTCCATAGATTGCTCATAATAATTAGGTGACCACCAACCGACTACGATCTTCTGGCCTTCATCTATGATGAATGACGATATATGATTTCTATCATTAAGTGCATCTATCTGTTGCGGAAAATACTTCTTAGCGATTGTATAGAGTGTCTCTTTTTTCTTTACCAAGTATATTACTGGGATCCAATCTTGCTCTATTCTATGAGTGGCCTTTATAATATGATTGTTAAGTATAGGAATCCTTAGTTGTGAATTTACTGAGATAGTCTGTCCATCACTGATACCATTGACACTCATGAGTTTTGCTAATGGGATTCTGTAATATCTAGCGATGCTGTAGAGAGTCTCTTTTGCTAATATTGTATGTATAAGGAGTATCTCATTATTCTGATTAACGTCTACTGTAAGCTCTTCTTGTGATATAGTAGGGGACTGAGCGGATACGCTTGTAATAGAGGAAAAGACAATAATATATAGGGCAAAGCGGAAATTCATCGGTTAAGGGTATTAATTAATCTATAAATATATTACAATAATTTGTTATATGTATCTTATTGTATGTTAATGAATAGAGTTTTAGATTAGTCGATTTATCTGAACTATAAGTCCGAATTACGATATGAGGCTTTTAATATGCTCCAAGTCATCTGACATTAATATTTTTCTAAATCCTTTGACCATATCCTAATAGGGTAGTTTTCATATATGAAATTTATATATTATAATAAATTATAATTAGTTTTGCGTAGATAATGAATGGCTTACGTATATATAACATTTACAATAACTTAAACATTGATACACAAAACGAAATATGAAGCGTCTCTAAGTTGATATTCCAGAATCTAAGGAAAAGTAGTTTTTGGTTTGAGACATAAAGGAGAAAATCAGATTTCTAAATAAAGAACAACAAATGAAAAAAGCATTAGTATGTGGAGCAGGTGGATTCATAGGAGGTCACTTGGTCAATAGGTTAAAGGAGGAGGGATATTACGTAAGAGGTGTAGATATAAAAGAGAATGAGCACGGGAACATGAATGCTGATGATTGGGTATTAGGAGACTTACGTGATCCAAGAGTCGCTAATCAGGTGTGTGAAGGTATGGATGAGGTCTATCAGTTAGCGGCAGATATGGGTGGTGCCGGTTATATATTTACTGGAGATAATGATGCCGCTGTCATGCATAATTCTGCTATGTGTAATCTCAATGTACTGGAAGCAAGTCATCAGCATAAGGTAGACAAGATATTCTACTCGTCATCTGCTTGTATGTACCCAGAGCATAATCAGTTAGATCCAGATAATCCTAAGTGTTCTGAAGGTTCTGCATATCCTGCAGCTCCAGATAGTGAATACGGATGGGAGAAGTTATTCAGTGAGAGGCTGTACTTGTCTTATAATAGAAATTACGGTATGGAAGTACGTGTCGCTCGATTTCATAATATATTTGGTCCTCAAGGCACATGGACTGGTGGCAAGGAAAAAGCACCAGCAGCATTCTGTAGAAAAGTATCGGAGACTCCAGAAGGTGGCACTTTTGAAGTATGGGGAGATGGTAAGCAGACAAGATCATTCTTATATATAGATGAGTGCCTCGATGGCATCAGAAAACTCATGCAGTCAGACTTCACTGGACCTGTCAATATCGGCTCAGAAGAGATGATTGCAATTAATGATTTCGCTAAGATGGTTATAGATATATCAGGTAAGACGCTCAATATTAAAAATATACCTGGTCCTGAAGGGGTGAGAGGGCGTAATTCGGACAATGATCTTATACATGAGAAATTATCATGGAAGCCATCCCGGCCACTAAGAGAAGGCATGGAGAAAACCTACAAATGGATCCATAGCCAAGCTCATGATATGGCTACAGTATAACCGAGTTATACCTACATGAAAATACTGCTTCTTACACAGGCATTCTATCCTGATACAGTATCCGTATCTCAACATGCGGAAGACCTTGCAGTGACGCTATCAGAGGAAGGTCATGACGTACATGTATACACAAGCCGTTATACCTATGAGAATAATATCGTTCTCGACTCTAAGTACGAATCTTACAAAGATGTACATATCCATAGACTCAGACCGACTAAGTTCTCTAAGAACACCGTTATAGGCAGGTGTATAAACTTTCTGTCATTCAATATTATACTTTTTCTTAAGATCTTATTCCTCAAGAAAGGAACTTATGATCTGATGATCGGAATGACTTTGCCACCATTCATCTCTATGATACCTGCCTTCTTAGCTAAGCGTAAGGGAAGTAAATTTGCATTCTGGATGATGGATGTACAGCCAGGTATATCCATAGGGTCAGGAGTGATGGATAAGGATAGCTTCGTCGCCAAGACGATGCAGCGCTGTGCAGATTACATCGGACGGAGGGCAGATGTCACCTTTGCGTTAGACAGATTTATGAAAGATCATCTGATAGAGCAGGGTATAGCTGCTGAGAAGATAGAAGTTGTTCCTGTATGGCCAGCAATGTCTAAGATATACGAAGGTAAGCGCCTCGATAATCCATTTAGACAAGAGCATGGATTCGGAGATAAGATTGTGATAATGTATTCTGGTAATCACGCCGTGATGCACCCATTAGATACGATACTGGAGGCAGCTCAGAGCTTACAAGATGATGATCGATTCCTATTCGTATTTATAGGTGGTGGCGTCAGGGTGAAAGATGTCACAGAATACAAGGACAAACACCAATTACACAACATCAGACAGTTACCCTTCCAGCCACGCGAGATCATACACCTGTCCTTAGGGTCAGCGGACTTGCAGCTCGTCATATTAGGAGAAGGTCAGGTCGGCTATACACATCCCAATAAGATCTACGGTGCCATATTCATAGGCAAGCCAGTTGTGTACATAGGTCCATCAGAAAGCCACGTCACAGATATACTTAGGCAGGTAGATGGTAATATCTCTGTGGGTAATGGTGCTGCTAAGAAACTGATGGAGCAACTGATCGCATTTGCTGATATGGAGTCTACGGCATGGTCCCATATCGGTCAAGCCAATCTCGAATACGCAAGAGCTCACTTTATGCCTGATATTCTTAAGATGCAGATGGTGGATATACTTTCTTCTATGAAGGATTAAGTAGTTGCATTCTTTCCTTCCTTATTTTAGTTATTTCATTAACTTAGAATTGTAATTTGATTAACCCGTTTCTGTGTATACACCTACTTAAATATCAAGTTTTTCCATTTCGGAAGGGTTATTATGAAAAAGTAGTACCATGTGAGAGGAAAAGGTGGGTATATGGGTTAGTTAAGTCCAATGAAATGAAAGTAAATGAAGTCTATAGAACTAATAAATGAAAATATCAGGGATAGTTTATTGAAAGCTTCAGGCAACTACCTGAGAAGTGGTCTTGATAAATTTCACGTATTAGAAAAAAAGGGAACGACTGATTTTCAAACACCAATTGGAAATATGGCAATTGCATTAGAATTAATGTTGAAAGCAATATTATCAAATAAATCAGCTCTATTGATTTTCACAAATGTACCTGATGAAACAAGAGTAAAAGTTTTTGCAGATATTTCATTGACAAATAGAGAAGCTAATGAGCTTAAAAATTTCAATTACAAAACAATTGAATTCGACAAATCATTTTCCCTTTCTTCAATTATTTATCCTGAAATTAAAAACGAACTTAAGCCTTTATTTAGCTTAATTAGTAACGTTAGAAATAAAGCAGTTCACGGAGCAATCCCTGTAACGAATAAATTCTACCTGTATAGAATAATCTACCTTATCATTTCTATTGCGGAAATAATGTCAAAGGATGACTTAATTGATTTGGAATTTTTCTCTAAAAAAGAATTAGAACTCAAAACTCAAATAGATACTGAAAAGATTGATGAACTAAAAAAGAGAATAAAGAAGGCGGAAGAAAAGTCAAAAATAATCGATTATACAACAATTGTTCTCGAAGACGCTTTCTTTGACCAATTAACACATAATTGTCCAATATGTGATTGTGCTGGACAATTAATTGGTGAAAGTGAAATTGTTGGCGAAAAAATTAAACAGCTAATTTTTATCCCTTCTGGTTTTGAATGCTCAGAATGTGGTCTTCAACTATTAGATAAAACTGAAATGAAATACATGCAACTTGACGGTGGAATTTATCGATCAGAAGATTTATTCAAATTTATGAGAGAAAATGGAAATGAAGAATGAGTCACTGGACATAACAAACTGTAACCACATCATAGGCTATCGCCTACGATGGGTACAGCCGATCCGTTAGCGATCATATAGGGTCAAAAATTAACCTAGGTTGAAAATTGTATCTTTGTAGTCCTATAAATGGCAGAAAGAGCTTATATAACACCAGAAGTGCTAAAATGGGCACGAGAAACCGCTAAAATCAGCGAAACGGATGCTGCTGCAAAAGTGTCTGTTAAAGCTGAAAAGATATCGGAATGGGAAAATGGTGAGTCTCAGCCTACTGTTAATCAAGCCATAAAGCTTGCGAAAAGTTATCAAAGACCATTTGCTGTTTTATTTTTACCAGAGCCTCCAACAGACTTCCAACCTTTGCAAGATTTTAGAAAATCTGGATCAAAAGAATTGTCAACAGCAGTAACTTTTATCATTCGAGAAATTCAGAAAAAGCAAAGTTGGGTAAGTCAGCAGAATCAGGAGTATGAAGAATCGATATTGCCTTTTGTAGGTAAATTCTCATTAAAAGATAGTCCCAAATTAATTGCAAAAGACATTCTTGAAACTTTAGAAATCAACCCAACTAAATATGGAGAAGTAAACCCATTAAAGAAATGGATTGATCAAGCAGAAGCAAACGGCATATTTATATCAAGGTCAAGTTTTATTCATACCAGATTGAAGATAGACAAAGAGGAATTACAAGGATTCGCTATTGCTGATCCATATGCACCTTTTGTTTTTGTGAATTCTGGTGATTGGGGAGCACCTCAGCTTTTTACATTAGTACATGAATTAGCTCATCTCTGGATTGCACAGACAGGAATTTCCAATAATATTGATATTGAAATTAAAGGAAAACTACATCCCGTTGAACAATTTTGTAATGAAGTAGCAGCCAATGCTTTAATGCCTGAGGATTCAATTAGGAGAATTTCTTCAAAGTCACTTTCTGACTCTCGGCAAATTTTTCGAATTGCTAAAGCTTTAGGTGTAAGCTCTTTTTCTCTAATTTATAGAGCCTTAAAATTAGAACTAATTCCTATTAAACAATATAAAATTCTTAAAGAGCAAGCCACAGATCATTTTAAAGAATTCCTTGCTAAAGAAGCAATTAAAAAGGCTAAACAAAAAAAGAGCCCAGGCGGCCCAAGTCCATATTTACTGAAGTTGAATAGGAATAGCAGATTATTCACTCAAATTGTATTAGATGGATTTAATGGAGGAAGAATTGAACCCAATTTGGCAAGCAATCTATTAAGTACCAAGTCTAATAAATTTCATAAACTTGAAGAACGACTATATTCATGAATCAAACAGAACCAACTTACTGTCTTGATTCGAATGTACTAATTCAAGCTTGGCAAAAATACTACTCTCCAAAATATTGTCTTTCGTATTGGGACGTATTAAATGAACTTGGTAGTGAGGATAGAATTTTTATTCCAAGTATGGTTTATGATGAAATAGTAAAAACAGACGATGAACTCTCTGAATGGTTAAAAGCAAGTGATATAAAGGTAAACCCTATCACATCTGATATAACCCAAATTCTAACCTCCATATACGCAGCTGACCCTAATCATAAACATCTTGTAGACAGCAAAAAAGGAAGATCTCTTGCAGACCCTTGGGTTATAGCACATGCAATTAAGGAAAATGCTATCGTAGTTACAAAAGAAGAAAAGGTTACGGCATTAAATTCAACTAAAATAAAAATCCCAAACGTTTGTGACAATATGGGAGTTGCTTGGATTAATGACTATAAGATGGTTGAACAGTTGGGGCTTAAATTCAGCTGCAGTAAATAAAACACGAATCGCTAACAATAGATCCTATGAAAAGCAGAAACTTTAACATTTATTATTTTTTCCATTTTATTGAATATTTTTCTTCCAAGACGTAGAGTATAGAAAAAGGAATGACCTTCACCGAAAGGAGGTCATTTGTTTTTCGGTGTTAAATTTATCGGTACGGCATCCTATCCCGCAGAGCGGGACAGGTAGTGTGATACATTTTAAGCAATGTTCACATGCATCTATTAGATCGATAAATAAACCCAGCAACATGCTATGACTTGTGAATGCATCCCACCCGTTCCGGTTCTCTCGATTGAAGGTCATTTAGACCTTCATCCATCACGATGGAAACTCTCGTTCACCTCTATTGTTTTGTTGTCTGAGTTAGCTCTTATGCATTTGTTGTACCAATAATTAGCTAAGTACTCCTACAGAGTACGGTATTTCTGTTCTTATTACAGCATGTATCTTTGAGAGCAATTTTCTACCCACCTTAAATATTGCTGCTTTAGAGTTTTTTCCAGCGTGACTTCTAAAGTAATTCTGCATTACTGGATCTTTTCTAACCGCTTGCCATGATGCTTCTACAATCATATTTCTTACATGACGATTAGCTCTTGGCGTTGAACCACCAGTATATAATCCTTCTCCACTCTGTTGCATGCTTGGAATAAAACCTACATAAGAGGCGAGCCTTTTAAATGAAGTGAATCTCCTCAGGTCGCCTAACTCAGAAAGTATATATGCAGCCGTCAATCCTGCTATTCCTGGAACAGATCTGAGTAACATATAGTCCTTCTTGTGATGTTGCTTACAATATTTTCTTATTTCGTTAGAGAGCTCTTTTATCTCTTGATCGATGTAATGATACTGACGCAGCATACTTCCTAATGTTCTCTTAGTGTTATCGTAATCTAACTCTAACTCAGTAAGCCATTCTAGAAAACGTTTAGCCCACTTAGGAGAATCCATACCTTCAGGTATCGCAATATGATAGTACATTAGCAATGATTTAATCCGAGTCTTAATCCGTCGGTAATCTCTAACGAGTGCAGTTCTTTGACGAGTAAGCGCTCTTAGACTTTCTCTTACTGGCTCAGGTATTGTTATCTTCTTTAGATTTCCAGACTTAAGTTGTTGTGCAATATTCTTTGCATCTATTTTGTCTGTTTTCATAAACTTACTCTTGGAGGGTCGCGGTATATCCGCAGGATTGACTACAAAAGTGTCCCAACCGAAAGACTCAAAGTCTCTCGCTGGCATATATCCAAAACATCCAACCTCGTAGGCTATACTGACCTCATAGCCAGTATAATTTTTAAGAACATAACTTTGTATTAGATTACTTCCCGGCGGAAATGTATGTCCAGACCCAGAAAAAAGGTCAGTCGTAAAATGAAATCTCCAACTCTTCTTGTGTATGTCTAATCCATTTCAGTACAATTTTCTTGGACTAACGGTATGTCATACATCATCTTTGAGTTATCAGATAACTTAAAAATCAATGTATTATGAATCCGAGTATTAATGATCAATTGATATCTTATGGTGACATCAAGTACATTGCATAATCTCATGAAAGTGTACCACCTAATCTCATCCAAAGTGTACCACTTAAATTAGGCAATAATTCATAAGTAAAATTAATTGTTTTTTATTGTTTTATATAGTGAGCTAGGAGGCCTTGTGTAAGGAGCCCGTAGGGCGACTGGAACAAGGCCTCCTAGCGGCTGATTTTGTTTTGCTTTCTCATAGACTCTCCTTTGAGTTCTATGCGATGAGCATTGTGTACGATCCTATCTAATATGGC
>Ga0209187_1000684_pt1 | contig 52349 bp, 42 predicted proteins | sample BantaG_FD_187430 | JGI IMG/M metagenome (GOLD analysis project Ga0209187, IMG submission 187430) | Marine algal microbial communities from Bantry Bay, Ireland - BantryBay_4 metaG (SPAdes) (version 2) | ecosystem: Host-associated > Algae > Red algae > Unclassified | place: Bantry Bay, Ireland...
AGGGCGGGAACGTGCCTGCAAAGCATTCCGCTTAACAGGTCTCATGCACCACGCTTCGTCCAACCCCGGATGGCATTAACACCTTCGGGCTTTCGCCCTCGGGTCAATTCCATCCTTTAGTCGTTTTCTCCCTCGCCATCCTTCGATTTTAAACGCATTATTGCCTCTGATTTTAACCCCTTTACCTCAACGAACCTTTTTACATGAAAATTGATACCCATCACCATTTCTGGAAATACAGCGAAGCCGAATACCCGTGGATGACGGATGAAATCGCGATCCTAAAAAACGATTACCTGCCGCCAAATTTGCATCAGGAGATTTCTGCTGCCGGGGTCGATGGTGTGGTCACGGTACAGGTCCGCCAAGAGTTGAAGGAAAACGATTGGATGCTGGAAATGGCCGAAGCCAACGAGTGGATTCTCGGTGTAGTAGGGTGGGGGCCTTTGCACGAAGAAAATGTCGGCGAGCAGCTCGCGCCCTACGCGGAAAATAAATACTTCAAAGGCATTCGACACGTCATTCAAGATGAACCCGACGATGAGTTTATTCTCGGCAAAGAATTTAACCGAGGCATCGCTCAGCTTAAAGAGCTGAACCTCGTTTACGATATTTTGATCTTCGAGCGCCAGTTGGCCGCCGCGATCAAATGTGTGGATCAACATCCAGAGCAAGCCTTCGTCCTGGATCATATCGCCAAGCCTCGGATCGGTGACGGCGCAATGGATCCTTGGGCCGCGCAAATGCACGACCTCGCGAAACGTCCCAACGTGACCTGCAAACTTTCCGGGCTCACCACCGAGGCGGACCACAAAAACTGGACCGAAGCGGAACTGCTTCCATACATGGATGTAGCCTTCGAAGCGTTTGGTGCTGACCGCATGATGTTCGGTAGCGATTGGCCGGTCGCCCTCCTCGCTGGCAATTACGGTCAGTGGCATGACATCGTGTCAAGCTACGTAGGAAAACTACGTCCAGACGAGCAGGAAAACTTCTGGCATAAAAATGCGGTCAAAGCCTACGCGCTCTAGCCTCCCGCAGATCACTTTTAAATCGCGCATATTTCCGATACCCCAATTTTTTAAACGAAGGACTGATTATGAATCCTCTATCCCGTACCACCTCAACACACTCATCGCAGGGCATATCCATGCGTTGGCTTTCTGCCTTCTCTCGCCGCTCTATTTTCTCTGGCCTGTGTAACTGCGCCGGCCTGTTAGCCTCCGCTGTCCTTATCTCCTCTCTCTGCACCGAGTCGGCTCAGGCTCAAGCCACGGTCCCGAACATTCTCCCTTCTGCTTCTTCTTCTTCACCCGCCGCAGTAAAAAAAGTTGCCACCCCAGCCGAACGAGCCGCCAGCCAGAAAAAAGCGCTTAAAGAATTTTTCCCAGATGGATTGATCGATAAAGAAGGTAAACCGGTCAGCACCTCGACCCTCGAAGGCAAAATGCTCGGCATCTACTTCTCCGCCAGCTGGTGCGGTCCCTGCCGTGTCTTCTCTCCTTCTCTCGTGGCGCATCGCGACAAATACAAAGCAGATTTCGAAGTTGTCTTGGTTGGATCTGACCGCACCGACGATTCTCACCTCAAGTATCTCTCGAAAATGCCTTGGCCTGCTATGAAGTTAAATAGCCCCGCTGCGAACGCCTTAAAGAAACGTTTCTCTTTACGTGGAATTCCTATGCTTGTCCTTATCAATGACGACGGCACGGTGAATACGGTTAATGGTCGTAATGTGATTGCCGCCAAGAAAAACATGACCACCCTTCGCAAAGCGAGTGCGACCCAAGCTGCCCCGACCCCAGTTGCTAGCGCCAACACCATCCCAAAACTTCCACCGATGTCGCTTGCCGAGCACTTCAAAGACGGACTCATCACCACCGACAACGAAGAATACGACATGGAAAACCTCGAAGACAAAATCATCGGTCTCTATTTCAGCGCCGGATGGTGCGGTCCTTGCCAGCGTTTCACCCCCATGCTCAAAAATTACTACGAGAAGAATAAAAAGGATTTCGAACTGATTTTCGTGAGTTCTGATCGCAGCAAGAAAGAATTCGACGCCTATCGGGCCAAAGCAAAAATGACCTGGCCTGCCATCGACTTTGGTAACGAAAGCATCGCGACCTTGACGAAACGCTATGGGGCTCGCAGTATTCCTGCCCTCGTCCTCATCAAGGGCAATGGAGAACTGATCACACGTGACGCACGTAGTTTGATTCAAAGCACCAAACCTCTCGATGTACGCGCCCTCAATGCCGGTGAAATTGAAATCTACAAATGCGGCCGTTGCAACAAGCCACACATTCGTAAGCTGAACTAACTTAGTTGAACTAACTTAGTTGAACTAAGCCTGCGATCAATCAGATGGACCTCTCTAAATCGGCACGTAATCTTACCCTCCTAGTCCTTATCGGGTTTATTCGCTGGGCCTTTTTTAGCATGCTAGCTAGGAAACGCCTTTGCATGAAAAAGGAGCGTGTTTTTCCAGGAATGAAAGCCGGAGGCTTGAAGGCAATTAGCCGGTCGGTGACCGAAGGGAACCACCGGGAATAATCGAAACATTACTGTCGAGCGCTGGAAGCGCGATCGGAGAACAAACTAAAACAAGCCGCGCTCTCTTTTCAGCAAGACAGAAAGATAATGGCTCGCTCGAGGCTCGAGGCTGATGTGTTGACCACAAATAAAACGGGATCAAGCCAAGAGGCTATGATCTGCGCCTTGTTCAGAGTGGATGTGCTAGACAGAACGTATGGCTCGTTGCTGGGCTTCATCGCACAGGCCCCTGGGGTTCCGCTTCGCTTCACCCTGCGCTTATCTCCGTCGTCCCTCCGGACTCTTTCCACCTCATTAAAGCTGAAGTAACGACGAAGACAATCGCCTTCTGAAAACGTTCTCAGCGATCACTATGACCAAGGTCGCGCTCGGGTTCGATGCAATCTCGAATCCGTTGCTTCACCTCTTTAGCTTCTGGAAAGCGACCCTCTTGCTTCCGATCCCAAATGAGTTCGGCCTTTACGTTCCCTGATCCGTTTCCCGCTTCAGCAACGACGAGCCGGATTTCAAACTGGCCGCTCTCGCCCGGAATCAAACTAACCCGCTCAAGCTTTCCTTCAAAAGTGGTCAGCAACTCCTGAGCGATCCACGTGGCGCGCAACATCCAGCGACACTTTATGCAATACCGGATCTCGATCTGCGCTTCTGAGAGAACATTGGACATGTCGACTCCCTACGACTTGCTCGAGTTCCGGTTTTGTTTGATGCTCAGCTCTGGGTGCTTGTTCCCAACAAAGCTGTTCGGTGGGACCGACTTCGTGATGAACACACTTCCACCAATCGTCGAATTTGCACCGATCACGGTGTCGCCACCCAGAATCGTGGCGTTCGCGTAAATGACGACGTTGTCTTCCACCGTCGGATGACGCTGCACGTGTTTGATCGGTCGCCCTTGTTCATCCAATGGAAAGCTTCGCGCCCCCAGGGTGACTCCTTGATAGAGTTTCACATGGTCACCAATCGTCGCGGTCTCGCCGATGACGATTCCCGTTGCGTGGTCCATGAAAAAGCCTTTGCCAATTTTCGCTCCCGGGTGAATGTCGACCCCCGTGTTATTGTGAATCCACTCGCTCATGAGGCGTGGGATCACCGGGACTTCGAGGCGGTACAGCTCGTGCGCAATGCGATGCGAGGTGATGGCCAGCAATCCAGGATAGGTGAGGTGAACCTCGGCATAAGACAGGGCCGCAGGATCGCCATTGTAGGCCGCGCGAATGTCTTCGATCACTTCTTCTCGAATCCGAGGCAGGTTCTCCATGAAACTCTGTACCACCTTGATCGACTCCTCACGCGCATCTTGCTTGACGCCTTCCCCGCCCATAAGCGCGGCTTCACCGAGCCAACGCAGAGGGATGACTTGCTCGATTTCAGGCCGCAAAAACCGCCACGCGGCGCTGAGGCGACGAAAGAGAACGACGCGAAAATCACCTGGCTCAATGTGCTCAGAAGACATGCGTCCGGGCAGCAAAACGTCGATGACAATTTGCAGCGCACGAATCACCTTCTCCGAATCTGGATTACAGGTCTGCACACTCTCCGGCGCATCTCGCTCAGTTTCGTCGTAAAGTGGAATCAATCGATCGATCGTCTCGCAAAGCATATCCCGAGGATCGGAGTCGTGGAGGGGAAATTTCTGTTCATTCATAGGTCTACGCGCTACTTATCTAGCACCTCATTTACATCTGCACCTCTTCTTCGGATTTTCCAGTGAAAAAATTACTTCTACGCCTCCTCTTCTTTCTCGCCTTGCTCCTTATCGTCATTGCCGTCGCGTGGGGGATCAAGCGAAATTCTTTCGCATCTGAAAGAGTTAGGGAGCTGATTGAGAAGAATTGTGAATGCGACATTACCATCGGCGGCATCCACGTCGGCTTCTTCGCTAACTCGGTGGTGATTGAAGAGATTCGTTTTATGGAGCCGCAAAGCGAGGGCTCCACCAATGCCGGTTCAGCGATTATTTCCCTCGCGGATATTCGGCTCAAGACCAACCCGCTATCGTTACTCGGGCCTGTAAAGACAATCTCATCCTTGGAGGTCACGGTGCCGGAGCTTCACATCAAACGGATAGGGGAGCAAACCAACCTCGATTGCCTCGGGCCTCGGGTAGCGGAACTGCTTCCCCCGCCCATGATGAGTCTCTCGCTCCCTGGCTCGAAAGCCACCGCCAAAGCAGCTGAGAAACCTAGCTCGAAACCCACGGAAGACGCCTCCTCATCGAAGGCGAACCCCCCCGGTGCGAAGAAAAACCGAGTCCACTCATCCCTGATTATTCAAAATCTTCAGCTCAAACTGGGGATGGTTTCATTTGACGATCGGACTCCCAAGGGGCAAATCATCACGCGAGTACAGGAATTACAATTGAACGACGAATTTAACTATACGAACATGAGTTCGGAGAAAGAACTCAAAGAAGCTCTGGAAGCAGATCTCAAAGCGCGTATGTCGGCCATTCTGTAGCCGAGGAAATATCATGGCAAAAAAGAAAACGAATTCCCCTAGCACGGCACAAAAAAGCGCGGATGCTGAAAAAAGCACGGCTGCTGAAAAAAGCACGGCTGCTGAAAAAAGCACGGCTAGCTCGGATGACAGTGCGGCATCATCCGCCTCTGAGTCGCTAGAGCTTAACAACATCTGGGAGTTTTCCGCTCGGCAAAAGAAGACCATCGTTTTCGCGCTTACCCTTGTCGCGGCCATCATCATTGTCTGGGTCGCCATGCTCCTGCTGCGCGAAATCGGTCAGTTCATCAATCACTTTGCCAACGTCTTTATGCCCTTGGCCGTTGCGCTCATTCTCGCCTTGGTCATCAAGCCGTATTTTAAATGGCTGCATAAGCATGAAGCGGTTTCACCCGTCGGGGCGATCGTCATCATCTATTCTTCGGTGCTGATTCCATTCTGTATTATAATGTGGATTTTTGGGGACAAGATCTTGACGCAATGTCTACAGTTTGCGGCCGGGGCCCCTAGCTATGTCGAGAATTTTGGTGACAACCTATCTGAGGAGGTTTCCGTATACTGGGACAAGCTCGATATGGACACTAAGGTAAAAACCTACTTTGAAACCAAAGGTGGCGAGATCCTTCAGGTGATGCAGGGTTTTCTCGGTAAAGCCTTCTCCATCGGGATGTCTGCCTTTCGTAGTATCTCCGGGCTGCTCGGATGGTTTGTGGTTCCGATCTACCTCGCCTTTTTCCTCATGCTCGATCCGGTCAAGCGTCGCGACAAGGAAGAATACCTTCATTTCCTCCGCCCCGATACCCGTAAGGATGTCATCTACCTCGTCGAAGAATTCATCACCATCATGGTGAGTTTCTTCCGTGGCCAGATTCTCGTGGCCCTCGGTCAAGGCTTTCTTTTCGCCACTGGCTTCCTTGCCGTAGGCCTGAAATTCGGATTTTTCATCGGTCTTGCGCTCGGTTTCTTGAACATCATCCCTTACTTGGGAAGCATGGTCGGCTTGGCCATCGCCTTGCCACTAGCGCTGTTCCAGGAAGACGGTGGACTGCTCACCTTCGGGCTCGTGACCCTGGTCTTTGTTGTGGTGCAAGCCATCGAGGGCTACTTCCTTACGCCCAAAATTATGGGCGACCGCACCGGGTTGCACCCCCTGGCAATCATTGTCGCGGTCTTCTTCTGGGGCACTGCACTTGAAGGCATCATCGGCATGGTTCTCGCAATTCCGCTCACCGCCTTTGCCGTGGTGTTCTGGCGCCTCGCCAAACGTAAAGACTACTTAAACAACTGGATCTAATGTCTATGTCCTCTCGTTTTCATCCCTCGGTGTCGATCGGCCCCGAGGTTCCCGCGGATGCCATTGCCGCTGACGCGATTATCCATCCCGGCTGTCGCCTGAGCGGTGAACGTTTATACATCGGCCCCGGTTCAGAAATCGGTCGGGAAGCCCCTGCTACCTTGATCAACTGCCAGCTCGGCGCGGACGTTTCTTTCTCCGGCGGCTTTGCCGAAGGCGCGGTTCTTCTCGACGGTACCTCTGTCGGTAGCGGAGCACATCTCCGTCCCGGAACTCTGCTCGAAGAGCATGCCTCCATCGCTCACACCGTCGGACTCAAGCAAACCATCCTCTTCCCCTTCGTCACTCTCGGAAGTCTCATCAACTTTTGCGATGTGCTCATGGCGGGTGGCTCCAGCGCTAAAGATCATAGCGAAGTCGGCTCTTCTTTCATCCATTTTAATTTTACCCCTCAAGGTGACAAAGCCACCCCGTCATTACTCGGCGATATTCCTCGCGGGGTGTTTGTGGACCAAGCTCCGATCTTTCTCGGTGGGCAAGGCGGCCTCGTCGGGCCCGTCCGCATCGAATACGGAACCATTCTCGGCGCGGGGTGTGTGCACCGTAAAGATATTGAAGAACCCGGCATGCTGGTCATGCCGGCGGGGCTGCAAGAAGACCTGAAACGCGAATACCCGCTCACGGCCTATCGTGACGTCGGTCGCAAAGTGCAAAACAACGCGCTTTATTTAGTGAGCCTAGGGGCCTTGCGCGCTTGGTACCAAGCGGTGCGAAAACCGTTTTTGCCTACACCATTATTTGACGGAGCCATCGCCTTGCTCGACGGGGCCATCGCCGAGCGCTGCAAGCAACTTAACAAGTTTGCCGACAAGCTCGACCTCTCTCATGCCGAACATGGCATGGCGGATCATCCGCAGTTTGCCCAAGCCTGCCGAGCCCTCGCGGAACAAGTCCCGACAAGTATGGCGGCTCAGGCCTTGCAGTGGAGCCTTCCTGCGGGAGGCGCAAAAGTCGGATATATCGAGACGATTCAGGCTCTAGAAGCCCCTGCAAAGCAGGCGGGTCGAGTCGCCCTCGCGGAGTGGATGGCCAGCCATTTGGAGCACACTGAAATCTCTTAACATTTATACTGGATTTTTGCGTCTCGACTCGTATCCATACTCTCGAAAACCGAAAACCCATGGCGGGGTAGCTCAGTTGGTTAGAGCAGGGGAATCATAATCCTCGTGTCGGGGGTTCAAGTCCCTCTCCCGCTACTTTTTTCTTAAACCCCTGTGTTAACAGGGGTTTTCTTGTGTTTAGAGGCGTCATAATTAGAGGTGGATCACAGGATGGATCACAAGATCTATAGTTTGACAACCCGATTTGAGTCAAGGCAATCTCCCAATTATGGCGAGCATCGAAAAGAGACCCAAAAGCCGAAGAATTGAAGGTTGCCAGCAAGCAACAAAGCCAATATACTTATCCGAAAAATTGAGGGAAACCCATGAAACTCATCGCTCTGCTCTGCCTGATCCTACTGCCATTCCAGCTTGACGCTGCCAGCATCCGAGAATTCGAAGATCTCAAAGGCAACCGCGTCGCGCTTGAACCCATCAGTCACAACGGGCTCGTCGCAACCTTCAAAACCCAAGCCGGTAAAGAGATCAAAATGGCCATCAACAAAATCGCGCCCCGCGATCGAGAATACATCCACAAGATGATGACCTTCAATCCAAACGCAGGCCCTCAGCTAGTTGGCCGAGCCCAAAAAGAGCTGGCGATTACAGGCATCTCGTTCGAGGACTATGCCAACCAGTCTTACCGCTCCAGCATGAAGTTATTCCTAAACGTAGATGGTCCAGAGGCCACCAAGGTCCGCGCCCTGTACATAAAAGCAAGAACCCAAGCCGACCTGGACAGCGCGCGAAAAGTCGCAGGCGCAGAATGGAAAAGGCTGGATCGCGAAGCCAAGTTCCGCATGGCCCAAGGCAAGGAAGAGGTAACACCATCCTACTCCTATGGCCGTACTGGCGGGATATACGGCGTCAAACCCCGCTAACCGTGACGACGACCTCTACCGTGTAGACCTCCGTCTCTTCGGAGATAGCCTTTGAGATCACGGTTGCGACGGGACGCGACGGATCGCAAGAATGATCACAGCAGAGATGCAAATAGGCGCTTTTAGCTACCTTTCCAACCCCCAAAACACAGGCTTTTGCACGTTCCTGCAGGTTTAAACGTGTCGGGGTTCAAGTCCCTCTCCCGCTACTTTTTTCTCCTTCTGTTTTTTCTTTCTGCTTTTTCCCTCTCTCTTTTTCCCCGCTTTTTTCCCCTTCTTCATTTAGCCGTTTTTAGGTTTTCCTCCTTTTTTGTACGTTCCCAAGGATTTCATGACGCTTTTCAGACCCTGCATCGACCTTCACCAAGGTCAGGTTAAACAAATTGTCGGCGGCACGCTTGGCGACGAGCAGACCCTGAAAACCAATCACGTCTCGGAAAAGTCTTCCGCGTGGTTCGCAGAGCAATACCTTAACGATCAATTAACTGGCGGTCACGTGATTCAGCTTGGTCCTGGCAACCACGACGCAGCCATGCAGGCGCTTGCCGCCTATCCAAACGGATTGCAAATCGGCGGCGGAATTCGCGACGACAATGCGGCCTCTTTTCTCGAAGCCGGCGCATCGCATGTGATTGTCACCAGCTATCTATTCGATGCCTCGGGCGAATTTCAGCCCACGCATTTGCGCAATCTCCTTCGGGAAGTTGGCAAAGAGCGCTTGGTGATTGACCTTAGTTGCCGCCTTGATGCGGATGGCTGGGTGGTTGCGATGAACCGCTGGCAGACCCCAACCAATTTACGCCTCAATCTTGCGACCCTGAATTCGCTCGCCGATTCCTGCGACGAGTTTCTTATCCATGCCGCAGATGTCGAAGGCAAATGCGAAGGCATTGATGAAGCCTTGGTTCGCCTGCTCGGGAGCTGGGGCAAAATTCCCGTGACCTACGCGGGTGGGGCGCGCTCGTTAGAAGACTTGCAACTCGTGGCTGATGCCAGTGAAGGCAAGGTCGATTGCACCATCGGCTCGGCCCTCGATATTTTCGGTGGAAGCGGTGTGACCTACGCGGATTGCGTGGCCTGGAATCAGAGCCAAGCTTAAGACGCGAACGTACGCTTGGAAAGCCATGTCAGCCGTTTTTATCTATGTCACCACACCTGATTCGGCGGAAGCAAAACGGATTGGACGTGTCGTGGTCGAAGAAGGCCTCGCTGCCTGCGCAAATATCTTGCCCGAGATGCAGTCGATTTATCGTTGGCAAGGTGCAGTCGAAGAAGCCAAGGAATCCGTGCTCCTTTTTAAAACCACGGAAGCAAAAGTCGCCGAGTTAACCGGCCGCGTCATCGAGTTGCATCCATACGACTGCCCCTGCGTGGCAGCCCTTCCCATTACAACCGGGAACCCGGAATACCTCGCGTGGATTGAACGGCTAGGTTTCGAGCCGTCGCCTGATAAAGCCGTATAGAATTTTAAAAGAATCGCCGAAGGCCAAGGAGCGGCGGTTTCCAACCGCCGACAGAAGGGTGGTGGTGGTGGTGGTGGTAGTAGTAGTAGTAGTAGTAGTAGTAGTGGTTGTTGTTGTTGTTGTTGTTGTTGTTGTTGTTGTTGTTGTTGATGTTGCTGGTTGTTACGAAAAGCCAAAAAATGTAGCGAAAATCGATCCGGTTGTCGGCCATAAAAACCGTCCGATTGGCCCTGAGAGATGTGGCAACGAGAAGGCCTGCGCCATCTCCCGGGACGATGAAACGGGAGTAAACCGGCGAGGGCGCAATCAATATCTGATTCCCAAAGATGAGTCGCGGAGCGACGCCATTTGATAGCCACGGACGCAAGTCCGTGGAACGAACACCGCTAGTTTTGAGTCGCAACGCGACGGCATAAAAAACGTCGCGTTGAAAAGAAGCTTCATCAAATCAATTCAAGCTACTCATTCCCACGAGCCACATTGTTCGCCTGATAGGCTTTGGAATATCGGGCATTCGTCAGCCCAACCAGATCTCTAAAAAATAACCAGACATCGTGGCCCAACACGCGGTAAGTCCCGCCTTCGCGGAAACGCCTCGCTGAGGTGACCATCCGTTGCGGGAGTCGTTGCAACCGCCCGAGTCGAAGTAATCGCCGACAGAAATCCGCGTCTTCCATGATCCCCGAATTCGGATAGCCTTGGCTGGCAATAAACCCGAGTCGGTGAATGAAAATCCCTTGGTCGCCGTAATACAGTGGCCAAACGCGATAACGAACTCGATTAATCAGTTCCACCATCCGGAGCCCGAATTCGTTCCCTTCGAGTTCGAATTCAAAGGCGCCACCCATTACGTCACCTGCGAGGGCTTGAGCGATTAAGGCATCGAAATGCTCTGGGACTTGGCTGTCGGCATGCAGAAAAAGAAAATGGTCTCCGGTCGCACATGCCGCGGCAAGATTGAGCGCTTCAGCTCGGTTGCATGGACCCTCTGGAGTCGAATCGCAGCTCGCTAAAATTGCTCCGGCTGCCTGGGCAATTTCAGTCGTGCCATCGGTCGAACCGCAGTCTGCAACCACGATTTCGATCGCACTTGGATCTGCGGCCCGAGCCCGCACGCAAGCGATGGTTGCTTCAAGATAGGCCGCTTCGTTCAGAGTCGGGATCAGCACACTTAAAAGCTTCTCCGAGGACTTACCAACTGCCATTTAATCCCCAATCATAGGGGAGGTATCCAAGCCGTACTTTACTCGCTTTCGCAATGTCCTGCTGCACCTCGGCAGGAAACCACTCCTTCAAAGCATCGATTAAATCCGATTCCTTCGCGGCAAAATCATCACGAAACCAGTCCATTAATTCGGAAATGTCCAGCCGTTGCTTTTCCGCATCCCATTGTAGATTATCAGGACGAGCAAAGAAATCGCGGGCCTGATCGTCGAGCTGGGCCATCAGTTTGTCGCCAGTAAAGGCCTCACTTCGAAGCCAAGGGCAAGAATGCGCCGCGCAGACCAAGGCGAAGTGAATTCGTGCATCCAAATACTTGGGGCGAATAATATCATGCTCGATTTCATCCAAGCTTCTCTGTTCTCCTGCCACGATCCAACGAACTGCTTTCCAACGTTCCGCTTCGGGAATGTCTTTGATCGACTCAACTCCTGGGTGCTCCAGCATCAGTTTCAAGGTGCAGGCATTGTACGCATTGATCCAAAACGCCAGCTGAGCATGTCGCCCAAGGGTGTCGATCTTGGTGCTACTCAGCCTTTTGATGTAGGCATCCAGCTTATCCTGTTCGGTCGCCAGCCCTGCGTAATCCACCACTCCCTGTTCGACAAATTGTTTGAACAAGCGATCTAGCGGGGCGTGATCAAAGCGCGCGCCTGCGGTGTCCTCACCCAACGGAGTCGCGGTTGCGGCTACGGATTTTGGATAAAAGGTGGAGCGAACGAGGCCGATTTTTCGAATCGAACAGCCGGTACTGCTCAAGCCGAAAATTATGAGCCCGAGTCCGAGGAGGAAGAGGAAGGTTTTGAGTTTTTTATGCGCCATGCCCATAGAAGTGAAAATGCCCCAACCAAGGCGCAGAGCCAAGCGAAAAGGTCGCCATAGCGTGTATACAGCGTCTCTTTGTGGTCCTTGATGACCTCGACTTGCGATACCACGTAGCCGAGCCCATAGGGTTCTTCTTTGAGTACATAGTCATTTGGCGGGTTTTTCATGTTCCGCCCGGACGTGAGTTGGAAGACACCATGCTTGTTCACTACACCGCTACTGCCCGAGTTCGCGCAGCAGACCGCCGGCACTCTGTTTTCAATGCAGCGGAATATTAAATGCGCTCGATGCTGAGGCGACCCACGCAGGGCGGCCGAGAGTCCGGTCGCCCCCGCCTTGGGGTCAAACCAAGCATCGTTGGTTTGGATCACGAGTAGGCGCGCACCACGTTTTACCGCCTTGCGTGCAAGGTAGGGCATGGTGTCTTCGAAGCAGATGAGCGGGGTGGCATAGGTCTCGCGAATCGGAAACAAGCCCGACTCTTTGCCTGGGACGCAGTCTTCTGGAATCGGCGATAAGTTGCCGAGGAAGGGGAGTTGTTTACGGAAGGGGACATACTCGCCAAACATCACCAAATGCTGCTTGTCATAATGTGCGAGCTTGGTTGTCGCATCCTTAAACAGCATCGACGAGTTCCGCATTTTTCCCGTGGCTTCTTCTTCTGGGGTCCAGTCCAGGGCACCCAGCATGAGCGGCATGGGGTGTTCCCAAATTAAACGGACGGCTGGAAGGGGCACCGCGGTCTCCGGCCAAATGACCAGGTGTGCATTGGGATAGGCGTCAATCGCCTCTTGGCTGAGCATGAGGTGTAGCCGGTAGTTATTGATGATTTCTTCCATGCCCCATTTCAGATCTTGTGGGATCGCTGGCTGAATAGAAATGATTTCGAGCGGTGCCGGCTGGGTGCCTTGGCTTGGTTTGGGTTTGAGTCGAGTCATACCAAAAGCAAAGGACAGCGCAATGAGTAACAAGGGGAGGGCGATCTCAGGATGCCAGGTCATCCGCATTTTTTCGCGCTCGCGATAGCGCAACCAGGTACTGGCAATGCCGAGGTTAAACAGGATGACTAAAAAACTCACCGCGTAGGTGCCACCGAGTTCGGCGATCTGAATGACGGAAATGTTTTCGTGCTGACTGATGGCCAAGGTGTTCCAGGCGAAGCCGGTTAACCAAGAGGTACGGGCAAATTCGCTGGCGGTCCAAACCGAGGCACCGAGCAGAGCGTACACAATGTTCTTCTGCTTCCCTTGAGCCCCGTTCCGCCCAAACCATTTGGCGGTAAACCAACCCAGAGGGATGAAGTAAATTGCGCAGTAAAGACTCAGCGCGCTGTAGCCTCCGAAGGTGACGCGGGTCAGCCAGGGCATGCTGGTGAACCAAAAGGCGCAACCGCAGAGCCAAGAGAGCAGGATGGCCTTGCGTGGTGTCGCGTGGCGACAGGCAAGAATCCACGGCACCAAGATGAACCACGTGAGTTCACCAATCGAGGCGGGCGCATAGGCCATGGCCAGAAGCACGCCACTTCCAATCGAAGCAAGGAATGGAAGAAGCTTACGCATGAGGCAGCCGGTGAGGTGGGGTTAAGAGGGCAGGGTTGAAGAGAACGTGAACGCCAGAAGCAATAAGAGAATAAGGCCGCAAGGCGAAATTACCGTCTGGCAACGTTCAACCTTGCTCGCTTTTTCGCTCCGATCAGCCGTGGCAACGTTTGTATTTTTTGCCGCTGCCGCAAGGGCAGGGGTCGTTGCGTCCGACCTTGGGCTCGTCGCGTTTGATCGGGGCCTGCAAAGCCGCTTTCATCGCTTCCTCGCCCCCTTCAACCGTAGCGCTTGAGTTAGCCGAAACTGGTTCCGGCTGGTGAGCTTGAATCTTCGGCTCTTTGCCGCTCACGGCCCGAGCTTGTGAATCGTGGAAGGTGTGCATCGCCTCTTTCGAGGTCGAGTAAGCGAACATGCCATTGACTACTTCGCTTTGGATCAAGCCCAAGAGCTGTTGGAACATTTCATACGACCGGTGCTTAAATTCGACCAAGGGGTCTTTTTGCGCGTGGCCCATCAGGTTGATACCGTCGCGCAATCCATCCGCCTCGCGCAAGTACTCGCGCCAATTGGTGTCGATCGCACTGAGCAAGATGAAGCGTTCAAGGCGTGGGAGAACATCAGGATCTTCCGTCGCGCATTTACGCTCGTAGGCTTTGATGACCAAATCCTTGACCACTTTGGCGGCGGCATCGGCGTCATGTCCCGCTGGGCTGAGTTGCTCTTCACGGATCCCAATCGGGAAGTGACCGTTGGCCCAATGCGCGAAGTCTTCCATCGCGCCTTCTTTATTGCTGTCGACGTAAAAGGCATCCGCTTGGTCATGGATTTCATCGATGACAAAATCCAAGATGACTTCGCTGGGGTTTTCCGCCTCAAGAATTTCGCGGCGACGGCCATACACGATTTCGCGTTGGCGGTTCATCACATCATCATACTCGAGGGTCTTTTTCCGCATGGAGAAGTGCCATTGCTCGACCTTGCGCTGGGCGCGTTCGATGGTTTTGTTGAGCATCTTGCTCTCCAAGACATCCCCTTCTTTGTAGCCGAGTTTTTCCATGACGCCGGCGTACTTGTCGGAACCAAAGTTCCGCATCAACTTGTCTTCCAAAGAGACATAGAAGCAGCTTCCGCCCGGGTCACCTTGGCGCGAACAACGTCCACGCAACTGGCGATCAACCCGACGTGAATCATTTCGCTCGGTACTCAAAACCATCAAGCCCTGCGGGCGATCGATTAAATACTCGTAAAACGTTTTCTCGCCATCAATTGTGTCGTCGAGACCTTGGTAGCCTTCGAGCACGCCTTCAGGAAGTTGCACCACGCCTCTGCCCAGTTTGATATCGGTACCCCGTCCGGCCATGTTGGTCGCGATGGTTACCGCGCCCTGCTGACCCGCCCGCGAAACAACTTCGGCTTCCCGCTCGTGTTTTTTCGCATTAAGGACATTGTGGATAATCTTTTTGCTGTCGAGCATCCGGCTGAGCATCTCAGAGGATTCTACGGAAATCGTACCGACCAAAACCGGTTGTCCACGTTTGTGGCATTCGATAATTTCGGAAACAACCGCTTCGTACTTTTCGCGCTGAGTGCGGAAAATCAAATCGTTGTAATCAATCCGGCGAGTCGGCCGGTTGGTTGGGATGACCATGACGTCGAGCTTGTAAATCTCGGCGAATTCGTCGGCTTCCGTTTCCGCTGTACCGGTCATCCCGCCTAGCTTCTCGTAGAGACGGAAGTAATTTTGGATCGTAATCGTGGCGTAGGTGATGGTCTCGCGCTCGATGTTGGTGCCTTCTTTGGCTTCCACCGCTTGGTGAAGTCCATCGCTCCAGCGACGGCCCGGCATGGGGCGGCCGGTCGTTTTATCGATGATGATGACCTTGTTATCGATCACGTAATATTCGTTATCGATGGTGTACATGACGTAGGCACGGATGAGCTGATCCACCGCGTGAATCTGTGCGCTACGTTCGGTGTACAAGGCTTGCATGCTCTGGATTTGCGCATTGCGCTCCTCCGGAGAAATTTCGACGTTGTCGAGCTCGGCCAGGAAGGTCGCCATGTCAGGGATGACGTAAGCTTCCGGGTCGTTCGGGCTCATGGCCGCGCAACCTTTTTCCGTTAAGCTGGCATCCTGATGCTTTTCATCGATGGTGAAGTACAGCTCTTCGCGAAGCTCACGCGCCCGCTCTTTCCATACATCTCCATGCATCTTGAGATTGGCTGCTTCGAGCCAACGGAGAACTTTTGGATCCTCGAGCATTTGCAAGAGGCGAGGGTTGTTCGGCATGGATTGATGAACTTGATAAATCAACGACATGCATGTGTCGTCATCCGCCTCTTCTTCGATGGCTTTTTCAAGTTTGTCTACCAGCTGGGTGGTGAGAGATTGTTGCTTACGCACCAACCGTTCTACCGCTGGTTTGTTGTCGCGGTAAAGTTCTTCTGCAGAATTTTCCGACGGGCCGGAAATAATCAGCGGGGTCCGCGCTTCGTCGATCAAGATCGAGTCAATCTCGTCGATGATGGCGAAGAAATGTCCACGCTGCGAGCAAAGCGAAACGTCGTCCGCCATGTTGTCGCGCAAGTAATCAAAACCAAATTCGCTGTTGGTGCCGTAGGTGATGTCGCACTGGTATTTCTCACGGCGTTGGTCCGGAGGCATCTGAGATTGGATGCAACCAACCGTCAACCCGAGGTAGCGGTACAAGGTTCCCATCCACTCCGCGTCACGTCGTGCGAGGTAATCATTCACTGTAACTACGTGAACTCCGCGTCCCGACAAGGCGTTGAGGTATACCGGGCAGGTCGCGACCAACGTCTTTCCTTCACCCGTCGCCATCTCGGTGATGGTTCCTTTGTGAAGCGCAATTCCACCTAGAAGCTGTACGTCGTAATGGACTTCCACCCATTCCTGATCGTTGCCACAAATGTCGAAGGTTTTGCCTTTTAGGCGACGACAAGCGTTCTTCACGACCGCGAAAGCTTCGGGCAAAATATCATCTAAGGATTCACCGTCCTCGATCCGTTTCCGAAACTCAGCCGTTTTCGCCTGGAGTTGCTCCTCCGTCAGGCTGTGAAGCCCTTCTTCGATCTGTTTAATTTCCTCAACCAATGGGGACAATTTCTTAATGTCCCGATCGTTTTTGGTACCGACAATTTTCTTTACTAGCCACTGCATAAGTTGCGCTTTCCTGACGAAAAATCGGTGAAATTAAAGCAAATTCGCCGACTGAGATGGATTTACATCCGTTCTTTACTGAATCGAAGCCTTCGAGGCTTTCTGTCTATGGATTTACGCTTATATCTGGGGGCTGCTTGAAGGATTCAAAGGGCGAAATCTTCTACGGTTCGGTGCGATTTCCCATTTTGAGTTTTTTAGATCGAAATTGAAATTTGTAACGACAGGAAATAAAGAGTATAAAGAAAATAATGGAATCTCCGTCTAAATATAATTTCCTCAAGGCGTTGTTGCGCATTGATGAAAAGGCTTTTCAAGAGTGTTGTGATCTATTCGTGCGAAAAGATTCTCCGAAAGCGGAAGCCCAGAGGCAAGCTGTTGATTTTTTAGAACTTAAAGGCGTTTCTCCTTCTGATGCATCTCAAATGATAGGTTTTGCGTCTTCAATAATTAAGCGGAACACGATGCCTCCAGTTTCAAATCTCGCGCAGAGGTTGGTTGCAAAAGTTGAGATCGCAGATGATGACCGCGGGCAATTTGAAACGCGTCTTGAAGGCTTCCTAGCAGCCATAAAAGAAGCATTTTGGGTTAACCCCTTAGATCAGAGCCCTAAAGTTTTTCATGAGAAAAGCTTCTGTCACTCTGGCTTTGAAGTTGCTACAATTCCCCGTTTTGAAGATCAAAATGGGCAAATCTCTAGAATTGATTTTAAGATTGATTTGGAAATCGGATATCATCAAGATGATCTACATAAGGAAATACACTTTGGGTTATCTCCTCAGGATCTTGAGCGTCTTGCCCAGACCCTTTTGAAAGCGAAAGAAAGAATCGAACACATTATTGGAGAAATTGGTGACGACACAGACACTTAAAATTTTCGATGATCCATTTGCGGATGTTGTTGCTCCACGTGAAGTGTGCGGTCGGTCTACTCAGGGCGCAGTGCGATTGCCAACAGAGGTAGTTCCTTACATCCCCGCAGAAAAACTCCGAAGTTTACGCCTCCTCATGGATCCGCCCCGATGGGTTGCTGAAAAGTACTCAGGATTAACAGATATTTGCCCTGTAAAAAATGCTCGTGATGAGAAGGAGCAGATTTTATCTGATTACCTTGAGGCCCAATTTGAAGATGTCGTGAGCTATGCCTCAAAAGCCGGTTGGAATGGTGAACATGCCCTCGCGTTGAATGTGCATTCTCTACAAATGGCGAAGAAGTTTGCCTCTTTGCTCTCATCTGAGGGAGCTGCACCTGAAGTGCGGGCGCATCCTGATGGGCAAGTCGCCTTGACTTGGGACCTTGCACCCGACAATGTGTTTACCATTAGTTTTGTTCCAGATGGTTCGATTGCCTATTCGGGTATATTGGGAGAAAGTTCATCATTTGGTGCAGAAAGGTTAAATGATGGAGAAATACCCGAACTCATTGAAAACCATATCCAACGGCATTCTCAAAGTCGTAGCGCGCATAGACGCAAAACGACGGCCACTCAGGATAGAAGATCCTGTTTGCCGCTACATACCTGATAAAAGATTTATTAAAGAGGACCAAGATGGAAGATGTCGTATACGACCAGACCACCTCCCTCCAAGTCCCGTTAAAAATCGCCAAGAGCTATCATTATACGAGATCAAAAATCGGACAGATGCCGAAGTCGAAGAATTCCTGACTCATAGTATAAAAATTCAATATTTGGTCGGTTGGGGTACTTTAAAACTTAAGGCATTTACAGATCAAGGGCTGCAGCATGACTTTGATAACTTTCCTAAACATAATCGGCTGAGGTGGGCCAGATTCTGCCATGACCAAGGCTAGGGACATGCAAGTGGCGCAAATCGCCGCCAAGTCCGTTGTTGTGAAATTGAAGGGGAGCAGAGGAGTTCGTGCTTCAGGTAACCCCAAATTTAATCCTGATACTTGGGAGGCAATTTCGCAAGTTGAGGAAACCACATTTCCAGAATGAAACGTAGCTGCGAGCAGTTTGAGCGGAACCCAAAGGGCGCCTCTTTGAATGGTCATCAGTTTTATGTGCCATTTCCATAAGCTGCCCTTGCCGTATAACGCCTTTAATTTTTGTTAGTGTTTTTCCTGTGCGGGTTGTTTTCGCCTTTCAGGCGAACGGTAGACGCTGAATTCGAAAAACCTTCCTGACATGATGGTTCGGATACAGCCCCACAGTGAGAAAAGCTAACCGTATAGGTTTGAGCTGTCGGCCCGTCTCAGGGCCACTAAATCGCCTTAGCCCAGGTCCACTTGGAAGGCGACGCTTGCGTCGATTTCCTTTTCGATTTCTGCAATGACTTCGCAAGGAACTGCTTGGTTTACCTTCATCAACGCGATGGATTTTTTCCCACAATCGCTATGCGGATTCCGCACGTCGTCGATGTTGATGCCTGCACTCGCAAGGCGGGTACTGATCTCGGCCAAGACACCCGGACGGTCATCGTAAATGAAGCAACACATGTTGCCGGATGGCTCGATGTACAATTTGTCGAAGTTGTTGATGCGAGAAATCATCATGTTGCCTTCGGTCACGGTACCACGCACGCTCGCGTGATGCATGTCCCCGTTGTCACCGCTTGCGGTGAGGTCAATCGTGATCGAATTCTCGTAGGCTTTCTGGTCGTCGACTTCGCGACAGACGTAATCGATGCCTTGTTCGCTGAGATAGCGCTCGGCCCCTTTCCAGTCGAGAGAGCGGCTGAAGTGCTCGTCAATCGCGCAAACAATCGGAACAACCAGCCAGTTGGCGAACGGCTTGAGCCCGCCGTATGCGCTGGTCTCGGCTAGCTTAAGACGCTGGTTGGAGCGAAAACCTGCATGGCAAAAGCGGGTAAGGGTGTAGGCCAAATCTGAAAACTCGACGTCGAGCCCGACCGGGGTGTCACGATTTACAATCGCGTGGGTGATGCCTTTTTCGTCAAATTCAACCAGTTGACGAGCGGCAAACTGAGCCGCGTTGGAGTTTGCTTCCCGCGTGCTGGCGCCCAAGTGGGGGAGCATGATGTCGGCAATCTCCGCCACGGGTTTGTCACCCGCTTCGTCTTTTGGATAGACGTCATTCAAATAGTAAATGTCTTTCGACGCTTTCGCTGTGCGCAAGTCGTCTTCGTTGAGAACCCCAGCCCGGGCGCAATTCACAATCACCGCGCCTGGCTTCATTACATCAAAGAGAGAGGCGTTGATCATTCCCCGTGTGTGATCGTTTTCGGGAATGTGTAGCGAAATATAGTCGGCCCGAGAGAAAACATCTTCAACCGACGCGACAAGCTCGACGCCCATGGCCGCCGCTTTTTCTTTGGAGAGCACCGGATCAAATCCGATGATGGTCATTTCAAATCCGCTGGCGCGTTTGACCAAGAGCTGGCCGATATGGCCAAGGCCCAAAATACCTAAGGTCTTGCCCGTGATCTCGCCGCCCATAAATTTTGACTTTTCCCACAAGCCGCTACGGCAGGATGCGTCGGCTGGAATCAAGTGGCGAGCGTGGGCCATCATCAAGGCGAGAACTTCTTCCGCGACTGCATTTGAGTTTGCGCCCGGGGTGTTCATCACGTCGATCCCTTTGGAACGCGCGTAATCAGTGTCGATCGTATTGTATCCCGCACCAGCCCGGATCACCACGCCCAGATTTGGATAAGCGTCGATGACTTCTGGGGTGATCTTTTCGCTGCGTACCACAAAGGCGTAGGCGTCACTATGCTCGGCCGCGAGCGCGAAAAGGTCCGCTCCTTCTTCCTGGAAGACGGTGTAGTTTCCGTTATCTTCCAGCATTTTTTTGCAAATAGGATCGAGCTTGGTAGGGATGATGACTTTTTTCATAGCGTGCAAATTTTCGTGCGTTCTAGCAGTGAAAAAGGCTGAATCAACTCCCAAATGCCCACTTCTCAGCCAGAAACGAACAAATTTGTTATTTGCCTGTCATACTCTTAGTCGAAGCTTTCGGGTTTCGTTTTTAAAGCAGTATTTTGGGCTATCAAATACCGACACTTCGTGGCTCTTTATTTCTTGGGACAAATTGTCGTCCCTAATTGCAGATACTGGCTAAACGAAACCCTTCAATCCCACCCCTCAAACCTATGGGGTCGATAATTTTTGATGAAATATGCTGGCTAGATTGCCAAGGGGGCGCCGAACCTCATTCGATAATGTTCCTTGCTCTCTTCGTCTGTTAGATGAGAATGATGCCTTCGTGCACCAAAAGATTGCGTTTGATATCTAGGCCACCGCCAAAGCCCGTCATGGAGCCGTCGGCGCCAATGACTCGATGGCAGGGGACGATGATGGATATGGGATTGGCTCCGTTAGCTCCGCCGACAGCGCGGACTGATTTTGGATTGCCAATGGATTCCGCTATTCCTCCATAGTGCAGGGTTTGTCCGTAGGGGATCTCGCGTAATGCGAGCCAGACGCTTTCCTGAAAGTCTGTGCCTTTAGGATCAAGGGTAAGGTCAAACTGCTCCCGTGTTCCGGAAAAATATTCGCCGAGCTGAGTCGTCGCTTGGTTCAGATGCAGGTTCTCCTTTTGATCCCTCGGGCGCTTGGCATCAATGGGGACTCTATGACCAAAAAATAAACCAGCGAGGCCCTTATCTGAAGCGTATAGGACAAGCGGTCCGACAGGACTCGCGATTCGACGCGATGCCACGGCATGAGCCGGAACGTTTTTTTGAGGTTTTGTCATGTTGGTCCTCTATGCGCCCTAGGTTTAACTGGACCGATCATTCCTGCGCTGTGTGATCTGAAGGGAAATCCCATTCAATCACAAATCGTGATTGACGAATTTTGCGATCGGATACCCAAGGTCCGCGACAGTAACTTTGAAGCATGGCTCGGCCGCCACTTATGGTGTCGGTAAAATCATACTTTGAAAGTTTGATTGGGCTGCTGTCGCTCCATTGCCACCCTTTTTTTTTGCTATCGTAATGGAGTCCGATCCAGTAATCGGTTCGATCAAAGGTTTCTTCCAAGAATTTAAATTCTGCTTCGGTGGTAATGCTGACGAGATGCCCCCCTTGGGCGATGGCAATTCTCCGTGCAGTTTCCCAATCACTATAGACCGTTGAGAGGGAGTATTGATGGCGGTTGAAGCGAACTATTTTTGCCGTCCACGCGCGTGGGTCTTCGAGGAGGGCTAGGATTCGCTGTGGGCCTTGCTCTTTTAGAAAGGGGCGGGCCCATGGCTGTTTTTTTGCAATGAAGTCGACCCGTTTTGCTTCGGCTTTTGCCGCAGCTAGATTTCCTTTTCGGACGGCCTCTTTAAAGATTTCCCCTCGCAAAATCGCTCGGGCTTCAACGGTTTGCAAGGCGTTTTGGGTGAGGAGTAATGGGAATAAATCACGGATGGTTCGTCGTTCTTGGTAGGTGTCGGGCTCAAGCAGCTCCAGACAACTCAGCTTGCTGTTGTACAGAAACGATAGGTGCTTGGTATACAGCGGCATCCGGCAGGTTAGCTTTTTGAGCGGCATGTCGGTGACAGCGCTCATATTGAGCTCGACCGGCGGCTGAGTGGTTTCCAATCGCTTAATGGGGCAAGCTTCGAGTCCGGCTAGGCTACGCAGTCGCAAGTTGTTGTCGAGGCGGAGAAAGGTGATGGGAGCGTTGGCCAGGGGGCTGAGGTCGGTGAAGCCGGTGTTGCAGAAGGTTGCTTCTTGAATGGGGGCGTCTTTGATCGCGCTTAGGTCGCTCAGGCTGTTCGCTTCGAGGGTAAGGGATGTGAGCGGCGCGTATTCGAGTCCGGCGAGGTTGCTTAAGCCTGGGCTGGAGGCGTGTTGCTTTAATTCCAATCGCCTTAGGGGCATGCTGCTTAAGCCCATAAGCGAGGTCATGGCAGCCTCTTGAATAGTGAATTCTTCGAGCTGAATTCCCTGCAATGCATCGATATTTGCGAGGGGGCGGCCTGCAATCGATAGGCGTTTTAGGGTTTTGAGGCCTTGGATTCCGTCGAGGCGAATGGGCTCGTCGCTCTCTTCGAAGCGAAGCGAAAGGTCGGCCAATGGCATGGCGCTCAAGGTGGTGAGGCAGTGCTCTAGAGGTGGGTCTTGCTCGGTTAGGTATCCACTAAATTCGAGTTCGTTTTCTGCGTTAAAGCCTAATGTATTGCGTACGGTAGAGCCGGGCCAGTTGTTTTCCAAATGAGCAAGGTGGTTTTCCAGAACCTTCCAGTGTCGGTACTCGAGGTGGTTCGCTAGGCTTGGCCAACCCTGTTGGCTTAGGGTCGTAGATAGCGCGAGAAGATGCTGGTTGGACTCGGGGTTTTTAGCCACAGGCAAGAGGGCGTCATGGAGCGCTTGCTGTTCGGAGCTTGGGGTTCGTTCTCCGATGGCCTGCTCCCATGTCGCTTCGAAGGCGTGCAAGTTCTTTTGCGAAGCGTGGATGGCCAGCATGGTGTTCCAGGCTACGTGATGATTGGGTTCACTATCTACGACGGTTTGAACCAAGGGGAGGGCGGCTTGAACGTCCCCGCGTAACAGGAATTTTTCTGCGCTGGCAAAGATAGCTGGCGCGGAGGTTTGCTGATCCAATTTCCGCTTTTGTTGTACCTCTTGGAGCCCGATGAGAGCCTGCTGAGCCTTTCGTTTTTCATGCAGGTTGATGATCGAGCTGACGGCAACCAGGCTGACAATGGTCAAGGCGGTGGCGCTCGCTAAAGCGTTCCGGCGAATGAATTTTCGCGCGTGGGTCAAATGGCTGGCTTTTTCGGCCTGGGTAACAAAGCCGTTTTGGTATGCGTGAAGGTCTTGAATCAGTTCGCTGATGTCTTGGTAGCGATCGCGGGGCCGCCGTGAAAGCGCCTTCATCGCGATGGCAGATAGCGCTCCGGGAATTTTTCGATCTGTATTCCGCTCTTCTGGCGCGCGAATTTTACCTTGGATAATCCCGTTACATAGTTCCTTGAAAGTGGTCGCTTCGATGGGAGCTTCCAAGCATAGGATGGTGTAGAGAATCGCGCCTAAGCAGTAGATGTCAGATTGTTTGTTGGTGCGGTTTAGCTTTCCCGAGGCCTGCTCAGGAGACATATATCGTGGTGTGCCGAGAATTTGTCCGTCAAAGCTGAGGAAGAGTTTTTTTGTTTCGTCGCCCATCTCCTTTCGCGTTTTTTTCGTAGGAAAGGCAGTCGCGGTACAGGGGATGGTTTCCTGCTCGGCTTTCCCGTCGCCGACTTCTTTCGCGAGGCCCCAATCCAATACTTGGACCTCACCAAATTCTCCCACCATGATGTTTTCTGGTTTGAGATCACGGTGAATCACATCCTTCGCGTGGGCATATTGCATCGCTTCGCAAGCGCGGATAAATAGAGTGAGTAATCGGGACAGGGGGAATTCTTGCAGAGCTGTTGCTTCCTGCTCACCCTGTGCGGTCAGGATCTCTTGCAGGGTTTGGCCGTCCAGCAGCTTCATGACATAGTAAGGTGCACCTGAATTCGTTTGACCCAAATCATGAATCGGAACGATCCCAGGGTGTTGGAGGCGCGCGGTGATCTTCGCTTCCTCTTCAAAGCGACTCCTTAGCTGTGGGTGCCCATTGGTGTCTGCAAGCAGTACTTTGATCGCGACCAAGCGTTGCAGCTTTTTATCTTCGGCTTGATGGATGATTCCCATTCCCCCTCGTGCGAGTTCGTCGCCGATGTCATATCGATGTTCTTTGGTGCTGCCTTCAGGATAGGGTGGTGGGGTTAGAGGTATCCGATTCTGATCCAAATGGGTTTGGCTCGCATCGAAACTGCCAAATCCATCTGGGCCCAAGGTGATATCTTGGAATTTTATGGAGCTATTTACGGCTGAGAGAGTGTGGTTTAAGTCTGGACCTCCGAATGCCAAATCGGCCGCTGGTACCCGTAGGTTTACCCGACAGTTTCCACAGGCAAGGATCGAACCAGAAAGGTGATCTTCGCATTCTAAAACCTCCAAGCAAGAATGACAGGTGAACTCCACTGGCGGTAGCATACCAAATGCCATCGTGAAGATAAACCCCCTCTAAAGCCGTTTTGGTAAAAAAGATCGTGGCCCATGACCGGTAAAAATAAAAAAGCGTCCGTATTAGGCGGTTTTCAACACCGAATACGGACGCAGGTTATACTCCAGTTTATAACTGACCAGTCCACACTGATCTTCCTTACTAACCACCGACCCAATTTACTTTATCTGGATGATGCATATCAGCACCTACCTAAATATTAAAATAACCCACTCGGATTTATTTGTTCAGTTCTAACCGAAAATACGTTTAAGTTTTTTTACCGCCTCAGGCAGAGCGTAGACAAGCAAGGTATCGCCAATTTCGAAAACCGAATCTGCCAGAACGACTTGCACAACTTCTTGCTTGGCGATGGCGGTGACGATTGTGCCAGTGCGACGGGTTAATTCGAGCTCTCCAACCATTTTTCCGATCCATGGATGGCCTTCTGAAAGGCTGATTTCGAGTAATTCGCCCTCCATTCCGACCAATTGGGTGTCATGTTTGACGTTTTTCCCCCGAGCAAAGTGGTAAATTTCGTTAATAATGGCCGAATGCGGATTTACTCCACGGTCAATTAAGCTGTTTTTGATCAGCGGGTCGTAATGTGGGTTGCTGATTTTTGCCATGGTATAGCTCGCGCCCATGCGTTCGGCCATAATACAGCTCATGATGTTCTTTTCGTCGTCACCGGTCGTTGCTGCAAAAACGGTGTGTTCCCCAATATTGGCTTCCTGCATGGTCACTCCGTCCAAGCAATCGCCTTGCAGAACCAAGCAGCCTTCCAGGATTTCTGAAACTTCTTCGGCTCGCTCCTTGTTTTGCTCAATGATAACAATGTCGATCTTCGGTTTCGACTCACTCAACATTCTGGCGTAGGGCAGGCCTAGGTCGCCACAGCCCGAAATGACCACTCGTTTAGGTGGAGGGTCGCTGGGGCAGATCTCCTGAAAGAACTCCGCTAAATTCTCGCTGGTTCCAGCTACATAAATAAGTCCGGTATGGATCTGAAATCGTGTTTTTCCGGTGGGAATGATCACTTTTTTGCGGTCTTGATAGGCAAGAATCCGAACCTTCTTTAAGAGCTCTTGGTTGGGGTACTCCATGAGGTTACAGCGTAAAAGTGGGCTTTCAGAGGGAATGCGAAACCCCACTACTTGCAGGCGACCGTCCAAGACATTTACCACCTCAAACGCATTGGGAATCTTGGTTACATTAAACATCTCCACCGCGGTTACTTCGTCTTCATTTACCGCGAGACTGATCCCCATTTCCTCTAATTTAATTTCCGTGTCATCGCGAAAGTCAGAATTCGAAAGCCGTGCCACTTTAATCGGGATTCCAAGATGGTTAGCGAACATGCAGGCCAGCAAATTGCTCTCATCTGAATTGCTCAACGCAGCGATCATGTCGGCCGGTGGTTCACGATTCACGGATTGCAAGACGGAGGGGAGGGCACCATCGGCCCGAAGGGTCATGACATCGAGCTGATTTTGCGCCTCGTCTAACGCGTTTTGATCCCGGTCAATTAAGACGACGTTGTTGCGTTCCTCACTCAATTTTCGAGCTAGCTTAATTCCAGCTTGCCCAGCGCCAATGATTATCACCTTCATGCAGTTCGTTAACTTCCTGTCGTTTAATCATGAATAGGCTCTCTGTGCCAAAGTAGCAAAAAGAAAAGCATAAGCGGGCAAGCAAGCTTTCGCGCCAGTCTCTGTCTGTTTAGCCGATTTACGTGACAAATGGCGTACGAAAGGGCTTGTCCACCGCCTTCAATTTGTACAGCCTGAAATTTATAAACAATTCAAAGATTTACATATGAAAGTCGCTCTCTTCGTTCCTTGTTACATGGACCAACTGTTTCCTGATGCAGCCATGGCCTCGCTGGAATTACTGGAATCCTTTGGGCTCACGGTTGATTTCCCTGAAGCGCAAACCTGCTGTGGTCAACCGATGGCAAACACGGGTTGCGTCAGCGACAGTGTTGGATGCGCCAAGCATTACATCAATACCTTTAAAGGCTATGATGCAGTGGTCTGCCCCAGTGGAAGCTGTACCTCGATGATCCGAAATCACTATGATGGTTTGGTGGATGATGATGACGAGACAAACGCGATTCGCGCCAAGACCTACGAGCTCTGCGAATTTTTAGTCGATGTCCTCAAGGTCGAGAAATTAGCGCGTCCTACCCGCTTCCCTCATAAGGTCGGTATTCACCAAGCTTGTCATGGCTTGCGGGAACTTCGCTTGGGGAAATCCTCCGAGCAGAACATCGCTCATTTCTCCAAGTTACGTCAGCTCCTTGATATGGTCGATGATATCGACGTGGTGGACCTGCAGCGCCCGGACGAATGCTGCGGCTTCGGCGGAACCTTCGCGGTGAACGAAGAGGCAACCTCGGTGTTGATGGGGAATGACCGCATTGCCGACCACGAAAAGGCGGGGGCGGACTTTATTATCAGTGCCGACATGAGTTGCCTGATGCACATGCAGGGCTTGATACGCCGCCAAGACAAACCAATGCAAGTGAAGCACATCGCAGAAATTCTACGCGGTACGGAGGTGTCAGTATGAGCACCATTATCAAGCACCCGGTAAATGCAGCCGAGTTTATCGAAGATTTAGAACGCACCCATTGGCATGATGATTCGCTGTGGTTTGTTCGCTCCAAGCGCGACAAAGCCACCAGCGCGGTACCCGAATGGGAGAAGCTGCGCCAGATGGGATCGGACATCAAAGACCACATGCTTTCGCGGATCGACCACTATCTAGAAGAGTTCGAAGCGAACTGCCAGAAGAACGGGATTCAGGTTCACTTCGCCCATACCGCTGAAGACCATAACCGAATTGTGCACGGAATTTTGGAGCGCAATGGGGTCAAACGCATTGTGAAAAGCAAGTCCATGCTCACGGAAGAATGCCACCTCAATCCGTATTTGGAAGAGTGTGGTGTCGATGTGATCGATACCGATCTTGGCGAACGCATTGTGCAGCTCCGAGACGAACGCCCAAGCCACATTGTTCTCCCCGCGATTCACATTAAAAAATCTGAAGTCAGCGAGTTATTTCACGACAAGCTAGGCACGGAAAAAGGCAACGAAGATCCCAAGTATCTCGCAGAATCAGCTCGGGGCCATCTACGTGAAAAATTTCTCGATGCGGAAGCCGGAATCACCGGAGTGAATTTTGCCATCGCTGAAACCGGCGGTGTCGTCATTTGTACCAATGAAGGAAATGCGGATTTGGGTACAGCCTTGCCGCCGATCCACATCGCTTGCATGGGCATGGAAAAACTCATTCCTAAGATCGACCATCTTGGTGTATTCCTTCGGTTGCTCGCGCGCTCTGCCACGGGCCAGCCGATCACAGCCTATTCGTCTCACTTTCACGGGCCTCGTCCAGGCGGAGAAATGCATGTCGTCATCGTCAATAATGGCCGCAGTGAAATTCTCGGCCAAGACGATTTCCGCAACGCACTCAAATGCATTCGTTGTGGTGCATGCATGAACACCTGCCCGATTTATCGCCGTAGCGGTGGACACAGTTATGGCGCCACGGTTCCTGGTCCCATCGGCTCCATTCTCTCGCCGACCATCGACAAGAAAAAGTACAGCACCCTGCCATTCGCGAGTACGCTCTGCGGAAGTTGTACCGATGTTTGTCCGGTGAAAATCAACTTGCACGAACAACTCTTACTCTGGCGCAAGCACATTGTGAAAGCAGGGCATTTGCCGAAGACGAAGCGCTTCGCCATGCGCGTGATGGGTAAATTGCTTGCCTCCCCAACCTTGTTTAAGATGGGCGGCGTCGGACTCCGCATGTCCCGCTTCATGCCGCGATTTATGATTTACCACCGTTTGAATGCTTGGGGAAAACATCGCGAAATGCCTGAAATTCCCAAATCTTCCTTCCGGAAGCAGCTCGCAGAGCGCAACAAAAACAACAGCACGTCCAATAGCCCGAAAGGCGGTGACGCATGAGTCGGGAAACTTTTTTAGCCGCAGTTCGCAAAGCCAAGGTACCCGAGAAACCTATGCCGGATCTCGCCAGCTTGCCCAAGCAGCGTTTTGACGACCCACTCGCGACCTTCCAATCCGTCCTCGAATTTGTTGGCGGTCGCTTCGAGCGTGTGGCTTCGGTCGATGAGATTCGTGCTCGCATAACCGGGCATGGCATTGTTTTGGATCACACCGCCAACGGCGGGAAAATCGAAACGCAAACCGATCCCTCGCAAGTCAATCCGCACGAAAACAAAGGCATCGATTTGTTGATTTTCAATGGTGTCGTCGCGGTAGCGGAAAGCGCAGCGATTTGGGTCACGGATAAGCAGGTCAAGGATCCAGCCAGCCTCTTTCTGGCGCAGCATATGGCCATCGCGATTCGCGAAGAAGATCTCGTGCATAACTTGCATGAAGCCTACGAGAAACTGGCCACCCAGCCCGTGCCTCGTTTTGGAGTGTTTATTTCCGGCCCGTCAAAAACCGCTGACATCGAGCAATGCTTGGTGATCGGAGCGCATGGCGCACGGAGTTTAACCATCTTTTTAGTAGGCTAGGCTCTTTCCTTATCGCCTTACAATCGAGGCCTTAGACAGCAAAAGAGGAAGCCAATTGGCTTCCTCTTTTTTGTCGTCGAGTATGATGTGAGGATTAAGGCGCTGGCACCGCCATTGGAGGTGCGTAGTGATTGCTATTCCAGCTGACGGTGCAGGTCGAAGGCATGTTGTAGCGGGAATCTTCAAGTGTCATGGTCACTTGGTAGATGGCTGAAAAACGGGTGGTTAAACTAACCGACGCATTGCGATTGGGCTTTATGTCTTGGATCATCACGCCGCTTGGAGAGCGAACCGTGAGATCCACATCGCCTGCGTATTGGTCAGCCGAGGTCCGGAAGGGATAGACTTGGCCCGCGGTAAGGTGGACGTTGAAGGTTGCAGAGCCACCTTCTTGAATGGTGGCGCAGGCGCCCCTTGGAAAGCCGACTCGCCAGCAATCAGACTTCGTTAACGATCAGTTTTAACAGGCCCGGAAAGCGCTGTTCCAACTCTTCTTTTCGCAGCAAGGAAAGGCATTTGGTTCCCTGCGCGTTGGTCTCAATTACCCCCGCGCTCCGTAAGACTTCAAAATGATGAGACGCGGTCGCCTTCGACACCCCCAACTCAAATTCATTGCAGGCCAATGCTCGACCGTCGGCCAAGGCTAGGGTAAGAACAATTTTTTGCCGGCAGGGATCCGAGACGGCTTGAAGAACCGAGGTCAAGGTGATGTCTGTAAGGTCTGGGTGAGAGTACTGCTTCATATACGGTCTTCAACTCTAAGAACCGTAGCCTGGAACATCAAGCCCACAAATAGCACTCGATTGTTCGATACCCATCTAAATTGGATTGACCTACGCGAGGCCTCAGGCGTATTGTTCGATCATAATCGAACAATACAACGAAGCGACTCCATGACTGACTCTACCCAACTTCTTCTTCAGCCGATCACCATCGGCGACCTTAGCTTATCCAACCGTATCGTGTTGGCACCCATGACCCGGACTCGGGCTGAAGCCGATGGCACCCCCAATGACCTCATGGCCGAGTACTACGCCCAACGCGCCGGCGCTGGATTGGTCATCGCCGAAGCCACTGCAATTGCGAGCAACGCCATCGCGTGGCCTGGTATGCCCGGCGCATTCACCGAAGCCCATGTCGAAGGCTGGAAGAAAGTAACCAAAGCGGTGCACGAAAAGGGAAGCCGCATCTTCTTGCAGATCTGGCATCCAGGCCGTGCTACGCACAGCTCGCTCAATGCAGGCGAACAGCCGGTGGCGCCTTCCGCGGTTCGTTTAGAAGGGGAGGAAATCCATACTCCTGATGGCAAAAAGCCCTACGAGATCCCGCGCGCACTCGACGCGTCTGAAATCCCAGGCATCGTCGAACTCTTTAAGCAAGCCGCTACGCTCGCTAAGCAAGCTGATTTTGACGGCATCGAAATCCATGCTGCGAACGGCTACATTCTCGACCAGTTTCTTCAGTCGAAAACCAACCAACGGAACGACGAATACGGCGGGTCGATCGAGAAGCGCTATCGCCTCCTCGATGATGTGGTGAAAGCGGTGCTCGAAGTGTATCCCGCCGACCGAGTCGGGGTTCGCCTCGCCCCCAACGGGGCATTCGACGACATGGGTTCACCTGATTTTCGCGAGCAGTTTCTCTATGTCGCCAAGCAGCTCGATCGCTACAATCTCGCGTTCTTGCATGTGATGGATGGCTTGGCCTTTGGTTTTCATGACTTAGGTGAGCCAATGACCTTGGCCGAATTCCGTGACGTCTTCAGCAACCCGATTATGGGCAACTGCGGCTATACCCAAGAGACAGCGGAGCAGCGCTTGAAAGACAATCACGCCGACATGATCGCCTTCGGCCGCCCGTTTATCTCTAACCCTGACCTTGTAGAACGGTTCGCTAAAGGACTGCCTCTCGCGCCTGACGCCGATGCTTCGACCTGGTATGGCACCAGTGAAGCCGCCGGCTACTCCGACTTCCCGACCTACCAGGCTTAGGGACGGTTTTTTTAAGTAGAGCGGATGATGAGCCTAGGGACCTCGACGTCCCGGCTCATCGTCCAACATCGGATCCTCTAGACCGGCCTTCCCCGCGCTTAGTGTTTTTGGAGTCTGAGAGTGTTTTTGGAGTCTGACACCAATGGCACTTAGATAAGCGGTCCAGCCTATTTTTTTGTGCCGTGTTACATTGTGGGAATCCGCCCCAAAGTGGGCGGGATATGGTGCTTAATACAGTTTGATTTGTGGTCAAAACGCCAAACCCGAGCGAGCAATTATCCTTCTGCCTTCTGAAAAGAGAGCAGCGCATTTAGGTTGTTCTCCGATCGCGCTTCCAGCGCTCGAGAGTTATTTTGCGATTGTTTCCGGTGGTTCCCTTCGGTCACCGACCGGCTAATTGCCATCAAGCCTCCGGCTTTCTTTTCAGGCAGAGTGATCTCTTTTTCATGCAAAACGGCTTGTCTAATTGCCATTGGATTCTGACAATTTTTAGGCATCGTCTTGGGATTGTTTCCGGTGGTTCCCTTCGGTCACCGACCGGCTAACTGCCATCAAGCCTCCGGCTTTCTTTTCAGGCAGAGTGATCTCTTTTTCATGCAAAACGGCTTGTCTAATTGCCATTGGAGTCTGACACTTTTTGCCCAGAGCCGCGCGGGTTACATCCGGACTAAAGGTAAATGGAAAGGCGGGTAAACAGTGGCATTTGACTGCCGTGTATAACTGGGTCTCGTAATGCTACGGATCTCCGCTTGAAAGAAAGTCACCCCTCAAAAAGTCTGGCAACGACATCTACATGGAGAGGCTATAGAAAGAGGAGAGGCTATAGAAAGAGAGGCGGCTACAAAAGGTCTCAGGGAATGAATTCTACTTTGCCGTTGCGCCATACCGGATTGAGAATGCCGAGACGCCGGTTTTCCGCGATGGCTTTTTCGACCCCGATACGAAAGGCCTCTCCGACGTGCTTTGACCATTCGCCATCACTAATTTCAGGCGTGAGTTCGCCGTATCCCGGTTGGGTTTCTCGAATTTCGTTTTGGTCTGCGTCAACTTGATTCATATAAAGCTCCAGCCTTTTAGGGTCTAAAATGAGCGTTGCTCCGTTTTCAAAAGCAGCAACTTTCTCGTAAGATCCTCCTCCATTATACCACAAATTATACGCATTCGCCAACGGTCGATAATACTTCCAAAAATTTGTAGCGCAACGTCGGACCCGGCGGCGGATATCTTCCTCGGGTACATCGTGCCCTCCTTTGCGTACCCGAATGGCAACGCGCTCAACATGAAGATCTTCGTGATCCAGAAAAACGTAGCTCATGCGCACGTAAAACCCCGCCTGTTTAAAGGCTTTTATATGCCGTACCAGTGACTTGCCTGAAAGCGTTGATTCGACAATCAAGGACTCCCTATCGGCAAGAAATTGTTTTAACCGTTTAAAAAATTCTCTACCGGCAGCGATCTGAATCGCGGCCACATCGGAGGGGTTTAATTCCTCTGCGATCAGGTCAGCGCCCAAATAGGGAATCTGGTGAGCGGCTGTAAGCTGTTCGGCAAGGGTGGTTTTTCCCGCGCCGTTCGCTCCGCCAATCAGATGAATTACCGGTTTGTTCATGTCTCACTTCAGCATAAGACTATAAATATGTATAGCGAAATGCTGGGGCGAAAATCGGAGTGAGTCTGACACGAGTCTGATTCATTTTTGATGCAAATCGGCTTAACTAAGTGCCATTGGTGTCTGACACGTGTCTGACACCAATGGCACCTAGATAAGCGGTCCAGCGTATTTTCTGCGTCATGTGACATCGTGGGAATCCGCCCCAACGTGGGCGGGATATGGTGCTTAATACCGTTTGATTTGCGGTCAAAACTCCAAACCCGAGCGAGCAATTATCCTTCTGCCTTCCTGAAAAGAGAGCAGCGTATTTAGGTTGTTCTCCGATCGCGCTTCCAGCGCTCGAGGGTTATTTTTGCGATTGTTTCCGGTGGTTCCCTTTGGTCACCGACCGGCTAATTGCCTTCAAGCCTCCGGCTTTCTTTTCAGGCAGAGTGATCTCTTTTTCATGCAAAACGGCTTGTCTAATTGCCATTGGTGTCTGACACCAATGGCACTTTAGGTTGTTCTCCGATCGCGCTTCCAGCGCTCGAGAGTTATTTTGCGATTGTTTCCGGTGGTTCCCTTCGGTCACCGACCGGCTAATTGCCATCAAGCCTCCGGCTTTCTTTTTAGGGTAGAGCGAACTCTTTTCCATGCAAGACGGCTTGTCTAATTGCCATTGGTTTCTGACACCAATGGCACTTAGATAAGCGGTCCAGCCTACTTTTTTGCGTCATGTTACATCGTGGGGATCCGCCCCAATGTGGGCGGGATATGGTAGCCCGTGTGCAAGGCCGCGAAGCGGCCGCAGCGCCGGGTTTGGTGCAGGCGGTAATAGGCAACGAGGGGTAGGCTCTATATTGGAAGAGAACGCGAACCGAGGCGCAGAACGTAGCCCCGCCCAGTTTGAATCCTGTCTATATCCTATAATGCCTGAAATCCATTAAAACGAAACCCTCAAAATTACCAGGAATCGTTTGTCATACGCTTTTCATTCGGCTGGGTGTCGCCGCTACGCGGCTTAGAGGAGGAAGTCGCCGGGACCACGGCCTCCTCACTCCGTTCGTCAACCGTGGCTATCAATGGGTCAGCGCTACGCGCCTTTAGTCGTCTGGACTTTCTCTCATTTGTATGGAAAAGAGTTCGCTCTGCCATAAAAAGAAAGCCGGAGGCTTGAAGACAATTAGCCGGTCGGTGACCGAAGGGAACCACCGGAATTCATTGGGAAATAATATGAAGCGCTGGAAGCGCGGTCGGAATAGAAACCAATATGGGCGATGCCTTTCAAAAAAGCAGAGGTCAACTGATGCGTGCTCAGAATACGATTTTTAACTGAAAATTGTGCGGTTTTAGCCAGCTGGCGAGGTGCTGCGCCTCGCTCCGATTTCTCTTCAAATACAGGGCTTATCCCTCGTTGCCTTCTCACGCCTGCACGTAACCCGGCGCTGCGACCGCTTCGCGGCCTTGCACACGGGCTACAATATCCCACCCACTTTGGGGCGGATTCCCACGGCGTAAAATGTCGCAAAAAAATGATTTGATGGCTTATCTAAGTGCCATTGGAGTCTGACACTATTTAGGCATCGTCCTGCATCGAATCCTCCGGATCGGCCTTTCCCCCACGTTCAAAACACGGAAAATCCCTGCCTTACCGAAAGAAAAGGCGCTTTTCTTTGCCTCAAGGGCAAACTTCGATTTGAAGTTGCTTTACCTTCGGGGTCTCCGGCTATAACAAACAAGTCAGTCCAACCTCTCAATAAGGAAAATTTATGGAAAATGTTGTCATTTTAGGTGCAGGATCAGCTGGGTTAACCGCAGCAATCTATTGTGCACGAGCCAATCTAGAACCGCTGGTTATTAGTGGGGGTTCCTATGAGCTTGGTCAGTTGACAACGACCTCCGAAGTCGAAAATTTCCCTGGCTTTGCCAAGGGGATTGATGGTCCGGCCCTTATGCAGGAGATGAAGGAACAGGCGGCGCGGTTCGGTACCAAATTCCAGCAGGGGATGGACATGTTGTGCAGCGAAGCGGATCTTTCGGGTCAGCCGATCAAGATTAAGCTCAAATCTGGTGACGAATACGAAACCAAATCTCTTGTGATTGCGACCGGTGCGGATGCTCGATATCTCGGGCTCGAGTCCGAACAAATTATTTGGAAAGCCAATGGCGGCGTATCCGCCTGCGCGGTTTGCGATGGTGCATTCTACCGAGACATTCCGGTTGCTGTGGTTGGGGGAGGGGATTCCGCCATGGAGGAAGCCAATTACCTCACCAAGTACGCGTCCAAGGTTTACATCATCCACCGCCGCGATAGTTTTCGTGCCTCCAAGGTGATGCAGGATCGCGCGCTGGCAAATCCCAAAATCGAAGTCGTTTGGAATAGTGCGGTCGAAGAAGTCATGGACGTGCAGAAAAAACTCGTGACCGGACTCAAGCTTCGCGACACCGTCACCAACGAAATTTCCGAGCTCGCAGTCGATGGCTTGTTCATCGCGATCGGTCACAAGCCAAACAGCGAGGCGTTTAAAGGCCAGCTCGATATGGACGATGTTGGATACATCAATACCGACATGACCAAGACGAGTATTCCTGGGGTGTATGCTGCAGGCGACGTGCAAGACAGTGTGTACCGCCAAGCCATTACCGCAGCCGGAACCGGGTGCATGGCCGGCCTCGAAGTCGAACGCTTCCTTGAAAACCTTGAGCACAGCTAAGCCTCTCTTATACCAAAGCTTTCGCGGTTTACATTCTCTTTTTTTCTTCCTTCGTTCCTTTCTTTTTCCTTCCTTCCTTAAACCAGTTGTATCCATAAAAGCTCATGGGCATTCCCTTTTTAAAATCTAAAAAAAATCGGCGGGGAGCCAAGGAAGAGGAAGAGGAGTTCGAGGAAGCGGACATCCGCATTATTTTGCGGCGTCTGTTTACCTACTCGCTCAAATACAAGCGCCGGTTGTTGATCGGTCTTTGTCTGGGAATTATCGGCGGCGGTGCGATTTATCCGCTGCTTGAAAACCTCGAAGATCTTCTGTCCAAAGTGTTCAATCCGGAGCGTTCGACCTGGACCAAAGTGATCATGGTCTCCCTGCTCTTTCCGCTCATCGGTGTGATCAAGGGCATCTGTTCATACATCAGCGTCATTATGGTCAACTCGGTTGGCTATCGCGTGGTCACCGAGCTGCGCAATGAATGCTTCCGCAAGATGCAGTACCAGAGTTTGGGACACATCAATCGCAGTAAAGCCGGCGAGTTTATTTCCCGCATCACCAATGATACCACGGTGGTTCAGCAGGCAGTTTCCAGTGCGCTGAGTGATTTATTCCTTCAGCCGTTCATGTTGATTGCGGTTTTTCTCTTCCTGCTACGCAACCACCTCGAACTCTCGTTCATTGTCTTCATCGTCGTCCCTGTATGTGTGTTGCCGGTGGCGATTTTGGGCAAGCATGTGAAGCGCTACTCGCGCCAAAATCAAGCCAAGCTTGCGGGCATGGTGTCGATTCTGACGGAAAACATTGCTGGGGCGAGTATCGTTCGTGCCTATCGCACCGAGCAGCATGAGCAGGATAAATTCGAGAAGGAAAGCGAGTCCGTCTATACTCACTTGATGCGAATCATTTACGCCCGCGCCCTGTCCCAACCCATCATGGAAATTATCACCATGATCGGCCTGTCCATCGGGTTTATCTATGTCTTTAAGTCGCAGATGAAACCCGAAGACTTCATCGGTTTTGCCACTGCGGTGGTGTTGATGCACAATCCGATACGTCGACTCAGTAAAGTGCACATGGTTCTTTCACAGGCCGCAGGCGCAGCCGAGCGGGTATTCGAACTCCTTGACGCTCCAAACGAAGTGGAAGATCGCGCCGACGCGGTTGTTTTTAATGAGCCCATTCGGACCATCGAATACAAGAATGTTAGCTTTGATTACGGGGATGATCCGATTCTCAAGTCGATCAACCTGAAGGTCAAAGCGGGACAGATTATTGCCTTCGTTGGCGCGACTGGTTCCGGCAAAACGACTCTGGTGAACCTTTTGCCTCGTTTTTATGACTTACCCGAAGGCAAGGGAGAGATCCTCGTCAATGGGAAGGATGTGCGTAGCTTCACGCTCGAAAGCTTGCGCGGTCAAACCGGTCTCGTCACCCAAGACACCTTTTTGTTTAACGACACGATTGCGGCTAACATTGCCTACGGTGATTCGCTCCCAGACATGAATCGCATCGTCGACGCGGCCAAGCAGGCCAACGCCTTTGATTTTATCGCTGAAAAGCCAGATGGATTTGAGACGACAATCGGTGATCGCGGCATGCAGCTTTCAGGTGGTCAACGTCAGCGCCTCGCCTTGGCTCGGGCGCTGTATCGCAATGCACCGATCTTGATTCTCGACGAAGCGACCAGCGCGCTCGACACCCAAAGCGAACGCTTGGTGCAAGAGGCGATCGACCATGTGATGGCCGGACGCACCGTATTTGCCATCGCTCACCGTTTGAGCACGATTCAGCATGCGGACCGCATTTTTGTGCTGCAGAATGGGGAGATCATCGAGCAGGGGACGCATTCGGAGTTGATCGATATGGGCGGGCATTACGAGCAGCTCCATAGCTTGCAGTTTCAGACCTGATGTTAACTCGCTGCGGCGAAGATACAATCTGCCATTCAATGGCAGATTTTTTTTGCCCGCTGCCACTCAATGGCGAGCAAGTGGGGTGGCATTACGCAAAGGATCAGGTGGTGAAAAAGCGGGCAGGAAAGGTAGAGGATCGCACATGCCAGCAAAAGGCTTGTCAGGTGGCGCGGAATTTATTCCGCGTTTGTCGTAACGGGATTTATCCCGTTCGCAACCGCTTAATTTGCAATCCGTCGCCATGTCGGTTTGGTTCATGTTGTGAAAGGCTTTTTGAAAAGATGCCGACGGGGACGTCGGCGCTCCCAGGCTTCTCGTCCAAATCGAATAGTTTAGGTCTGTTATTCGGTGGCTAGGAATGACTTCCTTTGAGGGATTTGTTGGTTTGGGTCTAAAGTGGCAGAGGCGTCTCGCCTCTATTCGGCGGTTGGAAACCGCCGCTCCTTGGCCTTCGGCCTATACTGCGAGTAATCGAGATGGGCCAACAGGCGGCTGATGCGGCTCAAGCTTTCTTCAAGCCTGTGTTTTGTTTCAAGCCTGAGCTAGGTTTGTTCGATTATACCGTCATCAAGCACTTCGCGATGCTCCATGTGGAAGACATGGCGATAAAGACTTGCGACCCACTGGCGGCCTTCTTGGGTGCGATTCAGGTACTTCATCGAATCTTGAATGTAGGGATGAGCTACATTCCAAAAGAAGGTTGGGTATTTTTCGCGGAGATCGCCCGCGTTGTTGTATCCGAGCTGCGCGTTTACGCCAATCTCTTCAAATTCGTAATAGAGTAGTGGCAGTTTATGAAGGTAGCGAGGGTCGGCAAGCTGACCAATTAAATCCGCACTGCGAACGATGTCCGCATAGATATCGTTGGCTTTTGCTTCTTCTTTTTCCGCAGGAAAACGAGTCCGCTCAATTAAATTTGATAAGCGTTCTGCATTGATAAAGGCGTGTCCGCTAAACCGCTCACGTACAAACATCTTGCCGCGGTCGACATGATACGGGTTCAGAGCCGCATCAGTTGCTCCGGTCGGCAGATTGATTTGTTTACCAACCCCGCTGGTGTAGCTTGATCCGGTGTCTGCTTGGCAAACCCCACGGACAAAGCCAATGTCGTGGCAAAGCATCGCGATGGTGACGTGTAGCCAATCATCTTGAGTCACTCCACCTTCGAGCAGGTGCTTGCCAATTAAAATTTCGGTTCCGACTTGGGTGACCATAATCGTGTGTTCCACATTATGGTAGAGCGCATCGGTGGTCGCGATGTTTTCCAGAGCCATGCGAGCGGCCCAGCGAATAATCCCTGCGTAATCCCGATCCGCCCCTTCTGATTTGCCATACTGCTCCTCATAATCTTTGGCCAATTTATTGGCGGTATGATCGATTAGGATTTTGCTCGGATTCAACATGGTTTAAGGAGGCGTCTTTTAAAATGACCAAAATGATAAATGATAAATGAACAATTTTGCGACTCTCACATGGGAATATAGGCGGTTTGTTTGGAATGTCAAAAAGTCACTAATCTTTATCGGTTTTTATTCAGCGCTGCATTTTTAGGCATAAATACCGCTTTTTGGCGTGATTAACCGTATTTTGAGGCGCAATATATTCCTCTATGATAAAACATATCTTCAAAAATGCACGTTCTGGCGCTCTACTTGCGAAAATTGCGGTTGGCTTTTTATTGGGCGGTGCTGCGTGATGGTTTCCGTGGTTATGACCGTGATGGGGCCGGATCGCCCGGGGTTAGTGGATACCTTGGCCGGGCTCATCGCGGACAACAAAGGCAATTGGTTAGATAGTCGGATGTCGCAGTTGGCTGGCCAATTTGCCGGCATGTTGTTGGTTGAAGTGCCAAAAGAGCAAGTGGAGGCCCTTTCGGAGGCGCTGGGTCGCCTTTCTGATCGTGGGCTACAAACCACCTTTGCGGTGAGTGATCTTGTGGCGGGCTCCGATCCACAGGTAGCCGACGCGGTGGCGCTGTCGATTGAAGTGGTCGGGCAGGACCGTCCCGGAATTGTCAGTCGAATTTCCAGTGCCATTGCGGCTCAAGGCGGGAACGTCGAAGAACTGCGTAGTGAATTGGTGGATGCACCCATGACGGCCGAAAAGCTTTTCCGGGCGGTGATTCGCGTCAGCGCGCCGAATGGGATCGACTCGGATACGTTGGCGGATCAACTCGAAGAAATCGCCAGCGACTTAATGGTCGATATCCAAATCGGATAACGATGCTTTTAGAGCTCAATGGAGTTTGCACTTCACAAGGGCGATACAAACGGGCTAGCCTTTCGGCATGAGTTTATATTTTGCTGAAGGAAGCCCGACCACCATTCTTGATTCCGCTGCCTTAAAAGTTGCGATTGATGGGGTGCTGGATTCGCTGGGGGACAAGCCGCGTGTCATGGCCTTGCCACCCGATTTTACCCGTTTCAATAGTCGAGCCGGCGAGCTCACCTGTATGGTGCACGATTATTACGGCGATGCCTTAGTCGATGTCATGCCCGCCTTGGGCACGCATTTCCCGATGGAGAAGTGGCAGCTCGACAAGATGTTTCCTGGGTTACCTCAGGATCTGATTCGCGAGCATGATTGGCGCAACGACGTGGTAACGGTCGGTGAGGTGCCCTCTGAGGTTGTGAGCGAGTACACCGAAGGCCTGTGGGATCGCCCCTGGAAAGCGCAGCTCAACAAAATGATCTGGGAGGGGAAGCATGATCTCGTGGTGTCCATTGGCCAAGTGGTGCCGCACGAAGTGATCGGGATGGCGAACTACAATAAAAATGTGTTCGTCGGGACCGGTGGGGTGGAAGGAATCAATGAAAGCCACTTTATCGGTGCTGCCTATGGGATGGAACGGATGATGGGGCGCGCCAATACCCCGCTGCGCAAAATTTTGAATTATGCGGAACGAGAATTCATTAGTGAGATCCCGGTGCTCTACATCTTGACTGTGATCGGTGCGACGGAAGAAGGAGAGCTTGTGGTGCGTGGTTTGTACATCGGAGATGATCCTGAATGTTTCGAGCGGGCTTGTGAGCTTTCGCTCAAGGTTAACTTTAATCTCCTCAAAGAAGAGCCGACCAAGATGGTGGTGTATTTGGATGAAGAAGAATTTCATAGTACCTGGCTCGGCAACAAGGGGATCTATCGCACCCGCATGGCGGTGGCGGATGATGGCGACGTCATCATTCTCGCACCGGGGGCAAAGACCTTTGGCGAAGATCCGGACATCGATATGTTGATCCGAAAATACGGCTACCGCACTACGCCGGAAGTGATGAAGTTCGTGGATGAAAACGAAGACCTCCGCAACAATCTCTCTGCGGCGGCGCATTTGATTCATGGAAGTCCTGAGGATCGCTTTAAGGTGACTTACTGTCCAGGCGAGCTCACGCGCGAAGAAATCGAGGGGGTCGGATTCCAGTATGCAGATTTGGATGAGATGATGGCCAAGTATCCGCCGGATCAGCTGAAAGAAGGTTGGAACGATTGGAACGGGGAGCGGATTTACTTTATCGGCAACCCCGCCCTCGGACTCTGGGCTCACGAAGGACGATTCGATTCCTGAGAGGGAGATGCCTGAAGGTGTGCCAGCCGCGCTACCGGCCTTGCGTCAGACGTTGGATGCACGCTTTTCCACGGTAAAGCAGGCCTTACCTGGGGCGTTTACGCAGGCTGAGATCGAGCTGTTTGCTCCCGGAGATCCCGATGCTTTGCTCGAAGAACTTGCTGCCCTCGCGCCGGATCACGAAGCGGTGCTAGACGAGCAAATGCCTTATTGGGCGCAACTCTGGCCCTCGGCGGTGGCCTTGTCCCTGTGGATACTTGAGGAGCCTTCGCTGTTGTGCGTGGCGGAGCTGTCGAAGGAGCCGAATGATCGGAGTGTTCTGCCTCCTGCGGTGATCGAGCTCGGATGTGGTTTGGGCTTGCCGGCTGTGGTCGCGGCGAAGCAAGGAGCTCAGGTGACTTGTACCGACTTGCATCAGGATGCGGTTGATTTTGCTTTGTTAAATATCGGCTCTACTCTTTCAGCCGCACCGCCGCTTCAGGCTGAACCTGATCGCGGCTATCCTGAGTGTCGCGGTTATACTGAGTATCGTGGCCATCCTGAGTATCGCGGTTACGCCTTGGATTGGCGAGGTGAACTGCCGGCGGAGTCTTACGATGTGATTTTGGCCGCAGACGTGGTCTACGAGACGCGTTTTTTTGACGCGGTGCTCCGTTGCTTTGATCACTTTTTGGCGCCGGGCGGAACCATTCTTTTTGCGGAGCCAGGGAGGAAGGTCGCAGTCGATTTTCCCGAACGGCTATTAGCGCACGGGTTTGAAATTCAAACACAGAGCAATCGAGAGTTGGAAGACCATACCATCGCCTTGTTTCAACTCGGCCGACCTGTCGCGAACTAACCTGAGCCTGTCCTATAAAGGCTTGCGACGCACAAATTTAAAGGAACGATAAACCCCGGACGTGGCTCCGAGGTGATCAAGTGTCGTCCCAATTAACATGTTTACTCGTGCGGTTTTTCTTTGAGCAATTCTGGGCGAGCGGCTTGGAAACGTTTCAAGCGCGGAATTGAAACCCCTTGGATGTAGGGGTGGTTCGGATGCAGACGCTCGTAGTTTTGGTGATACTCTTCACCTACCCAGAATTTTTGGAAAGGCATGATTTCCGTCACGACCTTGCCGTCGTACTTGGTCTCATTGAGCATCTTGATGTGCGCTTCGATGATCTCTTTTTCCTCGTCGTTTTGGAAGAAGGCGATGGCGCGATACTGAGATCCTTTGTCTGGGCCTTGGCCGTTCAACTGCGTCGGGTCGTGTGAGACAAAGAAGGCGTCGACCAATTCGGTGAAGCTTACTTTCTTGGGATCATAAAACACTTCGATCGCTTCGGCGTGACCGGTACGCCCGGTATTACTTTTTTCGTAGGTCGGGTCGTCGGTGTGGCCACCTGCGTAGCCAGAAATGACTTCGTCAACCCCGCGAATGCTTTCGAATACGGCTTCGACGCACCAGAAACAACCGCCAGCAAAATAGGCGCGGGCAAGGCCATTTTCAATCGGTACTTCGACGGGTGGTAAATGATAGAGTTGTTCTTGTTTGTCCATGGGGATCGCTTTCTTTTCCTTCGCTCCGTTCGGAGGCGTGCTGTTCGGCTGCTGTTCCATGCTTTGTTTTGTGCATGCAGTAAAAAAGATGGCCAGCGACAAGATGAGGAAATGTTTCATATGCTTAGGCTGGGATTGTAAGGGCGGGTTGTCGAGAATGAACCGGATCAATGCTCTTCAGAAAAGACGCTGCCACCGATGAATTCACGTAGCACCGAGTTGCGTGGGATCGAGTCCGATTCGCCTGGGTGCACGAGTTCGAGGAGGTCTTGCAGACGCCGTGCTTCAGCGTATTCTGGGTGGAAGGGTTTGATCTCTTTCAGCAAAGGGAGTGCGTAGGGGGCGAAAATCGCGAGCTCATATTCGAGTGACGAATTGAAGGTCATGTTCGCTTGTTTTTGGAAGGGGAAAATCCATTTTTTTTCACCTCGGCGGACGCTCGGCCACATGCCCACGGTTTTTAATGCGCTGTGCCCACGGAATTGATTGTCCCGCACGATGCGTCGAATCAAGCGCATGTCGGTGGTCGATAATCGGTTCGTGCTGTCCAGACGGAGTTGGGTTAGGCAGGAGATGTACAGAAGGAATTTTTGCGAGCGGGGAATGCAGGCGGTGAGGCGTGGGTTGAGGCAGTGGATGCCTTCGATGATCACGATTTGGTCATCTTCAAGCTCGAGGAATTTTCCGGACTTCTCCTGCTTCCCTTTGTGAAAATTATAGCGTGGTAACTCGACGCGTTTGCCTTGGGAGATTCGTTCCAAATGACGGTTGAATAGCTTAAGGTCGATGGCTTCGACATGTTCAAAATCGAGGCTTCCGTCTGCGTCCTTCGGGGTTTTATCTCGGTCGACAAAGTAGTTGTCGCATTCGATGCTGACCGGACGGAGTCCGTTGACCTGTAGGTGAATAGCCAGCTTTTTCGCGGTGGTGGTTTTGCCGGAACAGGAGGGGCCGGCGATGAGAATCCACTTGATGCCTTTCTTCTTGCTAATGTTGTCTGCAATGCGGCCAAGGCGTTTTTCGTGCATCGCTTCGGTGGTCAGCGCCAACTCCGGGAGGTGTCGGCTGGCGATCTTTTCGTTTAAGTCACCCAAGGTGTTAAGGCCGACAATGGCGCCCCAGCTGCGGTGAGCTTCAAAGATTTCGAAGAGATTTTTCTGCGGGTCAAAGCGATTGATTTTGAACTGTCCATCTTCTTGGCGCTCTGGAAATTGAATCACGATCCCGTTCTTGTAGGAGCGCAGGCGGTACGGTTTTAGCGCTCCGGTTGAATCCGCGAGTACACCATTATAGAGGTCCTCGTACTTGCCGCAGCGAAAGACGGTGAGGCGAGGCGGATTGCTATAGCGGAGAAGATTCAACTTATCGGTGTCGCCCGTTTTTTCAAATTTCTCCCAGGCTGCCTTGAAAGAAATTCGGATTCGCTCGATGGGAAGGTCCTGTTTGACCAGGTTTTTGAGCACATGGTCGAGCTTGCTGAGTTGGGTTTGGGTCATCCCTGCCTTCCCATCTAGGGTGAAGCGAGTGAATAAGCCAGGGCCCAAGGCATGTTCGATTGAGAAAACCGCTTTGGGGAAGGTTTCTTTAAGTGCCTTGCCAAGAAGAAAGCAAAGAGAGCGTTTGAAAATGCGAATCCCTTCGCGATCTTCAAGCCGAAGCCACTTGAGTTCTGCGTTGGTTTGCAGGGGATAAGAGAGGGAGCAGGTATCGTGATCTACCAGAGCGCCTAAGACGGGATTCATCTTTTGGGTTTTGGTAGCGGTCGGCTTTTGGGGGAGCAAATCGCGAACCGGGATACCGGCTTGCACCTGACGCACAGCCTCACCCTTGATTTTGATTCGAATCGATTTCGACTTTTTCTCTTTTGTCATGTCTTTCCTTCTGTATCTGTAATAGCTAGGAGTCTTTCGGACTTAGGCTTTCGAGTGAGGAATTCGCAGCCGAAACTGCTAAGTCCGACAGGCTCCTAGGAGGCGCTTTCTCATAAGCAACTCCCCAACTACGATCAAGACATAGGCATGAAAGAACAAGAGGTATACAGCCCGGAAGCAGAATGGCATTTGAAGTTATTTCAACGGTCCTTCCTTCAACGTGCAAAATTGCATCATATCGAAAAGATGATGCCGTCTTCCACGCATGCCATGATGTGCCTCGATCTCGGGGGAGGGGACACCGTGATCAGCCATTACCTCCCACGCAAGGGCGGTGAATGGAAATGCGGTGATCGTAGCGAGCTTCTCTGCAATACCCTCACCGCATTGGTTGGTCCTGATCGTGTCTTCAAGGTGGAGGATGCCAAGCTTCCCTTTCCGGATAACTCGATGGACCTCATCGTCATCATCGGCCTTCTTGAGCATATCGATGATGATTACGGGATGATTCAAGAATGCCACCGCGTGCTCAAGCAGAACGGTAAAATCGTCGCCAACGTGCCTCATGCGAAAAAAATGAGCTTGGTGCCTAGCCTACGAAACTTGCTCGGCTTAACCGCTGAAGTCCAAGGCAACGTCCGCCCAGGCTATTCCGAAAACCAGATGTACACCTTGCTGAAAGACGGCTTCGACATTACCGATAGCCTCACCTACAATAAATTTTTCGTCCAAGTTGCCGATATTTTGGTGCAGTTCTTTGGAAGCTTTATCCGCGATAAAGGCAAGCTCGAAGCGGATCCGCTGACTCAAGAAGTCGATGTAAACAAGTATCAAAAAATCAGTCGCTTTTACGGCTTGATGTATCCCTTTGTATGGTTCGCCTCAAAGTTAGATTTACTTCTCGTCTTCTCACGAGGGCATAGCTTGGTGGTAAAAGCCCAAGCTCGTCCTTGGCGTCCACGGGTTACCCCGAAGCTCCGCGACGGACGCTCTATCGCCGAAGCGACAATGAATTCGAAAATCGGTACCGCAGCTCCGTTTTAAACGCGAAGGCTTATACCTCTTGGGCATCTTCCAAGCTATTCCATGGCTTTGTGCCAAGAAAACATAAAAGCTGGGAACCATGTTCCCAGCTTTTATACTAGTTGGTTTGCCAGTTGGTTTGCTAGTTGGATTGCTAGTTGGATTGCTAGTTGGTTTGCTAGACGGCGTTGCCCCACGTCATCCTATTTGATCGTCGCAGCTCGCCGCCGGTTTTGCTTTCTGTCAGCCTGAGCCTGAAGCAGGAAGGTACTCGCACGAACGCCGCCCAAATATGCTTGAGGCGCTTCGTCTTTAATCGGTTCAACTGGCTCGCGAACATTTGTATTCCAATGATTCCCAAAGAGTTCGATCGCGATTTTCTCAAGCTCTGAAGCACTCGGGCCACGACCATCCTCATTGAACGTTACATAGCCGATTTTTGGCGGACGATTTTGGTGTGGGCAAGTCTGTGGTTTCAGATCGACCTTGGTTCCGCCCGCGCTTTTTGCCGGCCGGTCGGCCCGATCATCTGCGGGAATAATGCGTGGGCTAGTGTAGGCGGCGGTGAGCTGTTTGACCGGTAGATTTAAATCAAGGCTCGGTTTGCCCTCTGCGCTACCGACTTCGCCAACAATCCCTCCACCTCCGCCCGGTGGTGGGCAGCATTCTTCTTGGTAGATGTTGAAGGCGAGCATGCTGATGTTGTTATTCGGATTGGTGTCTATGTTTGGGGTCGTGATCACTTCGACTTCGATCGTCACTCCACCAGTGCCACAAGGGGTGATGCCGACAGTCGCGTTTAGTTGTGCTCCTCCATAACCCCCAGGAATGATGACCTGTGGGCGGTCGACATAGTAGCCGCCGGCCCCGTCTGGCGTAACGGTGGTAACCGTAGTGCCAACGGTGAAGTTGATCAGGTTTACCTTGCTGTCGACATCTTTAAAGTGAAGGCGGTAGCTGTTAACGGTTCCGGTCCCTACGTTTTGCACGATGGCGGCAGCTTGAAAGTTCATGATCCCGTCGTCTGCCATAACATCTGCGTCTCCGCCTGAGGTGATGCCCCACATGTGTAAGTCGGTTGGCGTCTCCGCGCAAAGAAGTTCAAAGCCTGCAAATTTAATCTCAGTATCCGTTAAGGTTTCTCCACCGATTTCGGTAGTGGCAACCGCTAAAAAGGTGATTTGGGCAATATTTGGACAGATTGCATCCGCATCTGCGGTGAATTCAAAACTAAATGGGGTAACCGCTCCGGGCGCCGTGAAGGATATCGAGTAGGCGGTGAAGAGCAGGCTGATATCCCCAATCGAGCTCGCGGTGACGAGGGTTTCACCCAAGCTGAAGTTGCTGTTGTTGTGGAGTTCAAGATCGACAGTGTACGTGCCCCCGGCTTCAATAACATCTGGTTTATTGACAATGACAAGGTTGATGTCTGTTTCGCCGCAATCAAGCGCAACTTCGGGTTGTTGAACCGAGGTTGATGCGGTCCCCGAAAGGTTGAGCTCGTTGTAATCACCCAGCGCCTGGAAGTGAAAAAATTCACCTTGGCCACAAGTCTCTTCACTAATTTCGATGGTCAGGTTCAGGGTTTTACTTTCTCCCACATCAAGAGGGCCGAGGTTATAATTCCCACCAAAATCATCGATGTCAGACCCGGTAATGGTGTACGCGACTGCGGGCTCTGGCAGAATACGTGCATCGTAAAAGTCGATATTCCCGATGTTATTCACCGTGATTTGTAGGTCGTGGGTGCCGGGAAGCCAGCTGTCGATACTCACCAACGCCTCGATCGCGGGTTCGCAATTCAGCAGGTAGGTTTCGTTATGGGAGGTTGTGTATTCATGTTCGTAGCCCGGGTTGCCAAATTCGCCAGTAAGCTCCGCAGAGAGGGAGATCAGACCTCCGCAGGTTCCTCCGCCAGATAAATACCCGCCAAGTATGATCGTGAAGGAATTTTGAAAGGTGCTTAGCTCGGTGCTAATATCATAAAATCGATGGTCGGCCGTAACGCTGGTTTGAACCAACGGCGCACTCACACCGTCGATGGTCGCGCTGCTGATCTCGGCGTAATAGGGGAGGGTTAAGGATACGACGCCGTCATCAATGGGGTAATCCAGGCGAGTAATGTTTAGCGGTATGATGAAGTCATTCCCGATGGTGAATGTGTCGGGTGACCCATTAAAGTCCATCAGGTATTCCGGTCCACAAACCACATCCCAAGTGCTGTTGTAGGACGCGGTAGCCGGGCAGGAATTGCAGCTCGAATACAAAACGCTGGCTGCCGCGCTCACCGGCATGTCAACTTGAACGCAACTTACCGCTTCGCTGGGCATGATTTGAAGCGTCGAGCTATAACTTCCGTTTCCTGCAACCTGCCAGAAGTCTAATTCAAAGGTGCCGTTGGCTTGGCTGTCCAAGCTACTCGCAGGCGAGGCTGAGGAAACCTCCCAACCCGGTTGGGTCTGCATCGTGACCGCCACGTTATTTACATAAAAGTTCGCCAAATTTTCCGCGGTTAGGATAACCGGATTTTCGTAGCCAACCCACCACTGCGTGGGATGCTCAAGGTCGAGAATGATTTCAGGCGGGCATTCGAGCTGAAAATATTCTTCCCCGGTTCCGATGGTGTTCCATATGGTGATGCCCACATAGGTTTCATTTTCTGGGATGTCGCTGATCAGCGTGACCCCAGCCTGATACTTTGCATAACAGTAGCCGATGTGATTTTCGCCACACTGATCTGGAACCGGAAAATCCGCAAGCATCTGTAGGCTGTACGTGAGGCTTTCGCCAGGCTCAAGAGCCGGTACCGGCCAACTGAATATATGCTCGTTGTCAGGGTTTAGCACCAAGGTGTCCGGACTCGCCACCACGTCATCTGAAAAATCCATGGGATAAATCGTACCCGAAAAACTTCCTGCCTGAAGCGTGCTCCCGCCGGTGTTTTCAACCGTGAAGGTGAAGGTCTGCATTTCGCCAGGAAAAAGAGGATCGAGAACGGTATTAAAATCAAAACTCGCCGATGGGGTACACTGAGCCGTAAAGGATGACTCTTCTGAATACCCGTCGACGAAGGGCAGAATTCCTGTAACCGTGTTTGCCAGAACCTGGGTCAACCGAAATGTCGAGCGGATCGGGCTTGAGAAAAGCGTGTTACAGTTGGCTTCCGGCACCGTGGTTTCAAAACTGCAAACCCAGCCGTCGTCGCTGAGGAAATCAACTGGGAACCCATCATCATAACTATAAATGTACTCTACTCGGTGGTACGGTGAATTCACCGTCGGGGCAAAATACGTGAAACCGCTTTTACTTAAGGTGCTCGTGTCGAAGGCAAATTCAGCCGGGATATATATCCAAACAATATAGTCTTGGAAATACTCTTCCGAGACATCGATATTCTTTGCCGTCACAAGGTGCGTGATCGGCATTCCCGGTATGGCGGAGGTGTGTGACACAGTGTGCTCACAGGTCACTTCGTACGCGCTACTACTCATTCCCAAGAGGCCTAAAGAGGCCCCGACGATCAATCCCAAGTTCAAATATACATTCTTCATTGATGGTAAATAGCACAAAGCGTAACGTTTGTAATCATTTATTTGGGAGTTGGGCACCCAATCGCCGCATCTGTCGCCTTGTAACCTTCCTAAGCCTATGAGTGGCAATACCTTGGGCTATTTGATCGATTCGTCCGGATCCTATGGGCCAAAGGGAGTGCATTTATATCGCATATGCGAATCAGCCAAAGAAAGAAGCTCGATGCTTGGTAAAGCCAGCCGAAAGAACCGCTTTGGTGCCCGGGAAAATCGAAGTGGATACGCCAAAAAAAGAAGGCTAAAAGGAAGGCTAAAAGGAAGGCTAAAAGGAAGGCTGAAGGGAAGACCAAAAGGAAGGCTAAGCGGAAGTAGGCGTTGGCGGTAAGACGCAAATCCCGCCAAGTCAAAGCTTGCAAGCCTCAGTCACTACATTCATCGTTTGCCCCATGAGTGAAGTAGCATGAGCGAAGACGTTGACCCATTTTACCTAGATGTTCTCGAATCCCTAAAAGGGAAGGGCTGGCTTTCGATTGGAGATTCAGTTCTCGTCGTCTGTGGTGGTGGGCTTGATCGCTCGGTTTGGCTAGCGGCTTCGTTTACGAAGGTCACCATCTCCAATCTCGACGAACGCATGACGGGGCACGAGTACGCGCCCTTCGAGTGGTTGTTTGTCGACTCCGAAAAGATCGATCGCCCCGACGAAAGTTTCGATTGGGTGGTGGTACACAGTGGCTTGCATCACTGTTATTCGCCGCATCGGGCGATTGCCGAAATGTGGCGGGTAGCGCGCAAAGGTGTCATCGGTTTTGAACCACGCGACGGTTGGTACCCGCGTCTCGGGGTCCGCCTCGGATTTGGTCAGCAGTACGAGCATGCGGCTGTGTTTTATAACGGCATGGATTACGGAGGCGTGGCCAATACCGCGATTCCGAACTACGTCTACCGATTTAGTGAACGCGAGCTCGCGCAGACCATCGCCTGCCTCGACCCAACTCGCGTACATGAGTTTTATTTTAAGCACACCACGCGGATCCCCTGGGCTCGCCTCGAAGGGCTGTCGAATCCGCTTTTTCGCTTCTCTGCAAAAGCGCTAAAGCCGGTGCTGATTCTGCTCAGCCGCTGCAAATGGTTTGCCAACAACATCGCCTTCGCGGCTCGCAAGGGCTCGGTCGAAACGGATTTACATCCTTGGCTTGAAGCCAACGACGCTGGGGCGGTGCAGCCCAATCATGATTGGTTTAAACAGACCTATTCCTAACCATGGGGAGGTGGAGGGGTGGGGGATGCAACGGGTGGAGGTCCACGTGGCAGAGGCGTTCCGCTGGGTTGACGTGAGTTTTGAGGAAGAGGCCTGATGCTACACATGGTCCTTTAGGAGGATCAGGATTCCGCGAGCTGAGTTCTGAGACTCTTTTTGTTGTCTTTCATCCTCTCCCGTATCGAGCAACCAAGGGAATTCATTCACTCCATACAGAATCGTGTCAGACTGCAATGGCCCGTAGATAAGCGGTCCAACGTATTTTTTGCGTCATGTTACATCGTGGGAATCCGCCCCAACGTGGGCGGGATATGGTAGCCCGTGTGCAAGGCCGCGAAGCGGCCGCAGCGCCGGGTTACGTGCAGACGAAATAGGCAACGAGGGGTAGGCGCTATATTGGCAGAGAACGCGAACCGAGGCGCAGGACTCAGCCACGTCCAGTTTGAATCCCGTTTGCATCCTGCTGTGCTCGGAATCCACTAAAACGGGACCTCCAAAATTACTAGCAATCGTTTATCATACGCGTTTAGTCCGGTTGGGTGTCGCCGCGACGCGGCTTGGAGGCGCAATCCACCGAACCACGGCCTCCTCACGTCGTTCGTCAACCATGGCTATCAATGTGTCAGCGCAACGCGCCTCTAAGCGTCTAGACCTTCACTCATTTTCCATACAAGTCGGTTTATCGAAGTGCCACTGGTGACAGACAAAACATTCCCGTCTCTCGTCTCTTCGCCCTGTCTTCGAAGGCAAGAAGCTCGATCGCCCGGGCCCCCAGATTGAATGATAGGCGTCGGTAACATCCTCCTCGACTGGATCAGATCAGGAATCCCACAAGGGAACCAGCTCCAGGTGAGCAGATCTATCTTGCCCGCCAACATGAAAAAATGTGCAAAACACGGCCATGTAAAAGGATATTCTGCCTGCCGATAAATCTAAACGGCGCAGCGACTCAGCTCATAGTCTTTTGGGTCGAATAGGAATCGCAGTATGACGAGCACCCAGCAAATTGACGAACTGAAAAAGCGCATCTGGCAGATCGTCAATGATGTGCGCGGCACCGTGGACGGTTGGGACTTCAAGCAATATGTGCTCGGAGCCCTGTTCTACCGCTTCAGCAGTGAAAACTTTTCGCGCTACATCGAAAGCGGAGATGATAGCATCGATTACGCCAAGCTTGCTGACGAGATCATTACGGCTGATATCAAAGACGATGCTTCTTCACCTCCTGCTTCATGAGGAGGATTTGCGCAATTCAGAATGAAGCTTGAGAACCTCATCACCGTCGTCTTGGCGAATGAGGTAGGCGGGATCTTCCTCAGAACCGTTGCGTTTGACTTTGCTACCTTTCAGGGTTCGCTCTACTTCGCGTTCAAAAGATTCGGCAACTTTGCCTTCAGCAGTTCCGTTGCCCCAATCCCATTCGACTTTCGTTCCTTTTTGATATTTTTCGTTTGTTGCCATGGCTATATGTTTTAATTGGAAATTTTCTATTTAGACTACGCTTCAGACTCAGAACAAGACTCGCCAAATGAATCAACGAGGTCAGTAGGAGCCGATTTTAATTCTTGGCATAATTCAGGATAGCGAGGTCAAACGCGAGAGCATAAACGAGAAATGTGCAGAGCCGCCGAGATGTCGGCAAGAAGCGAAGCGAGACGAAAGCCGTCACCAGAGCAACGTTCGAGTTGCCTCTTTCATTGGGACAAATTACTCCGTCCCGAATGGCATTCCGTTAAGCCATCACGATCATTTTTTTGCGATATATTACATCGTGGGAGTCCGGCCCAACGTGGGCGGGATATGGTGGCTTGTGTGCTTCAGCGCCGGGTTCAGTGAAGCTAGCGCCTCTGGCCATCTGGATTTCCAGTTCTTGTTTATGAAACCGGCTTATCTAAGTGCCATTCTACTCCGTCCCCATTTTTTTCGATGGTCCAGTTTATTGCGGCCTGAAAGGTCGCGTCATGTTTGCGCTGAAAATGACGCGACCTTTCAGGCCGCAGCACCGAGTCCGCATACCCTCCGGGCGTTGCCCGGGGCTATAATGACCAGACCCTTCGGGCCTGCAAACAACGCGAAGGCCAGCCGGGTTCTGCGGACCTCGCGAGTGGGACCGGGTGCAAGCATTTGTTGAGCGGTTTTATAGCCGTGGAGTCGATTTTTACGAAGCGGCAACTGTGTTTTCAAGGATGATTTTTCCGGACGGATGGACAGGCCCGAAGGGTCGAGTCATTATAGCCCACGGCGAAGCCGTGGGTTGATGGTCCAAGTTAGTGCG
>Ga0209187_1000685_pt1 | contig 52301 bp, 43 predicted proteins | sample BantaG_FD_187430 | JGI IMG/M metagenome (GOLD analysis project Ga0209187, IMG submission 187430) | Marine algal microbial communities from Bantry Bay, Ireland - BantryBay_4 metaG (SPAdes) (version 2) | ecosystem: Host-associated > Algae > Red algae > Unclassified | place: Bantry Bay, Ireland...
CGGGTGATAAAACCAGGCGCTGTGTAGCGTTTACTTAACATTTTGGCCAATAAAAAGTATTTCTAATGATGGCCTAAAGTTAATATTATTTAGGGAGACAGCAATTGTAAGGAGTATGAATTATACTATGAGCTGAATTAGCAAATTCTCAAGTATAAGAGCCAATACTTAAATACTATATTTTGTAAAATTCTATAAAGTCTCCCTTCTGTGAATAACGAACTATTAAATTACCATACAAGCAGCAACTGTGTTGTTAGTTCCTTCATCTATTAATATTATACTGCCTGTTATTCTGTTTTTGCGATAAGGATCTACGAATACAGGTTTAGTCGTTCTGATGACGACCCTGCCTACATCATTCATTCCTATGTTGAGGTCATCCTGCTCCCTATGTAAGGTATTAATATCTAATTTGTAGCGTATTTCTTTTACAATACACCTTATATTCTGAGTAGTATGCATAAGTGCATATTTACCATTTGGATTAAGAGACTTCTCTCCATCAAACCATACGAGCATGACTTCGATATCTTGCGTTACTTCTGGAGAATTATTAACTCTAACAATCATATCTCCTCTACTCAAGTCATAATCATCTTCAAGTAATATTGTAACTGACTCAGGAGGATAAGCTTCATCTTGCTCTCCTGCAGGACCTTGAATTTTAGCCACCTTGGAAGTAAATCCAGAAGGTAAAAGCATGACTTCATCACCTTTCTTAAATATACCACCGGCGATTCGACCAGCATATCCACGATAATCGTGATACTCTTCTTTGTAAGGTCTTATTACAAACTGTACTGGGAATCTTGAGTCAATATAATTGTGGTCACTTGCTATGTGGACATTCTCAAGATAATACATCAGTGTAGGTCCATCAAACCAAGGCGTCTTCTCAGATCTATTTACAACATTATCACCGAGCAGTGCAGATATAGGAATAAAGTGGACATCAATAACGTCTAATTTGGCTGCAAATTTTTCGAAGTCATCTTGAATTTTTTTATACACGGCTTCATCATAATCGACAAGATCTATCTTGTTGATGCATACTACGATATGAGGTATCTGAAGAAGAGAAGCAATGATTGCATGTCTCTTCGTCTGCTCTACTACCCCTTTTCTTGCGTCTATAAGAACTAATGCAACATTAGCTGATGAGGCGCCCGTAACCATATTACGTGTATACTGAATATGACCTGGTGTATCAGCTATTATAAACTTTCTACTGGGTGTGGCAAAGTATCTATAAGCGACATCGATAGTTATACCCTGCTCACGCTCACTTTTAAGTCCATCAGTTAAGAGTGCAAGATTAATGTCTTCTCCTCTTCGCTCACTGGCAGCTTTAATCTGCTCGTATTGATCTTGGTATATAGACTTACTATCGTATAGTAATCTTCCTATAAGTGTGGACTTACCATCATCTACAGATCCTGCAGTAGAAAATCTTAATAACTCGCTATTTATATCTTGGCTCATGCCTTGGTGTTCTTTTTTTTAATGATAATGCTCAGAATAACTGGTTAGAAATAACCCTTCTTCTTTCTGTCTTCCATACTTGTCTCACTTCTTTTATCGTCAGTTCTTCCCCCCCTTTCAGTCATTCTTGTTGTTGCGACTTCTTCAATTATTTGTTCTACAGTAGAAGCATCAGACTTCCATACACCTGTACAAGTCACATCTCCAATTGTACGGCATCTTACGGTTTCTTTATATACTTTTTCTCCAGACTTCTTATTTATAAAACCACAATCTGCGAGTAATACACCATCTCTTTCGATGACATCTCTTTCATGAGAAAAATAAAGTGAAGGCAATTCTACTTTCTCAGCAGCGAGATACTGCCATACATCCAGTTCAGTCCAGTTACTGATAGGGAATATTCTAAAATGTTCTCCCATGTTATGCTTTCCATTAAAAAGATTCCACAATTCTGGCCTCTGATTTTTAGGGTCCCATTGTCCGAACTCGTCTCTATGTGAGAAAAACCTTTCTTTAGCTCTTGCTTTTTCTTCATCACGTCGTGCACCTCCCATGGCAGCATCATATTTTCCTGTTTCTAAAGATTCTAAGAGTACGGCTGTTTGTAATCCATTACGACTTGCATTGACACCTTTTTCTTCTACAACTAATCTCTTATCGATAGCCTCTTGTACAGAACCTACGATTAACTTTGCACCCAATTTTTCCACGAGGGCATCTCTATAAGCTATAGTTTCAGGGAAGTTATGTCCAGTATCTATATGTAATAGTGGAAATGGAATACGGGCAGGAAAAAAGGCCTTGTATGCTAAGTGTACAATAAGAATAGAGTCTTTACCACCTGAGAACATAATCACTGGATTCTCAAATTGCGAAGCGACTTCTCTGAGAATGAATATTGACTCTGATTCGAGTTCCTTTATATGATTAATATTATAATTCATGTTGTTATCTAATCGTTGTTATATCAAGAGATAAATAATAATTTTCTGAACTGCTAAAAAATACCTAAACTTCAGAAAAACTCAGAAAGCCTAATCATTTACTAGTTCAAATTACTCTGAAAAGTCTTTTAAAATATATATTAATTAAATTAATTATACCACGTTTCATTTTTCAGGTCATTATACACTGACCTTATCCCATACTCTAAGGATATCTTTGAAGACCAACCGATTTTAGAAAGCTTTGAGACATCAAGTAATTTACGTGGTGTGCCATCTGGTTTTGTTAAATCATTGTCAATTTTCCCAGTATATCCAACCACTTTAGCAATAGTTTTGGCTAACTCAATAATTTCAAGATCTTCTCCAGTACCAATATTGACCAAACCTTTTTCACTATAATTATGCATCAAAAACACACATGCTTCTGCTAAGTCATCTACATGTAAGAATTCTCGTTTAGGTTTTCCTGTTCCCCACATTAAAACAGATGACTGATTTTCTTTTTTTGCTGTATGAAACTTCCTTATTAATGCAGGTAATACATGTGATTTTTCAAGATCATAATTATCGTTAGGTCCGTACAAGTTTGTTGGCATTACAGAAATATAATTACAACCATACTGATCTCTGTAGGCATCACACATTTTTATTCCTGCAATTTTTGCTATCGCATATGGTTCATTAGTTGGTTCTAATGTTCCCGTTAACAATGAGTCTTCGGTAAGAGGCTGATCAGCTAATTTTGGATATATACAGGAAGATCCCAAGAACATCAATTTCTTCACACCAGACAAATAAGATGAGTGAATTACATTATTCTGTATCATCAGATTATCATATAAAAATTCTCCTCTATAAGTATTATTAGCCTGTATGCCTCCTACTTTAGCCGCTGCAAGAAATACATAATCTGGCTTTTCGAAGGCAAAAAAATTAGCAACAGACTTTTGATTTCTTAAGTCTAATTTCTTAGATCCCATCAATACAAAATTTTTATACCCATCGGACAACAACTTTCTTCTAATGGCAGACCCTACCATTCCTCTATGTCCAGCTATATAGATTTTTGCTTCTTTATCCATTATTCAATTTCATTATTAATTTGAAAACCGCTTTCTCGTAATACTTTATCTCTTTTAAATAAATCTATATCAGCTTTTACCATCTCAGAACACATCATTTGTAGATCATACTTTGGTTTCCAATCTAACTTCTCCATTGCTTTAGAAGCATCGCCAATTAATAAGTCCACCTCTGTAGGTCTGAAATATTTAGGATCAACAAATATTAACTCATCACCTTCTTTAACCTCATTAGTAGTAGAAGATACACAGAAACCTACTTCGTCAACTCCTTCGCCTTTAAAGTTTAATTCTACTCCTATTTCTTTAAATGACATTTTTACAAAGTCTCTTATACTCGTTGTTACGCCAGTTGCAATCACCCAATCCTCAGCTTTGTCATATTGTAGAATTTTCCACATTAATTCAACATAATCTTTTGCATGTCCCCAATCTCTTTTGGCATCCAAATTACCTAAGTAAATCTTCTCTTGTAAACCTAATGATATCTTTGCCGTTGCTCTGGTAATTTTTCTTGTTACAAAAGTCTCTCCACGCAAGGGACTCTCATGATTAAAAAGGATTCCATTACATGCAAACATATTATATGCTTCTCTATAATTGACCGTTATCCAATAGGCATACATTTTAGCAACGGCATAGGGTGATCTTGGATAGAAAGGTGTTGTCTCAGACTGAGGCACCTCTTGTACTAAACCATACAATTCAGAAGTTGATGCTTGGTATATTTTTGTCTTCTCAATTAGCCCTAATAACCTAACAGCCTCTAAAATTCTCAAAGTTCCTACCCCATCTACATCTGCTGTATATTCTGGAGAGTCAAAACTAACTTTAACATGAGACATGGCTCCAAGATTATAAATCTCATCAGGTTCTACTTCTTTTATTATCCTTATAAGATTAGTGGAGTCAGTTAGATCACCATAATGAAGAATGAATTTTCTGTTATCGATATGGGGATCTTGATACAGATGCTCTATTCTTCCTGTATTGAACAAAGAGCTTCTTCTTTTAATCCCGTGCACTTCATATCCTTTCTTTAATAGGAACTCTGAAATATATGCTCCATCTTGTCCTGTAACTCCTGTTATTAGTGCTTTTTTCACTTTACTAATTTAATATATTTAATAGAGAGTCTTTAATACGATTCTTTTGTTCTTCATTTAAATTTGAACCACTTGGAAGACAAAGGCCTTTGTCAAATAGCTCATCGCTTACCCCATTTACATAAGAAGGATAGGATGTAAAAATTGGTTGTTGATGCATTGGCTTCCATAATGGACGTGCTTCTATATTTTCTTGCTCAAGACCTAATCTTATCGTTTCTCTTGTCACGTCTTTAGGATTATCTTCAACAATTATACACGTCAACCAATGATTAGAGAAATAATCATCATTGGGCTCAGTTAGAAAACTAATGTAGGAATAATCATTTAATAAATCTCTATACCATGTATTCATAGCTCTTCGCTTCTCTACCCACTGATCCAACACCATCATCTGTCCCCTTCCTATTCCTGCTACTATATTACTCATCCTATAGTTATATCCTACTTTTGAATGTTGGTAATGTGGCGCTGGATCACGAGCTTGTGTAGATAAGTGACGAGCTTCCTTAATATGAATTTCATTATTGGAGACTAATGCACCTCCTCCTGAAGTGGTTATAATTTTGTTTCCATTAAAGGAATAGATGCCTAACTCACCGAATGTGCCCATCTTCTGTCCCTTGAAACTGGCACCTAATGCCTCAGCAGAATCTTCTATTACCGGTATATCAAATTCTTTACATACTGACAATAGCTCATCCATCTTTGATGGCATTCCATAGAGATGTACGATCAAACAAACTTTCGGTTTATTACCTTTTGTTATTCTATCTTCTATGGCCTTTCGCAATTCTAATGGACACATATTCCATGTATCTTTTTCAGAATCTATAAATATGGGTTTAGCATTTTGATATCGTATTGCATTAACGGTTGCTGAAAATGTAAAAGTAGAGCATAAGACCTCATCGTCCTTCGCTACGCCTAACAATACCAATGCTAAGTGAATGGCTGCAGTACCTGTCGTTAATACTGCACAGTGACTAATCTGATTATACTTCTGAATATCTTCTTCTAAGCCATTAACATTAGGTCCAAGTGGAGCTATCCAGTTTGTTTCGAAAGCTTCATTTACAAATTTTTGTTCATGGCCTCCCATATGGGGTGAGGAGAGGTAGATTTTATCTTTCATGAGAAAACTGTTCTAAAAATGTAATAAATATCTTTACTGAAAGACCACTCATTGATATACTTCTTATTTAATTGTATTTTTTTTGGCCAAATTACTTGATAATTATAATTTTCAGGTTCCTCTTGACTTGCCAATAATTCTTCTTCGTTCTTAAAGTAAATCGATGCTGGGCCAGTTATTCCGGGTCTTATTGTTAAGATGATTTGATCTTCACCTTCCAATTTATCAGCAAAACCAGATACGTCAGGTCTTGGACCTACAAGACTCATATCTCCACAAAGTACATTTACAAATTGCGGTAATTCATCAATTTTAGTTTTTCGAAAGAATCTACCTGATCTTGTTATTCTAGGATCATTCTTAGTTGTTACAGTTGTATCATATCCCACAATGTTTTTCATGCTTCTTATCTTCCAAAGATTAAACTTTTTACCAGCTAAACCTATTCTCTCTTGTCGATATATACCTGATATACCAGTGTCAATCCACGCTATCAAAAGACAGAATAGAATAAGCCAACTTAGCATAGTCAACACAATTATAGAAACTAAAATATCCATAGTTCGCTTTAAAAACGATTGAATATTACTCATTGATTAGACTTGTAGATTTAAACACTCGGTGCTGTTCTAATAAAGCATTTATTTTAGCATTCCTATTTGATAACGAACCATATGCAAATTTATTAATCTTCTCAATAGTAGGTATCAAAAATGATAAAACACCTGCATATCTTAGGTCCATTCTACAATAAGCTTTCCTAAAATGGAATTTTTTGATTAAAAAATCTTGAATTCCAGTAGGATGCAATAACGTCCTTGTTCCATCTGAAACATACTTTACATTTAATTCATTCAAATAATACTCATTCATTTTATGGATTAATGAATAATTAGAATACAGTTTTTTGTACTTAATTGGTATATATATGTTTTCATAGAATACAAAAGAACTATCCTGATCTATTAAATTTTTTGCGTAAGCTACCAATTCGTGGCTTTCGTCAAATATGCCAAAAAATTGTACACCCTTACCCAACATCATATCAGAATCCAATGAATCATAGAAAAGTGATTTTGAGTCAATTTCATTCCCGTATCCTGCAATGCATTCTTTAAAAATTTTATAACCGAATTCTTTTAGCACAGAGATTTCGATTGGTATACTTCTAAAGTTATTCAGTCCTCGCTTAATCTGGTTGCGATGTTTAGAATTATATGCCGAAATATCTTCTCTACCATCTTTCACTATATACCACCAATCGGTTTCTGATTTGATATCGAAATCGTACGAACATCTAGCAAACAAATAACTTTCGTCCAGTCCAATCAATTCATTTTTTTCTATAGGAGACCTCGGGAATGGTGCATAAAAATAGTTTCTATGCTTAGTCCACAATTTAGAATCTACCGTGATATATTTATCTATCATTTATAAGAGGCATCATTTCTTTTACAAAAAACCGATTAGAATACTTAGACAATTCTAACTTCAGAGCTTGAGCAATATCATTCCTTTTATACTCAGAATGGTAGGAAGTATTACTTGCGATAAACATTTTAACATGATTTGCTTTGGGACCGACTTTAACTTGACTATCAGCGAAGGATTTCAGTAGCTTATCCATCTCATCTTCTGGTGAGCTAATAATATCAGAAAAATTTAATTTGACATAATCTTCTTTCTCATTTTCAAAAATCAGATAATGAATTTTAAGCAGCTGTTGGGACACCCTTAATAGAGGATCTTCACTATATTCTATATCAGGTTTAGATGAGAAAACTTTACTATCATCAGCTTTAAGAATCGAGATGGCATTGTCAATTAGATTCCTCCTGAGGTAAACAAATCGAATATTATTAAATAAATTTCTAAGTTCATTTATACAAAACACATGGCCCAAATACCCTGTCACAATTACCTTTTCTTCCAAATTAGATTTAGACAACACCACCTTTAAGTGCTCAGCCTTACTTTTGTCCCAAACAGAACTTTCTTCTAAAGTCTGACCAGTCCAATAGCTCCAATATTTTAAACCTTCTGCTTCCCCATTTAACCCATCTACAAAGCCATATTTAGATCTAAAAGTCGATCTATGATTCTTAGAAGACATAGCTGCTATTTGTAATCCTAAATAAGGTGTAGCAAACAGAAGATTTTGAAGGTTAGATAAATAAGCAGAATTAAAATATGTTGTAATAATTTGGTATGTTAAGGTAGATCCAGATCTCGGACAGGCTAAGACGCAAATAACAGGAGGAGAATTATTTGATTTGTTTCCAAATAAAGTACAAATAAGTTTATCTATAGGAGTAAGGGCTACAGATATTTTTTGATACAACCGTCCTATTGTAACTACAAGAGATTCCCTATTCAATTTCTTCTAATTTTTTAATGAGAATAGAAGACTTATAATCATAAGATGAACCTCTGAGCCTTGATAAATAAATTAATGCACTATCCTTTTTAGCTTCATCAAAATAAATTTTTCCTAATTTATAATTAACATTATAGCGATTCTTCTGAACTTCAATAGCTTTTAAATAATGCAATTTTGCAGAAGCTATGCTACCTTTATCACTTAGAAAGTCACCATATACAGCGTGATAATTCCCATCGAAAGGAGAATACTTTAATGCCTCCATAAAACTTAAATTAGCCTTATGTTTATTGTTTAACTCCACTTGTAATCGTGCAATCTCAAAGGGTAGAACATGATTATGTTTTCTTGAAGTGAATAATTTAGGCTGATATATATCTTCAAGTATAGAAAGTGCTTTTTGGGGATTATGCTTTTTCAGGCTTATCGCTTTATGGTAATAATTATTAGTCACGGCCATATAACAAAACCAACATATAGATAATAGAAGTAAACTCAATATTGGCAATGAATACCACTTACTAAGAGCATTAGATTCTGTTGGTAAAGTAGACATTAATGAACCCACACATATAAATGCTATAAATTGAACACCATTAAACTGAAATGGTAAAAAGTTACATGCATTATAAAAACAGGATAAAATTAAATAAGTAACAACAGATATATATGCAGGCGCATATTCTTTAAATGACTCTTTAGTTTTGTATAGCAAATTTCCCCAGTACATTAAAAAAGAAATAAATCCCAATAAGCCCATCTCCGAAAGTATCAAACTATAGAGATTATGGCTGTAATATCTAATCCAATAATACCCATTAGAAAAGAAATTAATATCATCAAATGGATATTGATATATATTAATAAACCAATTTCCTGTTCCAACCCCGCTAATAGGATTCTCAGTGAACATATTGTAAGAAGCCTTTAGTAAATGAGCCCTTGTGGTAGTACCTATTCCAACTAAATTATCGAAAACATCACTTGTGCTTACTATGAGAGTTACGATAACTATAATCAAAAGGCTTAGTATAAAAGAAAGCCTAAAGAAACGTCTATATTTTCTAAATTGAATTCCTAGCCAAAGTAGTGACGGTATAATGGATGCTAAGAAAGCCCCTTTCACTGTAAGCTTATAAAGTACAATAGTATAGATTACAATTATAAAGCATCTTAGCAATAGTGAAGATCTTTTTACTGAATTATCAAATACTACAAACGGGAATAAAACGGATAACAAGCATCCTAAATAATTATAATTTCTTGAGTATAGCACAGAACTATCATACTGCTGTGGTAATCCCTTAAATATAAATATTAAAGACAAACTCACTAATAATATATAAAAAGAGTAACTAAATGTCTTGCTAATTAATCTATATAAATTGAAGTTACGAGATAAGTAACGAATGGCAATGGCCAATGCAAAATAAATAAACCACGCAAAAGAAGGATACCAAACTAAGGAAACATTTGTACTCCAAAAAAAAGTGCTGAATGACCAAACTATAAAAAACAACCATAAACAATCAGATCTTTTTATAATCTCACTATTAGCATTATTAAAAAATGATAATAATAAAGTTGAAAATGAAAAAAGACCAAGGATTATGAATTGTAAATCTCCAATACCATACTTCTGAAATGGTAGAAGAGAAAAAATTAAAAATATGAATAATAATATCCTGATACTACGATCCAATTATTAACTTTTATTGGAGTCTTTTGATTCTAATAAATTTTGATATTCTACATACAAGTCCTCCCATACACCTTCCCTCGTATAATTTAATTCAATTGATCTTCTTGCTTTAATAACGTAACTCTCACGTTCCTCCTCTGCAATTATACTTATCATAGCATGGCCTAAAGACTCTTCGTCAGCTATAGAAAATAGTATACCCGTTACTTTATGCTCAACAATATCTGTATTCCCTGTACAATCGGAAGCTAATATAGCCACCTCCATTGCCGCCGCTTGTAACAATACATTAGGCAGGCCTTCTCGATAAGATGGGAAAACAAAAGCGTCGAATGACATGAAATAAGGCCTTACATCTGACTGGTATCCTACAAAGCTAATATTAGGTAAGTCACTTATTAATCTATTTGTCTTTTCGGACAAAGGATCTAATTCATTTTCATATTTACCAACTAATATTAAATGGACATTTCTTACTTTTGATAATTCAGCAAAACATGAAATTAGTTCATTGATACCTTTATCCTTGACTAATCTCCCAATAAAACCGAAAACGAAAGTGTCAACTTTTATACCAAGCTGTCGCCTTATTTGAGTTGCTTTAGATTCTAATTTGGGACTTCTCGAAAAATAATTACTATCTATACCGTTAGAACTACCCTTCTTAATTATACTTAACTTAGAGTTCGATGTAAGTCTATTTTCTAAAATGAATTTTTCTATGCCGTAAGAATTAGCAAATACTTTAGTTGCAAACTTATAAGTTAATTTTTCAGCATATAACAGCAACTTCCGCTTGAGCCCAGAACGAGACTCTAAAGGCATTCCAGCGACCGTATGCATACGTATAGGAACACCAGAGATATATCCCGATATCATGCTAACTAATCCAGCTTTGGGTGTGTGGGAATGAATAATGTTTGGCTTATTCTTAGTTAAAAAAGATATCATCTTAATTATAGAAACTATATCTCGAATAGGAGAAATACCACGATTCATTTTTATCGCTGTAGTAGTTATATTTTCACGTAAGGCAACTTTATCTAACAATTCTCCTTCAGTTGATATAGCAGTTACACTAAAGTACTGGGACATGTACTTTAACTGTCCTTCCAATAACTTATACAACGATTGTGGAACTGTCGTGACTCTTACTAACTTAACTTTCTCCAAATGCTATTTTTCGGTTATCACTTTTTCTTTCATACTTCCATGAAATGAAAGCTAATAAAACGATATAAAGTGAGAATATGAATTGTGTCTTTTGCCTAACAGCGATACCAAAATTGCTAAAAATAAGTGCAAAAAAACTAGAGCTAATGATAAAAAAGACAAATGAAAACCTAATGTACAATGGAGCTCTTAAGAACCATTTAAAAAATCCTTTCTTTAAAATAGCCAACGATAAAATTATAGACAATATATTATCGATACCGATGATTATATAATTAAAATTAATTTTATCAAACAACGGCCTATATAAATATGAAAACAGTTTATAAGGGAAAGGGTACCCAGATGTATCTACCATAGATCCTGAATAGTCCATCTTTACATAGAGGCCTTCTCTGCTTTCTACGAAGCTTGCAATTGCAGAAGGCGTAAATGGAATTTTTAAAACGACTATTGTTAATGTTCTTAAGGCAAAATAGCCTATCACACCAAAGAAAAAAAGCATTACCAGCTTTCTTACATTAAAATTTTTCTTCTCAAGAAAGGTAGACAACCCAATTGCCGATACAGCCATTATAAAAACATGAGGCCTTACCATAAATATTAAGAAGCTTGCAATGCAAAAAATTAAAATGTGCTTTCTAATATTTGTTAATGCGAATGTAAACATCATTAAGCCGAAGAACATCAGACTATCTTTACCCAAGGCAACGGTCCACATGTGCTGATTAGGTAAAAACAAAACAAGTGGCATTATGTATAAACCTAAATATTTATTTCTTTTATCAAAACCAGAATATCGAATTATCTTAGCGCAATAATAAAAACCAATAAACCCTAAAGTAGAAAAAATGAAAAAGAAACTTAAGTAGGAAAGGTTTAAGCTCTGATAAAATACATTTACTATACTCTTGATAAAATTTGAGGAAAATCCAAATTTAATAGTGGGATCGTAGTAGTTTTCCGGAGCTACAATGCGCATGTAGTAATGTGCACTATCACCACTTACGTTAGCCTTAGTTTTTAAATAATAAAAAACTGTAAATCCATAATGATATAATGATAAAAGAAAATATAATGCCCAAAATTTTGCATTATACATTCGTATCAGTTTAAAAGTAACTAATAAAGAAATAATTAAACTAAATCCAATTACACCAACATCAACTACAGTATTGATATGCGGCTCTGTGGTTATACTTCGCATATTATCAAATACAAATATTTATCAAATGCTAAGAAGACTTTGGTTTCCAATCTGAATAAGAATTTAGGACAATCTTTGTTACTAAGGATAGTCCTCCTACTTTAAAAGCAAAATATTTCACTAGGCTTTTACTTAAATACTTTAACTTAAACGAAATTGAAGAAGAGTTTTTATTGAATCTTTCTTTAGAAGTTATTTCTCTATACATCAATCTCATACCCTTAAGCGAACTATAGCTAAGGACTCTCAAGCCTTCAACTTTAGAATAAATTAAGTCAACATCAAGATGACTCTCTTCTAGAAGGCTAACTGCTTTAGTTATATAGTCTCCTTCTGCTGTTATTTTAAACTTATCTGCAGCATAATAAAATCTCTTGTAATATGACTTTGGGAAAAAGACACTCTGATGATGTTTTATAGGAGCTGTTTTATAAATGTCATTAAAGTACACAATAGTATTTCCAAAATATAAAGCATCCTTAAACTCTATCATTTTTGAGAATTGCTCTATTGCCTGATCACTTACAAATATATCTCCAGCATTCATAAAAAGTGCAAAATCCCCAGTTGAAATATCACAACCTTTATTCATAGCATAATAAAGCCCATCATCGGGTTCAGATATAAATTTATCAATACTATCTTTCTCATTCTCTAATAGTTCAACTGTGCCGTCATCCGAATTACCATCAACTACAACAAATTGAATATTGGTATAAGTTTGTTTCTTGATACTATTAATAGTTGTTATTAAACTATCCTTTGAATTATAAACTACAGTAATTATACTTATTAGTGGGAAAGTAATTTTCTCTGATTTAGTCATTTACTTCGTCTCTTAGATAATTTGTAATGTTCAATTCATACTTTGCCTTATTATTCCTAATATTTAGAATACGACTAACAGATCCAAAATTTAATCTACTTAGAATCCATTTTAAATCTCTTGCACTTTTCCTTTTTGCTATATACTTAGATATCTCTTGCTGTCTTTCTAACATATATTTATTCTCATCAGAAAAATTGAGCGCATCTGAGTATTCAAGTAAATGATCCAATATCGCAGTATTCGCAAGACTCAATTTACTCTTTGTTATATGTACCGGGATATTTGTATAATCAACAATTTGATTCTTAGACATAGTCACTGATAGAATAGTGGTCATCCTATTCCATTCATTCAACTCATATACTTTTGTCCTATTATCATTAAGATAAACATCATCAAAACAAAAATTCCCTAAACTATAAGCAAGAAGTGACTTTTTATGCATCTCCATACCCTGCAAGACGTGTGGATGTGACCCAGCCAATATATAGTCGTTATCAGAAGTTAGCATTCGAGCCATATGTATATGATCAATATTAGGAACATGCACATGTTCCTGCCCAAAATGAGCATTAACTATACTAAGTACCTCATTATCTTTATCATTCGATAACAGTTTTTGAAGCGCTTCAATGTTTAGAACATCTATGCCTTTATCCAACCCTAATGCATTAGTAGAGTAACAACAAAAACCAGACACTGATAACTTATTATTATCGAATTCCTTATAGACTACTTTATTATTAATTCCGCAATACTCTATTTCGTTTTTCGTTAATACATCCTCTGTTAATTCTAAACTGTCGTACCCAAAATCATAAATGTGATTATTGGCTAACGTTACTATATCAATATTTAAATACTTAAGCAGTTCTACATTAATAGGATCTGAACCGATATGAGCAGACTTAGCTTTATATGGCTTTTGATTTGTTACAAATGGAGTTTCCAAATTTCCAATTACTAAATCAAATTCACTTAGAATTTCTGCCACTTCTGAAAAATAATCTTTTGCATTATCATTTTTCGATAGGTCACACCTACCTATGAATGCAATATCTCCTAATAATGCTACTCTAATCATAATTAAAATTAAGTCCCAATTTAATACTGTAGAAGAAATCTGATTAGTGAATAAAAAGACTATCCTTGATTTGAATTAGTTATCGAATTTGTCATTTGATCGGATATGAATAGATTGAATAATATATATTCTATAAATTGATGCAATTATTTTCTCTGTAAAATATGCTCGTACAACTTTTTCTACTATAGATTGGCCCCATTCCGTGAAAATCAATCCTTTTAAAATCATTATTTGATAGAAAATTAGTTCCATCTTTTAACTGATTGATATAAAGTTTGCTTGTATTATCTAATACTATAATTCCATCCTCAGTAAGTGAGTCTAATGAATGCATTATGCATGAATTCCTAAACAACCCATCTACCACAACAATATTAAATTTTCTTCCAGTTTTCTTTAGAGAGAAGACATATTCATTCTCTGTATTTGTAAATGCCATTGTATGATAACCCTTCTCTTCCATATCTTTGGGTATTTCTACAAGTCTTACATCAAGATTAGGGTAATTATACTTGTCGTTAGACTTTATTATTTTGTGCCATTCAGGACTATGTTCGATGGAGATGACATCTTTGACTCTTTTAGCATAATATATAGAAGAGTTACCAGCTCCAAATTCAAAAATTTCCAAAGAATTATTCAACCTATCTCCTATGAAGTCAATAAAAGGATAAGTCAACCATGGTATTGGCTCTCCGTTCCTTGCAACTGCTTGCTTAGTCTTTACGGACATAAACCATCCATTTTCTTTCGGAGCACTTTCCAATAATATTAATCTGCTTATTCCTTCTAAACCGAATAAATACAAAAATTTTCGTAATATTTTCCTCATGAGTATATTAACTCTTTAAGTGATTAGCAATGTGATATAAACCTTTGATTTGTCTGTTTGACCGCAATAATCCATTTAAAGCTAAAAGGTTTTAATCTTTTTATAAATTAATTCAAATTGTTTTTTATTAGTGAAAATTTTCCACTTTTCTCTCTTTTGATTTCATCAACATATTCTATAATAACTTCTGTTTCATTACCGAATCTGTATTCCATTTCTTTGTATATAAGTGCTTCATCATTCTTTATATACTTTTCATTATCGACAACTAGCCTAATAATTATCTGGTCTTCTCGATCTTGAACAAATTGCATATTAATGATGTTGTTTGGCATTCCTTTAATGACATCTGCCAAATGACTAAGACTAACCTTCCCTCTTTTTTTAGATATTAAATAATCTACTTCTCGGCCTTCTATAGATTCTACCAATGGATGGCAAGAACCACAAGAACAAGCACCATCTTTGAACTTAATTTTATCACCAATTCTATATCTTATCAATGGTGTACCATGAGTTGTAAAGGAGGTAATTAGCATCTCATTTCCAAACTCAGTTTCTAACTTCTCTATGACACCTGTATCGATATTATAATGTAGATTCCCATTTTTGCATTCTGTAATAAAACAAGCACCTTCTCCAGATGCATACTGGTTATATACTTTGGATTTAAATACTCTTTGTATTAATTCTCTATGATGTGGCATCAAAGTTTCAGAAGTCGTAAAAATTGCTTTTGGTATAAACTTGAGTTCAATTTTATTAGCTTCTATAAATTTCGAAAGTTCGAAGTAGGCAGATACAAATCCATTCAATACTTCTGGTTTATATGCATTAAGGTCTTCAATAAAATATGGCATATTCTCCTCACTCAAGTCAAACGTTGAGTATAGTCTCTGCTTATATGCATAATTCATCCTCCAAAAAATCTTTTTAGATTGATTAGATGATGTATACTCCTTACCTGAAAATGTTGCTTTCTTAAGTTTAACTGGATCTATTCCTAATCTCATTTTAAAAGCATCCAAATATGCCATACGCTTCTGGACATCATCGGACCTTACCAATACTTTTATAGCTTTACCCGTTGTCCCACCCGTAAAAGAACTTTTCCCTTCACTCTCATTTATTGTATAGATAGATTCTATATTTTTCCTGAATTTCTCTTTGGAAAGGATAGGTAGCATCGACAAATCACCAACACCATTTATGGCGTCTATATCTATGTCTGAATAAAAATCTTTATAAAACGGACTATTGTTATAAGCAAAGTGAATAAATTTAATAAGTTCATCGTTTTGAAAATCAAATTCTGATTTTTCATCGCTAAGATCTTTCTTCAAATAATGATTTAAGTTTTCATGATATATCTTCCCATACCTTAACATTTGCAACTTCTTACCATACAATGTCACCATCAGATTTTGAACCCAAATGGGACTTAATGTATAAATTTGCTTTAATATCTTATTCATGAGAAAAACACTTATATCTCATCTCTTACGAATAAGCAGTCTGCATCTAAGGGGAGACCAGACTTTGGGTGCTTCATAAGACCCAGATTACCATAAAATTTGAAACCCATAGGCTCAATCATTTTATATATATCATCGAAAAATGGTTGACCTTGATATAGCTCTTGGAATGATAATTCCAGAAGCAATATTTTAGCTTTGGAGAAAACGGATGTTCCACCAGCGATAACTTTGTCCTCGAATCCTTGGACATCTACTTTAATCAACAATGGATATTCCAAATTCATCTCGGATTCTAAATTATCTAATTTCCTTATGGCTACCTCTTTTTTCTTACCCCCTTCTGCGAACGGAAATGCATTCTTATGTAATTCTCCCATTGGCAATAACGAAGATGATGGATCATGATTACTTTCTTCCATTACCATGGTACTCTCGCTGTCACCAAGCCCAATGTTATAAGATGAAAACTTAGAATAGTTATTCATTAAATTAACCATTTTCTCATGACAAGAAGGTAATGGTTCAAAAGCAATTATTCTTGCATCAGGGAAAAGATGTTCCATTGTCTTCGAAAATCGGCCTATATTACCACCAATATCAAGGACTGTCTTAATCCCTAATTCTTGTATCCAAGGGTGATCCAATCTAATATAGATATCTGAGATGACACCTTTTCGCCTCAAAAGCATTGCACTTGGGTGACTAATAAAACTTACTAATCGATTCCCCCATTTTTGGATAAATGAACTCATAATTTATTACTTCTTAAGTTAAATGATACAAATGCAACTGATATAGCTAAAAGTGAATAACTAACAATATTAGTATATATAGCACCTGCAACCCCAAACGTGGGTACTAAAAAATAGTGTAGTCCAATGTTGAGTATAACTATTAAGATAGATGGTGCTATCAGTTTTTCCATGACTTTAAAATAATATAATTTCGAAACTAATATTTTGTAGATACTCAGCGCAATCAACGATACAATTATCAAATTCATAGTATGAAAACTATCCAGATAATTTTTGTTTAAGAATAATTCATAAACAAAAGGAGCAATTAATGCATAAAATATTGCAAAAGATGTTATTAGCAATAGATACTTTAATGATTCTGTAATTATTTTAGTTGAATCCTCTTTGGCATAAAATTTATAGAGTCGCGGATAAAATGCCTGTATAAATGCACTATCAACAACCGCTATAATTGCAGCTAATTGTAGAGCCACAGAATAGCTCCCTAAAGATTCGGTGCTAACAATTTTCTTGATGAAAATTTTATCAGAATATCCAATACAAACTATGCATATATCTACTAGGATTGCTGAAGTGCCAAATAAAAATGCATCGTTTAGATATGATAGTTTTCTAAGGTTTTTTTGATCCTTTTTACGTTTTATACTATATAAACCAATTGCACACGCTGCAAAACTACCAGATAAAAATGAGATTGCCCTTCCTGTCCAGTTTTGATCATAATAAATGACCAAAACTATTATTAATACTGATGTGATTAAAACTTGACTTAATGCTATAGAGAGAAATTGAATTGCTTTTTTTTGTAATTGATTTACTACTAAAGTAATTCTGACAATACACATTAAAATTGAGGCGATTGGAATAGTAAGAACCCAAAATGGATCAATTGCTAAGAAGTTTGAAATTGATTTAATAAAAATTATGCACAATAATTCAATAAAAAAAAACAGAACTAAATTCAGCAAAATAGCTGAAAACAACCTCTCTTTGAATTGCTCTTTACTATCATTATAGAAATGACTTTGAAGATAGAAATGAGTAGATAATCCTATGAAAGGCCAGAGAGTAAATATTGAAGCCTTATATATACTGAAGTTTCCAAAATCAGATTTTGTAAAGTAATGTGTTAGTACAATAGTTATTAAAAAATTTGCACCGGATGATAACATATATCCAATTGGATAGATAAGACCCTGAATTTTAAGCTTATTTCTTAATATCAACAAGTAATTTTATGTTCCCAAAAAAAATAGACTACACAAAAATTGTGTAATCTATTTCATATAATTATTAATTCTATTTTACTTTACTTTACCAAAACCATTTTCTTAGTAGAAATCAACTCACCGTCAACTACTAAGTTATATAGATAAGTACCATCTGTCATATTACTCATATTCAGATTTAATATACCTTTTCCTCTTTCTTCAATGCTTACGGTTCTTATAAGTTTTCCTGAAACATCAACAATATTCATTTGAACATTCGTACTATTCTCTGGTACTTCAAACTCAATTCTGGTAGATGTCTTAAATGGATTAGGTACATTTTGGTTTAACAATGCATTTTCTCCACTTATATCAAGATCAATTATACTAGGATTAGAAGATATCAATTTTACAATCTCTTCTAATTTAGTTTCTAATTCAGAGATTCTGTCATTTTGGTTCTCAATAATATCTTGTTGATCCTTAATAGCATTAACCAAAACATATTTTATTGAACTGTCGTGAATAGATAAAAATTCTTCTTTAGAAATTACATTACCTTCCGCATCCTCTTCTTCGAAGATATATGGAGCTACTAAATAAGGTGCAATTTCTTCTAATTGTTGAGCCATTACTCCGATGTGTTGATACTTAGAGTTAGTCCCAGATTTGCCATTATAATTGTAAGATTTGACATCCATTGCTAACACCACATCTAAGCCATCCTTAAAATTTTCAATATTTGATTTTAAATTTTTATCAGAAGGAGTTAAGTAGCTTGTAGCAAACACATTCCCAGACACATGAAGCTGTTGACTTGGATTACCTACGACACCAATCCCTACAAAACCTGTATCCCCTCTTCCTCTAAACATTAAATTCCCAACACTCAGCTGTCTGGCTAAAATCTGAGTTCTGTTATTTCTTCGAATTTCGAAGTTAAAATTTTCATCAAAGGTGAAACCAGTAGCTACACCGGCTCCGAATATTACAGCTGACTTATCTGTTCTTTCTGCCAAAACTGTTGCTCCAGCATTTGTCCGTCTTGACGTATAGCCCAATGAAGTAGTAACCCCATCAACGTCCAACTTTGATTGAGGGGCTACTCCTGTATCACCAATTTTAGTGCTACCTGAAGAAAAAACCTTAACCTGAGAATAACCCATGCTCCCAATAAGAGCAAAACATAATACTAAAAGTATATTTTTCATAATAATTGAATTTTAAATTTACGTTTACAAATTGATTTAATAATACGATAAAGATAAGATGCATTAATGACTTTGAAATCCCCCATTTAGGTGAAAAAGGACTTATTGATCGCTTTTTTTTTAAAATTACAGCCTTTTATCCACAAAATCACTATCCAAGAAGCCTTTTACATCATATAGCACCCCATTTTTTGCTTTTAATCTCAAAATATCTAACTTTTTAAAATCTTGATGGGCAACTGTCAACACAATCACTTGATAATTCTGTTTACTTGGTGATTTTACAATTTTCACACCAAATTCCTCCTCTACTTCCTTTTCTGATGCCCATGGGTCACAGATTTCTATGTTAGTGCCGTATTCTTCAAGTGCATTATGCACATCTATCGCTTTAGTATTTCTAATATCTGGACAATTCTCTTTGAAAGTAATCCCTAACATTAGAATGGAAGCGCCCTTTATTCTAATGTCTTTATTTACCATCAATTTGATTATTTCAGTGGATATATATGAACCCATAGAATCATTCATCCTTCGACCTGCTAATATTATTTCAGGATGATATCCCACTTCTTGAGCTTTTTGTGCTAAATAATAAGGATCTACTCCTATGCAATGGCCACCAACCAGTCCTGGATTAAATGGTAAAAAATTCCACTTTGTTCCGGCCGCTTCTAACACTTCATTAGTATCGATATCTAAGAGATTGAATATCTTTGACAATTCATTTACAAATGCAATATTGATGTCTCTCTGACTATTCTCAATTACCTTTGCTGCCTCAGCAACTTTAATACAGCTAGCTTTGAAGGTGCCAGCTACTATTATTGACTTATAAAGTTCATCAACAATGTCTGCTGTCTCTGGAGTAGATCCAGAAGTAACTTTGAGTATTTTGGTTACTGTGTGTTCTTTATCTCCAGGATTTATCCTTTCTGGACTATATCCACAATAGAAGTCCTTGTTATATGTAAGTTCTGAGACCCGTTCTAAAACAGGTACACATTCTTCTTCAGTTACCCCTGGATACACTGTGGATTCATATACGACTATATCACCCACCTTGAGATGCTCTCCTACTGTTTCGCTTGCTGTATACAGTGGAGTTAAAACTGGCCTATGGTGCTTATCTGTTGGGGTAGGGACGGTCACTATATAAATATCACAATCTGACAAAGTAGCTTTATCATCAGTTACTAACAAGCCTCTATTATTATTAATAAGATCATCTACAAGAACTGCGTTTAAGTCTGAGTCTTTAACTTCTAAAGTTAGGTCACTACCAGATTTTAATTCCGCAATTCTATTAGAATTTATGTCTAAGCCTATGGTTGGATACAATTTTGCCAACTCCACTGCGAGAGGCAATCCTACGTAACCTAATCCAACTACTGCTATTTTCTTGTTCTTTAATATTGAATTATTCAACTTTCATTATTTATTTGGTCAGGTATTTATACATCTTCTACTTTCTTGCTATACCATTCATATGCCTTTTGCAATCCATTATTTACATCAAATGAAACGTGATAATTTAAATTGGTTTTTATCTTACTTATATCAGCTAAAGAATGAGGTATATCTCCAATACGACTTGGTCCATATTTTGCCTCAGCCTTTGTTCCAGTGATATTTTTAATCATTTGCCATAATTCATTGAGAGTCGTTCTATCACCACAGGCGACATTGTAAATCTGATTAGTAGCATTTTTCTCTTCCGTCAATAATGATAATACATTAGCATTGACTGCATTCTCTACATATGTAAAGTCTCTACTTACGCTACCGTCACCATTAATTATAGGTGATTCATCAGTTAATGCAGACTTAAAAAATAAGGGTATTACAGCAGCATATGCACCATTAGGGTCCTGCTTAGGACCAAAAACATTAAAGTACCTTAAACCAATAAATTCAAAATCATATGATCTTGAGAAAACATCTGCGTATAATTCATTGACGTATTTAGTTACAGCGTATGGCGAAAGAGGTCTTCCTATTTTATGTTCCACTTTGGGCAGGCCCTTACTATCTCCATATGTGGATGAGGATGCGGCAAAGACTACTCGCTTAACCTTGTTTTCCACAGCTGCATTAAAGATATTTAACGTTCCTGTAATATTGACATCATTAGATGTCAATGGATCTTTAATACTTCTTGGTACAGAACCTAATGCCGCTTGATGAGAAATGGCATCAATACCAATAGTGGCTGTAAGACAAGTTTGGTAATCCCGGATATCTCCTTCAATAATCTCAAAATCAGGATGTGCAAGAAATTCTTTAAGATTTCGTTTGAATCCTGTTGCAAAATTATCCAATACCCTAACCGACTCTATTCTATTGTCACTTAACAATTTGCTTACTAAATTGGATCCAATAAATCCTGCACCTCCTGTTACTAATAGTCTCAAGTTAATATGATCTTTTTGTACACGGCTTCGCCTCCAATAAGTCGGAACGACTTGTCCATAAAAAATGCAAAACTATAAATACTACAGCAAAGTCTTCTCCCCTATATAAGGGGCATTAAGTGTTCTTTGCTGAATTGCATTCTTAACTGAATGCCAACATTATCTAATTCTATAACAAAATCACTTTTGTTACTTTTTTCAATTAAAATCCCTTTTAACCCAGTCAATTGTCCAGCTATCACTTCCATTTTCTGACCCAGCTTCCAGTCTACTTTCTCTTCGTATAATGAAAGCTCGTACTCCCCTACTAATCGTTTCAATAAGTTGATTTCCACATCTGGAATGGCAATCAAATCTCTTCTTTGTTTGAGAAAATTCAATACATATTCTGTCTCCAAAACTTTGACGTAATCTGACTTTGTTATTCTAACAAATACGAAACACGATATCAATGGCACCTTATATCTTTTAGTCTTAGAAGCATAGACCTTCACTCTATTTAATAAGGGCAGATATGCTTCTATTCCTTTTCTATTAAGATTATCTGTGACATATTTTTCACATTTATACTTGGCGTATACGGCGAACCATCTCGGCTCATTATCTTGCAATTGGTTAATAGCCTCCATATTACGATACAGTTTGTTCCCATAATAAAAGTGGCTTCTCCTTATACTGCCCCCAATCAATTTCTATATCAGACACATATGTTATATACCTTATTCTACGACCTATCAATACCTCGACCTTTTCTAACATTTGAATAAAATACGACTTATTAATATCGCCTATGAGCATCAAATCTATTACTGGACTATCTAATCCCCTTGCAAATGCACCCAATACATAGACCTTTTGGAGATCACCCAATTTTTCTAAGATATTGAGAATGATCTGATCAAATCCTATATGCTTCTTAACAATATTATGAATATCACCGAAAAGTGGATGATTCGTGTTGGCTTGAAAGTACTTTTTATTGCCTTTCAAGGATGATTTTAGAAGACCTGATTTTTCAAATCTATTGAGCTCAAGGCGAATTGAATTAGATGATTCACCAAATTCTTGCTCTAAACCACGTAAATAGCTGCTATTATTACTATTCAAAAAAAACTTGAGTAATAACTTGATACGAGTTTTAGAAGATATGAGAGTGGCTATCAAGAAATAAGCTTATTGAGTAAGAATTTTACTCAAATATAGTAATTAGCTTGAATTTGAGTAATTCTATATTGTTAAAGTTTATAGTATGGTTACTAAAGTGGAAAAGATCTTGATTCAAACAGTTATTAGCATCATTTCAATTGTCCTAAAAGCACCAGTACCATTAACCAGAAATGCCATTATCTATTCACTTCACAATTGGACTTAAGTCCTCAGTAAACACACTAAATTCCACTAATATGTTTAATTTTACTGCTCATAAATTATTACATGAAGATTCTTCTTAAGTTCTGCACACCTTGCCTATTGACATTGGTAACGCTCTCTCTTAGTTATAACCAACTTAGTGCTCAGATAGATGAAAGGACACCTCAAGAAATCCTCATAGATTCTCTCGAAAATCAAATTCTAAAATTAAAGAATTACAATTCTAATGAAAAGGTGTACGGTCATGCTTTGTTCAAATCAGATAGCATCAAAATTTTCGACCAATCGAGCATTAATAAAATTCCAGAAAGATATATAGTAGGTATAGGCGATGAAATTACAGTAGTAATATTTGGGCAATCACAGTATGATGCTAAATCAATCGTAGACAAAAATGGCCAAGTGTCGTTTGATAGAATTCCTAAGATTTTAGTCCAAGGATTACAATGGGGGCAAGTGCAGGTACTCATAAAGAAGAGATTTTACCGTTTCGCAGTATTTAATGAAAATCAAATCGCCATCACCCTGACCAATCCAAGGACAATAACTGTTAATGTCTTTGGTAATGTAAATAAACCAGGGACTTATAGCTTACCTGCGACCAATACTGCCTTCAATGCCATTATTGCTGCAGGTGGTCCTCAATCTAATGCCAGCCTTCGTAATATTAAAGTTAAGAATAATAACAAAACGACAGATCTCGACATATACCAGTTGATGAATGACCCAGCTTTGGATTATAGATATTACATGGACGACAATGCTGTCATACAAGTTCCATTGGCTAATAAGATAGTGCACACTAAAGGCGCATTTAATCGAGCAATAGATTATGAATTAAAAGATTATGAGGGACTTCAATCCCTAATGGAATTTTCAGGAGGCTTACTTCCAAATGCCAATAAAGACCTTGTACAAATTAAGAGATTTACTGATAACGAACTCATCTTAGTAGATGCAGAAATAAAGAAAATTAAATCTAAAGATATTTTGCTGATGCCAGGTGACACCGTCATTGCTAATATCATCAATGGGCGCATTGTCAATCAAATATTCATAGAAGGTGCCGTAGAAGTTGAAGGAAACTTTTCATTGACATCTACTCCAAGAATTTCTGATCTTATCAAGAAAGCACGTCTTAAAAGAGAAGCTAAGACAGATAAAGCTTTTTTGTATCGACAAAATCAAGATAATACATATGACATCATAGAGATAGATCTGAAAAGTATATTGTCACAAGTTAACTCTCCGGCCAATTTGCAACTTTCCTCCAATGATAGATTGCTTATCCAAAGTGCCAGCGATGAGATCACCAAATCTACAGTATCGGTTTCAGGTGAAGTCAGAAAACCAGTTACCCTTCCCTTTGATCCAGACTCTACACTGACTATAGCTAAGGCATTAAAACTTGCTGGTGGCTTAGATGACCAAGCTTCAGATATCGGATACTTAGTAAGACAGAGCCTGAGTAACAGTAATAAAAAATCGTATATAAGAATCAATCTTGTTGAGGCAATTAATACTCCAAATGGAAAATCGAATATTAGATTGCAACCAGATGATCAAATCTTAGCCTACAAAAATTCTGAAATCTCGGATCAATTATATGTATCTACTAAAGGTGCATTCAGAAATAATGTAGAACTGTATTACGATCCAAATCTAAGTATAGAAAATATTATAGAATTGAGTTCTGGATTTACGCAAGATGCTTCACGTAGAATAGATGTCTATAGATTAGAATTACTTGGAGATGTTCCATCAAGGGTTGTGGTGGCGTCACTCTCTGTGGACGAGAATAATAAAGTTACCACAGGTGATACCAACTTTGAGATAAAGCCTAATGATGAATTCGTTGCACGAGTGGCTGCTGATATTGACAAACATGCGTTTGTGAAGATACAAGGAGAAGTAAATTATCCGGGGCCTTATGCACTGACAGAAAAGAATGAAAATCTTAAGTCAATTATTGAAAAAGCAGGTGGATTAACCAATGAAGCTTTCATTGATGGAATAAAACTATATCGAAGTATTAGAGATTCTTTACTTACGCCTGTAGTGATTAAAGATGAAGAACTTACTAATAGAAAATTTAACATTCTCCTAAAGTCTAAAGATAGCATTGTGATACCTAAGTTAAACGATGTGGTCAGAATACAACTGACACAAACTAAAATTTACGAACTAAATCCTTCAAAGTACCCCACTAAGATAATGGGCGTACACTATCAAAGTGGTAAGAAAGCAAATTGGTATATTGATAATTACGCTGGAGGATTCGGCTCTAAAGCCAACAAATCTGTTGTTATTGTAGAATACCCTAATGGAAAGGTTAAGAAGACAAATAAATTTTTATTTTTAAAAAAATACCCTGAAGTAAAGAAAGGATCGATGATCTATATAGAAGAAAAGAGGGTAAAGCCTATTATGTCTTCCGAGAATAGTACCGGATTCAAAATACCAAAAACAGTGCAAGGTGTCGTGATATATGAAAATGGAATAATTGAAAATAAAGCTAAAGAGCTCGATAACGAAGATAAAAAGTATTAAAGGAAAATACATCTGAGAATGATATAAAGAAGCCATAAGATTGGATAAGATAAATTTAACTACCAAATAAATTAGAGGCATTGGATAAGAATGATAACAAGCTGAATAACAATCATCATTACTACGATGATGAAATAACTCTCAAGGAGCTTATCCTCAAAATTATAGAGTTTTGGAAGGAATTGTTAAGTCGTTTTTTAATCATTATAATTTTCGTAATTATCGGCGCAACCTTAGCGTTTGTACTTACATTAAATAATCAGAATACTTATACATCCAAAGTCAGCTTTTTACTCAATGAAGAAGGTGCTAACAATTCCAACGACGCCATAGCTGCAATATTAGGCGTGAGTTCTAATATCCCATTGAATAAGGTTACAGAAATTGTAAAATCTGCGAGGGTCATACATAATGTTATTTTGGCCAAGGTTATTGTAGATAATAAGCCGGATTATATTGGCAATCACATTATCAACTTGCACAATCTTCACGACGAGTGGAATCAAGTGGAGGTATCCGAAAAGGCAAAAGAATTTGATTTGACAGATTTTTACTTTTCAGGAAATCAAATTCAGGATTTTTCAACTAAAGAACTGAGAGCCATTTCTATCATTCACAAAATGATATTGAAGAATAATCTTGCTATTAGTTATAATGACAAAACTGATATTTTTAATCTTTCAGTTACAAGTCTTAATTCAGAATTAACTTCAGAGATGTTAAATACTACTTATCAAGAGTTGATAAAGTTTTATACCTATCAGACAGTAGGCAGACCCTTAGAAAATTTTGAAGTCTTAGCAGAAAGAGAAGATTCATTATTTCAAGTTGTCAAACGATTACAAAGTCAAATAGCATATGCAGAAGATCGAACTGTAGGACTTCAATTTCAAAGTTCTAAATTGAGCACAATGGATCTTAAAAGAGCTTTTACATCGACTTCAGAACTCTACAATAAGGTGAGAAAAAATAAAGAGGAATTAGAGTATATGCTCAAAAATAAATCTCCAGAATTTCAGATTTTAGATCGTACTTTTATTCCAGTCACCAATGCCACCTCAAGATCTAAACAAATTGCAATTGGCATAATTTTAGGACTCTTTCTTGCTGTGATTTATATAATTGGTGCTAAGATTGTTAGAGATGCTCTTAATGAATAAATTCAATTTTTGAATGAAGAATTTTTCCTTATCTTTTTAAGTGTAACCTTAGCTGTTCCACAAACAGTTTTGATATTCAATCTTGCCTTTTTAGCTTTCGGAATATTTAATAAATTAGATTCTTGATCTAACTGAACTATAGGTGTCTTCATTAGAAATTGTCCAGTTGTCCACCACATGTAAACTTTAGTATCTGTCTCATAAGTTTCGATGTCTAATTGAATCTTACCTTTCACGTTAATGTAGCCCCAAAGAATACAGCTATCATTATTATATGAATGGACCAAAAATTCGTTAGTGGATATTTGGTTGCAAGAATTATCGAGTCGAATATTATAACCATAATTATCAACCTGTTCACTAATTCTGAATGAAGTAAAAATTAAGAAAATGGTTAGATAGAAGAATAGGGTGGTTTTTCTGTTGGTCATGATATAGGAATTTAGGGTATAAAATAGATTGTGTTGCTGAGCATTTCTATTTCTAAAGTTAATCCCAACCAAACGTAATTTCAAAACTTTAACTTTCCTCAACTGATTATCGGTAGGTTTTAGATGATTATCGGTAAATAAAATATATAAATATTAAATTTTAACATTTGCCGTACGCAAAATAAATGTTTGGGATGGCTATAAACAAGTAGTGCATTTATGGGATTGAGTGGTAATTTAAATAGGGATGTTCAGAAGTAAGCGAATGGCGCCGTAGGTGTTACACCTTTATAGCCCAGAACGTAAGTTCTGGGTAAAAGAAATAGTGGGGATGCAATTTGGCGAAATTTTTGACCAAAAATTATGACAAATTGGGGTAGATGTGTTACCCCGCTATTTGACAAAGTCAGTCAATTATCGGGAATAGTAAATAATAATTATAAATATAAGTAATTGAATTTATGGGAGTTATAGTGTATCTGAACATCCTTAGACACCCCACGTTAATATTAAGGAGAAAAATTAAAACGCAAATCTTTAAATATTACAGTCTACTTTCTGGAAAAAGGGTGATCTTTTTGAGGTAGATGAATTAGAGGATGTGTAGACTGATCTATGGAATCCATTTCTGAAATTCTATTAATCGAATGTACTATTTCAATTGCCGGTAGAGCATCTGCAATCGTAAATCCTGACCCCGATAAAATAGTTTCATAACTTTCTGTGTGAAGGTCTGCGAATGTATTCGAAAAACTGAATATCTCATTTTCAATTTGTAAGCATCTAATCGAATTGTTTTTGTTAGGTAAATTTTCAATAGCCAAATCATCTTCGATACTTAAAAACCAATCTACATTCGCTGTCTCAAATTTCAATGAACCCACTGCCCGGCTATGATTATTAACGTACACATTAAGTGTTTCTGGTAGACCAAAAAGTGACAATAAAAGGTCAAACATATGGACACCAATATTAGTCACAATTCCGCCAGATTTAGATTTGTCGCCTTTCCAACTGGCATGATACCAATACCCCCGTGGCGCAACATAACTTAAGAGTAAAGTTCCTTTGTTTACCTTGGAATATTGCTGAGTATATTTTTTAATTTTCTGTACTTCTGGATGCAATCTCATTTGTAGTATGTTATAGACTTTCTTACCAGTCTCCTGCTCTAAATTCTTCAAAGATTCTACATTCCAAGGATTGAGCACCAGTGGCTTCTCACATATGACATTAGCTCCATGCTTAAGTCCAAATCTAATATGTGCATCATGTAAATAATTAGGAGAACAAATAACAAAGTAATCTAATATGACTCCCTGAGATTTGACTTTCTCTATATATCGATCAAGTCGTTCTATCTCTGTAAAGAAGTACGCTGAAGGAAAATAACTATCTATCACACCAACAGAATCATTGGGATCCATCGCAGCAATTAAGTTATGATTCAGTTCATAGATCGCCCTTAAGTGCCTAACCGCTACAAAGCCTGCCACGCCAATTATGATAAAGTTTTTACGATTCATTAATTATATTTGACTTTTCCATTGCTCAAGGTGTAAGACTCTTTACTCTCATGACATTTCGCTTTACTATTCTCAAAATTAAGCCTTATCCCAGCTCTACTAATCCACCCTATCTGAACCCCTGGATTTCCTACTATCAAGGCATAATCAGCGACGTCACTAACTACTACGGCACCTGCACCTATCATGGCATATGCGCCTATACTATTCCCACATATAATCGTTGCGTTAGCTCCTATGGTAGCACCTTGTCTTATTATCGTTTTTTTGTATTCATTCTTTCTTTCTATGGTACTCCGTGGATTGATCACATTAGTAAATACCGCAGATGGACCGATAAAGACATCGTCCTCACAAATAACGCCCTCATAAACAGATACATTATTCTGAATTTTCACTTTGTTACCAATGTGGACATTGTTACCAATAAAAACATTCTGACCAAGAATGCAATTGTTACCTATAACCGCATTTCTCATGATATGACAAAAATGCCATACTGAAGTCCCCTCACCTACAACAGCACCTGCATCTACAACACTTGTATGATGTACAAAAGTATTATCCATGAGTATTAAAATAATTACGAATTTCTTTTATGATATAATCTTGATCATCACTCTTTAATTCTGGACAAATGGGAAGTGAAAGTACAGTTTCACATAGCTTCTTCGTCACAGGCAGGACAAAGTCATTCTGAACGTATTGAAGATATGCTTTTTGCTTGTACAAGGGTACAGGATAATAAATCATACTTGGTATACCACATTTAGATAAGTATTCTTTGAGTTGGTCCCTATGCCTCTCTTTTACGATGATCGTATATTGATGGAATACATGTGATGAGAATTCAGCTCTATAAGGCAGTTTTATTGCACCAATTGGCTTAAGTCCTATGTCATACCTTTCTGCTACTTTGCCTCTTAGAGTAATATAATTATCTAAATGACAAAGTTTAATATCCAAAATTGCCGCTTGTATAGCATCCAACCTGCTATTACATCCTACGACATCATGATAGTACTTTTTTGACTGGCCATGATTAGCAATACTTCTTAGTTTAGCTGCGAGCTCATCATCATCCGTCGATATGGCACCTCCATCACCATAGGCTCCTAAGTTCTTAGATGGATAGAAAGAGAGTGTGCCTATATCACCGATTGTTCCTGTCTTTTTTTCTTTCTTATTATTATAAATGTAATTAGCACCTATTGATTGAGCATTGTCTTCTATTACATAAATTCCTTTTTCCTTGGCCTTGTCCATTAATAATTCCATATCAGAAGATTGGCCAAATAAATGCACAGGAATGATCACCTTAGTCTTATCAGTAATATATGGTTCTATAATCTCGTATGTTACATTAAAATGATCAGGATCGACATCTATAATCACTGGAGTTAAACCTAATAATGCGATAACTTCAGCGGTTGCCACATATGTAAATGCAGGTACTATTATCTCATCACCTGGAGAGAGGTCCAAAGCCATTAAGGCGATTTGCAGGGCATCAGTCCCATTCCCACATGCGATCACATGCTTAACATCTAAGTACAGGCTTAAATTAGCCTCAAACTGCTTAACTGTAGCCCCTCCTATAAAATGTCCTTTAGACATAATCTGATCGAGGGAATGATTTACCTCATCCTTAATTCTTTGATATTGAGTCTGTAAATCTACCATTTGAATGTTCCGCATAACACCTTGATTATATATCGATGGATAAAGCTAATAAGATTATTTAAGTAAATAAACTATGAAACGCTTAACGTCAGAATTTGTAATATTGCACAAATTTTAATATGAAAATAGCTGTAATAGGCACTGGATATGTAGGACTGGTATCAGGAACTTGTTTTGCTGAGACGGGCAATAATGTTGTGTGCATAGACATAGATTCTGCTAAAGTTCAGAAAATGCAAAATGGGCAAATTCCCATCTATGAGCCAGGCTTAGAAGTTCTTTTTGAAAGAAATATAAAACAAGGTCGACTGCATTTTACAACTGATCTAAAAGAAGGTATTAAGGATTCCGAGATAATATTCTTAGCCTTGCCTACCCCGCCTGGAGAAGACGGATCAGCCGATCTATCCTATGTCTTAGGTGTAGCGGATGACTTATCTAAGAATATTACTGATTATAAGGTTATAGTTGATAAGAGTACAGTGCCAGTAGGTACAGCAGAAAAAGTAGAGTCTGCCCTATTACAGAATTTGGACCACAAGCTGTTTGATGTTGTATCTAACCCTGAATTTCTAAGAGAAGGTGTTGCGGTGCAAGATTTTATGAAGCCCGAAAGAGTAGTCATAGGGACATCATCCGAAAGAGCTCAAAGCATTATGAAGCGACTGTATGATCCATTTGTACGTCAAGGCAATCCGGTCATCTTTATGGATGAGCGATCTGCAGAATTGACTAAGTATGCTGCTAATTCTTTCTTAGCAACAAAGATTTCATTTATGAATGAGATTGCTAACTTATGTGAGAAAGTAGGTGCAGATGTAGATATGGTCAGAAAAGGTATGGGGACGGACAGTCGAATTGGAAAGCGATTTCTTTTCCCAGGTGTAGGATATGGTGGATCTTGTTTTCCCAAAGATGTCCAAGCACTGGCAAGGACCAGTAACAAAAATAATTACGATTTTAAGATATTGGATGCCGTAATGGATGTCAATGCCAAGCAGAAACTTAAGATAGCAGAAAGAGTAGTAGAACGATTATCTCCACCTAAAACCATAGCCATCTGGGGTCTTGCTTTCAAGCCGAACACAGATGATATCAGAGAAGCTCCTGCATTATACACCATAGATCTATTATTGAGCAAAGGATATAGCATAAGAGCATATGATCCTGAGGCGATGGAAAATATTGCGAATATCTATGGAGATAAAATAACTTTATGCAATGACATGTATGATGCCTTAGACGGTGCTGATGCATTGGCTATTATGACTGAATGGAATGTATTCCGTACACCAGATTTTGAAAAGATTTACAATATACTTAATGAGAAGCTAATTTTTGACGGCCGTAACCTATATGAGTTGTCAGCAATGGCGTCTCAAGGTTTTGAGTACTATTCTATAGGCAGAAAAGATATAAAATAATTCCCATGAAACGAGTATTAATAACAGGTGCAGCAGGATTCTTAGGTTCGCATCTTTCTGACAAATTTATAGCGGAAGGTTATGATGTGATAGGCATGGATAATCTGCTGACGGGTACTATGGATAACATAGCCCACTTAATGCCGCATAAGCATTTTAATTTCTATCATCATGATGTAACTAAGTATGTACATATTCCTGGAGAGCTGGATTATGTAATGCACTTTGCATCACCTGCGTCACCTATTGATTATCTTAAGATGCCGATACAGACATTGAAAGTTGGATCATTAGGCACACACAACCTATTAGGACTATCAAAAGCTAAGAATGCTCGGATGCTTATCGCCTCGACATCTGAAGTGTATGGGGACCCTTTAGTACATCCGCAAACAGAAGAGTACTGGGGCAATGTAAATCCTATAGGACCTCGCGGTGTCTATGATGAAGCCAAAAGATTTATGGAGGCAATGACGATGGCATATCACACATTCCATAATGTAGAAACGAGGATCGTTAGAATATTTAATACCTATGGGCCTCGCATGAGAGTCGACGACGGTAGGGCCCTACCTGCTTTCTTTTCTCAGGCAATCAGAGGCGATGATATTACAGTCTTTGGAGATGGGTCACAAACTAGATCATTTTGTTATGTTAGCGACCTAATAGATGGGATATACAGATTACTTCTAAGCGATTATACTCTCCCAGTCAACATCGGTAATCCTAATGAAATATCCATAAAGGATGCCGCTGAAGAAGTCATCAAACTCACCAACACTTCTTCTAAGATTATCCATACAGAATTGCCTAAAGATGACCCAAAAGTTAGACAACCTGATATCACAAAAGCTAAAAAATTACTCGATTGGAGTCCAAAGGTGAATAGAAAGGTAGGCTTTGCATTAACTTATGATTATTTCAAAGGAGTTGTTTCTACCAGTAATTAGTGATCTTCTATGAATCCTAAAAGATGTTAAACCTTTATTAATCAACATAATTAAATGCTCTTTCTAATTACTATCTTTGTTGTAAATTAGAACAAAACTTCCATTAATTATGAATTGCTTTAAGATTGTAGCATTTATTATTCTGAACCTAACAATAGGAACTCAAGTATTCGGACAAAGCTTATACTCTCGTACTGGGCATATCAATGTCCTCTCCAAAAATAAAATTAAAAAAGTAGAAGCTGACAATTATCAAGTATATAGCACAGTCGATCTGTCAACAGGAGATGTTGTATTCGAAGGTTTGCTTAAGTCATTCGAATTTAAGTTAGGGGCAGCGGATAGAGTTTTCAGTAGTGATAAGGTCAATGTCAAACAATATCCAAAGATCAAATTTGAAGGAAGGATTCCGCCTACTCAAATTGACCTAAACGAGTATGGCGAAACTGAGGTGGAGGTAGATGGTACTTTGTATCTATGGGACGAAAAACGTAGAACGAAAGCAAAAGTAAAAATCACAAGCATAGGAGATGGGAAGCAAGTATTTGCCTATTCTTCATTCCTAATGAGAATCGAAGAAGCGTCTATGGCAAAACTGAATCAAATCATGAAAGATAAACTCCCAAGTGTCATTAACATTAGTACAGAAACACTTGGTGTCAGCAGAGATATTATTGTAAATTTAGATGCCACATATAAAGTAAAATAACTATAGCAATGAAAAAATTACTTTACATACTTATCACTTTATTGGTGATCGCTGTTATTGCTTATTTCATAGTTCTGAATCTTCCAAAAGCAAGTTCAAAGAATAAGGACGCGAGTTTCAAAATAGAAGCCAATGATTTATACAGTGAATTTCAAGCTAATGAAGTTTTAGCGAATAAGAAATATATTGGAAAAACAATCGAAATCTCAGGTTCTATAATGGATATGGATAGGGATAAGCAAGGAGCTACAGTCCTATATATAGATGCAGATGCTGGTATAAATGGATTGCTGTGTACCATGGAAATGAATCAAAAAGCGAAATTCGAAGTAGGTCAAGAGGTTACTTTAAAAGGTCTATGCTCTGGATACCTTCAAGATGTTGTACTCAACAAGTGTGTTTTAATTAAAGAATAGTATCAGAATTATATGAATATACTTGTTACAGGAGGTGCCGGTTTTATTGGCTCTCACGTTGTCCGATTTTTAGTTAATAAGTATCCGAAATATAAAATATATAATCTTGACCTGCTTACTTACTCAGGTAATCTCGAAAACATAAAAGATATAGAGTCTTCAGATAACTATCAGTTCCTTAAAGCAGATATAAGGGACTTGGAGACAATGAGATCATTATTCTCTAAGTATAATTTTGACAAAGTCATTCACTTAGCAGCAGAGTCACATGTTGATCGGTCTATAGCCGATCCGTTAGTTTTTATCACAACTAATATTGTAGGGACATCGACTCTGTTACAGGTAGCTAAAGAACATTGGAAAGACAACTATAATGGCAAGTTAATCTATCATGTCTCTACAGACGAAGTGTATGGTTCACTCGGTGAGACTGGTTTCTTCTATGAGGACACTGCGTATGATCCTAGAAGTCCATACTCAGCAAGCAAGGCAAGCAGTGATCATTTGGTGAGAGCCTTCCACCATACCTACAATTTGCCAATCGTCATATCTAACTGTTCTAACAATTATGGTCCCAATCAATTTCCTGAAAAACTCATTCCCTTATTTATAAATAATATAGTAAATAACAAACCTCTTCCTGTATATGGTAAAGGCATCAATGTCAGAGACTGGCTGTATGTAATCGATCATGCAAGAGCTATAGATACTATATTGCATGATGGAGAAATCGGAGAGACGTACAACATAGGAGGACACAATGAATGGAAAAATATTGACCTGATACATCTGCTAATTAAAATGACTGATGAAAAACTTGGTAGACCTAAAGGGGCTTCCGAAAATCTCATTACTTATGTCACAGATCGAGCTGGCCATGATCTAAGATATGCGATAGATGCTACGAAAATAAAGGATCAGTTGGGCTGGACTCCTTCATTACAATTCGAAGAAGGACTAAGTAAAACTATAGATTGGTATTTAGAGAACAGTGATTGGTTGCATAATGTAACGAGTGGTGAGTATAAGGATTATTATTCCAAACTTTATGGATCAATGTAATTATTAATTAAAAATGAAGAATTAATGAATGAAGAATGAATATGCCCTGAAAGAAAATGTTGTTTTTGAAAAAAGTTTCCAATTTGCTTTAGACATAATTTTCATTTGTAAAAAATTGAAGAGCGAGAAGGAATTTGAGATAGCAAAACAATTGCTCAGATCAGGGACTTCAGTTGGTGCAAATATCGAAGAAGCTCAAAGTGCACTATCACGAAAGGACTTCATACATAAATTATCAATATCATACAAAGAGATTCGTGAATCAATCTATTGGATAAAGCTACTCCTACAATCTGACATACTAAAAGAAGAAACCGACAAAACATTATTACTGCAAGCAATAGAACTTGAAAAAATATTATCGTCAATTATTATTTCGTCGAAAAAGACTAATCACTAATTTTCAATTCAATAATTCTTAATTCAAAATTTTTTAACTCTTAACTCTTAATTAAGCCATTCTTAATTCATAAATTCTTAATTGAAATAAAAATGAAAGGAATAATATTAGCAGGAGGCTCAGGTACACGTCTCTACCCCATCACCAAAGCCATATCAAAACAACTCATGCCGATCTATGATAAGCCAATGATATATTATCCTCTCTCGATATTGATGTTATCGGGGATACAGGATATATTAATTATAACAACTCCTCAAGATAGCGAGTCATTCCAACGACTTTTAGGTGATGGAACTGAGTTAGGTTGCAACTTCCAATATGCAGTACAAGAAGTACCTAATGGATTAGCTCAAGCATTTGTAATCGGTGAGAAGTTTATCGATGGAGATGCTGCAAGTCTTATATTAGGTGACAATATATTCTATGGTTCTGGACTCTCTACATTGCTACAAGAAAGCAGTAGATTGGTCAGTGGTGCTAAGGTATTCGCATACCCTGTACATGATCCCGAAAGATATGGTGTTGTAGAATTTGATGACGATAATAAAGTCATCTCTATAGAAGAAAAACCTGACCAACCAAAATCCAATTATGCTGTTCCAGGATTATATTACTATGACAATAAAGTCTGCGATATAGCTAAGAACTTAGAACCTTCGGCAAGAGGTGAATATGAAATAACGGACCTCAATAGAAAGTACTTAGAACTCGGTGAACTATCCGTAGGCATTATGCAAAGAGGAACTGCATGGTTAGATACGGGTACATTCGAATCATTAGCAGCTGCTTCAGAATTTATAAGAGTCATAGAACAGCGACAGGATTATAAGATCGGATGTATAGAAGAGGTCGCTTACCGAATGGGATATATTAATGCCGCACAGTTAGAGAAGATCGCGACACCTCTTAGAAAATCTGGTTATGGAGAATACTTAATGAGATTAATTAATTAGGAATGTTCTGATATAGCGCAACTCCTTAAAAAATTCAAAGACTTATAATTACATTTATAATTTCCCATACATAGTAATTGACTGAATTTACTATTCCCGATAATTAACTGAATTTGTCAAATAACGGTGTAACGCATCTACACAATTTGTCATAATTTTTTGTCAGCTCGCCCACCTCCGAAGGCTATCGGAGTTCCATCATTACAAAATGACAATTGCCATCTTTTTGGTTTGCACCACCATTCTGTCTTGCCAAATTAGGATCACTATTTCTTTTATCCAGAACTTACGTTCTGGTCTATAAAGGTGTGGCACCTACAGCGCCATTCACTTACTTCTAAACATCCTAATTTGTCATAATTTTTTGTCAGCTCGCCCACCTACGAAGGCTATCGGAGTTCCATCATTACAAGATGACAATTGCCATCTTTTTGGTTTGCACCATCATTCTGTCTTGCCAAATTAGGATCACTATTTCTTCTATCCAGAACTTACATTCTGTTCTACAAAGGTTGGACACTTACGGTCCGAGATACTCGCGAGTCCTCGAGACTCCGCGGAGCGCCACTCGCTTACTTCTGAATATGCTTAGTTAGGGATATTCAGAAATAAGAAACTATAATCCCAGAGGGATTGCATTATGTTTAGCCCTGCAAGAATTGCAGGGATTAGGATATAAAGTCTGAGGGGGATTTGGCGTGATTTTTACAAAACTCATGACAAATCTGATAGGCATGTGCCCTCTTATTGGCTGTATTTGCCCAAATACTGAGTAATGGATTAATTCTATACTATTGCATTAAACTGAACGTAAGCAAATTAGGATACTTCTGAATATGCTTAGTTAGAGCTATATCGGTTGATATTAATTATTGATACAATCATCAATAGTGGCCTCGAATACAGCTCCTGCTTGTACTTCAAAGCCCGCCTTAAGCTCTATTGCATCTCCTGCATTAAATATTGTATTCTCACCCGTCATCAACATACCACCGGAATTAAGTTGTGTCTGTGCATGATAACTTGAGTCACTAATCATTCCATTTACATTAAGAACTACTCCATCACATGGGGTACATTGATCATAGACTTCCACTTTGAAACTGCACTCAGACTGATTACCACAATCATCCTCAAAGACATATATGACTTCTGTTTCTCCGATAGTAAAAGTACTACCAGAAATGTAATTAACCGATACAATCGTATTAGATGTACAATTATCTGTCGCAGAAGGCAAATCAAAATCATATACAAATACACAATTCAAATCCGAACCGACTATTGTATCATTAGGACATGTAAGGATCTGAGGCCCTTCCATATCGTCTAATTCAATAAGCTGATCACAACTCATTGTGCTACCTGCTACACTCGTAGCAACCCACGTTCGTTGTATGTCTACATTACAATCAGTAGTTGTAATAATATCGGTGTAAGTAATCTGGGCATTACTTACTGTTGAGATGGCCTCATTTGTGATAGTAACATGACCGTCGATATTAGGGTCGCAGGTTCTACTGCCTATATAATCATTTGGACATGTAATATCAATTGTACAAACGTCGATGACATTAATATCAAAGTTGCAGGTAGCACCATTATTGCAATTATCAGAAATCGTATATGTCACTGGAGTTATACCGATAGGGAAAACAGTATTCGGTGTATGAGTCGAATTCAGTGCTAAATTATTATCACAATTATCAGTTCCATATGGTGCATTCCAAGTTATTTGTGCTGTACAATTGTTATCAGAGTCTACAGTAATATCATTTGGACAAAATGTAATTACTGGTGCATCCACATCAGAGAGTTCTATAGATTGGCTGCAAGAACCAGTATTACCATTAGCATCTGTGGCTACCCATACTCGGTCTATCATCACATCACATAAGGTTGTAGATATATTATCTGAATATGAAATTGTAGTACCAGATGTGGTGCTTGTAGCCGACCCAGTAGAGCTTGAGTCATAGTCTGAAGCTGTGCAATGATTACTACCTACTACATTATCAGGGCAACTTATCTCTACAGTTGTACTGTTAGTATTAGCTACATATATAAATTCATAATTAAAATCACTGGTACTCCATCTGCTATCCCACTCTATGTAATAAGTTTGTCCAGCACTCACATTCTGTTCGATAATTTCACTTGCATAATTACCTCCATTTCCTACATTACAATCGTCATCACTATAATTCTGATATACTAAATTAGAACAACTCCCAGAATATATCCAAATTCTAGTATCTACTCCTTCTCCACAAGAACGGATGGTTACGACACCATTTGTATCTGGTTCGAAAACGAACCAATCTGCGTGACTTGCATTATTCATTGTGGCTCCGTTTCCATTATTGGGGTGAGCATAGTAAGTTCCACTTTCTATTATCTCAGTGGCATCTGCACATGTTGCATTATCACATTTACAAGAACTATGTTTCTGCCTTATTAGATTACCAGGCTGACTGCCAAAGCCCTGAGTGAATGATATGCCTGCTTGTTGTGTATGACAATAACTCATAATGGTTCCACCGGCTGAAGGGATAATGGGGTTGGACGGATTGTAACAACTTCCTCCTCCTCCGGATGCAAGGCTACCACAATCATCGATCTGCTCATCATTATTAGGGCCCCACACACACTCATGGGTATGACGCGATCCTAATACATGTCCGATCTCATGAGTCGTCACTTGTACATCCCAACTATAAGTAGGATACAAGCTATAAGAATTCACTATATCTGCATATGCAAATGGGAATGATCCACACAATTGATCGACATAAGCGATACCGCCATTATTACCCGGATCATTAGTCAATAGCAATCCGACATCTCCATTATAGCCATTGGCAATAAGGTCATCTTTAAAGTCATACAAACCACTGGAGTTATCTGTGTAGTTATCATCTGTTGTCCATACTACAATTTGAGATATGGATATTGGTATATTCTCGTTGTTGTAGAGTGTGTATACTTCATTCATCATATCAGTAACGTAGTCTGTCACTGTAGTTACATTAGAATTAAGATTCTGATACATGTGGTAATCGCATTCTATATATATATCCACTGCGTTACTACAAGTACTTGTATTCTTTAAAGCAGTATATGGCGATCTAAGCTTTGGGTCATGTAAGTCTATACTCTCACAGTGGAAGGGGATTTCTTCTTTTAAGTTTTTGACTTCGTATGTAATATGATAAGTAGAATTATGATAAATGCCGATGTTGTATACTTTATCATTCAATCTGATGATTCCTGCTATTTTATTGTTGTAAATACTTAGTGTTACTTGTGAGTTTTCTTCCCCACTTACCTTGCCACCAAAATACTTACCTCGAGTATAACCACTTTCAGAATCTTTACCTTGTTCTCCTCTTTCGACAACTGTAAAGTCATCAGAGAATATATTTCGCTCAGAGAGTACAACTTGTAATGAGACATCCTTAGAAACTGGAATACTCAATCTTATTTCTTTATTATTTTTTTCGACTAATTCGGAAAGTAGACTTTTTTCTAACTTAAATAGTATGGCGTCTTCAAGATCTGGAAGCTTGGAGCTAACGCTTGCTGGAGAAATGACGAGTTCTTGTGCATAGCATAGCACAGGTATCACCAAAGTGATAATGAGAAGGATGTATCGATTCACAGTTTCAGTTCTAAGTCTACGAGATATTTGACTTTAGCCTCCTTATATGCCACCTTAAAGTGTAAATGGCATAAGACATAATTCCTGAAACTCTAAAACCCATGAAACTCAGATTAATCTGAGCGGTATTCTATTCTATTATGTAAATGTAAGTACAAATTGCAAAGAGATTGGTTTAACAGTCTAATGTGACCGATAGCTTACATTAACTCTTTTAAAAATTGACCTTTACACTATTTCTACATATAAAAAAAATGGTGATCAATCTAAACTGATCACCATAAAAAGGTAAAGGTATTTTACTTCTTCGTACTATGAGCCACACATCAGACAGCCATCATCCATCGTACATACTTCGCCATCGACGGTTTCTGCTTCTTCCGGCTTCTTAGTTGTATCATCCAAATCTACATCCATCACTTCTTGGTCACTGCTGTACTTTTCTTTATATCCAGCTGATAGGGAGAATTTAATAGGATCTACTGCTGATTTAGATCTTAGGTAATACATGCCTGTCTTAAGTCCTTGCTTCCATGCGTAGAAGTGCATAGACGTTAGCTTAGCTAAACTTGGATTCTCCATGAATATATTAAGACTCTGACTCTGACATATAAATGCTCCTCTATCAGCACTCATGTCTATCAATACTTTTTGCTTGATCTCCCATACCGTCTTGTATAGGTCTTTAATATCTTGAGGAATCTCATCTATATTCTGGATACTACCATTAGCAGCCATGAGTCTTTCCTTCATAGAGTGATCCCAGAGTCCTAATCTTACAAGATCCTTAAGCAAATGCTTATTGACTACGACATATTCTCCTGATAATGTTCTACGTGAATAGATATTAGAAGTATATGGCTCGAAGCACTCATTATTTCCTAATATCTGAGATGTAGAAGCGGTAGGCATCGGTGCTAATAATAGACTATTTCTAACACCGTTTTCTTTGATTTTACTTTTTAGATCTGCCCAGTCCCATCTACCTGATGGGGTGACATTCCACATGTCATATTGCAGGATTCCTTGGCTTACAGGGCTACCTTCATATGTCTGATAAGCACCTTCTTTCTCTGCTATTGCATTAGATTCTGTAAGTGCTGCAAAGTATATGGTCTCGAATATATCTTTATTAAGCTGCTTAGCTTCTGGACTATCAAATGGCATTCTCATTTTAATAAATGCATCAGCTAACCCTTGTACACCTATTCCAATAGGGCGATGTCTCATATTAGAATTCTCAGCTTCTATGACTGGATAGTAATTGACATCTATTACTTTATTGAGATTTCTTGTGACCACTCTGGATACTTCATAGAGCTTCTGGAAGTCATAGCTATTGTCAGTATCATTAACAAATTTTCCAAGAGATATAGATGCTAAGTTACATACCGCCACCTCATCTGGAGAAGTATATTCTATGATTTCAGTACATAAGTTACTTGACTTAATGGTACCGAGGTTTTTCTGATTAGACTTTGCATTAGCAGCGTCTTTGTATAATATATACGGAGTACCTGTCTCGATCTGAGATTCCATGATAGATCCCCACAGGTCTCTTGCACTGACCGTTTTTCTTGCTTTACCTTCGGCTTCGTATCGAGTATATAGCTTCACGAATTCTTCTCCATGACAATCTTCTAATCCTGGAGATTCGTTAGGACAGAACAGAGACCACTCAGCGTTACTTTCCACTCTTTCCATAAATAAATCAGATATCCACATGGCATAGAAGAGATCTCTCGCTCTCATCTCCTCCTTCCCATGGTTCTTCTTGAGATCTAAGAAGTACTCAATGTCAGCATGCCAAGGCTCCAGATACATCGCAAATGCTCCTTTTCTTTTTCCTCCTCCCTGATCTACATATCTTGCTGTATCATTAAAAACTCTAAGCATGGGTATAATACCGTTAGAGGTACCTCCTGTTCCCTTTATATAACTGCCTTGTGCTCTTATATTGTGTATACTTAGTCCGATACCACCTGCAGATTGCGAGATCTTAGCACATCTTGTTAATGTCTCAAAAATTCCAGAGATACTATCATCAGTCATTGTCAATAAGAAACAAGATGATAATTGTGGCTTAGGTGTAGAGGCATTAAATAATGTCGGTGTTGCATGGATAAACCATTGCTCCGACATGAAATTATATGTCTCTATTACTGAATCTATATCTTCTCCATGGATCCCTACAGCGGCTCTCATTAGTAAATGCTGCGGTCTCTCCACTACTTTTCCATCCATTCTTAGCAGGTAAGATCTTTCTAATGTCTTAAATCCAAAATAATCAAAGTTATAATCACGATCATAGATAATAGCGGAGTCAAGCCTATTAGCATTGTCTTCCATTATCTGAATATACTTATCCGCTATCAGTCCTGCTTTCTGTCCTGTCTTAGGATCTACATATTCATATAGATCTCTCATGGTCTTAGTGAATGACTTCTTGGTATTCTTGTGTAAATTAGATATTGCTATTCTTGCGGCTAGTCTCGCATAATCAGGATGCTCAGTCGCAAGTGATGCTGATGTCTCCGCTGCAAGGTTATCTAATTCCGTAGTTGTGACACCATCGTATAGACCTTGTATTACCTTCTTAGATATGGTAATATGATCTACATAATTATTATTAAGGCTATAACACAGCTTCTTTACTCTTGCTGTTATCTTATCGAAGCTGACGTCTTGTTTCGTACCTGATCTTTTGACTACTTGCATGTATTTTAAAAACTATTTTAAGAGGATTTAATAATAAAGAGACCTCAGGTTTGGGTTAGTGTAGTTGGTTATTGTAAATGCTATAATCTTCAGTTTGTGTCACTGAAGACTATATAAATCGGAACTGGGAATATTGGCTTCAGAAAATATTAAAAGTCCTCATCTAATGAGAAAATTTGTTTGTCTTTATCTGCCATTACGCCAGCTTTCTGATACTCGCCCACTCTCTTCTCGAAGAAGTTAGTTTTTCCTTGTATCGATATAAGATCCATCCATGGAAATGGATTAGCTGTATTATATACTTTGTCGTTGCCTAAGTCTACTAACAATCTGTCTGCCACACACTCGATATACTCACACATCGTCTCAGCATTCATACCTATCAGTCTTACAGGTATTGCATCTGATACAAATTCCTTTTCTATTTCTACGGCATCGCAGATGATCGTCTGAATCGTCTCTTTAGATAATTTGTTCTGGATATGTGAGTTGTATAGAAGACAAGCAAAGTCACAATGCATTCCTTCATCTCTTGAGATTAACTCATTAGAGAACGCAAGGCCTGGCATAAGGCCTCTTTTCTTGAGCCAAAATATAGAACAGAATGATCCTGAGAAGAAAATTCCTTCTACCGCTGCAAATGCAATCAGTCTCTCAGCAAAACTTGCATCATCTATCCACTTTAATGCCCAGTCCGCTTTTTTCTTGACACATGGAAGATTCTCTATAGCATTAAATAAGTAATCTTTCTCTTTTGTATCCTTGATGTATGTATCTATAAGTAGAGAATAAGTCTCGGAATGTATGTTCTCCATCATTATCTGAAAACCATAGAAGAACTTAGCCTCTGTGTATTGTACTTCACTAACCATGTTTTCCGCGAGATTCTCATTTACAATACCATCACTCGCTGCAAAAAATGCCAAGACATGCTTAATAAAATGTTTCTCATCATCATTAAGCCTATTCTCCCAATCTGAAAGATCTTGGTGTAAATCTATCTCTTCGGCTGTCCAGAAGCTCGCTTCTGACTTTTTGTAGAATGACCAAATATCATCATGCTCTATTGGAAATAGTACAAATTTACTCGGGTTATCTGTTAATAATGGTTCGTTCTGGTTCTCCATATCTGACTGGTATAGTTGTGTTAAATGAGTTAGAAAAACAAATTATGAAAAATAATATATATAAAAAAAAATAATATGAACTTTAAGATATAATATCGTCGATAGATGCCTGTCTCTTTATCTCCTTTGGATAAGATGGCGGTGTATCAACTCAGTATATTATGGCTTGGTATCAGTTCCCTGATGTACGATGAGTATTACTCTTATAGTACTCGACAACTGGACGACAAAATAAATAAGAAAAAAAGATAATATGTTCGAGATTTACTAACAAGCTGTGGATAACTAAATGCGAACATATTAAACTTTAACATAATATGAAAATTTGTTATTTCAAGATGTTTTATAACCCATTCATAATCAATAATGTCAGCTCTCGAAAATGAATATTCTCACTGAATTCACTTTACTATTGACTTTTCTAAAAGACAGACTCGAATTGATAAAAAAATAAAAAGAATCGTTAAGAATTTGATAGGACTGTAGTGGGGCATTCTTACCTCTTACTACCCTTCTTACCTAACACCCAGATGAGTACAAAACCCAAGACAACTGAAGTAATGATTAATCCATAGAAGGTAAATGGGCTATCTTGAAATGGTAGGTGCTTAAGATTCATCCCATAGAAACTAGCTACTAAGGTCGGCACCATTAGTATGATCGTGATGATGGTCAATCGATGGATGAATATATTAAGATTATTAGATACGATAGAAGCATATGCTTCCATGGTCCCACTCAAGATATTCGTATATACATTAGACATCTCCAGTGCTTGCCCATTATCGATGATAATATCTTCGAATAGGTCTTCATGAGGATCTTTATCTCTGACCTTAAGGAAGTCTATACGCTTCATCTTTAGCATCAGAAGATCATTAGCACTTAGTGAGTTTACAAAGTATACAAGACTCTTTTCTATCTTAAGCAACTGGCGTAGTTCTTCATTTCTACTGGAATTATACAGCTCTTGTTCTATTAAGTTTCGCTTAAGGTTAAGCTTCTTAAGACATTCCAGAAACCAAAATGTATTCTGCTCGAAGAGATGTAAGACAAACAGTGACTGATCCTGAGGATTAAAATTTCTAACCTTATTCTCTGCTATCTTAGCTATGATAGGATTATCAGCTGGCGTCACAGTGATTAACTGATCACCAGTGCTCACGATACCTAATGGCACAGTAACGTAGATGGCTTCGTTTTCCTTCTGAGACTGATTGACTATAGGAGTATTAATCAATATAAGCTTTCCCTCATCTTCTATCTCATATCGAGATCTCTCATCTATATCTAAAGAATCGGTAATAAAATCTAAAGGAATGCCAAAATCATTAGCATGTCTTTCTTTTTCCCCATCCTCAAAAGGAGGACACACATGTATCCAAGCAGCTTGCTTCAGCCCCTGTACAGGCACAACTTGTCGACCTTGGAATGTGTAATACTGGATCATGATCTCTGGGGTCCATTTATTAATTCAAATGAGGAATATATAATTATTTACTAGGTGCAAATATTAATCCATTTATAGAATTCTAATAACAAGATCGCAGATTACTGAAAACGGAGAATATCTATGGGTTTTATTTTAGTAACCAGATACGTCGGTATGATCATAACTATGATGGTAATGAGGATAGTCGCAAGGTTAATACCAACTATAGCCCACAGATCAAATCTAATAGGTACCTCTGAAAGATAATAGTTAGCCTCATCGAGCTTAATCAATCCTGTCGACTGTTGCAATAATCCCAGACCAATACCTAATATATTACCTATCACCAGAGAGAACAAGGATATCCAGAGTGATACATAGATGAATACTTTCCTAAGATTCCAGTTGCTAAGACCGATCGACTTAAGTACACCGATCATCGTAGACCTCTCTAATATAAATATCAATAAGGCCGTACACATATTAATAAGCGCAACCAATGTCATCAGAAATAGTAGAAGTATCCCATTGATATCCTGCATCTTGATCCAATCAAACATCGAAGCGAACTTTTCTTTAATCGTTTCTGCATATAAGTTAGGAGGCAAAATATCTTCATAGATATAATCTGCAATCGGGATCACATCATCTATATCGTCTATGAATATCTCAAAGCCTGCCACCTTATCTTTCTCCCATTCTAATACCTGCTGTATGACCGCCATATCTATGAATCCTACCTTCTTGTCATACTCCTCTAAGCCCGTTTTGTACAAGCCGCTTATTTTAAATGCACGCTTGACAGGATCTTGATCTTTTAGAAAATATATAATGACTTTCTCTCCTACCTTAACCCTCATCCGCTTGCTGGTCTGTTGTGATAGCATAATTTCTCTGGATGGTTTTCCTTCTTCTATTACAGGAAAACTGCCTTCCTTAAGATATTGACCGAAGCGATCCCAATTGTATTCTTCGTTGACTCCCTTAAGGAGTACAGCCTCCATTGCATCGTTCTTACTATTTACAATAGCAGGGACAATTATATATGGCACAACGTCGTAGACTCCCCCACTTGTCTCTTTCTCATCGATCTTTCCAGAGACATCAGATATAGCAGAATAATATAATTTCTCTATCGCTAAGATTGAGTCCTTCAGAGCCTTATCATTAGTCACTGGTGATATCTCGAATGATCGAGACATTCGTGTATCTGTGATATGAATATGTCCCCAAAAACCGAAGACCTTTTCAGATATTCCTTCTCGGAAACCTAATAATACTGCTGTACTCAGCAGCATGATCGCCATGCTAAGAGATATAGACAATATTGCAATCTTAATGATAGTACCTGAATTTCCAGTGGTAGAAGACTTAGAGATACGTCGGGCGATATAGTATGAGATATTCACTTATTAGATCTGGTGCTGCAAAGTTACATATTTAGCTTATGATAGAAATACATATCGAATGAAGCGCTAATAATCCAATCGCTTCCACACCATCCCATCAGGATATAACATTATGCGATCTGTAGAATCTCTTATTTCTACTCTCAATATGTTCTTAGATCTTGTCGCTTTTACTTCCTCATTTTCATAATTGATAAATCCAATATTGTTACGCCAAAACCAATTACCATATTGCTTAAATGCCACCGTAATGGTATCTTCTGTCTTTACGACAATAAATGAATCCTGCAGGGTTGCAGGATTGTATTGACTATATTCTACGATATTAGATCTCACTTCTTCTGATCCGAATATCTCTAATGCTTCTATAAATGTCTCTGCCCCATCATTATGATAATCAGCATATAGAAATAATCCAAGATAGTTATCTGGTAGTGTAAGTAATCTGACTTCTCCATCATCATACCACTCATACGTGCTAATGAGTCCGTCTATTAACTGTCCCGCTTCTTGGCACTTCTTAACATTCAAAAATCCAAAGTAGATATGCGTCAAAAATACAATAGCGACCAAGACATACCGTAATATATTAGGGAGTGAAAATATCAGAAGAAATATAAACGGATAGAAAAACATGCTTGCAAAAAAACCATATCGATCATTCTGAAATGGCATGATGTACATGAAATATAAATTAACAATCGGTACCAATGCCATGAAAAACATAATTAGAAATACCGCCGATAACCAAAGATTATTATTTCTATAAATCTGATTTCTGAGTAAGAATATTATCAGAGCAATTGCAGCAAATATCCCTCCGATAACTTGGATACTTGTCAGCGATTGGTAGAACACTTCACGAGACTTAAAGCTCCAAAAATGCACCAACCCAAGATACTTAAAGAAATAACTGAATCCATTAGATACGATAAGCTTAGCATCCATATTAAAGTGTTTCTCTACACCATAATGCCCTACCCAATCTCCGAGCAAGAACTTGTTAGCTGCAAAGTATAGTACTATAATAATTAGGTGAAGTACGAAAAACTTAATCAGATAATCTCTCATCGACCAGCCTTCTGTTCTCATACAAGCGATACTCAGTGCCATCAGAACAAATGGTGTTACTAAGTTAATCTCCAGTGTCAATAAGGAAGCTATAAGTAGAATGTGATGCAAGACAATCATGTAACGACCTCTGCCATTCCACATATGTGACATCAGACATCTTAGAGCGAGAAGAAAAAACATCGCTGATAATATGTAATGCATACATGCCTTCCATGTCACTGTCTCCGTCTGATAAGGACCTATCATAAAACAAACTGAGGCCAACAAAGCAATGACCCATGCCTGATTAATATGAAACTTTCTGAAAATCTCATGCAAAGTGGAAAACAAAAGAAAACTGGTCAGGCCTTGCAATAGGGCAAAGACAATACACCAACTTAATTGGTCTGGGCCGAATGCTCTAAATGTTCCGTAATTAATTATATGAAAGATAGGATGTAGACCATAATATCCGAAACCAGTCCACACGTCTGACCAGCTACCATTCTGATACTTTATAATCCATCCTAAGAAATCATGCACCATCCCATATCTCTGCGTCGGCAAATAGTACAAGACACTTGCGATTAGAAAAGTACAGAGTTGGAATATCTTATTGCCAAGCAATGTCTTCAATACGGGCACTTTGAGAAATTTTTAAAATAGATTTTTCTTTCTTGCTGTCTTGCAAAACTATACCTTTCCATTGCCCCCCGCAATCATTGTGTAGGTGTGCATTCTCATTGAGCAGTAGCTGTCCACCTGGCTCTATAATGACTTCTGCATCTTGTGGTAATGAGAGCCTACAATGCACAGTCAGTTGTCCCCCTTTTGCGATAATAATATGAGAACTGATGTCACGCTCTCCATACCAGTGTACTATATCAGATATAATAATATTCTTGCTTGTATCTAAATGACACCACTCTCTTATGACAAGCTTTCTCTTACGTGAGCTATTCATAGTCAGAGACTTATGCATGGTTCCGAGCTGACAAGGAGATATAGCCATCTGACTATTATTATAGTCCATCATATTATTGGAGATCGGTCCTTCGCATCCTTTCTTACGTTTATTTTCTTCCCAGCAATTAGGGTTCTTAGGGGTATCATCACAACCATCATTGTAATTCCAAGAGTGTCGTAAACCAAGTGAGTGCCCTACCTCATGGTTCAGCAAAGTAGCAAAAGCCCAAGGTTTGACTTGTTCTTCTACCATACCTGCGATCTTAAGACTATTGCCTAATGCGATGCCGGTTCCATGTCCCTGATAAGTCTTACTTTTAATACTATCTTTATGGTGAGGCATTACGAATACGTTCAGTATAGAATCCTCTCCGACAGAATACTTCTTTATAACATCTCGATTATAATTATTCCGATTTCTCCCTTTATTCACAAACCAACAATACTCGTCATCATAATGCCAATAGAATCCACTCTTATCTGGGCCAGTAGAGGGGACGACATATTGATACTTCGGAGCCAAGGCTGGTGACGAATTATTCTCAGGAAGATTCATCTTATGATTCTCTCTTAATCTCTTATTGGCATTCTTAATAAGGAATCGCATATAATCTAAGCCTTTCTTTTTGCTAAACCCATAGAGGCTATCTTCAGAATTCATGAAGTGAACACTTAGTCTGACCTTCTTCTGTAAGAAGTTCTCGTCTGGCACGTAGGATAATACATCACTACAACTGAGTGCTTGCGGGAATACCTCATCCACTCGATATGCTGCAAACAGGTCTTCACTATCCAGCATCTTCACCTTCTTAGTCGACTTACAGGATGAGATATAACAACCGAAACTAAGTACAAGAACAAAATAGATTAGATATTTAGACCCCATATTTTTATTTATCTCAAGGTATAGAAATGAGAAATTTATTAGGCAAGATTACAATTTTCTGAGTAGACTTCCAGCTTTTTCGAGTAGGTCTTCTGTCTTAGCATAACACAATCGGATGACTTTATTATCCATCCCATTACTGTAGAATACTGATATAGGAATACTTGCGACTCCATATTCTGTTGTCATCCTTACCGCGAAATCGACATCACTCTCAGAACTAATAGCACTATAATCAAACAACTGAAAATACGTGCCCGCAGACTTATATGGCATCAGTGATGACCCATGTATAGAATCATTAAAAAAATCTCTCTTTTTCTGGTAGAAAGATGGAAGGCTTTCGTAAGTATCAGGATCAGCTAAGTACTCTGCCAATGCATACTGCAAGAAAGAATTCACACTAAACACTATCCACTGATGCTGTCTTCTTACTTCAGTCATGAGCCTCTCAGGACCGACACAATAACCTATCTTCCATCCAGTACTATGGAATGTCTTTCCGAAAGAATATACTGCTATACATTGCTCATACAGATCAGGATATCTCATGACACTCTCATGCCTCGCCTCGTCATAGATGAGATGCTCATAGACCTCATCACTGAGCAGGATAATATTCTTATCAGATATTAATCTCGATAATGCCACGAGGTCATCTGAGCTTAGAATAGTACCTGTGGGATTATGAGGTGTATTAATAATAATCATCTTTGTCCGATCACTTATAAGGTCAGACAAGACTTGCCAATCAATGGTGAATTCTGGCCCTTCTAATCTATACGGCACGACTACCCCACCAGCCATCTCAATCGACGGCCTGTAAGAATCATAAGCTGGCTCTATAATAATCACCTCATCTTTTCTATGCACAAATGCACTGATTATAGAATATATTGCTTGTGTGGCACCAGCGGTAATGGTGATTTCCGAATTAGGATCTACTACTTTGTCATAGCATCTTCTAATCTTATCTGATATAGCTTGTCTTAATTCCATAACTCCAGCAGATGGCGCATATTGATTCTTTCCTTGATTGAGGTATTTTGTGATCAGCTCTCTGAGTCTTGGATCACAATCAAAATTAGGGAATCCTTGGCCTAAGTTAATGGCATTATGTTGTATAGAAAGGGCTGACATCTTAGAGAATATAGTTTCTCCACTATCTGACAACTTAGATCGATATTCTATCATACTTAGAACTTACATTATAATGATAAGCATAATTTTCAATTATCCGCAAGTCCAGAATATAATTGGTATAATTCAATGGATATCGAGATAATGATATGTCTTATAAAAATTCATTTTATGGAGTAAATTTTTGATTTAATCTTTAGGTCTTCCAAAAATAGAGCATATATTTGCAGTCCTTTAGAAAATGAGGACCGGTTAGCTCAGCTGGTAGAGCAACGCCCTTTTAAGGCGTGGGCCCTGGGTTCGAGCCCCAGACCGGTCACTTTATAGTCAGAGAAGTTCATTCATTTGAGCTTCTCTTTTTTTATGCTCCATTATTGCGAGAAGTTTATCCCGATAGAAGCGAAGCGAATAATCGGGAAGCCCCAGACCGGTCACTATATAATCAGAGAAGTTCATTTATTTGAGCTTCTCTTTTTTTATGCTCCAGTATTGCGAGAAGTTTATCCCGATAGAAGCGAAGCGAATAATCGGGAAGCCCCAGACCGGTCACTTTATAATGAGAGAAGTTCATTTATTTGAACTTCTCTTTTTTTTATGCTCCAATATTGCGAGAAGTTTATCCCGATAGAAGCGACGCTAATAATCGGGAAGCCCCAAACCGGTCACTATATAATCAATGAAGTTCATTTATTTGAACTTCTCTTTTTTTATGCTCCAGTATTGTCCCGATAGAAGCAACGCGAAAAATCGGGAAACCCCAGACCGGTCACTATATAATCAGAGAAGTTCATTTATTTGAGTCCCGATAGAAGCGACGCGAATAACCGAGAAGCCCCAGATCGATCACTATATAATGAGAGAAGTTCATTTATTTGAGCTTCTCTATTTTTATGCCTTTATTATAAAATTGGTTTTATATTTTAGATCAAGATAAGGTCTTAGCTTGTGTTTGTATCTATTATTAAAAGACTGAAATAGAGCTCATCTTGTTATTATCGAAATCTCACTTTAAAATATCAGCAGATATGCAATCTTATTTAATTGTTTCATGACAAAAAACTATTAGATGAGGAGTAATATGTCTTTATCGAAGAACAACCTTTATTAAGACTGATAAACTTAGAAAAATAGCTCCTGTTTTCGCCAATGGGACACCCTAGAAAATAATTCCCAATTATCCTGTAAAGCTCTGCTTGCTCACCATCCATATCTAACAGCCTCGATTTTGTAT
>Ga0209187_1000687_pt1 | contig 52093 bp, 55 predicted proteins | sample BantaG_FD_187430 | JGI IMG/M metagenome (GOLD analysis project Ga0209187, IMG submission 187430) | Marine algal microbial communities from Bantry Bay, Ireland - BantryBay_4 metaG (SPAdes) (version 2) | ecosystem: Host-associated > Algae > Red algae > Unclassified | place: Bantry Bay, Ireland...
TATTCTCGCATTCTCGCATTCTCGCATTCTCGCATTCTCGCATTCTCGCATTCTCGCATTCTCGCATTCTCGCATTCTCGCATTCTCGCATTCTCGCATTCTCGCATTCTCGCATTCTCGCATTCTCGCATTTTTCATTCAAGCATTCAAGCATTCAAGCATTCAAGCATTGAATCATTACCCCACCGAGAACGCCAAAAACACCAAATACAAAATCCCCACCATCATAATCAACTTAAAAATTGTACTAATTTTCTTAAAATCCGAGGCTTTATCCGCCTTCATTAGCAAAAGGATCAGATAGACCAAAGGCAACTGAATAAACGTAAAAATCAGACGAATGGATTTGACCTGATAGAAAGCCAGACCCTGCGATTCCTTAAAATCTAGTGCAATCGTGTATTCATACATACACAATAGGCAAAACATTATCAAAATTAGAAGAATAGCGACATTTTTAGCTGTTCTAATACCAAAAACAATGGGAAGTGTTCTACATTTATCCTGCAAGTCACCCTTGATATCCTCCATATCTTTAATTACCTCTCTGATAAAATTTGTCAGAAAAGCAAAGCCAGCATATCCCAATCCAAACTTGTAAATGTATCCAAAAATTTCAGGCATTCTAGGCTGCAATTCCAACCATAAACTCTGTTCATAATAAATGACAGTCATTACCACAAAAGCCGTCAACAAACTGACCAAAATATTACCAAACAATACCGTCTTTTTCAACCAAGTACTATACAGCCACAAGAAAACCATCGAAATCACATGAATAAAACCAAGTTGCCAATAACCCACTTTAGAAGCCAAATAAAACCCCAATGCTATTCCTGTGAAATTAAAAGCAAGGTGCCAAAGAATCGCGTTTCTCCGACTGATGGTTCTGTCAATAATTATTCTGTGAGGTTTGTTTATCTCGTCTGCCTTTACATCAAAATAATCATTGATGATGTAGCCCGACCCAGCAATCAAAACAGTGGATAAAACCAATAAAGCAAAGTGGAAATTGGACAATGAGAAATCTATGGCAATAAAACCATTGCTGTAAATAGGACCGATCAAGCAAAATCTTATCAGACATTGCGTAAGGGCAATGTATAAAAGATTTACCCAACGGATTAATCTGAAAAAGTCAATTAAGTGCCTATGCATAAATAATCGTCATTTCTGGTGAGGCTATTTTTTCACTATGTTAGACAAAAAATCTATGCATAGCCCTAGCTCTGGTTATATTTTTTAACGACACATAGTGGAAAAAGAGGTCACCAGAAATGTGTCGATTATTTATGTTTAGGCACTTAAAGCATTCATTGCATCCAATGGCTATTGAGTTTCAAAACTTTTTCTACAACATCTCGCACACATCCTTTGCCACCTTCAAAAGTGGAAATGTATTGAGAGATGCTTTTTATTTCGGGAACCGCATCTTTTGGACAACAAGCCAATCCGACAGCTTGCATAACCTCATAATCATTTATATCATCCCCAACATAGAGAATTTCTTCTTTTTTCCACTCATAAATGTCTTTCAATTCCTCAAAGCATTCCAATTTATCGTAGATACCCACGTGAATCTCCTTAATTCCTAGACCTTTTAAACGCTTAATGACTCCAGCAGATTTTCCACCTGTGATGATGCATATTGTATATCCATTATCCAATGCGAGGCGCATTGCCATTCCATCTTTGGCGTTCATTGTTCGCAATAGCTCGCCTTTTTCTGTAATAGTCAATGATCCATCTGTTAAAACACCGTCTACATCAAGTATAAAGTGCTTGATGCTTTTGAACTTACTATAAATATTTTCTGACAATCTATTGGGATTTTTATTTCTGGCACTACGAGAAAAACTATGGGTCAATTTATAATTGTTCCTATTTACGGCATTTCTAAAGGCTTTTAGTTTTTAGCCAACAGCCAACAGCCTATAAATCTGTACCCATACTTTTTCTCATAGTACCTTATTTCTTATCTACATTTGTTTTCAAAATACTTTCACTCAAGAGCTGATAAACGGATCTATATTGCTCATTTTTCAGCAAAGATAAGTGTTTTTTTATCGTTTTTTGGTCATCCCTTTTGGCTGGTCCTGTTTGAATCTCAAATGGATCGTGATTTTCTGCTTTTTTCAATGATTCCCTCAACAACGGAACCAGTAATTCAAATGGAACAGATTTTTCTTCACAGATGTCTTTGGCGATGCCAATTAAATGATTGGTGAAATTATTGACAATCACTGCTGGTAAATGCAAGGACAAACGCTCTTCGTCGCTAATCAAATGCTCATTTTTAGAGATAGATTGCACCAGCTTTTTTATCTTTTTTTCGGTAGAAATATCATTGCCACAGAAACAAAAAGGAATCGTTTTCCAATCAGGCAATTTGTTTATGGTAAATGTTTGAAGAGGGTAGAAAGAACCATAAAATGCATGCTTACTCAACACACTCGTATTAATAGACCCCGAAGTATGCACAACAATCCCATTTTCCTGATTAATCTGATTGGACACCTCCTGAATCGCATCATCGTGAACTGCAATGATGTAAAAATCTGCATCTGATACTAAAAGACCCAAATCATTGATAGCAGTTGCCTTTATTTCAGAAGCCAAACTTGCCGCCTTCTCCAACCGACGACTAAACACCTGAACAACATCATGCCCCTTCTTAAACAAACGCATACCAAGATGATGCCCAACATTCCCAGCCCCAATCAAACAAATTTTCTTTGACATAACGATTACAATGCTTGAATGCTTGAATGCCTGAACGTTTTCCACCTTGCACCTTCAACTTTCAACTTTCAACTTTCAACTTTCAACTTTCAACTTTCAACTTTCAACTTTCAACTTTCAACTTTCAACTTTTTCAAAACCCTTTTCCCTTCCTTAAATCGCTGAATAATACTAAGGATAAACCCAATCGTCAAAACCACACATCCAAGCCAAAGAATATTTATCCCTGGAAAAACAATGGCTTTTAAGATGACGAAATCACTTGGTTTAACTTCTTCAAAAACTTCCAACTTTACTTTTCCTTCTTGCGGTAAAATTTTAGAAAAAACAATCTTCGTTCCAATAGCCTCTACGAAATCAGGAATGTTATGCTCAAACTCATCTCTAATATAATAAATTGGTTGTGCCTCATAATTGTTGGTCAAGGCTCGATTACCAGTCAATGCTTGAATTTCCAATACAGCTCCAACCGCAATATCTGTAGACAAAGCACGGTATTCTGGATGAACAGGATGCGTATCTAAACGCACTAATTTTATCAAAGCCTGTTGAGTAACCAAAGTGTCTCCAATGGCAAGAGTTCCCTCCTTATAAACTTCCGTTTCACTTCCTTTTTCACTCTTATTATCTGGAATAGAAGAAACAAAAGTGAATATATCTTTAGACCAATAATGTTTGGTAGACGGATTGCTAATCAATCCCATCTGCGGATTGATTTGTGCATAAGGATTCAAGACAAAGGACTCAGAAGGAGTGTCTGTAACTTTGTCTTTCTTTTCGTATTTTATTTCAAAATAAGTATCCTGACGATCTGTAAATTTATTGAAATACGTCAACCAATACGATCCCATTTGAATCGGTCTATCTCTTTGCAAAAACACGTTTTCCATCTTCGCTTGAAGATCAAATTGTTCTCCGTAGTCTATGCCCAAAGTATTCATTGAAATGACTTCTTTTTTTCCCGAAGAAATCAACACACCTAATAACATTAACCCAAAACCAATGTGCGCAACAGCTGAACCAGCCACTCTTATTTTACCATTTAAAACCTGAATGATATAAGCCGCATTTCCAACAATGGCAAATATTGAAGCAAACAATAATAGGAAAACAGGAGAGATAAATTTAGTCTCAAATAAATTGATGAAATTGGTGTTTTTGACAAATGGGAAATTTCCATAAATGCCAATTCCCACTGCAATGGCGATACTCAAAACCAAACTTATGAGTATCTTGGACATATTGGTTTTTGCCGTTTTATACCTCAAATACTGCCCAACAGAAGTCAAAGACAATACCACAATCCCAAACCAAATACTATATCTATTGTAATGCGTAATCGGCTCCACAATCGCTGTATCCGTACCAAAAATTTTATTAATAACAGGCAGTGAAGTATCATAAGACACAAACAAGGCAAGCAAAAACATCAATAAGGTTCCAATAAACATCCAAAACTCTCTGGAATAAGTAGATTCTTCTTTCTTTGGATGTGGAATTGTTTTCCACCTAACAGCCAATAAAGCAAAAGCTAAAAAGACAAACGACAACAAGAAAACCAACAACTGTCCAGACATTCCTAAATCAGTGAAAGCGTGAACAGATGTATCTCCTAAAATACCACTTCTCGTCAAAAAAGTCGAATATAAGATCAATATAAAGGTCAATATCATAAAGATACACGTTGACCTCAAAGCGTGATTTGTGTGTTTGTAAATGAGTAAAGTATGGAATCCACAGATGGAAATAATCCAGGGTACTAGGGATGCATTTTCGACAGGGTCCCAAGCCCAATATCCGCCAAAACTCAAAGACTCATAAGCCCAAGCACCACCCATTAAAATTCCAACACCTAAGATGCAAGCAGAAAACAAGCTCCATCGCAAAGTTGGGAAAATCCAAGATTTATCAAAATCGTTTTTCCAAAGTGCTGACAATACATAGGCGAAAGGCATAATTGTGGAGGCAAAACCCAAAAACAAAATAGGTGGATGAATGACCATCCAATAATTTTGCAACAAAGGATTTAAGCCACTCCCTTCCACACCAGCTAAATATTCTGGATTGAGAAAAGCGGGATTTGCAGGCATAAAATCACGCAGCAATATAAAAGGGCTGCTTCCTATTTTATAACCTAAAAAATAGATGCCTATAAGCATTGCCGCTAAAAATATCTGTGTAAAGCAAATGAAAGTCATAACAGTGGACTCCCATTTCTTGGCTGTCAGAATGGTTATGGTCCCCAAAACCACATGCCAAAAAGTCCAAAGTAAAAAACTACCTTCTTGACCTTCCCAAAAACACGAAATCATATAATAAACAGGCAAATCCGAGGAGGAATGGCTATAAACGTAATGATATTCAAAATAGTGATTCCAAATCATCATAAACAAAACGACTATGATTCCAAGGACTGAAAACCCGTGAATACCAAAACCGATTCGAGCCATTCGCTTCCAAGTAAATTGGTTGTATGGCAGACGAGATAGGGAAGAAAATAAATAGGAAATGGTTGCGAATAAAGCGGCAGCCATACTTAGAATTGCAAAAAAATGACCTATTTTTCCAGGCAGTAAATGTTCTCCAATATATTGGATATTATCCATAAATTAAGCTTTATCGCTTGCGTATTCTTTAACCTCATATTCTTTTTGCTCAAACTTGCCATCCTCATATTTTGAAGGACATTTTAGCAAGATTTTACTAGCAACAAATTCATTATTCACCATTTTTCCATTCAAAACCACATCTTCCGAACGTTCAAAATCGGGTGGAGGAGGACCATGATAGACTACTTTTTCCTCTCTACCTTCTTTATCAACAAGAAAGAAAGAGAAGTAATTGGCATTTTTTTCAGGCTCAAAGTAAATATCTTTGTCCTTATTCAAAACACCCACTAATTGGAAAACGGTTCCTTCATTTTTAGAAGCTTTGTCAAAACCTGCATAACTACTATAGTTCCCTGATGTACTAACAATGTACATCACAGCCGCTGCGATCAAAAACAATAGAAATATGTGTGAACTTTTCATCTGAAATAATTTACATTAAGTACTCTATAAGGTATACGTAAAAGTATAGGTAAATAGTACTACTATTAAACACAAAACTACGTCATTTTGTTGGGAACACCACCGAATTTTTTAAATTCGTTGCGAATCATCAATCATATCATATCTCAGCCGACAAATCACTAATGGTAGAGACAAGGCATGCCTTGTCTAAAACTTTGCAAGCGCGACTAGGTTTGATGTTTTATAGTATCTGCCATATCAGATATTTTACAGTGTCAGTTATATCTAACCTTGTCGCTACAATTCAAACACAATTTGCTCCGCAAATTTCATACAATCATTTTTATCAAAAACCATTTGCATTTTTGTATGTTTTTGATTTGTAAAGCCCAAATACTCGGTGCATCCCAAGTTTTGCAAAAGAAATAGACCGTGAGAGAGCAGTTTTGTACCCAAACCTTTACTTCTAAATTTTGGCATTAATCCAAAATAGTTAAAATTCCCCTCAATTTTGTCCAAATTATGCTTTTCAACTCGACACAGTAAAACACCTAAAGGCTCATCATTAAGAAAAACAACATACCAAATACTTGGATCAAAGCAATCGGAGGCACTTTTTACTTCATTTTCATAAAATTCAATAGGAGAAAGATTTTTAGGATTGGCATAATCATCTCCTTGAATGCATTGATAAAAGATATTTTGAAAAACCGCTTGCTCCATTTCATTAAGTGATTTCAACGAAAACGATTCAATAGGTTTTTCAAGATTTTGGCTGAGGTCTTTTTTGTAGATAAATTTTTGGTATTGTCTTTCAAAACCCACAGCATCTAAATATTCAATAGGCTTTTGGAATCGTTCATTATCAAAACAATAAACAGCCATATCGTTTTGGCGGATATAATTTTTGAATTTATCAGTTATCACTTCCAAAGCATTTCTACCATGCTCAGAAGATTGCATAAAAACAGTTTCCAAGGCACAAGCAATATTTTCAGCAAATACTTTTCCAGAAAGCTCTGCTAATTTTTCCTCATCGCGATAAGCAGCAAAGCAAAAATTGGCTGTGGTTTGAGAAATTTCAAATTTCATGTAATAGATTTCGGACGGCGAGTATCATTTTCAATTTAGTAGTCTCCCCGCTGCCCGCTGCAATATTTTACGCATTTATAGACCTGCGAGGTTTTTAAAACCTCGCAGGTCTATAAATGCGTAAAACATTTCCACTCGCATCGGGCGTATTTTCGCAGATTTAGGTTCTCCGTCGTTAATTTCATCCTCCGCACTTCCCTGCACTCAATTCGGAACAGCCGACAAATACCTAACCAAGCTGCGTTTAGCAATTGGTAGAAGCGTTTCAGTCATAGGAAATTTAGCCTCGCTCCGAATCGCAAAAGTTGCTGGATTGCCAAACTTTTTATGTGTTTTTAAGATGGACTTTCTTTTTAGATTCAAGTTTGTGATTTGGTGTATTTATAATTTTCTCTTCTAACGCAACTTCAATTTTAGATAAATTTTTCAGAGTGATGTTATGACCCAGAGATAAAATTTTACTCACTTCAGATTCCGTTTTGCCGAGCTTTAACGCTAATTCTTTTTGAGTAATATTCTTTTTCTCAAGCAAATCATGGATGTAATTAACTATACTAAAAGAATTACTTATAAACTGTTTTGAATCATTAGAAATATTTTTTCTAACATCATTAAATATTTTACTAGCCATTTCAAAAAAAGATTATAATTTATAAATGAAACCCATTTTCTTCACCTATTAAAATTGATTTATATCCACTTTCAAAATCTTTGCGATTTTGAATTATATAATTAGCTAACTTATTAGCAAAGTCAAAATGTATTGATACATTAGGACAGTTTTGTGTTTGGTCAGTAGTCTTCCATCCCCCGTTGCAAAGAATCACATTGCTTTCGTCAATCAAAACACCATAAAGATTTTATCTTTTTACCTTAAAAAAAATTGTCATTCAAAAGTTAATGGCTTAATATGTAATTATTATGCTCAATTCGGAACAGCCGACAAATACCTAACCAAGCTGCGTTTAGCAATTGGTAAAAGCGTTTCAGTCATAGGAAATTTAACCTCGCTCCGAATCGCAAAAGTTGCTGGATTGCCAAACTTTTTATGTGTTTTTAAAAGATCCAATTTAATGGATTCAAAAGTTTGTGAAAACTGTTTTTTGTATTCCTGTAAAAAATTGGTTTTTAGAGATCTGAACTTTTCTGTGGCATTTTCAATAATAGACATTTCATATTCAAAAACCGTTGAAAATTTAGTATCTCCATTTGCCAAAATAAAATAACCAAAATCCTTGTTGATTGGAATGATGCCAATCGGTTGAATTTCGATCTTATTCTCAACAAATTCATAAATTTCTTTGCCATTTGATAATGTCGATTTCAAACGTGGAATGGCATAATTTAAAATGGACTCAATGACGATCATATATTCATCATCATCCATCATTTTAGTGTATTCCAACCTGAAATTATCCAAATCAAACTTTCGTAATTTTTTGGGCATTGCATCCTGCATAATCTTATGATTTTCCTGTAATGAAATGACATTTCTGTAATGAAAAATCAAATCACTCAAGAAAGGATACAACTTTTTATCGTTAAAATTTTCACTTATATATTTCAAATATCCAAGCAATAAATACTTCTTATGCTCGAAATCTATTATTCCGTTCGCAAACCAATCTGCTGTCAATTCCGCCATAACGCTATTATTTACCTTTAAATTAATACAAACATGCCAATGATGCAAAATTTTTTTCAACTAGCTTGGTATTTAAGGGCTGTTGGCTGTTGGCTGTTGGCTGTTGGCTGTTGGCCAAAAGCTAAAGGTCAAAAGCTAAAGGCCAACAGCCAACAGCCAAAGGCCATTTTATTAAAAAAATAGACCTTAAATTTGCGAAATGATATACGATGTTATTATTATAGGGGCAGGTCCAATCGGATTGTGTGTGGGAATTGAGGCAAAACGCAAAGGTTTGTCTTATCTGATTTTAGAAAAGGGAAGCCTTGTTAATTCTTTGTACAATTATCCCAAGAATATGACATTTTTTTCGACTTCGGAAAATTTGGAAATTGGAGATGTACCTTTCATTTCACACAACCCCAAACCAACAAGATCAGAGGCATTGGAATATTACAGACGCGTAACAATGACTTGGAAGTTAAATGTAAATTTATATGAAGGTGTTAAAAATGTTTTTAAAAACAAAGAAGAACAGTTTGAATTAACCACTTCCAAAAATATTTATCAATCAAAAAACATCATATTGGCACTTGGATTTTACGATCTGCCAAATAAGCTGAACGTACCAGGTGAAAATTTACCAAAAGTAAAACATTATTACGATGATCCACATCCGTATTTTAATCAAAAAATTGCAGTTGTCGGCAGCCAATTCTGCCGTAGATGTCGCCTTGGAAACGTACCGAAAGGGAGCGAAAGAAGTAACGATGATTATCAGCAAATCTACCATCAGAGAAAATGTAAAATATTGGGTAAAACCAGACATTGAAAATAGATTGAAAGAAGGAAGTATCTTATCCTATTTTGATTCCCGAATAACAGAAATTTCAGAAAATACTATTATGGTACAAACGCCAAATGGCATCGTTGAATTAGAAAATGATTTTGTTTTAGCAATGACAGGCTATCAACCCAATTTTGATTTTTTAGAAAAAATAGGAATAGAATTAAAAAACGACGAATTTAAAACTCCAGTTTACAACGAAGAAACATTGGAGACAAATATCAAAGGCATTTATTTAGCAGGTGTCATTTGTGGAGGATTGCAAACAAATAAATTTTTCATAGAAAATTCCAGAATCCATTCGGAGATTATTATGAAATCCTTGTGATTGTGTCTATTATAAACCGTGCTCGTTCCTTTTTCTGTCGGTTTTATCAACATAATTATAATTTGTAATATTGTTTGAGAAGCTATGAAATTTAAACTAAAAGTTGCACTTACGGACAATATTTTGTAACTTTGTATGAGTATTTCTGAAAACTAAAAAGGAATATGAAAAGGAAAAAGAATCTTAAAACCCTTGACCAATTTATAGATGAAGAATATGGTACCAAGAAAACTGCAAAACGAGAAAAATTTGAAAAAGGATATAAGAATTTCAAACTTGGATTTTTAATTCAACAAGCTCGACTTGAAAAAGGTATGACCCAACAGGAGCTTGCTGAGAAGTGTGGTACAAATAAGGGCTATATATCCAAAATTGAGAATAACATTAAAGAAGTTCGTATTTCTACACTGCAAAAAATAGTTGAACTTGGGTTAGGTGGTCAATTAGAACTTTCAATAAAACTTTAAATTATAATCGGCAAATACATAAAGAGAAATATTAATAGTACTCAAAATAATCTGCCCTAATCCTCACAAACAACCAACTTCGTTGGAGGACAACGATTCTGCAAATGCATAATATTTATTTGCTTTTTCTATTAAATAGGGCAGCTCTGTGGTTGTATGCGTGGTTTTGTATATATAGATAAGATTACCCCAAATAATTAACAAAACTAACGATTCACATAAAGATTCCGTAATTTCAATGAAAAAATGATTATGACATCATATAGTAATTATTCCCTTGATAATATAATTGATGAATTTGGCATTCAAAACAGAAGAAAAAGGCTATTTGATTCAGTAAATAATATTGAAGTATCAGAATGGCTTTCAAATTTCTTAAAAATGTCGGAAGAGTTGCCGATTAAAAGCGAAAAAGCTAGATCAGAACTAATCGTTGTTCCAATATTGATAGAATTGAGAAATATTAATAATAAGTTTTTTACGATCTATTCAGGAGATACTTTAAATGTTGATGAGTCAAAAGGTTTAAGAGGTGAATGTGATTTCATTTTAGCAAAAGATACAGGTTCATTCAATATAAATGTACCCATAATTCAAATAGTCGAAGCAAAGAAAAATGACATTGAAATTGGAGTTCCTCAGTGTGCCGCTCAAATGATAGGAGCAAGTTTATACAACAAACAAAAAGGGGCAGAACTAAAAAAAATCTACGGATGTGTAACGACGGGAGATGACTGGCAATTTATGAAGTTTGAAAACAATGAAATACTTATTGATACTAAGAAATATTACCTAGGAAATGTTTCCGAATTATTGGGCGTATTTCAAAATATAATTGATTATTATATAAAAGAATTATCGTAAAAGTAATCTACCCTAATCCTCACAAACAACCAACTCCGTCGGAGGACAACGCTCTTGAGTCAAACGAGATACTATTAAAATTGTAATCAATCCCAATACCATTGAAAGCGTTCTAAAGGGAAATAAAACCATGCCATCTTCAACCATTGGGTAGGGTAAAATTTGAGGGATGCCTAAAGTGCTTTCACCACCTCCAAAACGGAAAAAGAAAGAAACCATTAAGCCCGCAAATGCACCATATTTATTTGCTTTTTTATCAAACAAAGCACAAACCAACTGAGGGAATAAAATGCAGTAAACGAAATCGCTACATAAAAACCAAAGTTCGTAAACAGATTTTATTTTAAGAGCTAAAATAGTTGCGGCGATACCAATAATCCAAATGCAACTTTTTATTACTTTTTGCAATTTAGCAGGTTCAATATTGGGCTTTACCAAAGGACGATACACATTCCAAGAAGCCATCGAAGATGCCGACAAAATAGACGAATCAACAGAAGACATAACCGCAGCGGCAATGGCTCCTAAACCAAGGGTTGCGACAACAGGATTGGTTAAATGACGGACCACATAAGGTAAAATCAAAGCGGCATCTTCAGGAGGTGTTACACCTACCAAATTCCAATCAGCCACATCGCCTATCATTCCAATTATAACTGCTGGTATGGCTGCAAGAATGCAAATAAATCCAGCAAAAAATGAAAGGTATTGAGCTGTTTTTTCATTTTTAGCGGACAGTACTCTTTGGAAATATACTTGCCAGGGAATGCCACCAAAAATCAATAAAAAAGCATAGTCCAACCATTGCCAATAATAATTGCCCCAATCTGGATGTCGCCATCCGTCAATGGGTGGAAATAAACGAGCCAGTGATCCCTTTTTTTCTACGTATGCAGCATACATAACATCGAATCCGCCTACAAATTCTAATGCAAAGGGAAGGACTAAAAATAAGCCACCCAATAATAAAAACATTTGAAAAACATCTGTTAAAGCAACAGACCACAATCCACCAATTGCGGTATAAGTAATGGCAATAATGGCAGATAGAATGATCGCAGTGGTGAAATCAACCCCTAAAACGGTGGCAAAAGTAGTCCCAAGAGCCGTTAATATCGCCGCAGACCAGAATATTTCTCCCGTTAAAGCTGGTATGAAAAGGAGTGCTGCCATCTTTTTACCAAATCGTTGTTCCAGCGGATCAAGCATTGTTTTAAACCTATAACGCCGCATTTTTTTTGCAAAGAACAAGCCACCAACAATCAAACTCAAGGCATAACCCCACGGAGCCTGTACCCAAGCCAAACCATTTGAAGCAGTGTACTCTGCCGTTCCATTGATAAAACCTCCACCAACCCAAGTTGCACTCATCGTGAAAATAGCAACAGTCAAAGGCATGCCTCTACCTGCAAGCATTACATCTGAAACAGTTGGATTTTCCGTCTTTTTTCTAGCTCTAATTCCTATGTAAAAAATGATGCAATAAAAGAACATCATCGCAAAATATCCGCCCCAAAATACATCCGCACCTGAAAAGTGAAGATAAACGGCAGTGATGGTCAAAACAACCACTAAAATCAATAAAGGAAGTATGTTTTTACTTATGGTTTTACTCAAAATTTTGCTTTGTGTGAATGGCGAATATAAGGATAAAAGATTTAATGCGAGAATGCAAGAATCGATCCTGTTAAATTTAGGATTTCAATACATCATAGAATACATTTTTGACAGCGATGTTAGTTGCTTATGTGATTGAATCATAATTTAGAAACTTGCAAAATAAAATTTCTGCATTATATAAGTGAAAACTTAGGAACGGCTCATAAATAAGTGTTCAAGTTTGACCGAACGTCGGACCGATAGTTATTTTGATTTTCTGTTAGGCATTTTTTTCAGGAATAGCCGAGCTATTGCTGAGAAAAATAACGACGCAGAAAATTAAAATAACAACTTCAAAATGGACAGTTATTTTTGAGCCGTTCCTTAATACACTGTAAATTAAATAAATGTGCTTTTTGAGCTTTGTATTTTTGAACTATACAAAGAACGCACGGAAACTGATAGCAGGGCTACCAAGTTGAGTACGAGATGCAGTATAGTACAAAAAGACATGTTCAAAAAGTATAGTTATTTATTTTACAGTGTACTTAATTAGTTAACCAAACTTCAACGAGATGGCAAAGAAAAAAAGCAATGATAAAGAAAACCGTGAAGAAAATAAAAATGATAAAGTTGAGAGTAAGAAAAAAGAAAAAAAAGATGATGATGAAAAAGGGAACATCTATGACAGGATGATTAAAGAAGATTCAGATCTTACATTTGAAGGCCTCCTAGAAATGGAATATGGCATAAATCTAGAAGACCATCAACCACTTCGAGAAAAAATACCCAAAACACTAGAACGTGAAGTGGATGCACTTTATAAAATCGAAGCAGAAGACCATAAAGAACAACTGTTGCATCTTGAATATCAAACCAAAAACAACAAAGAAATGGTTGAACGAGTTCAAGAATATAATGCCTTAATTTATAGGAAATACGGCATTCCAATCAGACATATTGTAGTTTACTATGGTCCTGAGAAGAAAAAAATGATTTCAGAGCTCCCAGAAGACGCTGTTTTTAGAGGTTTTGAATTAATTTGCATAAATGAAATAGATTCTGACAAATTTTTAAACTCAGATAAACCCGAATTAGTGATTTTAGCACCCTTAGGCAAATACAAAAAGGGGCAAATAGATGAAGTATTAAATTTAATGTTTAGCAAGCTAGATGAACTACCAAAATATGCAGCTAGTCCAAGTCGTTACATCAATAAGTTGTTAATGTACTCAAAATTGCGTAATTTAGATGAAACGATCACCGATAAAATAAAAGATATGCCACTTTTCACAAATGAAATGATAAAGGATCACGCTCTTTATAAAGAAGGTAAAGAGGAAGGTCTTGAACAAGGAAGAGAAAGAGAGCAGGCTCTCAAAGATGAAGCTGAGAAAAGAGAACAAGCACTCAAAAAAGAAGCTGAGAAAAAAGAACAGGCACTCAAAAAAGAAGCTGAGAAAAAAGAACAGGCACTCAAAAAAGAAGCTGAGAAAAAAGAACAGGCACTCAAAAAAGAAGCTGAGAAAAAAGAACAGGCTATCATTAATTTTCATACAAAAGGTGTTGATATAAAAATCATAGCTGAATCTTATAGTATTTCTCAAAAAAGAGTCAAAGAGATTATTGCGGATTGGGAAAAAAGGATGTCAAAAAAATAAGAGATTGTTACAACAAATTTGGCTGGGAACGATTGTGGTTTTTTCCATTTCCCATTCGTAATTCCTTATGTTAATTCTAAAGGCAAATTCCGCAACCTTTGTCCTGTCAAATTAAACACGGCATTAGTAATTGCTGGGGCAATTGGAGCGATTGGTGGTTCTCCTACACCAAAAACTTCTTCTGAGCCTGAATGCAAGACGATTTCAATTTTAGGGGTGTCGCTTAACATTGCCACGGGGTATTTATGGAAATTGGTGTTCTCAACTTGACCATCTTTAAGAGTTAGATTTTCGTAAAGGGTATTGCTCAATCCCATCATAATGCAGCCTTCACATTGTTGTCGGACACCTTCAGGATTTACAATTAATCCTGGATCAATGCCCAAAGTGAATTTTGTTACTTTGACCTTTTTGTCAATGATTTCGACTTCTGCTATTGCAGCGACGACTGTTTGCCGATCCATTGCACAGGCAAAACCTTTCGCGCTTCCTTTTTGGATAAAGACTTTGCCCGTTTTCCATTCAGCTTTTTCCTTTACCAATTCAATGATTTTTCGCATTCTTTCATGGCGCTCATCTTTGTTGTCTTGTAAATGTTTTAGTCTAAATTCAATTGGATCTGCATCAATGGAGTGTGCCAGTTCATCCATAAAACATTCTTTTGCAAATGATGTTGCATTTATGCCAATGCCTCGCCAAATTCCTGTTATGTATGGCGTGTTAACTCTGTATGCATTTGTATGTTTGTTTTCAAAACTGTAATTAAACAAAGCTCCGTGTGCTGAGGAAGGATCGGCTCCTAAAAGCGATTGTACGATTTTGGGTAAATACTCAAAAATCATGTCATCTGATGCCATGTCATGTTGTGCTGCGACGACTCTTCCATTTTCAATTTTAGCTTTAAGAACATGATGTGAACCAGGACGATAATAATTATTCATAAAATCGTGTTCTCTCGTAGACAATAGATGAATCGGTTTTTTTAATTTTTTAGAAAGTTTAGCAGCAGGAATAATTTGATTTATATAAAATCTACCACCGAAACCACCGCCTAAAAATGCACATTGGATGTCAACATTTTCTTTTTTGATGCCCAGTGCTTTTGCGACTTCGATTCTATCTCCATTTGGCTGTTGTGTACCTGTGATGATCGTTATTTTTCCATTTTTATAGTCCGCAATCGTTCCTTTTGGTTCCATAAATGCGTGAGCGGCAGCGGGCGTTCGGTAAGATGCTTCGATTATTTTATCATCAAAATGCTTATTTACATTTCCTTCTTTTTGAATGCTTTCAAATTTTCCATTGCCCACCTGAATCAATTCATCTAAATCTTTTTGATTCCACTTTTTTTGAACATTCCATTCTACTTTGACTTTCCGCGCCGCCATTTCTGCTGCATATCTATTTTTAGCAATTACGGCAATAAACTCTTTTTCTTCTACAATATGTTCCACACCAGAAATTGCTTTTGCTTCTATAGTGTCAACAGTCTTTCTTGTTCCATTTATAAAAGGACTTTGCACCAAAACAGCATAAGACATACCTTCTATATGATGATCTATTGCGAAAATTGGTTTTCCTAAAACTTTGTCTTTTAGATCTACTCGCTTGGTATCTTTTCCGATGTATTTAAAAGAATCATGTGATTTTAACTTAGGGCTTTTTTTCGGAATTTCCCATTTGGAGGTTTGTGAAATGATTTCTGAAAATTTTAGTTTTTGTTTTTGATAAATTGCTTTGCTATTTTTTATTGTAATATCAGTTTCTGGCACACCCCAAATTTTTGCTGCTGCTTTTTGCAGAGCTAAACGCATAGTTGCAGCCGCTTCTCTGACAGGTTTAAACAATCCTGCTGTGGAGGTGCTGCCTCCTGTTCCCAAAGGGTCAATTAATCCGCTACTGGTTTTTGCATGAATGACAGAAATAAATACTGGGTCAGTATCTAATTCTTCTGCAACCATCAGGGCTGCTCCTGTAAAAACACCTTGACCCATTTCAACTTTAGGACTGCTTAATTGAATGGTATTGTCTTCCAAAATTTTCAACCAAAAATCTGCTTTGAATTTACCCAAACCTATTACAGGAGCTTCATTTATATCAAAAAATTGAAAAGCAGTTCTTTGAATTGGGCTGCAACCAAACTGCCCAACAATTGCGGAAGTTCCTAAAATAATTGCACCAGTATTTAAAAAATTACGACGTGATTTATCTTTCAATGGATTGTTTTTAGGATTCATAAGGAATGTTAAATTAATAAGTTTACAATTTTTTACAAAGAGATTTGACGATATTTAAGCGGCAGGCGATCCTGTGGTCCGACATTCGGAAAAAACGCACTGGGCTGGCATTCCAGTCCTAGCAGGGCTAAGACTAGTATTTTGACTGGTCGGCACTCCGACGGTCCGCCGGTGCGGAAGAATATCGTTAAATATCGAATCGGACTGGCGAACCAGCGGCAGGCGGTCCTGTCAAAAATGTAAATTTATTCTTTTAGCATTCCTAAAGAAGATGTTTTGGCATTTTGCAACACAGCCGCTCTTTTGATGGCTTTGATGATTCTAGGATGTGTTCCACAACGACAAATATTCGAAATGTTTTGTTTGATTTCTTCAGTTGTAGGATTGGGAATTTCTTCCAATAATTTAGCAGCAGCCATCATAAAACCAGGTTGGCAGTATCCGCATTGAGGCACATTTTCATCAATCCAAGCTTGTTGAACAGGATGCAGATTTTCTTCATTTTTAGAAAGTCCTTCCAAAGTTGTGATAGATTTTCCTTTAGCAAATTTTACAGGAAAAGAACATGAACGATGCAATTTTCCATCAATATGAAGACTGCAAGCTCCACACATTGCTTTGCCGCAACCATATTTTGTGGCTTTTAGGTTTAGCTCGTCCCGAACCACCCAAAGCAGTGGCATGTTGGGATCTATGTCCAATGTTTTTTGCTCACTGTTTATTTTAAAAGATATTTTCATTGGTTTGTATTTTGATTTGTGGCGATGAATGGGAGACGTGATGAATGGGAGACGCGATGAATCGCGTCTCTACGGTGTTTTTGCGCCATTGTCTAGCCAAGTTTGTAGGGCAGCTTTAAACTCATTTAGGGGTACGGGTGGTGGTGTTCTCTCTCCGCCAGGTTCCCAAGCCCAAAGCACAAGAGCGTCCTCTGACATATGTTTGACCAAATCTTCGGGTGTTCGATTTCCATTTTTTGAAGTATCTAATAAAACTGCACCAAGCTCTGCATCATTTAAACCTTCCCAGCCCATAGATATAGGAGCCAAGCCCCAATGCGGTGCTCCAGGAACCATAGAGTATTCATTGTTTTCATCTTGATGACAAGTTGAACACATTTGAGCGGGACCGCCGTGGTCGTCTTCTCCACGAACGACTCCGAATAAATGAGGGTGTCGATCATCGCCAACTTTTGGAACATCATTGCTGGGATGACAATTCATACAGCGTGGGCTGCGCAAAACTTCCAGAATGGTTTGAAAGGCTTCTAAGGATTCATCATCTTTGCTGGTATTTTCTATATATTCAAGGCTCGAAAAACCATATATTGTTCCTGCTAGTATGAAGAATAAAAATAGTTTAACTTTGTTCAATTGTATCATCGAATGGTATTTTACACATTAGATGCTAACTTAGCGAAAATGTTTAAAGGTTTCAAAAAAATGCTTTGAAATATTTTGATGTATTTTCATGAAAAACGGTGCATATTTTGTGTGCGACCGCTCTGCGGTCGAAATTGGTGCGTGGGTTGCAAATGTCTAACATCTAACATACTTTGACCGCTCGGCGGTCAATTGTCTGTAAAAACATGAGTTGTGTAAAGAATATGACCGCAGAGCGGTCAAAGTATGTTAGCTGTTAGTAAATTATTCGTTATGTTTTTATCGACCGCAGAGCGGTCGCACTTTGTGGTTTAATAATTGGGGTGGTAAAATAAACCGTAATTAAAAGCAAGGGAAGCGCGGAAGATTAAATTGACGATGGAGGGGAGAGATAAGCGAAACTACGCCCGATGCGAGTGGAAATGTATTGCAAAGTCGTTCGTTGTCACAATGAGATTTCGCATCAAGTGCGAAATAACGGGTTAGGATAAATGCAATACATTGCAGCGGACAGCGGGGAGACTACAAACTTGGAAATGATACTCGCCGTCCGTATAATAATTATGAGTTATAAATTATGAGTTATGAATTCACGGCATTAAACCACAGTATAGAACCACTGTTGGTTCAGTCCCCAATCAAGTTGAGGACAGATTTAATAATTCAATTGGGCGGATTGGGCAGATTTTAAATTAATGATAAATGGAAAATAAATTTACACATATAAATGCAAAGGGTGATCCTGCGATGGTAGATGTTGGTGGTAAAATGCCAACAAACAGAATGGCAATTGCTCAAGCGATCATTGAATTGGATGATAAAATTATAGAGCAAATCACGGGAGAAGATATTGTGACAAAAAAGGGTTCTGTTTTTCAAACGGCGATTTTGGCTGGAATAATGGGGGCAAAAAAAACATCGGACTTGATACCACTTTGTCATCCTTTGGGTTTGGACAATTGCTCTATTGATATTGAAATAAATGCAGATAGCGAAATTGTGATTTTATGTAAGGCAAATCTCCACGCAAAAACGGGTGTTGAAATGGAGGCTTTGACAGGCGCATCTGTTGCGGCCTTGACGATCTATGATATGTGTAAAGGCATTTCGCAAAATATGGTGATAAAAGAAATTAAATTATTGAAAAAAACAGGAGGGAAAAGTGATTTTGGAATGCTAAAAAAATAACTTTACATTTTTGACTTCGATATTTAACGATATTCTTCGTCAAAAATACTCGCCTTAGCCCTGCTAAGGACTGCGCTTTTTTTCTTAAATATCGTCAAATCTCATTGTAAAAAATTGTAAACTTATTAATTTAACATTCCTATGGAAAAAATGACGAAAAAACATCGTAAACATTCAAAATTGGAAAGGGTAGAGGGTGGTGATTTTCATCGCTTAGAATTTGGTTTCTTGGGTGCTCCTTGCTCCACTATTCAAAATTTGTGTGAGGCAGTTACACAAAAACTTGATGGTGATTTTGGCGATTTTAAGATTGCTTATGTGGATGCGGATCATGGAAAATCTGAGGAAGACGAAAAAATATTTAGTTCGTTGTATACCGATAAAATTTCTTTTCATCGCTTTGATATTGATTCTGTAAACAAGGTTATTAATAAAACGCTATTTAATGAAAGTGCTGCGGTTTTTGTGAATGGAAATCATTTTAAAACAGACCGTCAAATTTTGATATTGAACAATGCGAAAGAAGAATCTTTGAAACGAAAATTAGATAGGATTGATAAAGTTGAGCTGATTGTGATGGAGGATGCGACGGAGGTTTTCGCATTTTTAAAAGAACATTTACAAGAAAAAATAAAGGATATTGAAATAGTCGATATTAAAGAAATTGATAAAATTGCCAATCGAATATCTTCCATAATTAAAGAAAAAATTCCTGTTCTAAATGGTTTGGTTTTCATCGGAGGGAAGAGTGTGCGAATGGGCGAGGCAAAGGAAAATATTATTTATCATAAAGAACCACAAGCAGAACATTTAGCCAAACTCATTTCACATTACACGGCAAGCGTTAAATTAGCAGGTAGAAAAAATCAAGACTCAGCATTCAATTATCCAATTCAAGAAGATACTTTTGAAGGATTGGGACCAATGGGTGGCATACTAACTGCTTTCCAAAAAACACCAAATCAAGCTTTGCTCACTGTTCCATGCGATGCTCCATTAATTGACGATGATTTTATAAAATATCTTGTAGCGAATCGGAATTCAAACAAAGTTGCGACTTGTTATTATAACCCAGAGACTAACTTTCCTGAACCACTTATATGCATTTGGGAACCAAGAGTTTATCCAATTCTATTGAGCTATTTATCTTGGGGTTATTCTTGTCCAAGAAAGGTATTGATTAACTCTGAAATAGAACTCTTGAAAACAGAAACGCCAATAAAAATGATGAACGTAAATACGCCTGAAGATAAGGTGAAAGTGTTGGATGTTTTGGGGTGAAATTATCAGGTTTAGATTGCTTAAATTTTTTCAAAACTTGCATTTTCATTTTTTTTCATTGTATAGATATAAGTCTTAGATTGAAATGCCGAAGGATAAACCGTGAAGCTTCAATATTTTGATTTTTATTGCAATACTTGAATGCGGGTCAATGTGCTGTTACCATAAGTTCATGTGTTGTGCTAATATTATATTTATTAACCTAAAAAATGAACTTATGAAGCGGATGAAAAATTTTGCTTTTTCGAACCTCGTTGTTTTAATGCTTCTTATGCTATTACAGTCAAAAGTTATAAATGCACAATATATTGTTAGAACACTTGATGATACAGAAGTAAAGCGTATCGGTTTTTTTAATAATAAAATTGAACCTGTATCTACAGAGTTAGATTATGTTGATTCAGATTATTTGTATTTACAAAAACGAAAACTCAGAGAAGCTGGTGAGCAAGTAGATTTTGTCTATGAACACGATGTCAATATTGATTTAAAAGCAAGCAACTCATTTAATAGAGGCTTGAAGGCTGATACCTGGAAAACAAAAATATTTTCAGAAGGTGCTTCGGCAATCAGTGTTGAATTTGATGACTTTTTTATTCCAGAAGGAGGAAGATTATACATTTATTCTGATAATGGGAAAATTGTTCAAGGACCAATAACCAGCAGATTGAATAGCGATGCTTTTTCAAATGTCCCTGTTCCTGGCGAGTCTATTACGTTAGAATATGAAGAGCCTAGCAATATAAGACAAAGAGGAAAATTGACTATTAATAAAGTGTATCACAATTATGACCGTGATCAGTATGATGATAATTATAAGCAAGATGGGACTTGTTTAGATGGTTGGTGTGTCCAAAAAAGAGCTGTTTGTAAAATAACAACATCAAATGGAAGTGCTGTTTGTACGGGAACAATGCTGAACAATGTTGAAGAAGATTTTACGCCATATATATTAACAGCGAAACATTGTTTTGGTCCAGCAGGAACCCAACAATCACCTTCGGTGATAAAATTTGTTTTTAATTACATAAGACCAAATTGTAGTACGGGTAGCTCTGATGATTATAAAATTGTATATGATGGTGCTGAATTTATATCTAAATCTCCTCGTGCGACATGTGCGGAAAATTGGGTAAATATTGATTCAGTAGATACTGATTTTTACATGTTGAAGTTACTAAACTACGATGATGAAAATAATTTTGATAGATTGGCTGGTATTCATTTTGCAGGTTGGACCAGGGATTATGATTCTTCGAATTCTCCTGACAGTACAGTATCCCTTCATCATGGATATGGATGGCACATGATGGCTACTGAATCATTCAATCCACCTGGTACACATTCTGGTTATAGATTTTCATGTTTTCAATATCCAGCTCCTTCTCCGTGGTGTTATCCATATTTTCAGTGTGATGATGGAGAAACAGTCTGGAGAGTTGATTATGATACTGGTTACACAAGAGGTGGCTCTTCAGGAAGTGCTTTGTTTGACATGAATGGATTGGTTATTGGTGACTTAAGTGGACCAAATGGGGATAATGGAGTGGATTATTATGGCAGATTTAGTCGTTCTTGGGAGTTGGTGCCAGGAATGCCGTCCAGGAATTTAAAAGAGCATCTTGATCCAAATAATACAAATTCTCAAACTGTAGATGCGATCAGTCCTACCATTATTTATCATAATGAAAACATCGATGATGCTTCTCGTCCTTTGTACAATGCAACTCATACAATGGAACTGGCTGGAAATATATCTGATATTACCTATGATGGTCTTGGGCATTTTCCAGATAACAATTTGCCATTTGATGTAGGCGTAGATGCAGATGTTGAATTTAGAGCAGGTGGGAGTGTTTGTATTTTGCCTGGTGTGACAGTTAACAAAGGTGCAGATTTTATTGCTCAGATTGGTTCGTTTGATTGTGCAGATGGATTGGATTATGATTTTTATCAAACAGGTGCTGGGAGTACTAAAACTGATCACGTTTCTTCGAATGAAAAAGCATTGGAGAATGTCAGTGATTTTTATTTATTCCCCAATCCTGCAAAAGATCAATTCAGTTTGGAATTTCAATTAGAAAATAAGGACTATGTAAATATTGACATCATAAATATCGAAGGACAATTGGTGAAACAAATAGCTGAAAGTAAACTATTTGCAGCAGGTAGACAAGATATTGAAATATTGACTGATGCTATTCCTGCGGGAACTTATTTGTGCAGAATTCAAACTTCACAAAGCTTGAAGGTCAGTAAATTAATTATAGTTGAATAATATTTTGAAAGAAAGAAATCAAATCGACTAGTGCTTTGTCAAGTATCAAATGTCTGGATGGATTTGAGTGAAATTTGAGTCTGAACGAGGCAAAAAACGCAGTCATAGCCTTAGCTACGGCGAGTATTTTTAACGAAGTGCAGGCTCAAATTTCGCCAAAGACACCAGACAATTTGATCTTGACGAAGCACTAGATTTAACCTGTTTTTTCGTTTTGATTCGATGGATCAATTTCAGGCTGGCTTTTTATAGTTGGTCTGATTTTTTTTTAATGTGTGAATGTTTGAATGCGAGAATGCCCTTTCGATCCTCAATACCAATACAACTCAAAAACTTCTCCTTTCTTAAACTCACTTTTACCTTGTGGCAGTTTTAAGAATGCCTGTGCATTTGTAAGATTTGCGAGATCGCCAGAACCGTTTCCTTTTTGGGGAGTTGCTAAAATTTCACCCTTGTCTGAATAGGAAGTTTTTACTTCTAGGAAATAGGTGAGGTCTGGTTTGAAATTAACATCTGATTGTAAGATCGCTCTTGGTTTTGTGTGTAATTTTAAACCAAGTGATTCATCTAGCCAATCCATTAAATAAACTTGGGTACACATAAAGGAGGAAACGGGATTTCCTGGAAGGGCAAAGATGGTGCATTTGCTTTTATTAGGTCCAGTATAAGTTCCAAACCAAAAAGGTTTGCCTGGTCTTTGTTTTACTTTGTGAAAATGTTTGCTTACACCGAGTTCTTCAAAAGCTTTGGGAAGAAAGTCAAATTTTCCTTTTGAAACTCCTCCGCTTAAAATTATTAGGTCATAATTGTTGACGTATTCGCTCAATTTTTTTACGATTGAATCATATTCATCTAATAAATGAGCTGTGTCTGCAATGATGCCTTTGGATAATAATGTTGCGGCGATTCTGTAAACGTTGCTTCTTCTTATTTGGTGTTTTAAGGGTGTTTCATCAACTTCTACCAATTCATCTCCTGTACTTATAATGAGTGTTTTGGGCGATTTTGAAACAGAGATTTTTGATTTTCCAATAGAGGCGCAAACACCAATGTGGCTTGCATTTAGTCGGGTATTTTTATTAAGTACTAGTTCCCCTTTTTGACGATCTTCTCCTTCAAAATGGATGTTCTGACTTTTTTTGAATGGAACATTTATAACAACGCTTTTGTCCTCAATGGTCAGGTCTTCGTAGCGAATTACTGTATCTGTATTTAGAGGTAGAATCGAGCCTGTCATTACTTCTATAGCATTTGATGGATCATTTAGTTTTGTTTGGGCTGATCCAGCTGGTGCGATGCTTTCTAATTTTAGTTTTTTATGACTTGCTGCATTGTCGAAATTAATGGCAATTCCATCCATTGTAATTCTGTCGTAAGGTGGCAAGTTGCGGTCTGTGTGGCAATCCTCTTTTAATATTTTACCAAAAGCATTTTTAAGTTCTACCTCTTCCAAACCAAAGTCGCCTTTGTTTTTCAATACAATATTATAAGCTTCTTCAAATGTGATCATTTTATCCTCCTATTGTTGACATTGATTCCGAAATGGGGAAATTTAAATTTCTTCTTTTTTCTGCCTCGTGGCCATCTTTAGCGCGATGGGCGAGTGCCGATTTTAATGCATTTATGATGTCTTCATCTGTTGCATTGTTTCTGATCATATCTCGAATGTTGAAAATGCCATTGTCGTACAAACAGGTTTTGATTACGCCCATTGGTGTTAGTCGAATTCTGTTGCAAGTGCCGCAGAAGGTTCTTGAAAAAGCGGCGATTATGCCAAAACTGCCTTTGAATCCATCTATTTTGTAATTCATAGAAGTGGAATGTGGAGGATCTGGAATTTTTGCCACACTTGGATGAACGGATTTAATGTGCTCTAATATGTCAAGGTGCGACCAAAATCCTTCGTTGCCTTGATCTGGCGTTCCGTTGAAAGGCATTTCTTCTATAAAACGAACGTTGATGGGAGTGTTTTTTGCCAATTCAAGCATTGGTAAAATATCATCGGTATTTTGATTTGCCATTACCACCATATTGATTCTTAAATCAAAATTATGGTCAATGAGTTGTTGCATTGTTTCTAGAACAACTGGTAAATCGTCTCTTCGAGTAATTTTATAAAAACGATCTCTATCCATCGAATCCAAACTGAGATTTATGGAGTCGATGCCCATTTTTTTCAATGGCTCGATTTTGTCTGAAATCAATGTACCGTTTGTGGTGATGTGGACTTTTTCAATTTCAGGAATTGCTGAAATTGTTTCTAAGAAATCCATCATATCATTTCTCAAAAAAGGTTCTCCACCTGTAATTCTTATTTTTTTGATGCCTTCTTTTGCAAACAAGCTGGTGATTCTAACCATTTCTTCGTAAGATAATAGTTGTTTTTTAGGAAGATATTTTATTCCATTTTCGGGCATACAGTAAAAACAACGCAAATTGCATCGGTCTGTAACGGCAAGCCGCATATAATTGATAATTCTTCCGTGATTGTCTACTAACATTTCATAGGTTAAAATGAGATGGTAAAGATACTTAAAAAATGCTTCAATGGTTGAAAATTGAAAATGGAAGGTTGAAAATGGAAGGTTGAAAATATTGAAGATGACATAAGATTCGGGAATGACGAGCTTCTTTGTTAGTTTTGAGTATGCAATATGAAATAATCATGCTTTTTTTTCTAGTTGCGGCCGTTTATTCGTCTGTTGGATTTGGTGGAGGAAGCAGTTATTTAGCAATTTTGGCACTTTTTGGGGTGGATTTTGAGTTATTAAGAATAACTGCGCTTCTGTGTAATATTACTGTAGTCACTGGTGGAACCTTTTTGTATTGGAAAAATGATTTTTTAAATTGGAAATCGGTTTTACCGTTGGTGTTGATATCTATTCCTGCTGCTTTTTTGGGAGGAACTATGAAACTTTCACAAATTACCTTTTTTGTTCTTTTAGGTATTGTTTTGATTATTGCTGCCATTTTGATGTGGATTATGACCACAGAAATTAATAAGGCTAAGGATCAAGGAAATGGAAATCATTTTACAAAAAACACAATTATAGGAGGTGGAATTGGGTTTTTATCAGGTATTGTTGGGATAGGAGGAGGAATATTTTTGTCACCTACTTTACATTTTATGAATTGGAATACAGCTAAATTTATAGGGGCAGCGGCAAGTTTTTTTATCTTAGTAAACTCCATTGCAGGGCTATTTGGTCAATTATTGGTGTTGGAAACAGCAGGATTAAATATTAAATTAGTAATTTTATTGATATTTGCTGTTTTTCTTGGTGGTCAGATTGGATCACGACTGGGAATCAATAAGTTAAGTCCAATGTTGGTGAAGAGGATTACCGCAATTTTAGTTTTTATAGTAGGCGTCAGAATTTTAGTAAAGTATACTCTATAAATATGGATGTAAAGGTTGTAGCTTATGGTATCGCAAAAGATATTATCAATGGTAGAGAATTGACTATGTTAGTGGATGATAATTCAAGTATTGGTGATTTGAAATTACAATTGCTAACTTTGTATCCAGCTTTTATAGATTTAGCGTCTTTGTCATTTGCCGTAGAGGAAGAGTATCAAGATGATGATTATCTATTGAAAAATGATCAGACTGTTGTTATTATTCCGCCTGTTTCTGGTGGTTGAATCCTTAAATAAGCACTTCTTACCTAAATTTGCACAAGTGAACAATTATACCAATATACAAATTTTATCTACAAAAATTAAGGTAGATGAGGTTGAGCAATTTGTTGCCGATTCATCATGTGGAGGCGTGGTTAGTTTTGTCGGAATAGTAAGAGACAGTACTGATTCAAAACCTGTTTTACAATTGGACTTTGAATCTTATGAACCAATGGCAATTAGGGAAATGAAAAAAATTGCAGAAACGGTTTTGGAAGAATTTTCTGTAAAAAAAATTGCCATTCATCACAGGGTAGGCTCACTAAAAATAGGTGAAATAGCAGTTGCCATAGCAGTATCTTGCCCACACAGAAAAGACGCATTTGCTGCCTGTGAATACGCCATTGATACGCTCAAGCAAACAGTACCAATATGGAAAAAGGAGATTTTTCAGGATGGAGAAGTGTGGGTTTCCGCACACCCGTAATTGTTATTAATCTGGACAAAATAAACAAGCAAAATCTAAGTTAGATTATAGTAGAAAAACTTACTTAACATAAAAAAATAAAGACTTATGGCTATTAGATTAGGAGAAATTGCTCCAGATTTTAGTGCCCTGACAACGGAAGGGGATATCAAATTTCACGAGTGGTTGGGAGATTCTTGGGGAGTGTTGTTTTCTCATCCTGCCGATTTTACACCAGTTTGTACCACAGAATTAGGGACTGTTGCGAAATTGAAAGGGGATTTTGCAAAAAGAAATACGAAAGTTATTGCTATTAGTGTTGATCCTATTGACGGGCATCACAAATGGATTGAAGATATTAATGATACACAAGGTACGACTGTAAATTTTCCTTTGATTGCTGATCCAGAAAGAAAAGTTGCAACGTTGTATGATATGATTCATCCTGAAGCTGATAGTAAACATACGATCAGGTCTGTTTTTGTCATTGCTCCCGATAAATCTGTAAAGTTAACATTGACTTATCCACCTGCAACGGGTAGAAATTTTAATGAAATTTTGAGAGTGATTGATTCTTTGCAATTAACGGCTTATCACAAAGTGGCAACGCCTGCAAATTGGGAAGATGGTGACGATTGTATCATCGTCCCATCTGTTAAAGATGAGCAAATTGCTGAATTGTTCCCAAAAGGACATAATAAGGTTAGAGATTATTTGAGAACTACGCCTCAACCGAATAAATAATTACGAATTGTTCAACCGAGCGTTGGACCGAACGAATTAAAAAATGAGAGCCTGCTTCCTATGGGAAGTGGGCTTTTTTGATAATATTTTAGTATTACAATAAATTCAATACAACCAATTACAGTTTAATCCCATCTCTTATGTAGTGGTATTGAAACCATAAAGTTATGTTAACTTAAATTTTACATTTTAAAATGATCCTAAACACACAATTTGCTATTTTTTTCAACATTTGTAACAAAATTTTCGATTGTGGAAAAAAGATCAAATTTATCTTACTTGAAGTATTTCCTAACACTATCTTTACATTATGAATTGGAAGAACAGCGGTCAACAGCTAGTTTACAAAACAATCAACCCGCTTATCACTCAATTGATCAAAGTTGGTATTACGCCAAATATGATCACTTTTATAGGTTTGGTATTAAATTTAGCAGCAGCTATTATTTTTATTATGGGAGCAGAATGGTCTGACAGAAGCGACCACGCCCCAATTGGATACGCAGGAGCCATGATTCTCTTTGCTGGTCTGTTTGATATGATAGACGGACGGCTTGCCAGAATAAGCAAAAAAGAAAGCGATTACGGTGCGTTATTTGACTCTGTAGTCGATAGATACAGTGAGATGATTATGTTTTTGGGTATTTGTTATTATCTTATATCTCATGATTATTTTCTTACTTCTATCATAGCATTTGTAGCAATGATTGGTTCAGTTATGGTGAGTTATACCAGAGCTAGAGCAGAAGGTTTAGGGGTGAATTGCAGCGTTGGGATTATGCAACGACCAGAACGTATTCTGATTGTTGGTGTTTCAGCCATTTTCTGTGGAGTTATTTCTAACTCAGTAGGTAGAGAAATTGTGCTGAATGTCAATTTTTTACCATTCCCAATATTTGAAACGATCACTATTTTTTCTGTCCCTCTTACTATTTTGGCTGTTTGGGCAAATGTAACTGCGCTGAGAAGATTGCTTTATGCTAAAAAAGAATTAGACAATAAATAAATTTAATGGACACGGTAAATATCATTTTACTTGACTCCTTATTACTAAATATTAACCTAAAATTAACCTTAAGCAACTCATCATTGGGTTGTTTAGTAAATCTAAAACAATAACTTGATCCATTTGCCCGAACGTCGGACCGTTCATCTTTTTCCTTTATACTGCATCAGGAAAATCATCCCGTAGCCCTGCTATGAAATGTTTTTCCTTTTTTGTATAAATAAAAAATATTTTATCAAATTGGCTCAATTTATTATTTTAACTTTACTTATTTTACTAAATACAAATTAGATGAGCGAAAAGCCGAATGTGGAAAAACACACGGGAAAATTAGGAATCTTATTACCTGGAATGGGAGCAGTCGCAACGACTTTTATTGCGGGTTGCATTGCTGTCAAAAATGGTCATTCAAAACCAATAGGTTCATTAACTCAAATGGGTACCATTCGTCTTGGAAAAAGAACGGAGAAAAGAAATCCATTTATTAAAGATTTTGTTGACATTGCACCACTTGGTGATGTTGTTTTTGGTGGATGGGATTTGTTTGATGACAATGTTTATGAAGCAGCCATTCACGCTAAAGTTTTGGATGAGAAATTGTTGGATAGCATTAAGGATGAATTGGAAGCCATCAAGCCAATGAAAGCTGTTTTTGATAGAAAATATGTGAAGCGTTTAGATGGTCCAAATGTTAAATCTGCGGATAATAAAATGCAATTGGCAGAGATGGTTATGCAGGACATTGAGGACTTTAAAGCAAAAAATGGTTGCGATAGAGTGGTGATGGTCTGGTGTGGTTCTACTGAAATTTATATTGAGGAATCAGAAGTGCATCAAACAATTGAAGGCATGGAAGAGGCGATGAGAAACAACCATGATGACATTCCTCCGAGTATGATTTATGCTTATGCAGCGATTAAAAAGGGAATTGGATATGCCAATGGTGCGCCTAACTTATCTTGCGATGTTCCTGCAATTGTAGAATTAGCTAAACAAACGCAAGCTCCAATAGCTGGAAAAGATTTCAAAACAGGTCAAACTTTGATGAAAACGATCATTGCACCTGGTCTGAAGGCTAGATTTTTAGGAATCGAAGGATGGTTTTCTACCAATATCTTAGGAAACAGAGATGGGGAAGTTTTGGATGATCCTGACAACTTCAAAACCAAAGAGGTTTCTAAATTAAGTGTGTTGGAACAAATTTTAGAGCCAGAATTGCACCCTGATCTTTATGGATCATTGTACCACAAAGTGAGAATCAATTACTATCCTCCAAGAGGCGATAATAAAGAAGGTTGGGACAATATCGACATTACAGGTTGGTTGAATTACCCAATGCAAATCAAAGTAGATTTCCTTTGTAGAGATTCTATTTTAGCTGCTCCACTGGTATTGGATTTAGCCTTGTTTTTAGATCTTGCGAAGCGATCTGGAATGAGTGGAATCCAAGAATGGCTGTCGTTCTACTTGAAATCTCCGCAAACTCGTGAAGGTTTGTATCCACAACATGATTTATTTAAGCAATTAGAGAAGCTTGAAAATACTTTGCGCCACATTGGTGGAGAGGAGCTTATTACGCATTTAGGTCTTGACTACTATGAAGATTAATGCTTCAATGATTTAATGTTTCAATGCTTCAATTTAATGCGAGAATGCTTGAATGCGAGAATGCGAGAATGCGAGAATGTTTTTTCGGGTGTTTCTTTACTCAATAATGCTTGAATGCCTAAATGTTTTTTTGTGCTTCTTGATTCTTTGGTGAAATAAAATATAAGAATGCAGTGGTAATTGTAAACACAATGCCGCTGCATTTATTTTTTATAATTGTTTGGTGCAATGTGTTACATTAGCGTGGTTTAAGTACTAATTCGTAATTAAAAAATTCGTAATTCATAATTAAAAGAAATAATGTCTAAAATAATTCCTAAATTAATTGCAACGACTCTTGGAGCGGGGTATTTTCCTGTTGGTCCTGGGACGATGGGCGCGTTGGTAGGAGCTGTAATAGTTTGGTTATTCGGAATTTACAATGTGTTTAATTTTGCTTTTTATGAGTTAAATGCATTGTTAATAATTTTGATTATAATCTTTGGGTTATTGGGTGTTTGGAGTACGAACCAACTTGAATCGGAGTGGGGGAAAGATCCAGGCAAAATAGTGATGGATGAAACGGTGGGTATTTGGATTACATGCTTATTTGTTCCAATGACGATTTCTACACTCATCGCTGCATTTATATTGTTCCGAATTTTTGATATTTGGAAACCTCTTGGTATAAAAAAGTTTGAAGCGTTAAAAGGTGGAGTAGGGGTCATGATGGATGATGTTGTTGCTGGCATTTATTCCAATATAGTTTTACAAATTATTGTTTTTTATGGTCTAATTTAGTCCTATCTTAAAGACAACTTCTAGTGGATCATTCTAAAGAAACAGAAACGGTTGAGCCAACCAAAATCTCTACAGGAAAATCATTTATCCGTTATAATATCAGTGCTTTTCTCGCCACTTTTTCGGATTTTGCCGTTTTGAGTTTTACACATTATGTTCTTGGTTTTTATTATGTGCTTGCGACTGTACTTGGAGCTTGTACTGGAGCTGTGATCGCTTTTTTTCTTGGGCGAAATTGGGCGTTTATGAGTAAAGAGGGTTCCATTTCAAAGCAGGGAATGAAATTTGTAATCACGGCATTGCTAAGTGTGGTTTTGAATACTGCGGGCGTTGCCTTTTTTATAGAAATCATTCAACTACAAAGCGTTTTTTATTCTAAGCTGTGGGTTTCAATTTTGGTAGGATTTTGCTTTAATTATCCGATGCAGCGGTTTTTTGTTTACAGGTCTTAATGCGAGAATGCTTGACTGCGAGAATGCGAGAATGTTTGCAATAAATCATTCTCGCATTCTTGCATTCTCACATTCTCGCATTGTTTCCAAATAAATGTGTTATTTTTAGGAAAAAATCACGTATGAGAAATTTTCTTTTGGTAATTATTATGATAGGCTTTTCACTTTCTGTTTTTGGGCAGACCTCGGCGACTAAGGAGAAGGCTGAGAAAACGGCTGCTGAAAAAGCTCCTACTACTAAAACAACTAAGGTGAAAGATGAATCTAGAGGTTACATCGTTAAAGTTGGCGACAAGGCTCCTGACTATGAATTTACTTTGGACGATGGATCTGTTGTAAAATCTTCAGATCATATTGGCAAGGTGGTGATGTTGCAATTTACGGCGAGTTGGTGTGGGGTTTGTAGAAAAGAAATGCCATTGATTGAGGATGAAATTTGGTCGAAATTGAAAGACAATTCTGACTTTGTTTTGGTTGGAGTAGATAGAGATGAACCTTTGGATAAAGTATTGAAATTCAAGGAAGATATTAAAGTTACTTATCCTTTAGCATTAGATCCTGGTGCGGATGTTTTTGGTTTGTTTGCTTCTAAAAAAAGTGGCGTTACCAGAAATGTAATCATTGACAAAAATGGAAAGATTGTATTTTTAACACGTTTGTTTGAACGAGGGGAGTTTGATGAAATGAAAGAGGTTATTTTTGAATTGTTGGAGGAGGATCGAATGCCTGCATCTAATGGTTCAACCCACAAATAACTAACTATTTAAGCTTGTTCTTTTTGGTCTACTTTTCGTTAAAGAACCCCTCCTTTAGCTAGGCTAAAGTCGGGAACCTTTGCCTCAATTAGACTAAAAATAACTACGCTTAAAGAGTCATTTATTTATGGGTTAAACCAAGTCAAAAATGATAAAGTACCTTTTAACATTGCAGTTTAAAAGACTGAAGCGGAAAATAATTGAATGGGGAGTAAATCCAATTTTTGGATTTATTATAGTATTGTTCCTTTTTGTTTTTTTATCTAAATATCTTTTTCTCCTAAGTCCTTATGCAGAATATTTCTATACCATTTTGGGTTTGATTACTGTATGGGGATTGAGTGAAAGGAAGAGAAATGACTTTTTGAAATCCATTTGCAAGAAAAAGGAATATTCTTTGATTAGATGGATTGAAAACCTGACTGTCATCTTTCCATTTTTGTGTTATTTATTTTATGAAGAAAGTTATCTTTTTATATTGATATTGAGTGCATCGTCTGTTGTTTTGTCAACAATTAGTATGGCACGAAATTGGGATTTTGCGATTCCAACGCCTTTTAAAAAAATTCCTTTTGAATATATTATAGGTTTTAGAAAAACGATTGTAGGTTTTTTGGTGGTTTATTTTGTACTTATTCAAGCAATATTATTTGATAATTTTAATCTTGGAGTTTTTATACTTGGTGCAATTTTTTTAATTAGTATGTCCTATTATTTGAAAACGGAAAAAGCATATTTCGCTTGGATTTACAATGTTAGTCCTAAAAGGTTTTTAGCGAAGAAAATTTTCACAGGATTAATTTGTACGACTATTTTAGCAATGCCTTCCTTGATTGCTTTGTGTTTTTCGTTTAGAGATCGCTTAGGTATTATTTTGGCTGTTTATGTTATTGGCTGTCTTGCTTTGAGTACTATTATTTTGGCTAAATATTCTTCATTTCCAAATGAAATGGGTCTAACCCAATTTATATTGCTAGGAGTTGGGCTTTCGTTTCCGCCGATTTTTCTTGCCATAATTCCTATGTTTTATGTACGATCTGTAAATAGATTAAATTCAGTGTTGAGTGATAAAAATTAATAAACTATCAAAATCATATGGAAAGAAGCAGGTGCTTCGTCAAATAAATGTTGATTTTGATAAAGGCAAAGTCTATGGAATAGTGGGAGAAAATGGTGCTGGTAAAACCACTTTTTTTAGATGTTTGGTTGGTCTGGAAAGTCATGAAGGATCGATAAGTTCTGATTTCATTCCTTTGAAAAATCACATTGGTTTTTTGCAAACTCAGCCGATGATTATGGCTAGAGTTACGGGTTGGGAATATCTGAAATTATTATGTCTTGCAAGATCAATCAAAGAGGATGATTTTGAGGAGCGCAATATTTTTGAATTGCCATTGAATCAATACGCAGAAAATTATTCAACGGGTATGAAGAAAAAACTGGAATTGATGGGAGTTCTTTTGCAGAAGAATGAAATATTTATTTTAGACGAACCTTTCAATGGAGTCGATATTCACAGCAATATGATTATCTCCCAAATAATTGCCAAGTTGAAATCTTTGGATAAAACAGTATTGATTTCGTCTCATATTTTTTCTACCTTGTCTGACACTTGTGATGAAATTTTCGTTCTTAAAGAAGGTGTGTTTTCACAACGTGTGCGAAAAGAAAATTTTCATCATTTAGAAAAAGAAATGAAAGAATTTACGGTTGGGAATGTGATAGATAAATTGGATTTAGGGTGAAGGTGTTGCCTTCGAGTGGTTTTGTTGTGGGTCGTTATTTTTTTGGTAACTTTATGATTTTAGGGCATTTATAGGATTCTGTTGTGGCGAACCTCAGGCAACGTTGTTTTCGAGTGGTTTTGTTGGGGTCGTTATTTTTTTTAGTAACTTTATGATTTTAGGGCATTTATAGGATTTGGTTGGATCGAACCTCAGGCAACGTTGTTTTGGAGTGGTTTTGTTGGGGGTCGTTATTTTTTTTGATAACTTTATGATTTTCGGGCATTTATTGATTTTTGTTGTGTAGAACCTCAGGCAACCTTGTTTTGGAGTGGTTTTGTTGTGGGTCGTTATTTTTTTGGTAACTTTATGATTTTAGGGCATTTATTGATTTTTGTTGTGTAGAACCTCAGGCAACGTTGTTTTGGAGTGGTTTTGTTGGGGGTCGTTATTTTTTTGGTAACTTTATGATTTTCGGGCATTTATTGATTTTTGTTGTGTAGAACCTCAGGCAACGTTGTTTTGGAGTGGTTTTGTTGGGGGTCGTTATTTTTTTGGTAACTTTATGATTTTAGGGCATTTATTGATTTTTGTTGTGTAGAACCTCAGGCAACGTTGTTTTGGAGTGATTTTGTTGGGGGTCGTTATTTTTTTGGTAACTTTATGATTTTCGGGCATTTATTGATTTTTGTTGTGTAGAACCTCAGGCAACGTTGTTTTGGAGTGGTTTTGTTGTGGGTCGTTATTTTTTTGGTAACTTTATGATTTTAGGGCATTTATAGGATTCTGTTGTGTTGAACCTCAGTCAACGTTGTTTTGGAGTGGTTTTGCTGAAAATATTAGAGAACGATGGTATTAAAATAAACTCCTCAAATTTTGAAATGCCAACTACTATTGCAAATTCTCAAGGAAGAGGAATTGATTGTATGAACTCTGGGATAGAAGTGCTTGGCAGTGATTTTACCAATTTATATGCTGGAATTGTAATGACCAATACAGTTCCTATAAACTATTCAAGTAAAATTGGTTGGGCAGCTTCAAGTAACCAGAACTCTTTCAATGACAATGCGCATGGTATAATTGCTTTTTCACCCAACCAGTTAGATGTATACAACAATTACTTTAGTGGAGGTGGTGATGGTGTCTATATTACTTGAGAGGGAAGCTACAAAGTTAGATATTGTGATTTTGAAAACATTGTTATTGGAGTTTGGGGTGAGAGTACTGGAGAGTTGGATAATAATATGGTTGAAAAAAATAAATTTAATAATTCAACTGCTCATGGAATTTGGTTGACTGGTAATAATGCAGAATTTGCATTTTTGTGCAATGAGTTTGATACAGATGTGGTTGATTTTTATCTTCAAAGCCAAGGAAGTACAGATGGATCAGTTAAGGAATTTCAAGGTTCGTCAAATAGTCCAGCCAATAATAAGTTTTCGTCAAATTGTACACATGCAAGTTCAAATATTGCTACAATGAGGAATTCAAGTGGAAACCCTTTGACAGAACCTTTTACTTATTTTCACAGAATTCAAGAATCAGAATATATTCCTTCATGTAGTGAAGGGGCATTTATTATAACTAAAGATGTTTTAACAGATTCAAATAGTTGCCCAGAAAATCCACCTCCTAGTCCTTGTCGAGTAATTGATTTGCCGTGTCATCTTTTAGAGCAGGTTTCTGATGAAATTTTTGGTATAAAAAATGTTTTATCAATAGGCGAATCTTCTGATTTGAGTATAGCACTTGAATTGTATCCAGAAAGCTATAGCACCGTTAATTTACTAGAAGAAGCTGATGCATTTGTTTCTGATGGTAATTTAAGGCTTGCGGCAAATCAATCTTCGCTTCCACAGTGGCAAAAAGAAGAAGTGCTGTTAAAAAATGCTCCATTGTCTGATTCATTAATGCTGATTTCATCAACAATTGTTACTGCACCTGTTTATGGTATTTTATATGATATAAAAAATACCGTCTCATTGTCAGAGAGGACTCAGTTAAAAATGTCCCTGCAACAAAAATTAACTGAAAAAGAACAATTGATAAATGCCTTGATAGAAGATGCGATTGCAACCAATGATTTAAGTGCTATTGAATATTACGAAGATTTGATCCCTGTTAAAAAACAATATGGAGCAATAGTTCGATTAGGAGATAAGGAAAGTGCTCAGAACTATTTAGATGCTTTGTCCACAGATACAGAATCGGATGTAGTGTTTAAAGAGGTTCAAAGTATTGCTTTACAATATGAAATAGAAGGTTTGGAGATGGAATTGACTGAAGATCAAAGCAATTATTTGAGAGGGGTTGCCAATTCCAATTCAATAAATTCGGGATATGCAAAAAGCTTGTTGTACATTTTGTTGGGAGAAGGAACAGATTATATAGAATTGCCTGTTTTTCAAGCAAATAAAAGAGATATAGCAAGCGATAATACAGAAAAAATTTATCCAAAACCTGAAACAGTGATAAAAAGTTTGTTGTATATTAGTCCAAATCCAGTGAGTGATTTTACGAATATTCGTATTTTGGAAACGAAATCTACACAGCAGAGTCAATTAAAGGTGTTAGATGTTCATGGAAAATTGATCAAAAGTATTGATTTAGAAAAAGATCAAAGAACGCTTCAAGCCAATTTTTCAGAGTTAAAAGAAGGCATCTATTTTGTTGTTTTAGAGGCAGATAATGCTAAGATTGCTTATGAAAAGTTGATGATAATGAAATAAAAAATGCAAGACTATTTGAACATAACAAGATTAGGTGCAGTGCTATTAACATTGTGCCTAATTTTTAACTTAAATGCACAAAATACTTTTAATCAGGAAATTGATTTAGATTATGGGATCGCAGAGACGGGTCATAGTATTTTGGCTGTAGAAGATGGATTTGTCATAGCTGGTAATATGCGAGTTGGAACTTCAGTTGCAGTTTTAGTAATCAAAACAGATTTAAAGGGGCATGTGGTTTGGAGTTACAACTTTACAGATGCTCCATTTGATTATTATTCTTTTTTTGAAGGTATGGTAATTGAAGAGGAAGGTGGATATGTAGTTGCGGGAACTTATGAAGAAGAAGATATTCCTATATATGGTTATGATGGTTTTTTATTAAAATTAAATTATGATGGGGAATTAGAATGGTTTTCCACATATAATGATCCTGGTCCTATATATTTTCGACATTTGATTAAAAAAGGCAGCGATTATTATATAATGGGTAAAGAAAACACCAATAAAGAATATGAGGATTTAATAACAGATCAGGGAAATCCATTTGTGATAAAATTGGACTCTAATCGAAATGTGGTTTGGCGCAAAGACTATCCCGTTCCCAATACTGACGTAGATTATCTATATCATTTTTATGAAGATTGGGATGGTGGATTTGTAATGGACGGTGGTGTTAGGGTTACTTTACATGATTATGAATATCTTTCCCGATTTATGAAAATAGATAGCTCTGGGACAGAATTATGGGATACAATACTGTATGAAGGTGATGGGTTTTGCGAATATGGTTTGATGATTCCAACTAAAGATAGAGGGTATTTGTATCGGGATTGTATTGACTCCTCTTATTTTGAAACTTGCTGGCCATTTAGATTTCCTGAATTGACAAAGCTTGATGAAAACAAAAATGTAGAATGGAGATTGCAACTTGTTGGTCATTATGGATTTCATTATTCTGTTTCTAAATTAATAGAATTGCCTGATGGCGATTTTGTTGGATTTGGAATGGATACTCAAGAACCAGACCTGTATGAGTTTGTAACATCACGTACCAATTGGATATTTAAAGTCAGCAAAGATGGTAAGCTATTATGGGATAAACACTATATGTTTTCAGAGATTGGTTACCCCCATCTTATTTATGATATGGATTATGTTGATAGTGACGGTGGGTTTATATTTACTGGTTATGTAAATGCTATAAATACTGAAGGTGCTGGTAATGTTTGGCTGTTAAAACTAGACAGTCTAGGCTGTTTAGACTCGGAGAATTGTGGAAGGTTTCATTATATAGATGAAAATGATTCTATCATTGTTTTTGACCACGCATATGAGGGGGATTGCGTTTTGTCTATGTACGAGGAGGAAGTTAATCCAGGTTTAGATGAAGTTTTTATAAAAGGTCGAATTAAAATGGTCCCAAATCCGTCAAATGGAATTTTTGAACTGATTTTAGATGAGGATTATGTACCAATTCAAACGATTCAGATTTTTAATTCACTAGGAACTTTGATCTACCAAGATAAAAATTTACAAAGCAATAAAGTCAATCTAAAAAATGCAGTTTCAGGCATTTATTTTGTTAAAATCCTATTGGAAGATAAACGCAGTTTTACAGGCAAGCTTATTGTAAAATAAAATCAGCTCACACCACCATCCATCTCCCAAATACGTTCTACATAAAAACAAACCTGATGAAATATTTATTGTCAATTATACTGTTAGTTGTTTCTTGGACGGCTCTCAATGCTTGTTGAAATAATTGGCAATACGCCTATTGTTCAAGTGGATGTGAACGATTTGCCGTCAAATACATATTTTTGGAAAATTGGGAATCAAACTGGGAAATTTTTTGTAGATTAGGAATAGCAAATAAATATAATAAAAATGAAATACGCCAATTTAATTTTGTATTTGGTAGTTAGTTTGATAAGTGTAAATGCTGTTCAAGTGAACGCTCAATCTGACTTTGCTCCCATAGGTGCAAAGTGGTATTATGATTTTAGTGTTTATGGCTCCGAAGGATACTTTACCTTAGAATCCGTTAGGGATACGCTAATTTTAGAAAAAGAATGCAAAATAATTAAGCACCAATCAATATCATTTGATTATACTCTTTGGCCAGCACAGCAGATAATTGATACTGTTCATTTGGATAATAGAATACTCTGTTTTGAGAACAATGTTGTCTATCATTACTTTGACAGTATGTTCTATAAACTAATTGACTTTAATGCAGAAGTAAGCGATAAATGGACTCTTAAAATACCTGAGTACTTTCCAGATTGTGATACAACCATAATAACAGTAGATTCTGTTTATCAGCAATTGATTAATGGTACTGAATTAAAAACTTTATTGGTTAACCAACCAGAAGATGCGAATGTTGGATTTGCTCCTTTTTCTTATGTAGAATTGTTAGAAAGAATCGGTCCTCCATTTTATTTGTTTGGAATGTCTATTTCAGAAAACTCTTCAAGTTGTGGAGTGATACAAACAGGTGGCTTAGGAATAGGAAAATTAAGGTGTTATTCTGATGATGTAATTGGAATGGTTAAGTTTGGAGAGACGGATTGTGATTTTGTTGTGGATAGCTTCTATTTAAGTATCAATGAATCAATAAATGCACAGATGAATCAAGTTGAAATCAAAGCCTACCCAAACCCAACTGTCGATAAACTGTTTTTTGAACTAGATCAATCAACTAATTTTGATAAAATATTATTTTTTGATATCAATGGACGAGTGATGAAAAAAGTTGAAATAATTGGCAATACACCTATTGTTCAAATTGATGTGAACGATTTTCCGTCAAATGTATATTTTTGGAAAATTGGCAATCAGAGTGGAAAGTTTTTTGTAGATTAGTTATAATTTTAAGATTAATATAACTATCTAAATGCATTAAATTATGAAAGAGTTTAGAGGTAATGGCGCAATTGGTGCTTTGTTGGATGAATATGAAAAATCCATTCTAGAATTAATTGCAGTGATTAAAGAGGTGTCTGATGAAGAATTGATGAAAACAGTTGACGGAAAAACCAAAGATCCTGACTGTGTTTCAATTCAGTCTATTTTAAATCATGTGATAGGGTCTGGTTACAATTATGTAATCGTTATCAGAAAGCATTTAGGTGAACGAATTGAGTATTTAAAGCCTTTTCATTTTGACTCAGTTGCCGAATTTGAAAAGGAAATACTCAAGATGTTTCAGTTCAATGAAAAGCTTTTTGAAGACCATCCCAATGTGAAAATTGAAGAGTATGATCCAGAAAAAAAGATATTGGTCAGATGGGGACAACTTTACGATATTGAACAATTATTCGAACACGCCATTTTACACATTTTACGACATAGAAGGCAAATCGAAAAATTTATTCTGAGCGCAAGATTGCGAGATCATTTTTAATTTATTTATTTTGCCTCCTCTTTCAAAAGATGCGAAAATTTCTCTCTGAGCTTTGAAATTTTAGGATTGATAACCGCACGACAATAACCCTGATTTGGATTTAAATTATAGTAATTTTGGTGGTATTCCTCACCATCATAAAATTTTGTCAACTCGGTTACTTCCGTTACGATCGGATCATCCCACAGCTTCGTCGCAAAGTTCATTTTAGAATCTAAAGCAGTTTCTTTTTGCTTATCTGAATGATAAAAAATGGCAGATCTATATTGAGTTCCAACATCATTCCCTTGACGGTTCATCGTCGTTGGGTCGTGGGTCGTCCAAAAGACTTCCAACAATGTTTCAAATGAAATGACTGATGGGTCAAACACAATTTGGGCAACTTCTGCATGATTCGTTGAGCCATTGCTAACAGCCTTATAATTTGCATCACTATCATCTCCACCTGCATATCCTGAAACGACAGATTTTACGCCTTTCAAATCTTGAAATACGGCTTCAACACACCAAAAACAACCAGCACCCAGTGTTGCCGTTTCCATTCCATCTTTTTGAGAAAAATCATCCATGCTCTTTCCTGTTTTTTGATTACCTATTAATTGGCTGCAAGATACTGCCAAGAAAGCAAATATAAATAATACTGCGAATTTTTTCATTGTTCCCATTTTGAATATTATAACACAATTTTTGGTGAAATTGTTGTGTGGGAAGATGGACTAATATGCCATCAACCCTCTTGATATTAATGCAGCGCGGGAAGTGTGGAGGCCGAACTCAACAACGGAGCAGTGAGATATGCGAAAATACGCCCGATGCGAGTGGAAATGTATTGCAAAATACTTCGTTGTCGCAATGAGATTTTGAATCAAGTGTGAAATGACAGGTAAGAATGAATGCAATACATTTATGCGTGTATGTGTGGGCAACCACAAGGAATGCCCTTACGCAGGCACGCATGAAAGCATTTCCACTCGCATTGGGCATATTTTAGTGAGTTTGGGTTCCGTAGGAGGAGTTCGTCCTCCGTGCTTCCCATGCTACAGCTACATTTGTTTTTTATACGCACGCCATTCGTTTTTGAAGTTTAGAAACCAAATTTTCTTTCAATTTTTGAATTTTGGGAGTTTGCTTTTGACGATTGTAATAATCCATAGCCAATTTTGCATAAAAAGTATGCTTCATTTTTTGATGCCTTTTCAATTGAAAAAGTGTAATTTTTACAATAAGTTATTATCTTTGGTTCATAAAATGCTCCAGTTATTTTTTACTTCAATATAAGAATATGCATTTAACACCCAGAGAATCAGAAAAATTGTTGCTTCATTTTGCGGGAGAGTTGGCAATGAAAAGAAAAAAAAGAGGCGTAAAGCTAAACTATCCAGAATCTATTGCCCTTATATCCTCCGAATTAATGGAGGCGGCAAGGGATGGTAAGTCCGTGGCAGCCTTAATGCAATATGGCGCAACCATTCTTACAAGAGCAGATGTTATGCAAGGCATACCAGAAATGATTCACGAAGTGCAGATTGAAGCTACCTTTCCCGATGGCACTAAATTAGTCACCGTTCACAATCCTATAAGATGATACCAGGAGAATATTTTTTAGCATCAACACCCATAGCATGTAATGTTGGCCGTGAAACGATTGTTGTATCTGTGGTTAATCATGGAGACCGACCCGTCCAAATAGGTTCTCATTTTCATTTCTTTGAAGTAAATCCACAGCTATCTTTTGAAAGAGATCAAGCGTTAGGAATGCGCTTATATATACCTGCTGGTACAGCTGTTCGATTTGAACCAGGAGAATCCAAAAAAGTTATACTTGTTGCTTATGCAGGCAAAAAGAAAGTGAAGGGCTTTAATAGTTTGGTGAATGGAAAAGATATAGTGAAAGGTCGAAAAGGGATATTGAAAAAAGTAGAAAAATTCTCTCCAAGTAAATAGACCGTTTCCCAAAATGAATGATACGCTTAAGAATACATAAGACCATATAAAGTCTACCCAATCAATTCCGAAAATCATACGGAAAAGTTTAGGGCGACTATAAATAACCTTGAACTATGAAAATAAATAGAACGAAATATGCCAATATGTATGGTCCCACAACTGGGGATAAAATCAGATTGGCAGATACAGAAATAATTGTAGAGATAGAGAAAGATTATGCCACTTACGGGGATGAAGTGAAATTTGGTGGAGGTAAAACCATTCGTGACGGAATGGCTCAATCTGCAGATGCCGTTCGAGCAGATGGGGTCTTAGACCTTGTTATTACGAATGTCATTGTCATTGACCATTGGGGAATTGTAAAGGGAGATGTCGGCATCAAAGATGGAAAAATAGTTGGCGTAGGAAAAGCTGGTAATCCTGACATAATGGATGGTGTCTCTCCCAATATGGTCATTGGTGCAGCCACGGAAGCACATGGTGGAGCTGGATTGATTTTAACGGCTGGAGGAATAGATGCTCATATCCATTTTATTTGTCCCCAACAAGTAGAACATGCGCTTTATAGCGGTATTACAACTATGATTGGAGGAGGAACTGGACCTGCCGATGGAACCAATGCAACGACCGTAACACCTGGTGCTTGGAATATAGAAAAAATGCTACAAGCAGCAGAGGCATTCCCTGTAAATGTAGGTTTTTTTGGTAAAGGAAATTGTTCTTCTTTGCCACCTTTAGAGGAACAGGTAGAAGCAGGTGCATTAGGTTTAAAGCTACATGAAGATTGGGGTTCTACTCCCGCAACTATTGATGCGAGCCTAAAAATTGCAGATAAGTATGATATTCAAGTCGCCATTCATACGGATACTTTGAATGAGGCTGGTTTTTTGGAAAGTACCATTGATGCCATTGATGGGAGAGTGATACATACCTTTCACACCGAAGGAGCTGGCGGCGGACATGCACCTGACATTATCAAGGCGGCTATGTATTCTAATATTTTGCCCTCTAGTACCAATCCTACTAGACCCTATACCGTAAATACGATTGAGGAACATTTGGATATGTTAATGGTCTGTCATCACCTTGATAAAAATGTTCCCGAAGATGTGGCTTTTGCCGATTCAAGAATTCGACCAGAAACCATTGCAGCAGAAGATATCTTGCATGATATGGGCGTATTTAGTATGATGAGTAGTGATTCCCAAGCTATGGGAAGGGTTTCGGAAGTGATTACTCGTACTTGGCAAACCGCACACAAAATGAAAGTTCAGCGGGGCGCTTTACCAGAAGACGACAATAATAATAATGATAATTTTAGGGCTAAAAGATACATTGCCAAATACACCATAAATCCAGCCATTTCGCATGGTGTTTCTGAGTATGTGGGTTCTATTGAAGCTGGAAAATTAGCAGATTTAGTCCTTTGGAAACCTAGTTTATTTGGAGTAAAACCAGAATTAATTATCAAAGGAGGCATGATCATTGCTGGAAGGATGGGAGACCCTAATGCCTCTATTCCTACTCCTCAACCCGTGATTTATCGTCCTATGTTTGGGCATTTTGGAAAAGCACTGTTAAAAACAAGTATCACATTTGTTTCTAAAGCGGCATTGGATTTAGATATAGGTACTAAATATGGTTTGGAAAAAGAATTGAAAGCAGTTAAGAACTGTCGAAATATCGGCAAAAAGGATTTGATTCATAATGACAAAACACCAACGATTGATGTGAATCCAGAAAATTATGAAGTAAAAGTAGATGGCGAAATTATTACCTGCGAACCATTAGAAGAAGTTCCTATGGCGCAACGGTATTTTCTATTTTAATTAGAAATTTAACATGGTAATTACAGAAAAGATAGGAACATTAACTGATTTTGATATTTCTAATATGGAAATAGATTACATTGATTTTGAATGGTATGAGGTTCATAAAAGAATCTTGCATAAAAAATCAAGAAGTCAACAAAAAGTTAGTGTGAAATTCCTTGGGCAAAACCCCAATTTTACTCAAGATGATGTTTTAATAAAAACAACTAATGTTCTTTTAGTTGTCAATGTATTACCCTGTGTCTGCATCGTCATCAGAACAAAATCATCTTTTGAATTAGCATCGGTATGTTATGAAATAGGGAATCGGCACTTGCCTTTATTCTATGAAGAAAATCAATTAATGGTCGCTTTTGAAAAACCATTATTCTATTATTTGAAAGCGTTAAAACTTGATGTAAAAACGAAAAATAAAAAATTATTATGTCCATTAAAAACAACGGTGAGTCCGCATGGCAGCAATCAAAGTCTGTTCACAAAAATCATGCAATTGACCAATCCTTCTTAAAACAATCTCTTTTCCATTTATTACATCTTTGTGATCCTACTTTACCAATCGGAGGTTTTTCTCATTCCGCATCTTTAGAAACTTATGTTCAAAAAGGATTAGTTCATGATAGAGCCTCTGCTAAAACTTTTGTCCATGAAATGTTATCTCAAAGTATCCTTTATAATGATGCCCTCTTTTTATCACTTGCATTTGATGCTTGTAGCAATAATGATTGGGAGGAAATAAAAGAGTTAGATGCTTATTGTCACGCAACAAAAATTCCTAAAGAAATGAGAATGGCTAGTCAAAAATTAGGCATTCGATTGTTTAAAATTTTTAGAGCATGTAGCCAGTATCAATTATTAGATCAACTATCACTAGCGATAGAAAATAAAGAAATAAACGGACACTATGCGATCATTTTTGGTATCGTATCTTCAATGTTAAGAATAGACAAACAATCGACCTTAACTGGTTTTTATTTTAATGCAGCAACAGGGTTTGTTACCAATTCTGTCAAATTGATTCCATTGGGACAACTGGATGGACAAAAGATATTATTTGAAAGTGCAACTTTAATTGAATCCCTGGTGGAGCAATCCATGTCGCCAAATCGGGACTTGATGGGACTTTGTTCGGTTGGTTTTGATATTAGGTCAATGCAACATGAAAATTTATATTCTAGATTATATATGTCTTGATAAATTACGTAAGCTCCTAAAAAATTGAACCTAAGGAAATAAAAAAAATGAAAGAAAGAAAGTACATTAAAATAGGCATAGCTGGGCCTGTAGGTTCTGGCAAAACAGCTTTAATTGAAAGAATCACTCGAGAACTACATCAACAATATAGTATAGCTGTTGTGACTAATGATATTTACACACAAGAAGATGCTGATTTTCTAACAAAAAATAGCTTATTGGCAGCAGAAAGAATTGTTGGGGTTGAAACTGGAGGTTGCCCACATACTGCCATTCGAGAAGATGCCAGTATGAATTTAGAAGCAGTAGATGAACTAGTCATCCGTTTTCCAGATGTTGACATTATATTTATTGAAAGCGGTGGCGATAATCTTTCGGCTACCTTTAGTCCTGACCTTGCCGACATTACAATATTTGTCATTGATGTGGCGGAAGGAGATAAGATACCTCGAAAAGGAGGGCCTGGTATTACCCGAAGTGATTTGCTGGTTATCAATAAAATTGACTTAGCTCCATACGTAGACGCAGATTTAAAAGTAATGGAAAGAGATTCCAGAAAAATGCGAAAAGGAAAACCTTTTGTATTTACGAATCTAAAAGATAAAACAGGTTTGTTTGATGTGATAGGCTGGATAAAACATGATGCCTTATTTGAATCAATAGAATCTCCAAAATTATTATCATGAATTCGAGGGTGTACATTGAAACCTATCAAAGGGATAAGATTACCTATTTGAAAGATAGTTTTTCTAACCAACCATTTAAAATTGCAGATGTAAGGGAAAATCATCAAAACCCTTGTTTAAATCTAATGTTAATGAGTTCTTCTCCAGGGCTTTTAGGTGGAGATTATTATGAAATAGATGTCCAAGTAAAAGCAGGTGGAGCGTTGCGACTAAAAACACAAGCGTATCAACGGATATTCACAATGGATACCATGGCTACTCAAACGATGACCATTAAAGTAAAAGAAGGAAGTTTTTTTCATTTTACACCTCACCCTGTTGTACCTCATAAAGATTCGAGCTTTAAAGGGGTGAATCATATTTATTTGTCAAAAAATGCTGATTTAATTTGGGGAGAAGTAATCACTTGTGGTAGAAAATTAAATGACGAACAATTTGCTTACAACTATTTTGAAAATAAGACGACTATTTATCAAAATAACCAACCAGTTATAATTGATCATCTATTGTATCATCCTAAGAAAAAAATGCCACTTTCATTAGGACAATTAGAAGGGCATACACACCTTTCCAGTTTATGGATATTGCAAGAAGGTATAGATATCAAACGCATAACAAAGGTGATATCCGAATATTTAGCAGCCTATCAACAACTTACTTATGGGGTATCAGAAACACCTATTTCAGGAGTAGTCGTGAAAATATTAGGCAAGCAATCTGAAATGCTTTTTGACGTGATCCAGCAATTGGCGGATAAAATTTATTTAGAATTTTTTGCCTATGATATCCAATGATTTTTTATTACTATTATTTTCCACTATAAGTATCAGTATGATACATACCATAACTGGTCCTGACCATTATCTACCTTTTATAGCCTTATCGAAATCAGGTAAATGGTCATTGAAAAAAACACTATTTTGGACATTTGCTTGTGGATTAGCGCATGTGGCAAGTTCTATTCTAATTGGCTGTATAGCAATATGGATAGGATGGTCTTTATCAGATTCTGCATTTATTGAAGGAGTTAGGGGTAGTTTTTCTGCATGGTTGCTATTTGGTTTTGGTGTATTGTATTTTCTTTGGAGTCTATATAATCTCCAACAAAATAAGCTACATAAACATTTTGAAGTAGATGAAGCTGCCAATATCTACGTCTATGAACATCGAGAGGGACAAGCTGTTTTGCCCAACCAAAAATTCATGGTTACTCCTTGGGTGCTGTTCTTTATTTTTGCGATGGGACCAAGTGAACCTATTATTCCTTTATTATTTTATTCAGCTTTAGAACAAACAACGTTTCAATTGTTTCTACTAATAATTACTTATACTTTATCTACTATTTTAGTGATAGAAATAGTAGTTCTGCTAGGTTATTATGGCACTAATTATATTCAATTACCCAATTTTGAAAAGTATATTGGGCTGTTGAGTGGCTTAGTAATTTTAATGTGTGGAGCAGGAATGTTATTTTTAGGTTGGTGATACTTTAAAGGTTAGCGGCAACATGCCGTAAGTTAGTTGGTGAATTGGCAAGTTTTAAAATGGAGTACGAACAGTTAAGATTAGCGTTAGTTAATGGTCCTGCTTCACAAGATATTATGGAAAATCTAATCAATCGTTGGGCTGAACAAATTTGGATTGCAACTAACAACTGATTGATAATCTTTGTAAGTAGCTGTTTTAATTTCTACCTTCATTTTAAATTAATTTGTTTCTTCGTTATTAAGTGTTAATATCCTGCCAAGAGTTTGATCCTGTATTTTTCCGTTTTGGATCAAATGATTTCCAATTTCCATTTACCCACAAATGTACAACTCCTGTCGATAATTCACGGGGTTTTAAGTAGGTAGAATTTGCCTTCACTTCATCTGCCTCTTCTACATTTTTTCGCTCGTTGCGAATATGAGATGCATAGACTCCACCTTTTTGAGCGACTTCTTTGGCTAACTCAACAATTTCGTCTAATTCTGCAAAACATCCTGGAGCATATATCAGCCCAGTTGAGAAGCCACCAACACGTCTTACATTCAAATTCACTTCATCTAATACACCAAGCTTTTGAAGTTTAATTAAATCTCCTAGTGATTTAACTTCTTCATCAAAACAGATCCTAAGTTTGGGTAATTCTTTTTTTGATTTTAGTAATACGTCAAAATATTTGTGCCAAAAGGTTGTTCAATAACGGTATCATAAGTGTTGACAAAATATTCCAATACATCAAAATCTTTTTCTCCTAAACTTCCATTTGCATCAAAACTAACATGTGTATCTGCCTCAAATAATAATGCATTTATTGAATCAAAAAAATCCATCTGTACTTTTGGAGAAATTTAAAATTTTAACCTTTTGTAACCGAGCTTTAAAGAGTTTTCAATAACTCTTTTCCCGTGAATTTCGCACTCCAATTCCAGAAATAAATTTCTCTTTTTGTGGCAAATTGAGAACTATCAAGTTTATGGATTTAAATGAGATGATTTGATCGCAAATATCATGCATGTTTTTGATAAATTTTTTCTTTTTTCTTAGGTCTTTATTGTAATGAATGCATTGCAATAACAACACATAATTTTTCTATTCATGAGGTTGTAAATTATTTTGACCACTTACTAATTAGGGCAGATTTCCATTTCTGTGATCTTATATCATTTGAACAAATCTCAAACTTGTTCAGTTTCGTATATGAGTTTTTAGACAGACGAATTGTCCAATACCACTTCTACACGAGTATGCTGGGTGGCGACTATGAGCTAAATATATAAATAATTTTTCGATTATCGAAATATAACCAATGATTTATATATTTGGTGATTTCTTGGTTTTTTATTTTTGGGACTAATCAAAGAGTAGGGGAGCGATAAGAATTTGTCATGATCTCAGAAGCTATGAACTGGTGATCAATATTGACTTTTTTATTTTTTTTGTTTTTGCAATCGCTGTCCTTAAATTTCCTATCGAAGACTAAACATTGTCATTATAACAGGATTCCTTGGATTTATATTTGTTTCTATTCTTCCCTAATTTGATTTTTCTAATTCGGTATTGTGCTTTGTTCTTTTTTTAACGCCTTTTAGTTTGTTAAGTTGGAAGCTCTTTGTTTTCATATTTTGCTTTTAATTATTTTTGGATTGAAAAGTGTCGTCTCTAATGAATCAAAGAAAGGGATGCGCGGAGGATGAATAGTTATAAATTATGAATTCCCACAGTGTTGCGCATTAAACTCCCTCAGTATTGTGCATTTTAGGGGGAAATGTGTTCAGGTTTGACGAACTTGATTTGGATGATTTAACGCTTGAGTTTTATACGACATTCTGTTATTGAAATTGATATAATTTACACTATTATTTGTTTTTCTTATTGATATTCCATAATTTCAGACATTTAAAAATACTTCATAAAATTGAGACATGAGAACTAGCTACCAAACTACCAATGGAAAAGGTTTAGACCGAAATTCTTTACCAATGAGACTTTGGGAAAAGGCAAAAAAATATGGCATTTGGAACCCTTCGGATATAGATTTTAGTCAAGATGTTATCGACTTTAAAAATTTGACACAACAAGAGTCAGATTTTATTATATTGGCAGTTTCACAATTTCAGGCTGGAGAAGAAGCTGTTACACTGGATCTATTACCACTTATTATGGCGGTTGCAAAAGAGGGTAGACTAGAAGAAGAAATGTTTTTGACTAGTTTTTTGTGGGAAGAATCCAAACATGTTGACGGTTTTAATAGATGGATTTCTGAGGTTACACCTTATGGTGGAAAAGACATTGAATCGAATCACGTGCCTTCTTATCAATTAATTTTGAATCAAATTTTACCGCAGACCCTTCAGGCTTTGGTAACTGATCCTAGTCCTGTAAATCAGGTGAAAGCATCCACGACTTACAATATGATTGTTGAAGGTGTGTTGGCTGAAACTGGCTATTATGGTTTGTATAAAGTTGTAGATAGCCATCAAATATTTCCTGGCTTGAAAACTTTTGTTGGAAAATTAAAGCAAGACGAATCTCGTCATATTGCTTACGGTATTTATTTAATATCGAGATTGGTTTCTGAGCATGGCGATGACGTTTGGAATGCTTTTCAGGAGCAAATGAACATGTTATTAATGCCATCCATGAAACTAGTTGAGGAAACGTACGGCAATCATGATGTTATTCCTTTTGGAATTGATTTGAATGACCTTATGAACTATGCAATGGGTCAGTTTCAAAAAAGATTGGCACGTATTGAAAAAGCACGGAATCAGAGTCTAGCTGAAATAAATGCAGATTTGGAGGAGGTTTCGTAGGGTTTTGCAAAACAACTATTTTTATCCATTAATAATTCTAACCAAGTGAATTATTTTTCAATTAACAGTCATTCAAGTAATAAAGTAGTGCAATAAAGAGATTTCCCATATCTCAAACCAAGTTGGTGATATACGTGGTTGACTATCTTTTTTATATCTCTTTTAGGTACAAATATTCAGAGGTGTTAAATATTATATAATAGAGGCTTAGGAGCAATTTCCATCCAGATAGATTTGAACCTAACTTTAATTTGGTAGTCTTATTTTCTTCAGTGTTAATTTTCAGCGGTTTGGTTTTACACCAATCAATTTTAACATATATCTCATTATCACCAGAATCAAGTTTGATTTTTTTAGTTTCACCATCATCAATTGTATCTATTTTATTGCCGTTAATATAGATTCCAATTGCTCTTAATTTATTGGCATATTGTTTAACTCTTGTAATTTCTATTGCTTCTTTACTCATACTTTTTTAAGTTTAACTATTGACAATTTTTGATAAACCTACGAGAGACCCTCATTCTACCATATCAATCTCTGTATAATCCTTAGAAACAACTCTTGTTTTCGACCAACGATCATGCCAGCCAGTGTCTCTTTGTCCTAAATAGGAAAAGGCATCAAAAGGAATAAAACGAACGATGGTTCTTAGTAATATTGTTCCTAGAGTTGGTTTTTCACCATCTTCTGTAACAACAACGGTATTGGTAATCATTTTTCCAAGCGTTTGACCCAAAATGGCTTCCATAATGATGTAGTAAAATATAGGAAAAATTGTGGTGATTACATTTGTAAGTTCTTCATTATTTTCACTTAATGTTTCTAATATAAATAATAGAGGAACTGTTAGGAATGCATAAAAAATTGAATCTAAAATAGAATTAAACAATCTCTTTTTCTTTGAGGCATCTTTAAAGTATATTTTCTTTCGCATGTCCTCTAATGAGGAGGTAAGTGCTGACTCTTTATTTTCATTTTCCATAATGGGGTATTAAATTTAGTAACACGCTGTAAATTAAACTAAATATAACAATTAATCAAAAAATATTATATATTAACTCCAAGTTTTTTTGACAATTAATTAAAGCTGTAGTTATTGTGTTTCGACCTATTTGTAGGATTATTCATTAATGGAGTTTCAGATGTCTAAACTGTGCATTGCAGCAAGGGAAGCGCGGAGGACGAAATTGGCGAAGGAGTAGCTAAATATACGAAACTACGCCCGATGTGAGTGGAAATGTATTGCATTTATTGGAACGGATGATTGCGAAAAATTTTGCCACAAAGCAATCCGTAGAGACATTGCATGCAACGTCTGTAAAGCAGGCTGAAACCAGTTTTAATGAATGCAATGCATTGCAGCGGACAGCGGGGAGACTTTTTGATTGGAAATGATATGTTCCGTCCAAAATTTAATTACGAATTTCGAAATAGACGGTCGAACCGTACGAATTTCGAATTGAACCTCAACCAACGATTCAATTATATATGATAGAGACAAGGCATGCCTTGTCTTTCTATGCCGAGAGGAATCAATTTCGATCTTCTATAAATTCAGTATGCAATCATACCACTTTGACAAAGCATTATCATATTGTTTGGTTAAAACCATTGAACCCGAATCCTTAGAAATTAAATAGATTAATTCTGAATTTCTATATTCAGTTGGTTTTTCCCAACCAGTAAAACCACTCGAATAAGTAACAGAGTCAACAGCAATACTTATTTTGTCTTTATCAAAGAATTCATACTTTCCATGCACTGTTGTAAAAAAATCATTACCACAAGAAGCAGTGTATTCACTAAGAAAATTTGTTTCTCCTGAAAAAGAAGTCAAATTTCCATATACATATTTGTCTTTTTTTGGGATAATCTTCGTTAGATAATACTTTTGAATACTTGGGTATAAACCCAAAAGCGGACCTGTACGCCAAGCCGTATTTTCGAACTCAGCCTTGTAGATATTCTTAACGTTTTTCTCTTTTTTATGTTTTGCTTTTTCATTACAACTAAAACTTAGCATTGTTAAAATAAATGCTAGAGTGAATGTCTTGTAGGAGTAATATTTGCTGGTCATAAAAATTATACTTGATTATTTTCTATTCCTAAGTACACTGTAAATTAAATAAATGTGCTTTTTGAGCTTTGTATTTTTGAACTATACAAAGAACGCACGGAAACTGATAGCAGGGCTACCAAGTTGAGTACGAGATGCAGTATAGTACAAAAAGACAT